>Ga0181612_183201_pt1 | contig 12759 bp, 12 predicted proteins | sample HoacroProtozoa21_FD_119630 | JGI IMG/M metagenome (GOLD analysis project Ga0181612, IMG submission 119630) | Hoatzin crop microbial communities from Cojedes, Venezuel. Combined Assembly of Gp0051906, Gp0051904, Gp0051908 | reverse complement strand
GGATGTTTCCCAGCTGTTTCCAGACACCTCCTGCCCGGACTCTCCCGTTCCTGACAGCTGAGGCCACATCACCCTTTCTGCTGTACCGATTGTCCTGCCAAACAAGACGGATAGCCACAAAGTGCTCAACATGTTCAGTGAATGGCATTGATTCCCCATCTGTCCAGCATCTTGAAGCTTTTAGAGAAGGGTAATTTCCCTGCAGGGTAGAAAATATTCCCTGGAGCTGTGGATCCTAGGGAATTAGGTGAGCTAGTATGGAGCCACTAGCTGGAGAGGGTATTTATATCTCAGGCAGGCTCATTTGGTTTCTAATCAGAAATGTACATTTTTTTGAAGTGACTTCTCTGACATAGCTTGTCTTCATTTATATTGTTCTAAGTTATCGTCCCTCAAAGTTTTTCCAGCAGCTGTTTATCATTGTGGAAATGTATCTCCAGTTGAGAGGAGCAGATGGGCACCTCACTTCAGACTCGATGGGGAATTAGCTTTGTGAGCCTGTCTTATAAGCAAGCTGGATTTAGGACCCGGAGTTTGCCTTCATTTTGGAAACAATATTGTGCATTCAGCCAGACTACTACCCCATGCAGGAGTGGTAGGGCTAGCACAGTAGTTTCTATACGTGTGTGCAATTGTGGTACAGTGAGTGCATAGAATCTGTGCATCAATTACATTTTCCTCTTGATTGTCGGTGTCCAACACTTTCTCTCTGGAGTCAGTCAAGTTACTAACTGCATTTTAACACAAATTCTGACACCATGTTTCTTCTGTCTAATATTGAACGTCTATGCATATAGGCATATTTGTATATATATGTGAAAATATACATCATAATTTTGCATAAATAAAGAGCATAATAAAGTGAAATTAACATGAAAAATTGGCTTGAATTGGCTTGAGAGGACAGGAGACTGCCAGTAAAAGTTATTATTTCTTGGTAGACAAAAAGTTGATGCCTCTTCTTTCTATTTGTAGGATTCTTCCTGTATTTATAACATTCAGTTAAAGCACTGGTGGTGCTTAAAAAATATCGTGTGTCAGAGAAGAGAGTATGTGAGGAAGGAACATGAAGGTTTGGAAGAGGCTTGCCAGGTTGGTAGCTCCATCCGTGCAGTCTCCCTGCGTGCATGGCTGCAGACATGCAAGTCAGAGAAGCTGAGCGTCACACCGGGTCAGAGAGGCAGCACGCTCACACCTGGAGAGGGAAGGTGGGGAATCAGGTAGCATGGGACTGTGATACTAGGAAAGAGGCATTTGATCACAAATGCTGTTTAGAAGGGATTTGTGGAGATGTGCTTGTGCAGAGTGATCTTGGCAGCTGGATCCTTTCTGTGCTACCCCAGAGGGGGAGACCCCACCATCCCTCCACCTTAATGATCACCCGCTCTTCTAACAGCATCTGCCTGTCTTCACTCTCCCTACACAAGCACCTGCCTTCCCTACCAGCCCAGGGCAGCAGCAACCTACTCCTACCTTTCCCCTCCTTAGGTAGGCTTCTCACCCCACTGGCAACCAAGGATTATTCCTCCCTCTCCAAGAAACAGCAGCCTCTTCCCATCTGCTCCCTCTGATTCAGCCAGCAGAGCCCGGAGGCCGTGAGCCAGCGCGGAAGAGGGCATTTGGCTGCTCAGCCAGCCTTTCTCCATGCTGCCCGGGGAAAAGGCAGCAGGCTGGATGGAGGCACAGGGCTTGACTCGCCGGCTGCCAGTTGGGCCATGCTGCTTTAGCACATTCCAGCCATCAACAGTGTAACATGATATACCGGGAGTACAGATGCTGTTTGCTCACTGGCGCTTTGCTGCTCAACATTCCTGGTCCATGCAGCATGCACATCACTCTTTTCCTTTGACTGAAAAGCAATGAATAAGGGGTAACTGCTTTTCTGCTATGTAGGGACATGGGTCAGTTCTCTCTCGACCAAGGAAGAGAGGTTGTGGTACAGCTTCCACACAGTCAGAAATGCACAGTAATGCGTGTCTGTAAAGGCAGCTGCTACTCTACTTGTGTAGACTGCTAGTGTATATGCAAGCATGTATTCATTTTTTGCTGTTGTGCTCCTAAAATGCCATGTATTTTCACAGTATAGGAAGCAAAGTATGAGGATACTAGGAAAAACAGAATCACAGAGTCACAGAATAGTTGAGGTCAGAAGGTACCTCTGGAAACCATGTAGTCCAACCCCCCTGCTCAGTGCAGGGTCAGCTGAGCAGGTTGCCCAGGGCTATGTCCAGTTGGAGTTTGAATGTGCCCAAGGATAAGACTCCAAAACCTCTGTGGGCAACTTGGTTTGGCCATCCTTAAGAGTACATAACGTTTTTTATTATGTTTAAATGAAATTCCATGCTTTTCAGTTTGTGCCCATTTCCTCTTTTTCTTTGACTGGTCACCACTGAGAAGCCTCTGGCTTCATCTTCTTTACCCCCCCATCAGGTATTTATACTCCAGCTGTGGCCTCACCCATGCTGAGCAGAAGGGAGAGTGATTAGCTCCCTCCACTTGGTAAAGCAGCCTGGGTGATTGTTGGCCACCTTTGCCATGGGGATGCATTGCTGACACATGGTTAACTTGATGTTCACCAGGGCCCTGAGGTCCTTCTCTGCAGGGCTACTTCCCAGCTGTTTGATGCCAGCCCGTCCTGGTGCTTGGGGTTACTCCCTCCCAGGTGCAGGACTTGACAATTCCATCTGTTGAACTTGATGAGGTCCTTGTCAGCCCGTTTCTCCATCCTGTTGGGGTCCTTCTGAATGGCAGCACACCCATCTGCTGTATCAGCTGCTCCTTCCAATTTTGTATCATCTGCAGACTTGCTGAGTGCACTCTATCCCATTGTCCAGGTAATTAACGAGGATGCTAGACAGTATTTAGTACGTCTCAGTATCAACCTGTGGAGTGCACACTGCTAGTGACTGGCCTTCCAGCTGGATTTCATGCCACTGACCACAACCCTGTGAGCCTGACAGTTTTCAGTCCACCTCACTGTCCACTTATCTAGTCTATAAACTAGCTAAACCTCACTGTCCACTTACCTAGTCTATGACAAAAGTCAGTATGTCAATACAAAATGCAATGAATACCTCAGTTGTTTCCATGTCCTTTGTCACCAGGTCCCCATTCCCATTCAGCAGCAGGCTTGCAATTTCCCTAGTCTTCCTTTTGCTGCTGCCAACTTGTGGAAGCTCTTGTTGCTTATCACATCCCTCACTAGATTAAACTCCAGGTGGGCTTTGGCTTTCCTAACCCCATCCCTGCATGCTTAGACATTTCTCCTGTCCTTGCTTCCACCTTTTGTATGCTTCCTTTTTGTGTCTGAGTTCAGTCAGCAACTTGTTATTCATCCATGAAGGCTGCGTGCCACCTGTGCTTGACTGCCTGCTTTTAGGGATGGACTAATCTTGAGCTTGAAGGAGGTGATCCTTGACAATCAAACAGCTCTTGGACCCCTCTTTGCTTCAAGATGTTATGCCATGGGGTTCTTCCAAGCAGATCCCCAAACAGGCCAAAGTCTGCTCTCTTGAAGCCCAGGTGTGTGATGCTACTGTTTGCCTTGTTCCATCCGCTCAGGAACCTGACCCCCACCATTTCATGGTCCTGTAGCCAAGGCTGCCCCCAGCCTTCACATCCCTGACCAGTCCTTTCTTCTTAATGAATATCAGGTCAAGCAAAGCAGTATCAAGTCCAGCAGAGCTGGACATAACTGAAAAGCTTTCACACATAGGAGTTTTGAAGCTTGCCTGTGAAATGAATTACATTTCCTTGAGCCGTTGCTTACATTCTTTTTTTTCTTTCTTGAATGAAAGTTCAGATCACCATTTCCCACAACTCTTGGTCTAGGAGATTTTTACTGTGACATGCTTTGCTTTTGTAGGTGCCATTGCATGAACACTCTTTCCTTGATCCACTAAGTATTATCCTATAATTCTATGCAGTGGCACCTAAGGGAGTAGAGCCATAGTTTAGTTACTTTTGGCCAAAATTTTTAACATTAATTGGAGATAGTCGGGCTTTTTGAATGTGGAGCATGCAAGCATCATTCTTCCTGAAAAGCCTTTTTAAAGAGGCACCAAAATTAAGGACATAATGAAAATAATATTTTTGTTCCCCCATTTGCAGGATGGTTAGGTTGTTTCTGTTGACTTTTGTGCGTGCTTGTCACATTGATCTCATTCTGGCCTTTTACCAGTACCAGTATGGGCATATGTCTTCTTGAAATATGACTTTGGGGAGAGACGTCAGTACAGAAATGCCTCAAATCTTGTGTCTGATATTGCTTTTACTAGGTTTAGTTCCACCTTAGAATGGCTTTCTTTCCCAAGAATAAGTCAGTGTTTGGCTCTTAACTTTTTCAGAAAATGCTGCTGGTGATATAATTGGTTCCTTACTGTCAGTGTGTCAATTCTCAGTTGGCTAGCGCAGCAATAGATTAAAAACTTAAGTGGGTGGAAAAACAGCTTTAATTAATTAAGATGGCTCATAATTATTTCTAATGTTACTGTTCTCTGAGGACATAGTCACCCATGAATATGCTACATTAGCTTGAAAAAGACTAATTTCTCCAAAAGGGAAAGATAATTTTATATAAAAAGTTAACCAGCAACAGCCTGTTTAGATATTTCTGTGTATTTCTTTTATTACAAGTAGGATTTGTTAGCATGGTTCATAAATGGTGGGTTACACTAAATAACATAATCCTGCCTTTTTCTGTGTCTGCCTGAACTCATGGACCTCAGTTGAGTGGCCTAGGTGTAGCTGGGGACAATGTTTGTCCCAGGATACGTTCAGGTAGGTAAATTTTTTATTGATAAGAAGTTGTGCAGACCATAGCACCATACTAAATGTTAGTGTTATTCAATATCATCCCTTTCCCCCAGAGCATTTTTATGACTATCCAAGCTTTTGATCACAGTCTTTTTACATGATTGAATTCACTTTCTGTCTCTCGAGGCTATAGAGACTAAAAATCTGATATCGCTTAGAAAATTAAGGTTCAGCATTCAGCTTTAGTATCTCTTTCTGGATCTGTGGCACTCCCTCTGGTGAGTACTTGCCAGGAATGCTTTTCGTGGGTATTTATAGCACTATTTCTTTTGCAAACTAAATCTTATTTGATAGACTTTGGCTTTTGGGCTCATTTTTATTCCATATCTCTACTTGGGTTGTACAAGACCTCTGACATGCAGTAATCCACTGGAATGAGAGAAGAGGGTTCAGTTTACTGTAGGTTTACACACCTTATGGGGCTTTATGTAAGTTTTGTGATAGAAGTCAAAGAGCTTTTTTTCAGTATCATTAGTGTTCAAGTCTTCCAGATCTTTCTTAATGTATTCTGGTAATTCTTGGCTTCATAATATATTGATCTTATAAACTATCTGACTAAGCAAACCATCTGGGTGAAAAGAAAGATTAAGTGCATGAAAGATTAAAAGTGCGTCAGTGGGAATGTTTCTTAAAGCTTTGTGTATAAGTCTCAAAACAGGAGGAGAAAGGGCTGACTGACAGCTCATCTGTCTGTATATACTCCCTTGCGTCAAGAGCTCTGATCCAGAACACTGAGTTGCTCAGATAATGGTTTAAGTCAATCAAGGCTGACCAGTAAGAGAGTTCAAAGTTTGTTTTGAAAGTTGTGTTGTCCGTTTGCTGATCTTCTTTCTGTTGTACACACGATGCCTGACGTGACTTTCTACATGTGGGCAATTTCCCAGCACTAAGTACTTGAAAATGTCCTTATGTTGAAGAAATAACTAGGAATGTTAGATGTTGTTTGTGCATCATACCTGGGGACTGCATCCCACCCATCCATCCTACTGACCAGGACTATATCTCTCTCTCACCCCAAAATAAGCATATGCTTTCTTACTTTCCTATGAGAAAATTTCAGCATGTCTGTTGAGAGTCCACTACATGACTGCAAATTTAGCTTCCTTCAGAGTCCTAAGCTTTAGCCAAAGTAATGACTTTCCAAAATTCCTGGTGTTTGTCATCGCATTTCTGTGTAGTTTGAAGCCCTGGGAAGTCTCTCTACCTGATAGCCTCATCCCATTCTTTTTTGTTTTTTTTCCCTTGACTTCAATTTGAGTACATCTAGGCCAAAAAACAGTTGCTTTACATAGTAATTTGATAAATTACACTGCTTAATTACCTGAATAACTTAAGAAATGAAGGAGGAGAGCTTGGTTTTGTTTTCGTCTTTCAACTGATTTATGTTGTTTCTCATCCCTCCTTCTCTTTTTCTATTTCATTATCCTCCCTTCTTCATTTCTGATCTTGTGATAGTTACAATAAATATGCAAAAAAGAGCCCCTCAGTGCAAATGCTGCTGAGATTGCAACTCTTCTAGAAATACCTGTGGTAACTTTCAAGCAGCTGCAATATTCGGCATGCTGTGCTGTGCTCTGTGCTGTGATAGCTACCCTGCTATCAATACTGAGATAGCTAATTTAAAGATAGCGCAAATATGTTCCCTTGAGCTCTAGTGGCTGGAGTGTTCACTGTGAATAAGTATTCTGATTACACAGTGAATAAGTATTCTTTACAATATATGAGGTATACTCAACAAGATAATGGAAAATGGAAAGGAAAGACTGCTTTTCATTGTTTGCAGGTATTTGGTTTGGCTGCAGGAAATTAAAAAGGTGAGGAGAATTATGTGGAGGGGGGGCAGGAGACCATCATTATAAGAATAACTGTGTTTGTTTCTTCTAGTGATAGAGCAGTATTAAAATTCTGAGTATCACAGCAGCACGTGCGGCGTCGGTGCCTTCCAGGAGCAAGCAAACACAATTCAACAGCGCCTGCATTTGTCAGCAGATTGTGCCATTGGGAGGGAAGGGGGAGTCCACATGAAAGCTGTTAGCATTTCTGCACTGACTTAGGGTTCCAGAATAGCGTATTGTCTCGCAATTATTTCCTTTAGAGTCGATCCAGTGAACTTTCCTCCAGTTCTGTCGTCCCACATCTGTTTTGTTAGACAGCTGTAACTGGTTTACAGTCATCATAATAAAAAAGAAATCTTTTTTTCTTTCGAAGCAATCTGTAGCTTGGCGGGGAATAAAATGGCCACTTCAGCACTAGTAACAAAAAAAATCTGCCTTTAATTGACAGAAATAGCTTTCTCCAGACTCTTGTTTAGGCATAGTATCTGAGAATGTGTATGGCCTGGAATACCCTGGGGGTTAGCATGTAGCATAGAAATACAGTTTAATCTTTTATACTTTGTAGTTGTCTTTGCTGTGTTTCTCTGTGAATTCTCCTCCTTCTGCTGTAACACTTCATTCAATTCGTGCATCGCTATGCTGCGATGCTGTATTGCAATTTCTCTTTCTTTCCTTTATCTTTTGCTATAAAGCACTTGATTTTTTATAGAAATTAATTGAGTTTCTCTGCTAGTATTTTTTTCAGCACTCTTGTCTCCTGAACATAAACTCCATGAACATAAACTCTGTGGAATAGGGTGCTTTTACAAACCAAGAAATTCCAGAAGCTGAGATCTGACCTGCAGCAACTTCAGGTCTACTGAAGTAACTTTGCGGAGCAAAATGTTGTTTGGTGAACTAAATATGGTCAGCACAGCCTCTGAGTGCTGTCTTCCTACTCTGAAACCAATGCAGAAAGCAGAATCAAAACACATTTCACCATTTTTTTCATGCATAGTGAAATTTTTTTTCAAATCTCTAGTGCCTTCTGAAGCTGCAGACTCAGCCTTTAGTAACAGAGAGTGGAGTCTCCTCTGGGCGGCGACGATGGCAGACTGCTGCAGCAATCTTCCTCTACAACCATTCTGCCTCCCTCTCTTTTTCCATGAGTTAACGTCAAACCACTCAACAGGGAATTTACAAGCCATAAAACTGCATTATTCAGTTGTGAAGTAACAACCTCATCACCATGACTTCAGCAAGTGCTCATAAAAGCCAGAGTCAGATTTATAAGCAGAGGAATTGCCAGCTATGTCTAACAGACGGTTCACAGTGACAGACTTGCTGGTTTCTGTCTGCCAGTGAGGTAAAATTCTGGTTAGGTATATTGTGGATAGTCTTTCTTTGTAGATGACATAATGGGTTAAAAATAAAGTCAAGCATTTCATATGGAGCACTTAGCTTGTGGAGAAAGCATTGTCCCCTTGGATGTGGTTTTCCACATTGCAAATGAACTGACAGGTTCTTTATTGTTTTTCCTGAAAGCAGTCGTGATGCAGAAAGCTGCTATTCTTCCATGTCACAGTTTGGTCACTGTCCTATGGACAATTTAGCAATTATCTCCTCTGTTGTTCAACGCAACACCCAAGTGGTATGTTCAACCTGTGGGTAAAGTAGTGGGCTAGGGACTTGGCTGGCCTGCCTTTGGAAGGGCCAGAGGCATGGTGCTTTGCTTTTCGTGTAATTGTTATTTCTATTTTTTGAAAGTCAGAGGCCACGTTTTCCTTATTCTGTTCCTTCAGGACCTCACTGGATCTATACGATCTTTCAAAAGTAATTGCCAGTGGCTCAGAAAGTTCATTTATTCCGCTCTCACTTGAAGCTGCATTTCATAGTGTGTAGAGTAGCCTGCAAAATATTAATGAAGACATAAAGCCATTTTTTTTCCTTGCAGGACTATGAAAAAGGGCGAAAGACATTGAGATCCCATGTATCACACCCACATATATATAACTGGAGAGTAATCACACTGATTATTTTGAATCTTTTAAGAACTGCTCTGAGGCAAAAAAAAATGTTAGTATAGTCTGGAGCCTGTTATTATGAACGAGCTGTAACAGAGAAGTTGAGAGGTCTTTCACATTACTTCAGAATAGCTGTTGCCCATTAACTGTGTCAGGACCTGCTGATATTGCAGCAGGTTTTAAAAGACATTTAAATATCATTAAAGGATTAGGCATTAAAAGATCATTCAGAAGGCGCTGAAAGTCCCCTGCATGACCCTGGAGATCTCGCTTAGGTCCGTGGCTGACAACGTGGACACTTCTATTTTACAGATTAGCCCTGTACTGTTTCAGCGGTCGTGAAATTGTGATGTCTGTAATTTGAAACATTGGGACTTCATGTTAATACTGGCATAATTCCTATCATTACATGTGGTTACGTGAAATCCTGCAGCTCATGGAGCAGTGGGATGCTGTCTTAGTTTTTGCTGAAGTGGTGACCTGGTGACACAAGTCAGCAACAGTTTAAACAGAGACCGTATCTGCCTCTGTTTGCTGTGATTGCCCATCTGTTTCTTCTTGATTATTTGCAATTATTTGTCTCAAAATTAACGAATGAGAAATATGACTGTTCTGGTTTTGTAAAATGTTGTTCAAAGTCTGATTCCAGACCATTATGAAAATCATATAATCCTCAGTGTAACATTATACAACACAAGATTACAAACAAAAATATTTTCAAGAAAAAAATTCAATACATAGTGAACTTAGCAAAGTTAATAGTTCCTGACATTAACGTTTGCCTGAAGGTCAGAGTGACATGAGTCTGGTTTGAGTGAGGGATGTTTCGTGTTTCGTCAGAAGCCTGGTGTGGCACTGGCATGTCGACGCTGCCAGCGCGTTTGTCTACTGCAAATAATTTAATTCTAAGGTTGCACAGAGCATTGCAGTGTGGGAGTAATGCTGAATTATGTTTCAAAATGATAACAAAATGTGGAATGTAAAAGGGAGAGTGGAAGCAACTCTTCAGCAGGTGGCTTCAGAGGTGGGAGCTGCGAGACAAGGACAGGGCAGTGATCCATGCTTCTCAGGAGTGTCGGGAGCATTGCCCGTCATCCCTTGGAAGTGGTCTGAGTATTTGTTTTGTTCTCCTCTTGATGGATGCGGGGAAAAAATGGCACAATAATCTCCTTTTCCAAGTGCTTCTAACCTGTCCTCCAAGGAATGCCTTTTGAATAATATTCTCACAAAGATGCTTAGCACATAAAAATTATGCTATTAAAAATAAAAAAGAAAAATAACTGTGTGAAAACACATTAAGGCAGTGACATACATAAAAAAGTATCATGTTAAGTCAAAAACAGTTCTTTACCAGTGCAGCATGAAAATGTGGTATCTGAAGCAGCTAAAACATTGCTTTGATGCTTATGAGTATCCCGTAAGTGCTATGGTAGCCCTCGAGACATGGAAAGATGTTGCTGAACATCTGAAGAGAAATGGTGAGCTGTACTCCTTTCATTGGACATTGTAACTGAGCAATTTTTTTTTAGGAAAGGATGACAAAGTCTTTTGCAACCCTATTAGGTAGTATTATCGTTTGGTCATTCCGAATTATTCTAGTAGTCTGCGTGGGATTATTGGTCATTGATTAGGATTAATTGGGATTATACGATTCCATAGATAGCACTGCACTCTAGTGAAGAGAAGAACAAATACAGAAGGAGGTGCAAGGTGGGTCTGTAGCAGGTACACAGCGTGCATTTGCAAGGGTGGAAGCTAAAGCTTGTCGCCTTTTGTGCAAATTGGTGAATGTGGTGTGGGCATGAGCCCTGCTGTGTTTGGATACAATAAAGGATACTGATGCATACCATTAAAAACTTCAATTAATTAAGCACAGACAGACTTCTGTGCCTGCTGCAGCAGACTGCTGTGGGTTTGGATGTGCCCTCTCCCGAGGGATGCGTGTGATCTTCCTGAGCCACACCAGCGTCGGTGGGACTGAAGGGAAGGCTGCCGGCACTACTGGCAGACCTCTTCAGCCCTCTTTCCAAGAAAATTGGTGGGATCTGTGGAACTGGGAGCTCAAGTCTTTCTTTACCCCTTCCAAAATTTCAGGTAGATGCTGAACACATACCTGACTAAATTCAAGCTTTTGACTCTGTCATTAATTTTTTTAAATATTTATGGCATTTGTTTATTTTTGTTAGCCTCTCAAAGCTTTTTTCTGAAAGATGGTGTAAGTTTTCTGTTGATTTTATTGTGGCCTCCATTTCAGATAAGACAATTCCTACTTATTTATTTCTGTAAAAATTGCTCGGAAGTCAGTTTTACGCTGGCACATCAGAAAATGAGACCAGTTGTACTTCAGAACAACACTTCAAAGATTTTATTGATTTTTGCTTTTTCAGAGGAATGTTTCATCAATGGCTTTCAGTGAAGTTCTTTCTGCAACACTTCTTGTGATATATAATGCTCTAAAAAGGCAAAATATTGTCTTCTTAAATGATTGAACTTCTAGGACAAAGGCATCAGTGACTGAAGAGTTTCAAAAACATAGAATAAATTGAGACTGAAGGATATTAGTTAGTAATGCAGATTTTTCTGTTTATACATTTAGAAGTATATCCTTGCAGGGAGTGAAATATGAAGGCAGTTTCAGTTAAAGGTGTCTTGTCTGAGACTATCTGTGTTCACCTTCTCTTTTCTGTGTGTGTGTAGATGTGTGCACATTTTAATCATTTTTAATCAGAGAAATCAGAATATCATCATGTGATAAGCATTTCAAGTTGGTCTTATGTTTTAAAAACAAAATTCAAGGAATGTATTTTGTGAGGTTGTTTCTTCAAGTGTAATTAATATAAAGTGTATGTTTTATACAAGATTACACTCATGAGTATGTGGAAGTACTCTGAAAGTCATATGTGTTTATGGCTATAGAGAAGGATGAGAGGGAGCAAGGAAGGTTGAGGGGAAAAAAAAAGAGTACTGTAAGATGTGAGATAAGGGGTTTATTGTGAGTCTTTCAGGGTCTGGCTGTATTACTAGAGATGAGCCATGACACAGTTATGCACTTATGCTGGAGGAGTGCTGATCCTGGACCAGGGAAGCTCCTTAAGAAAAATTCGTAGTGCTCTTAAAAAAAGTCTGTAGGATTATTAATCGTATCTGTCTGTCTTTAAAGCTAGATTTGATTTACTACCATGGCCTGGAGTTTGTCCTATTACTTCTGTGCTTGGAGTGAGAGCTCACGTGCTGACCGCCATGGCCCCGGGGAGGATCGGCGGCATCCACACTGTGCGCACGCTGTGCTGTGGGACATGTTTTGCGAGGAAGGATTGGCTTAGCTCAGCTACACTCACAGTCCCACTGAGCACCCTTAGGAGCAGCACCTCTTACAAAGGCCGCATTAATTTCCTTCCTTTTTTTTTTTTTTTAAGTTTTAGGACTGTGCTACACTTTGACAGCTTGGGATGAGCTTTTCCAAGATGGATATCTGCCTTAAGCTGTATTGTTTTAATTAATTTGCTTGGGAAAATGGTGACCAGAAAATGTCAGGCATTTCTGGGAATAAAACGGGGGAAGAAAATGTTTGTTTTCTGACCTTGATAAATATGTTGACTTTGAGTAGCTATAATTCCTCTGTATTTTGATGGAGACCTGAAATTTGTCAGGGGATGGTTGTGGTAGGGATGAGAGATTGAATTTCTGATAAGAAAGTGCTTTTTGATGTGCTCCTCCTACACTTGTCTGAGTGAAAAGTTGTGTGTTTGCCCATGCTCAGTGGATACTCCCTGGAGTTTCTACGAGTGCAGCCACGTGGAACATCTCCCTGTCAAGGCTGAAGAAGAGTTTCCTTGTGGTTGCACCAGGGCGTCTGTGGGCCAGACCAAGGAATGTAGGGTAGTGTGTGCTTTACATGACATCCCTGCTGACAGAGTGGTGTAGGGTGTTGCTGATTTGTGTAAGGGAGGCACTATGTTGACCAGTGCACACCAGGAGGACAGGACTGCTCAGGAGGGAGCCCTGCACTCAGCTCCTCCATCTCAAAACTGTGGGTGATGTGCATCCTCGTGTCAGGTATGTTGTCTCCGACATGTCAGCTGGAGCATGAAACCATACATCATTGG
>Ga0181612_177603_pt1 | contig 12759 bp, 13 predicted proteins | sample HoacroProtozoa21_FD_119630 | JGI IMG/M metagenome (GOLD analysis project Ga0181612, IMG submission 119630) | Hoatzin crop microbial communities from Cojedes, Venezuel. Combined Assembly of Gp0051906, Gp0051904, Gp0051908 | reverse complement strand
TATTTATAAACATTTATTAGGTCCCCTCTCAGCCTTCCCTTCTTCAGGCTGAACAAGCCCAGCTCCCTCAGCCTCTCCTTGTAGGAGAGATGCTCCAGTCCCCTCATCATCCTCGTAGCCCTCCACTGGACAGTCTCCAGCAGCTCCTCATCTTACAGTGCGGTTCTCCCCGCTGCTCCCTCCTGAGGGATGGCAGCACCCGTGACGAGCTCAGGAGACGACAGAGGAGTGAGCTGTGGGCAAGCCGTGGAGCTCCCTGCGCACGGGAACGCCGGGCAGCCTGCTGCCCACCTTCCCAACGCAGAGAGGGTGAAAGGGTGCACAGCTACTGTGCGCAGAGCTGTTCAGAGCTATACGAAGCCCCACGTGTGTAAACCAAACATCGTCTCCTTTTATCACCAAGCGCGTACAACTTGTAAGCATGAATTATGCAAGGCTATTAACTATCTTGTTGTGAGGGGGAGCAGCTGCAGAGGCGGCTCGGAGGACACATCCAGCGGCAGCAGGGGCAATCCGCGGATGCTCCGCGTCTGCGTGCATCCGAGCTACGGAACGGCCGCTCTTACCGGCTCCAGCCCTCGTGCTCCTGGGGACCCTGCGCTAAGCAATTAACGGCATCTCATAAGCTCTCATCATTTTCCAGCGCTCTATGGAGGAAAGAGAAATATTTTCATCACCTTTTTATTGATGGCAGCTTGAGAAAGATCTGGAGAATCATGCAAGCTCATGAAGGAGTGAGCAGGGAGCTGAACGGGTAACATGGCCCAAACCCAAGCCCCCAGCCAGTGCCCATACCGCCAGGTCAGCCGGGCTGACACCACGCCTGGCAGATGTGCGAAGGTTGCGGGGGGCAGGCTCTGGCCATACATTACCTGTACAGTGAGAAAGCTTTTGATATGATTTTACTTAAAATATTAACCTGTCCGGTCAATACGAATGCTGTTAGCATTGAGTGGCGGGGCCATACACAGCGAGGAAGCGTTCTGGAACACAACTGGAGCCGGAAGCGGAGGCACAGATTGGTATTAAGACCAGTTTCATTTACTGTATATATCATGGACTTGGAAGAACAAACATTAAGCACCGTGATTACATTCACTGATGATTCAGAGTTGTGTGGGCTCCTCAATACACAAGAGGAGGGCAATAAAGTCCCGGACAACTGTGAGCAAGCAAGCACCTCGAGGGATAATTAAATTAATTCGAGCTATGGAAATGCCACACAACAAGGCTAAAACATAAAGCAAATAACATCGAAAAGGACTTTGCACTTAGAGACTACACGAGACAAACCCAGGCTACTGCTTGCTCTCCGTCAATGACACAGGGTGCCAGGCGCTGCACAAGCACAAACATTGCAGCGGCCATCAGAGAGAGCAGATAGGTGAAAACAGGTACAGGATACACACAAAGCATTAAAAATTATTAAAAATGCAATCCCAGTGATACCAGTTGTAAGTGCCTCCAGCCCAACACAATGTGGCTTTAGAGGGCTGTGCTGCACGGGGACAGCTGGTGATACAAAACAGATCCACGCAGGGGACCTCAGGCCACAGCGCCTGCCTCCCGCCTCGCTTACCAACTCCCAGTGCCTATTACCAGCTCCTTTCCAGACTCTTAACCATTGCTCTCCATTCCCAGATTGTGTACCTGCCCCTAATTGCCTGGGCAGCCTCGCCACGCTAACCAGGCCTGCCTGGCGCAAGAAGCTGCCTTAGGAGACACCGAGGTGCCTTGCTGGAGCCACCCTGCCGAGCAGCAGGACTGCTGGCAGGGCATCGCAGCGGGCGCAGAGCCCTTTCCAGGAGATGGGCCCTGGCAGCACATCAGAGAGAGACCGGGGAACACAGAGTATCTGGAGCAGCAACACGGGAAAGGACATGGGAGAACAAGTAAGAAGTGGCAGAGCTGCCCAAGGCCCTGAAGGCAAGGAGAAGATGCTAAATTTGATGAGGTTAAGGAAGGGAGCCAAAGGAGGAATAAATAGAGCTAATGAGAAAACAAGGCATGAGCATTCAAAACCCTTTAACACACTGCTAAACAGCAATAAAAAGGCAATTAGAGTTCCGAGACGCATGGAGGGTAATTGCACGCACTATAAATAGGTGGTAGGAAGACCGTCCCACTCAGCAGGATCTGCTTCACTTTTGGGGTGACTGCTGCGTGGACAGGAATATTCTGGTGTGAGACCGAAGCTGAGAGAAGAGAGTTTACAGAGAGATGAGGTTACAGGAAGAATTCCCATCACACACACCATTCTGCATGAAATATGCACCACGCAGGAGCATCGCAACGGAGACTTGCGAGGTGTGAGCCTGAGGAACTCCAAACAAAAGTTCATCAGCAGAGATGTGAAATAGCCTTAGAAAGAAACACCCGTTTTACGCCAGCCAGCAACGCCTATGGACCTGGAGTCCGGGCAGTGCAGCGGCTGCCACTGCTGATGGAGAGACTCCCGGCCCATGCTGCTCTCCAGCGCTCACAACCCTCGCATGACCATGCGCACACATGCCCCTGTAACAGCATTTAACAGCAAGCAAAAAGCAAAAAGAGAGGTTCAAAAGTGGAATTCAAGCGCCAAACCCACTGGAGCACGCTCCTAAGGCTGTCACCAGCGCGCTCTGTTTCCTACCTGTGCCTCAGGTGTGCTCGCCCTGCTCTCCAGCGAGCAGCATGACTGCTCTGCAGCCACGTAACCCTCTTCCCCGGGCTGGTGCAACCCCTCAGGGGATGCCCGTGTCTTGTTCTTTAAACAGCCAACAAGCTCTCTGATGCCATTCCCTGCCTAGCCCTCCCTCCCTACGCCAGCTGGGCTGGAGCAAACGCATCGACTGCCCCGAGGTGCTCTCCCTGCCAGGCACATGGCTCCAGCAATGGGGGAATCTGCCATGAGAGGTACTGAGGAAGAAGGAGCCCTCAGAGCAGATAAAACCCATGAGACCCCAGCTGAAGTTAGGGGCAGGGTCTTCACAGCATCGCGACCAACATCTTTAAGAGCAGGAGGCACCGCTGAAGCCCAGGCAATGTGTCAACGAGCAGAAATCGTACTGGCCAACGTAAACCACCACTGCATCATCAGCTCAAGTTTTTTGAGGACATTAGTTCTCTCTTGAGACAGCTAGAAGCTGGAAAAGTACTCTTCCCCACCATTTCTGCAGGGTGCTGGGCCATGCCTGCTGCAAAGCAAATGGGAGATGAAAAAGGAAAATGCAGCCGCAACTCAGAGCTGTGATCAATCCCTCCCCCCTGCCCTGACTCCTTCACAGGAGAGGGAGAAAAGGGAAGAAAGAAAAGAAAAGAAAGGGAAGGAGCAAAGCTTTGAATTCCCAGCTCCAAACTCCCCTGGTCAGGCCTGGTGCCCTTCCCAGCTCCCCGCTCCTTCCCACCGCAGAGCGTCGGCATCGATTCACGCTCGGCAGCCGCTCTGCCCTCGCGAATGACTGAGCACACACAAAGTCTCCGCAGTCCTAACTCCGGCTAGCTCTTGGCTATGCACCAAAAAGCAGCCCCATGCAGCTCAGGCAGCTGCACGTCCCCAGATAACAGCAGATGGCTTCTGCCTAGAGGTCTTGCTGGCAGAGGGTGGTCTGCGGTGCCGGGGGTTGGAGGCTCAGCGCTGGTTTTTGCAGCACGCACTGCTGGCCGGTCACGCAGCCTCGCCCGTGGCTGAAGAAGCGCTGGCTGTGCCCTTCCTTCATCCTTGCATTGTCACCATGCAGGTAGCAAAGCAGCTGGCTCCTGCTGCGTCACCCCATTAGCTTCCTTCCGAGGCAGCGATGAGTCTGTCGCCTCTGGTTGCGAGCAGGGTGGGAGCAGCCTGTGAGGAGGGAGGGGAAATCCAGGGCTGGGGGCAATAAAAGCAAACTCGGCGTGTGCAACATGCAAAGCGTTTGTGCCCTCCTGCTGAACCAGGAAAGGATATCTGCCTGCATCACCTCCCAGCTCCCCGAAACCCTCTGCCGCGGAGGCACGAGAGCAGCTGAGCCTCCCCATAGCGCACCAGGCAAAGCGAAATCCCCTTCTCGCAAAAGCTAGCCCCTGTCAGCATCAGCAGCAGTCACTACAGACCTTCTGAACCGCTTCCCTTCAATTCCCCCAAATGATCTGGTATTTTTTTCTGCGTGACACAAAATGTCTGAACGCCCCTCTCCTCCCCAGCCCCCACGAGCAGCCCAGGGCATCCGAGCGGAGCACTGAACGGCACACGGGCTGCGCCTGGCCGGCTGCTCGCAGGGGAGCATCCCCCTTCCCGATGTACCTGCACCGGCCACACGCCAAGGTCGGCCACAGCGGGCCCAAAGTGCCTTTCCAGTATCCTGTTTTACTTGGCCAGCTGGCTGGATAGGGCTCCCCCAAATCTCTCCTTGGGATAAGAGTTTGTTTCCAAGCGAAGCACCAGTTGGAAATGAGATGGGTGGTAGAAAGGACAGTGAAATCATGTACAGAAAAATGCATTCTCTGTACAGGAGGGGAAAAAAAGAGTTTTTAATCCCAAATCTGCTTCCTTGTTGAACTAACATCACACCTCAGTCTAGTGAGCACGGTGCTCTATTTATGATCACCAATTGCTATCCCCTCCAACAGCCAAATATCAAACCCAAGTCCCTTTACCTCACTAGGGTGCCACCAGCCAGGCAGCTTGTCCCCTCCCGCTCCCAGAGTCCATACATCAGCCATGCCCTCCCCAGGCTCCGAAACAACCCTCAGGCACACACACACGCGTGCAAGCATCCCTCCTGAAAGCAGCAACCGCCACCCCTCTTCGAGCAGCTCCAGGGAAAGCGAGGGGCTGCTCCCCCGAGATGCGGAGGTGGAGAAGGCTGCGTGTTGGGGTGCAGGATTTTACCATGCTGTGCCAGCATGTTGGGGTGCTTAGGATGGTAATATCCTGCACCCCAACACGCAGCTTTCTGTATCTTAGGGCATTGCCTGCTTAGCATCATCTGGACTGGTAACACGATAAATTCCCCAGGGAAGGGAGAATCATTTCCGATGGGAGTCAGTGTGCCCTGAGCACCTCATCGATTGCAAACACACATTGCAACTAATAAACACCAGCGGTTACAACAAACCTACAGGATCTGCAAACTCCCAGCACCATCCTCTCCAGCTCAGCGGGTGCTCGGGATGAAATTCAGATGCTGGAGCAGACACTGCTGATGCTCTTTACGACACAACGTGTGAGACTTTCAATAAGCCATTTCTTAAGAAACAGCTTCTCCTGTCAGGAGCTCCTCAGGGTGTGAGCCTGGAAATTGGCCTTTCCTCCCAATTACTTTCCTCCCCTGTGACAGACAGGCAATTGGGAGCCAAACCACCTTCTCTGAGCCCTGCTCCAAGAGACCAAGCCGAGTCTGTGCACGCTGCTGTGCTGTGGCTGCTCTGGATTCAGGGCTTCTTTCTCCTGCAGAAGTACATTAGGCAATGACAACATCTGAAACAATTGCTTCTTTTCCACTGCCAAAAAGTTTATGGAGTTTATTTCCTCCCACAAGATCCTTCCCAAGGCTGAAGACAAACAGCAGGTGATGGGCTTGCAAGGACAGGGTCACTCTGCTCCACGCTTGTACAGGACCAGATCCAGTTCATACCTGGTTCTCGTCCTAAATCATCGAGTGTGGCTGTAAATTCTACCCAAGAAGGAAGCAGGAGGTGGAAACAGGGGGTCTACAAACAAAGCTATACTTGAAGCCTGTCTTGTCATACTCGGAAGACAAAGAGCACCCTGCCCTTGCATGAACATCACCCTAATTTAGCAGACGAGATCACAAAAGGTCACTGCTGGACCATAAGCGGGCAGCCCTGTTTGCCAGGGTATGTGTACCAAATGTGCTGTGACATCAGCCCAAAGTCCTACCAAAGTTGGTGGGTTTCCTTCAAGATCTCCACACAATATCTCCAGTCCCCAAATACAAACACCACAGCACCATCATTAAAAAAAAACAAACCAAAACACACCCACCCTCTGGGCTAGGGAAAACATGGCTAAATCTAGATTTCGTTAAGTTTCTTCATCAAACGCTGACATTTGGGTACGGGCAGATGCTCAGTGCTTGCGCAGTTGTAGTCACACGCCTGTCCCGAAGCACAAGGATCAAGTCATTGAATTGTATGGCTCAAGTTATTGAGTCGTTTGTTGGGGCAGTCTTCCAACCCCTCCAGGCTGGAGGTGATCTGTGCTAATGGCCCGTCACAAGCATCATTATATACACCTCATGCTGCTAAAAGTCCAAGCTCCCAACCTTGCTGGGAGATAGACAGACAGGTCTTGAACTATAACAACTACAAACACAGCATCGCTTACCCCAAGCTGAATAAATATTTGCATGACATTCTGACTCAGGTGTTTAAATTCTAGAAAATGTCTGACTTTATCAGCCTGAATCACAGACAAACAATACCAAATATTATCACTAAAAGCACCTTTTCAAACAACAACTTCACACATCCACATCAAACACTCAGCAACTGCACTTACGTTTGGTTTTAAGGATGATGCCCACCCAATCCAGGAGCAAACCCAGTCAAAGCACCCCAAGTATCCTGTACCCACAAACAACTTCTTCCAAAGCAAGCACCAGGTTAGGATGCTCCATGTATTTATTTTTCAGTACCTACAGGGTAACGAAACGGGAAAGCTCCCCAGGAACCTGCCACCTCTTGCATCTCCCATCTCCCGCCCTCATGAAGGCAGAGCTGGACCCTGCTGCTGGTCCTCAAAGCATGCCCCGTGGGAAGGGTGGCCCAATGCTGCCCCGCAGGGAGCTGGTGGTGCCACTCGATGTGTGGAGCAGCCCAGGCAAGGAGACGAGCTCTGCTTGTCCCCCCGTGCCTTCACCAGGCTGGGGAGCGAGGCATCACCTTCCCTTGCACCTCGTCCCGCTCTGTTTCCAGGAAGGCAAGACCTTTGAGGGCCACCCGTCCTCCTGGGTCAGAAACAGAGAGGACCCGCTCACCACCAGGGAAGGTTCCCTTCCTTGTCTGCTGTTCTAGGGGAACTCTACTTTTTAAATTACTCTTAAAGACACACTAAAATATGCGCAGTTCCTAGAGACCACACTGTGGGTGAAACCCTGGCGCTGCTGAAGCTGCCAGCTGAATTTACATCGACACCAACCAAGCAACAGCTTTATTGATTATACTATACTATACTGATCGGTATTAACATATTAATCAGGTTTACATCATTAAATAGAAATAGGATGTTTACCTTGTACCCCCCTGGACTAAAGCATTGGCAGCAGCTCTAAGGGGTTTGTATACACACGCTGCCAGTAGCACTGTTGAGATGGCTGGGTTCCTACTGCTAAACCACACCACCAACAAATTAAATACTTTTCCAGCTAACAAAAAATTACATAGGGAAATGACTTGCTGACCGCTTCCCGCGTAGGGGAACGAAGAACAAGTGACTCATCGTTCAGCAGAAGGAATTACAAGTTGTGCAAAAGGCAAAGTGCTTCGGGGAGAGCGTCTAGACTACGCAAAGCAAGGCCATAAATAATACCTTTTGAAAACAACGGGCTTGAGCAGGGACTGGAGCTGCGTGATCTGATGAGTCTTCTCCACTCTTGGTTCACAACATCTCTGGCCCGAGAGGTGCCACCCACAATAACTGAATTGCCAGGCTATGGATCAGGAACTGCGAAGTTTTACAACAGCCAAAGACCAAGCTCAAGGCGTATTTAATTACCTGCTTCCCAATCCAATAAGCTGCAAGTATATAAATAGCCAAAGTATGACATATATTTAATATCTGCTAGAATTAAATTAAGATAAGGCACTGGCAAAATAAATGACAAGTGGTTTAACTGAAAATAACCATTTTCTGCAGATTCCAGACGATTTGAGCACAGCGATTCTGCACTCCACACTGCTAAGGAACGCTGCATCCCAGGCGTGCCAGACCTTCTTCCCCAGCAGCAGTGAAATGAGAGCAGGCTCGTCTTTGCTTCGGGCTGAGCACAGATCTGACCCCGGGACAGCCGAGAGCCCAGCCCCACACACAGCTCCCATCTGATGGTGGCAGTGGCCAATGCCCACGCCGAGCCGGCTGAGCCGTGAAGGCAGCCCCCAACTACTCTTCCAGGTTTTCACGGGCATAGTGCTGGTAAAACCTTGCAAGTTTTGCTGTAACTACAGAGCTGTGCACGGGGGAGACCTGCCTGGACCCTGCATGTCCCTCATAAACTGCATTAGAGAGCAACCAAGGAACAGACAGAAAACAAGGAGAGCATCATCTTCGCCTCTCCTCACCTGCAGAGCTGAGAAAATCCCACCTTCAAGGGTTTACTGGGGCCAGCAGGGCAAAACCTGACCATAAATTCACAGTTCCTCCAGCAGAAAGCTGCTAAAACAAGTCCCAACATCACCTGGGACATGGTCTGTCCCAAGAGAACAATGTGTTGGTGGTTTTAAGAGACAACTTGTGTAAATATGGTGCGAGAGTAACAACCCAACCCATGACAGGGAAGAAGCATGTGATTATTTGGAAGGCTGCATTAGCTTTACTATGTTCCTAACTGTTGTAGCATCTGCAGGCATGCCAAAATGGCAGAATTTTGATATTTTAAGATGCTCCCTAACCAATTTAGCAGAGTTTCTGATCCCCCACACCTGTTCTGCATTAAGCACCACACTTACATCAATCACCATTCAGCAAAGTACAAGCTTAAGCCCTTTGCTGAATTTGACTGAGAATTTTGCTAATGCACCCAATGTCATCCCACAGGCTTACACAAGGACCCAAATCACAAGCCACTTCTCCCAGGAGTAGCTCCGGTAATCTGCAACTAAGCTGGAACTTTTTTCATCCCACATTTATCCCGCTGGGAACTGATTTAACTCCCCTGCCACCTGCCTACTCCCTGGTTCTGCAGGGAGGAAAAACAGTGACAGAAAACAGGCGATGGCAACCGCAACTGTAGTGATGCCTGACATAACCTGCACCCCAGATTTTATCTCCTAACGAGTTTTTCCTGCTGCCCCTTTCCCAATGAGTGTTTTCAAGGGGCTGGTGATAATCTGGAGGAGACGTCCCAGTTTATGCTATTTTGAATGAGCAAACCTCGATTCCTGGGCTGCACCACGCCTCTTGGCTGCCGTGCTTTGGAAGTATTTAGCAAGAGGTATAACCCACATCCAAGGGTGCTTGGTCTGCATCACTACAGAGACATACACGTTGCCCGACTTCCCCGGGCTGCCGGCTGAGCTCTCCTCCCAAAGGCTTCAGAGAGCCGGGCTCAAGCGGGGAGAGGCACAGAGCGTGTATTGTCGTCTCTACTTCCAGCAAGTCAGCATGAGCTAGAGAAAAGACTAAATACATCCTGGGCAAGCAATTACCAAGCTAAGTGCCATCTGCAGTACTAAAACACATTGTTCTGAGAGCAACAGAGCTGGCAAAGCTGCTTTCCTCCTGAGCTGCATCGCCAGGCTGGAGCCTTCAGTGTCCAGCAATGTGCGAGCTCTGACAGGAGCTTCTCCTCCCAGGCATTCACTAGGTCTTGTGCTCAGATCCCCCAGTGTCTAGCCAGGGCTGCCCACACACCACAACCTTCCTCCCACCTCGGGTAGGAGATAAGTACAGATCTCCCTCCTTTCACCAAGCTTTTAAGGGACGAGTATCTTGCAGACCACTGTCTGCCTGTCAAATGTGCCTGGAATTCAGTAGTGGCTTAAAACAGAAATCCAAGCAGCAAGTAAGACAGCACAGGCAGGTATCTAACAAGCCTCTTTTTTTCCTTAGGAAACAATGCTAGTGAGATGTAAATAAAAGAACTTACAGGCGGACATCACAGATACATAGTTACTCAAGTGAAGCCTTACCATGTAAACCTCAAGATACACCTGAAGCAGAGGTGTAGGCTTGAATGCACTGATCTAAAAACCAATTTTTACTCTGTTGCTGAAATTTCTGGGGTGTCAGGATCAGAAAAACACCAGCTCTGAGTGGCATTTGCTTGAATTCATCTTGAAATCTGAAACAGAGTTTGTTCTTGATGTAAACAAGCAAGGCTGTCATGCCCACGTGCAGTATATACCCAGCTACGCCATCCATTCACACACTGCCACTGCTCTCTTCGCTCTCATACACGTTTTGATTTATCAAACCAAATGTAATTATCTTCCTGTTGCAACAGTACCTTAAGTACACGCTTCCCTTTATTCCAAGGTGGTTCACAAGCGCTGTAAAACACCAGGCTGCATTTTCCAGCTCCTGAGCACTACACACAGGCGTGCTGCTACATCACCGTCACGCACGGCGCCGGTGCATCACACCGCCGTACCGCGCAGCCCCCGTGGCTCAGGGTACTGGCCAGCTCCCACACAGCAGTGCTGCAGGATCAGGGAGGGAGGATTACACACCGCGGGGATCTCCAGTCCGGGCAAGAACTTCAGTGCTGCGACTGCCACAAAATCAATTGCTTTCTTGTCTGAGAAAACTGCAAAGCAGAAGATGAAGCTGCAGAAGCAGCCCGGGCTCCAGGAGCTCAGCAGGGCAGCCCATCTCAAACCCTGCGGTCCTCCGGTGGAGATGAGCTGGCTCGTACCAGGTAACCCAGAGACGCTGGGTCGTGCCAGGCGGCTGCTGTGCAGGGTGACAGCCTCGCTACCTTGTCTGCAAACCCATGGTCCATGGTCCCCCTGCTCGGGCTGTGCTCGGAGGTGGCAGCATCTCCCATGCTACAGGCGAAAGCTGTGGGCCAGGCGAAGCTAGACCTCCTCCTCTTCCTCCTATTGCTGGGCAGGACCTGCTGAGCGGAGCTGGGGACCGGCCACCAGCCCTCACCGCTGCACAGTTCTGCCAAAACACCTCTGCGGTGGCTGCTCAGCACCTCCCCGACGCAGGCATGGGGTCCGTCCTGCCTGTGGGTCCCGCACACCAGTGTGGGGACTGCAGGTGACAACGCCTGGGGCTTTCTGTTTCCATTTCTCCCAGTATGAAACTCTTCCCTCACAAATGGCAGGCTGTGAGGTTGGAGGGGCAAATGGCACACGGAGGACGCAGTTTACCCCTCCTCTGCTGATGAGGAAACTGAGGCAACAGCTTCCATCAGAGCAGGACCAAAACTTGGTTTTCTCCCACCCTTCCCCTGAGGAGCAAAATGCATTTGCTCCATCCTGACGGGCCTTGGAGCATCGGGCATTTCCATCATTAGCAAAGGCCCATCAACACACAAAGTCTCCACAGAGACCAGTCAGCCTGGCAGAGCCACCGTGACAGAAGCTCAGTGCCCAAGAGGGAACGAGCCCCACACCTTTCACCCTCTGGTTCCCCTCGAGCCCAAGAAGGAAGGGTGGGCTTTCCCAGAGGAATGCGTGAGGAAAGCAGAGGGGCACATGGAGTCCCGCAACAAACCCTGGGCTCTGGCAGTCCTTTAACTGACTTTAACTGGAGCCCTGGCTAAGGAGAAAGGGCAAGGATTTACCTCCAGGAACCTGCATGACAACCGAATACAGGGATATACAGAAGACGAAAACCCAGAATGAATTCACCTTTAGAAGGGTGAATTTAATTTGACATGCGTTGTCAAGTTAAATTTAGCTTTCCCAATTCCAACTCACTGCTAAGTTTGAGGGGAGACAGTAAGCCCCCGAGATACACCTGTTCTAGCCTTTTGTATAAATAAGCCAGACGCATTTCCCTACATTCTTCATTTCACAGAGAATGGATTATTTCCTCCCAAGCTCCCGTGTAACTTCCACATTCCCTTGAGTATTGCTGCTAGTTTATAATTTTTCTCATTACTCGTCATTTCTTTGTTTTGTCTGTACCTTACTCCCCCTTGTTTCTCTTTCCCTCCCCTCTTTCTGTCCCTTCACAGCGCAGCATTTTGATTTCAGGGACTGTGAATCGCCCTTCCTCCCAGCCACTCTTCTGCAGACCACCAAGATGCTGCCTGCTCCTTTGGAAAAACTCCTGCTCAATTTCAGTTCACTTTCATGTGAGGAACAGTTGCAGGGCTTGTTTATTTGTTTGTTTGTTTGTTTGTATTTCTGCAAAACTAGCACTTTCGTATATTTCATCATCTTTTTGTAACGCAAAGAAGTTGCACAGGAAACAAAAGCCAAGATGACTCTGAAAATCCACAATCTACTGAGATGGGTTGTAGGAAAAAAAAAAGAAAACAAGATATTCCAAAAATCTCCAAACCTAGCTATATTTTCAGCTACGCACTTTGCTCAGCAAACAAAAGCAGATCATTCAACCTTCCTGCAACACCAGATTGTCCTATATTGCCTTTAAACTACAGGCAGTACAGATACACTTTCCTACCTCCGTATGTTGCAATGACTAATAATAGTCCCGTGGTGTAGCGGAACTGAATGTCGTTTGCACCAATACACCCAGGAGCCTGCCTGACTTGTAAAGGTCACTGGTGAACACAGAACGGTATCAAGGCTAAAAACTGCAGCCTAAGAAACTCAACTGAAAACCGGGAAAAAATATCAGCCAGCCGTTCCAGGGAGCTACGTCCCACCACGGACCTAACTCCGGCTGCCACAGGGAAAAAAGTTGGCTGCGTTCGACCGCAAGGCGCCCGTGTCCGCATCGCGGAGAAACTGAATTTCTGCCCTGGGCCACAAGCTCACGCCTCGGCGGATGAGCTCCAGCACGGCTCCCCGGGATGGGGAGCCCAGGCTCCCGCCCACCCGCGGCCCGGAGCAGGGGACGCGCCAGCCGCCCCCGGGGCGGGACCCGGCGATGGAGGCGCCGCCGCTACGGGAAGGGCTGCGGCTGAGGGTGGTCCTAACAGC
>Ga0181612_131636_pt1 | contig 12759 bp, 6 predicted proteins | sample HoacroProtozoa21_FD_119630 | JGI IMG/M metagenome (GOLD analysis project Ga0181612, IMG submission 119630) | Hoatzin crop microbial communities from Cojedes, Venezuel. Combined Assembly of Gp0051906, Gp0051904, Gp0051908 | reverse complement strand
GTGGGCTTAATTTTGTTTGGAAAATTTTCTTTAAAAACCCGGAGCCAAAAGAGCCTCTTTTTTTGGGCCGGCAACCCCCCCCCCCCCCCCATGATGAAAGTTTATTAGGACTGAAGGAGGTTTTTAGTCCATTAGAAATAAAATTCAAAGAGTTCATGTTTTTTCAGTGCCCAAATACCGGATGGCACCGTGGTGCAGTTTCATGACCAATAATCATCACAAAGTTGTCTCCTTGAACAGTCTCTGAACTGCGTCTGTCACTGCATGCTTACCTACCTGTACGTGGCAGTGTCGCCTTCCACAGCTGAATTTTTGTAATGAGTTCAAATACTAGCAAAATTCCAAGGATAGTTTTTTGAATTTAAAAACAACAACCCAAACTATTTGAGTGCTTTATAAAGGGCATTTAAAACTGTAGTGGCTGTCCTTTAAATGAGATTTATATTGTATAGTCACATCTAACTAAGCTGCATGAAGAAATAGATTTAATTACAGATTTTTAACATCACTAACAATTACAGCATTACGCTTTCTAAACAATTAGAACAAACCATCTTAGCAGCTGTAAAGGAAAGTTTACCAGGTGTTAGGTGTTAGTTCTTGGACAACATCACGACTGCAGCTGCATGCCCGAGGAACTGCTCTGCAAACGTGCACCCCCCACAGAAAGTATGTGCTTCCCAAGCCAGAGATGGATGGCAATCTTTCCGGCAGGGTCTTGAAGTTTTGGATAAAGCCAGAAGAAAATGTTCTTGTTTTTCTTGGGGCAACAAAACAGGAGCAGAGTATCTGCCCACATAGGGCACTGGCGGTAACTCTTCACAGGGATGTGGAAGGTTCTGTGTGACTAATGCTAATACTGCAGCGAGTAGTCTAAAACCGGCAAATTGGTAAAATATTTGGTGCTAGGAAAGAGAACATAACAAGCTGGCTTCTGCCCAGCGTTAGGAGATTTAGTAAAAAGTTACACAGCTTGATGTGAAAATAGTGAAGCACAACAATCATATAAGCTTAGAGTTGTCAAACTGAGATGGATTCAGCAGATGTGCTGAACTGAAATATCCTACGTTCCTGTTCTGTTTGTATTACAACTTTGCAAGAGAGAAAATTTCAGATGCAGACAGAAAGAGGTGGAAGGTTTGAAAAGGTAATGTGTTCTCCAGCAACCGCAGAGAAGCTGGTGACTCCTTGACAAGGCAGCCACCAGCAGGGAAACCCATCTGCCCTCACAAACGGAACACACAGACGTAGCTTAGATGAGCAAGGGACCCAGCAGCCGCGTCAAGCAGCACAGCCTAACATTCTCTGACACGCGCCTTCAGCAGCAGTGCTGTGTTAATGAGACACCACCTCCTGCTACCATTTCATTCATCTTTTCCATCCTTATTTTAGGAGTTTATAGCTCTAAAATTAAATTAGTGCTTAGGAGCGAAGGTTTCAAATTTGATTCATAATGCTTTATTTACTCTTAGGGCATTTCTGGCTTTCTGAGAAGAAATTAAAGGTTCAATTTTTCCTCCTCCCACCTTAGCAGGAATACACCTGCACAGCTTCAAAACAGAATCGTGGGGAGGCTGGAGAACAACTTGTGCTGTAGCTACCTCTGTCTGGTCCACGCCACTCCCTCCTGGCTTCCAGCTGTCTGGAGACGCTTTGTTCCAGCTCACACTTTCTGCAGTCCCTCCAAAGCCACGCACCTTTCCCTGTGCAGCGTGGCACCCACCAGAGCTGGCCCCTTTTTACTGCTCCTTAGAGAGTTACACTGAGCATTCTGGCACCTAAGACACGTTTACAGGGGTGAGCACACAAACCTTCAGGAGTACTGGAATTAAGGTCCCGAGAAGCACAACGATGAGCTCTTCACCTTAGTTTACCCTGTGTGATTCGAGCTTCTGACGCCATGGCCGCTGGTGGTTCAGTGCAGGGCAGAGCTCCCTGCACCAGCAGCAGCTGCCTACGCAGCTCGACATTTGGCTGTGTGCTTAGAGCATGTATTTAGTCCTCAGTCAAAGCTTCTTCCTCGTGACTTCTTCCCAGTGATTGTTTTTTCAGAGTACTTGTACTGAGTTTGTGCTCTAAAAGCAGTTTCAGTTGAATCCAATAATTATTAATGCTTACGTGAGCCGGACTCTGAGCTGCTAAGGAACGCATAATTAGGGACTAATCGTTTTCTGACTGCATCGATGATGTTAATTGCCCAGTATTGTTAAAATTTTGTGGCAAAAGAGAAAAAAACCCTGCTTCTAGATAGAGCACACCGATACCATTCAGTGTTGGGAAGTAGGAGATGGCGTCTTGCAGTCCCTGCCTTCCTGACCTCAGCCGCAGACGGAAAAATCACGCGCCCAGCAGCTGGCCTGGATCAGGACGCTGCTAGGCATAATGGGCCCGCAGCGCCCGGTTCCTAACTATGCACCTGCACTTCGGCAGTGCCAAAGCCCAGGGGAACGGGGAGGGGATTCCCATCTGACAGGGGAATTCTGTCTGTGGCCTTCCCCGAGGCGACTGTGCGCCTCAGGCTGCTGCCGCGGGGAAAGCGGCGTACCCTGCCGCTGGAGCGAGCCGTGGGTGCTCCTGGGAACCTCTGGCCACGCTGGTCTGTCCTTGGGCGTAAATAAAAAAGAAAACAATCACAACAAGGCGTATCATGGGGATCAAAAGCTAAAAGAAAGAAAAAACTTACTGAATACTCCCAGGAGAACAGAAGATGGAGGGGGGAGGTGTGTGTGTGTTGCGATTTCTGTCAGACCAAGACTGAGGTGTTGGGACAGCTTAGCAATTTGAAGCATAATTTTAATCAGAACTTGTAGCTTAAGATTCTCTTAAAATTTTACTGTTGTTGTGTATAAACACATACAATACATGTCTGCATGACAGTATCTTCTGTGCAGAGTTTAGTTTGACTTTTTCTCATACCCAAAGCAGAACCAGAAGGGAAGAGCAAATGTTTCCAACAATTCAAAAGGTTTATTTTTTGCCTTAACAAGTATTTGCTCTTCCTTCCCGCCCATACACACACAAAGTTTTGTTTCATTGTGACCCTGGCTGGAACAGATGAACGCGCAGGAAATGCGGTTTACAAAAAAGAGCGCTCACCTGCCGTCTTCTGTGGGGGAAAGGAGGGCTTCGTGACGAAGCCTTGGAGCACGGCGTCCGCTGGAATCACACCGATACCAGTAAGCTCTGAGCCTTGGGCGGGCGCTCGTCCCAAGGCTGAGTTACGGCCGGGACTTACCCAGTGAGCGGAACGCGGGATGCGCAGCACCCAGGTAACTGAGGCGGCCTGCACCTTTACGGCTACTGAAAGCTGGGGCAGTCTGATGCTTCTACTGGAAGTTTTATTTGTATTTTCTAACTGCAGATGTGCTAGCTAGACTATCTACCTAGAATAGGCATCTAGAAATACTGTTTTTTCCTTTTGGCATTTAGTTCTTGACAAGATAAATTCTGTTCTAAAGATTACCTGCAGTAAATAGATGGAAATGGATACGAGAATGTAGAGCATTAGGTGCTGCTTAAATAAAAAATAATTTTGAACACAGAAATAGAATATTGATGAATAACAAGGAACATACTAGAAGTAACTCAAAATTGAAGTGGCTTTAGCAGTGTCAGCCATGTATGGGCTCTTTGACTTACCAACACGTTTTAGGCTGCTTTTTACCTAGGAAACTTGTAATAGCTGTGTATGTTACAACAAAAATCCATATTTCTAGATATGCTAAAATAGCACTTTGTGTGTACAGCACAAACACCACTTGTTTTTTGCAATTACTGTCAATTTTAAAAAGCCAAAATGATTTAGTGGATTATCAATTTAAGAAGTCAAAATAATTTAGCAGATTATTTAAGACAGTTATCTGAAAAAAAAGAAAAACAAAAAGAAATTGATCCAAGGTGAACTGTTCTAAGATGACTGATTTCCAGTGTGCCTCAATTTCACGAAAATAAACTACATCAAACTGAAAGCAGCAGTTATCATACACTCTGTTCTCTAACGCAAATGCAATGTATATGGCATCTCTCACTTTCCTGTACTGCATGGCTAATGTGGTCACATAATGGTTGTTCTGGTCTTCACAATTCTGAATTTTTAGCCTGAATTTAATGAAAAATCCTCATTATTTTTTCTTGTACTTTGTACTTGATTAAAGAAAAAGCAGATGCTGATGCAGGTAAACAGCAAGGGTACATGGATCCTGACTAGAACACATTTTTGTGCTGTCCCATTTATCAGCCAATATAAAGAAGCCGTATGACCGCGGTTCGCTGTCAGTTTTGCTGTGAAAGGCCAGCTGCAGTGTTTTACACGGGCTGTCCACTGCACCGACTGCCTTTTGGCAGCATCCTATTTTTCTGTCTTCATTTCTGTGCTTGTTACTACTAGGAATAAATTCAGTTCATTATATTACATTTCCCGTGTTATTTAATGAAATGTAAATTTTTGATTACTATCAGAAAACACTTCTCAATTGTGAAATTTTCTGATTCTTTTGGGGGGTGGGACGTATCTTAGATTTCAAAGCAATGTGGATTATACTTACAACTTTCAAGCTACAGCTTGGAACTTCAGTGCAAATAGCTTTCAGAGACGAAACAAAGTTAAAGGTAAGGGGATCCGTATCTCTTGAGAAACTTATGAGAAGTCGTACTTTAATACTTCGTAAAACCAGCGCCTCTCTTATCTTCCCATCTAAATACGGCCAGTATCTGTGGAGAAAGAATACAGCATATTCAGAGAACTTCACACATTTTGGGGTTTTATGCAGCGAAGTCTAGACATCATAGAGAAAAGCAAACACAGGTGAATTTTATTTTCCTTTCTTTGAAGGAATGCCCTTCCCATTTAAAGGGGTTTCCCCTAAACAGATCTGCCAGCGTCATTTTGTCTGTCACTGCCCTGCGCCAAAACTCACTGTGGGGACAGCGAGGTGGTGGATGGTGGAGTGCATCTTCCCTCTGTGTAGGGCCCTGCGTCCTTCGTAGCAGAGGAAGGTGGGTTGTTTAAGGAGGGTGCTACCTCTTTTCCTGATGAGGATCGCAGAAATTCTGCCAGGAATGGGATGGCAGCTTCCACAGTGCTACTCTCACAACCACTAGTTAGCTGTGTGTTCCTGACCTTCAGTGGGAGCAGGTCAGGACAGGGAGAATTAGACAAAGAAAATGCGTGTTTTCTTTATTCCAGCAGCATCAAAGCATTCTGACTGATGAAGTCTGAGCTCTGCAGCGCCAGAAGGTAACCTGCAGCGAGATCTGGGAGCTGACAAGGTAGGGAAGCTATGGCAGTGCCTCAAACACAAAGCCATGCTGTAGGAAAAATGCTGAACCATTCCCACAGGTGGCTTCCCTGGATCTCCCTCATCCAACGGATCTCCGAATTTTTCAGGCACCAGAACAAAGTGAGGAGGAGCCGGGAGGCAGCATCAACGGCAACACTGTAACGGTTCTATGTACCAAGTTCTGTTCCAACATAAAGCAGAAACCTGAGGCACGAAGGCTGTGAAACTGAGGGTCCCACAGCACCACCCATGATTCTTCTGCTGTGACAGAGGCTGTACGCCACAAGCTTATCGGAAAAGCCCTCTTGTAGATTTGAAACAGCTTAGGCTTGATATCAGTCAAATGATAGTCTTTTTTTTTTAAATTTGAACAAAACCTCTTTAATTAGGCAAAACTGGAAAAAAGTACATAACGACGTGTTTAATTTGGCTTAACTACGTTCAGATAAAGTGCATGGATGGAATGGCCAGCTTTACTGGATGCTCGATTCATTGCGAGCGTTACTGAGAGCAGGAGGGACCACTGGATACCGGCCTGCTGAGCTGGATGGCTTTATTACACTGGGGCTCCAGTTTTGGTCATGAGTGCTTTTAATGGTCCACACAAACTGTGTTGAAAAATTACTTGGTTTTGTTTGGTTTTAGCAACTCTCAGTTAACCAAAATGTGATCTAATTTAAATGTGATCTGTGCTACATTTGGAATTTTCATGTATATGTATATTTCAACAAACTAATGACATCTGCCATGTGGTATGCGAGAACTGACAACAGGTTATTTCTCTCTTCACACAAACACACACACAAACTCTCTCTCTCGAGTATCTGTATGATACTCAGAAAATGCCAGTAGCTGTGGTACAGAAATAGTGAATAAAATGGAGTAGGAAATAGGATTCGTGTATAAGCAGGTTCTTGTATTCCTGGGTCTCAGTCACTTGCAGATGGCCAGACTAGACAATTTCTGATCTCCTTCAACAGGCAGATCCAAAGCTGAGGACCCAGAACTGGAAATGTCTTCTTAGGTCCCCATTCTGCTCCCATTTAAGTCAATGGCAGAACTTCACTGATTTCAATAAGAGCAGAATCAGGCCCCAAGAAATTGGTCCACAGCAGTAACTACTCTCCTGTGGGTTCATTTTCTCTCTCCAACAGACCTTACTGGCATTATGGTAACGTGCTAGTCCTGGACATGGACACTCACCGTTTAGCATTGGTGTCAATGACGATCGGCAAGTAGTCCATGACAGCTATGTATACAAACTGTTTCGCGTCATCGATAACACTGTATATAGCTTCAATATCCAGGACTCTGTCCTTTGGGCAGAAGAGTTTAGGTGAATTCTGTGAAGGGAAAATTCAAATATGGCATTTAAAATATGTGATTTATTTTCTCTCCCCCTCATGCCTGAGATGGCAAATAGTACCCTTTATTTTAGTAGAGAATAGTAACTGATACCTTCAGCTGTCCTGCTACAATATTCAAAGGTACAAAGGAGAGGTATTTGCTTAATTTCCCCTTGCAAGCCTCACCATTTAAATGCAACTGTGGGTAACGTGCAGAAGACACAAACTCCAAAACATCCACCGCCATCAGAGAAGCTCTAGTTGAAGTTACATTTCAGAGGATTTTGTTCCGAAGAGTCCAAGGAGTGGTTACTATCAGACGGAGTAATACCTGTGCTCTTTCCACACGAGCCTGACCCATCACTTGCTACCAGGAATGAAGTCTGTTGTGTCAGTCCTGGTTAAAGTTCCACACAAAGTCACCACTTGCTCAGTCACTGTCTCAGGGAGATGCTGCAGTTTGGCAAGAAGATGATCTGTAAACAAACCTAGCTTCGGGCATAGATTAGCTCTTTACCTGCGCTGGTAAGTGGTAAGCCCAGATGTCAGGTTTTTTGCCGTGTGCCTAGGGCTGTCGACCGTGTCCGTCAGGAAGGCCAAGCCAGCAGGAATCGCCTGTCTGTGGCAGGGAGGCCCAGGACTTTCTGCCCTTCAGCCCGAGCAGGGAGAGAGAAGCGGAGCCGCCTGCCGAGCTGCTCGCAGGCAACAGCACAGTTCCTGGGAGCAGGGGTTGTTAAAGGCAGTTTACAGCGCTGGAGCAGGCGCCGCTTGTCCTTTTCTGAACTGCTGGCCTGGCCAGACCGCTCCCTTCCTGCTGCTCTGTCACCTTCTCACCTTTGTTATCTACTGGGGTCACATCCGATGTCAAGGTTAGTGTGTTTTCCTTAGGGACAGATCCTGGGGTTTTGATTAGTCTTTTTCTTTCAATCCAATGCCTGTCACACTGGTTTCTTAATCATTGAATGGTGTTCTTAAGGATTTACTACAAGTTCAGAAAATACTAGAAAATTAACAGCAAGATTAAGGCCACAATTCCAGATCCATTCCTGAGCACTAAGAAAAACAACCAGAACCCTCTTCGGTTTACTCAGCCAGTCTGGAAGACGATTTTGTTGCTAAGCAACATTATAGCCACGATTCCCGAGCATAACAAAAAAATTCAATGACTGCGTGTTACACTTGTTGTTTTACACTGCACAAACACTGGAAGTGAAATACGTTGTCTAAGAATGAGTTTTGACTCGAGAAAAACTGTAAAGTGATTTTGTTAAACATAACTTCTGTTGTCTGAGACTTTGAAGAGGCTGCTGCACCGAGACTATTCTTACGCTCTTACTGTTTTCTTGAATAGAAGTTGTAAGTTACAGAACAGCTAAAGAACGGAATTCTTACGCGTTGTCTTTTTCAGATGCATTCGACATAAAGACCAGAAAGTGAAAGGTATTTAGAAGATAATTAGAAGAAAACCTGTTAAAAGTTCTCACTGTAACACTGGTGTTTGGGCATGCCGCTCGTTACCCGGTGCCACGGCTGACCCCCTCTGTGCTCAGAAAGAAATATTTCAGTACTTCCCTCCGCACTGGTTGCACAGTGCTTGCTGTTCTGATCAAATCCTTGCTTGAGACATCTCTTCACCTGCCAGAAACAGGCCCGTGTTCTCCCTGGGCACCGGTCCTTGCCGTGGCCCTGCTCGGGGGGCTGCTGCCGAGAGCAAGGCGATGCGGGGCGAGGGGGGGAGCCTCCAACGCCCTGCCTGGCTCGCCGAGACTTTCTTCTTGCCACTAGCTCAGGAACAGACAACGATGTTAAGACTTGGTTCCACCAAACCAGTCCACGACTGCCTTTCAGAGGGGCATGCTGGCAAACACTGAGAATTTGCTGGTAGGTAAGAAATTTATTGAAAAGCCTGTTTTCAGGAAGAAGGAACAAGCCCAACTAGCTGTCGCTACAAATTCAGGTAGCTCTTGGAGTTGGACTGCGCTGATCTGAGCTTCTGGAGGACCAGTGACTCCTTGCTTTTGTCTTCTGAAGTGGAATTTCAAGAGAAGAGGCCTTTGTTGCCCACACAAAAGGAAAATACAAATCACAGGGAGGAAGTCAGCGTTCTGCAAACTGCACAAGAGCAGTTTTTGTAGAGCCTTGCTCCACTTGGTCTTGGTCTAGGATCTCGCGTTCCTCAAAGTCGGTCTTGCCCAGCTTTCCTTACTGTGCCCCTCCAGGACTGGCTTTCAGCAGCGTTTCTCCATTTCTTACAGACTGCTTAGAAGGGAGGAGGAATTCATTTCACAGCTCCTTAGCTAACTGACCAACAGTCAGTCTCTAATTTAAGCTAGTCCTTAAGGCTCTCCAGAACCAGTGGAAGCACATGTATTTTCAGAAGGCTGTTAATTCTGGCTTAGGCAATTCCAGATTTTCACTCCAAAATCTCCGCCGATCGTGGGAGTGTGAAAAAATCCCAGACACCTGAATGTTGCTTGGCTCCCAGCAGGTGAAGGTAAACCCTGCCCTGTGCAACCACTCGTCTTCACCAACGTCCTGCGCTGGTGGCCGTACAACTTACTCATCTGCTACACGCCTTGTGTTGATTTAGACATAACTGGCTATAAAGCAGCGGGGTTCTGCCCCTTGTTTTATACAGAATGGTAAACAGCTCTTAGCAACTTCATTATACGCCTGATTTTTAAGTGGTTGTTTTTACTTAGGTGATTACTTCCAAAATGAAAGATGCTCCACATCTTTCAGCATCTCTATTGCTCCGTGTACTTTTTTCCAGTTTTGCTACATCACTGCTGAGATGGAGGACTGCTCCATCTCTTCCCATTAAAAATACACACACAGACAGGGCTTCCATGAGGATAGCTGCTTGTATTTTAGAAGTCTTAAAATGTCATTTAAAAATAAAACTAAAGTAGATAATGTTCTACAGAAGTATGAATGCTTTCAGTGGAACAGGGTGAAGAGGATTACTCCTTATAAATTACATTGATAAAAAGGCAAGCTCTGATATCAAGCTTATTCTGTATCATTTTAGATGTCTGACTAACAGTTCATTTACTGTCAAGTCATTCACCTTATATCTACCAGTGTAAATCATTAATCGAATTTGAAGACCCTCCCTATCATTTTTTAAATGCAAGAGGAAAAGCAGTAACATTACAAAGAAAGGGAAAAAGAATAATGCTCAGATGCAGTTCTGCAGCATCTTCAGTCCTGGCAAATTGCGTGTAAGAACAATGTCACAGAAATCAGAATGAAAAAAAAAAATATTGCAAGTTGTCTCTTCTGCACCATAGACAAAGGCAAATAACTTTTTTAAAACCTTCCAATTACAGACTTCCCCACAAAAGAATACCTATTGGAATAACCATTTTCCCAGAGAACAGAATGATTTGGTTTCCCAGCATTATGAGACTATCAGTCAAGCTCTATCTCGTGTAGGTGACAGCTGTGGTGGTCTTATCTCTGTAGTTGAGTTTCCAGTCACTCGCATGAGTCTCAATTTTAGTAGCTACTTTTGGTTAAGGACATAGCGGTAATGTGCATCTTCTTCAGTTAGGGCCAATTTAGAAAACACTTAAGCGTAGGCTTAATTTACACCCTATAGATTCCTATTCATGGAAATTACCATCCATGGTAATTTCCCCCTGACAGCATCTGTCAGGGAGAACACAGCACTGTAAGGGACTTTTTGCAGGGAACTGTGAACATCTCCGTATCAGTGAAAAGACACTTGAGATTCTTTTCACAGTTGCTGCTAACATCTGTCTAACCTGGTCTCGCTACTCCGTAGTTATAAAGGACAATACCAGGAGAGTAAGCAGATGTTAAATTCCCAGGTCTTCCAAAAATCTGGTGCATTAAAAAAGTTCCTTCCCTTCCCTCCCTCTTTGCAACTTATTTCAGAACTTACCGACACGAAAGCTTCTGATTTTGTCTCGTTCAGCTGCAGTGTCAGTTTATTTTGAGTATCGTACACTCCATATAGTCTCTTAGACCAACTTGGAGGTATTTTATTCTTGTATCTTAATGAGCTATACAGGGCAAATATCCTTTGTAAATCCAGGACCAAGCAGCTACAGTTGTATACGATGACGCCAAGTTCCTTCATCTGTGAAATGAAAAGTTCGTCTCGTTAGTGGCATTCTGGCCGATGGCTCTGTGGAAGTACGCAGCAAGACCGTAAGAGTGCCTGAGGGTATCTTCCAGAAGTGTGCCTTCAGCTCAGTGGTAGCACTGTCAACCACAAGAACACTCCTAACAATGCTCTTTTAAAGGCAAGCACGTAAGCTGAATCTTCAGAGTTAAGAGGGGGCAAAAGCTGTACCGGGGTTGGTACGCTCAGTGCCTGTCAGAGCCGCATGCCCTGACAGAATACAACTCACCCGACGGACGCACACGACGTAGGAGTGACACCCATTTGTCACAGGCACTGTTTTTGTTACAGGTGCTGCCCACGGTTTGCTACTCTTGGCTGGAGTGGTTTTTATTTACTTATTATTTTTATACTATTTTGTTTACAGGAGAAGCATCCTTTCTGCTGGGTGCTGTAGGAGCACACACTGCTACCAGTGACAGTTTCTTACTTCAGAAGCAATTTGTTTTTTATGAGTTCGGGAAAAGGTGAAAGAAATGGGCTTAGGTTATTTCTCTGCTGGAGAAGGAATATGATACTCCAGCTTCAATTAAAAGGATGAAAAGCCAGGTGTTTAATACAATTGGTAGCTAAACTGTGCTATTAAATCCAGCATGATCCAGTATATAGTATACCCAATTAGGACACAGAAAAGTTGGGTACTTAATTCCCCCATTGCTATGGTATGGTATCTCTCCTAGGGTACTCCAAATTTCTGGGTGTCAGTTTCTTCACATGTTACAATGGAGATCATGATAGTCTCCTCTCATGAGCAGTACTCTGTGAGCATCAACATTCTTACATGTAAGGTATGAGGAGAAACAGCCCAAGTAAATATAGACATCATAGCACAACTGAATGCTTTAACCTATGGACACAGTCTCACTTCTCCATTTAAGTAAAGGCATGTCTCCTGCTCATCATAAATCTTGGTCTGGCAGAGATTTCATTAATTGCACATCCCTAGTACTGAAGTTGTTGACAGAATTAATTTATAAACCTATTGCCTGGTTTCTGTAATCAAAGCGTAACCGCACGCACACTCTCTCCCTTCCTTTGCTTTACAGTTGCTCAGGAAAGCACTGCTGCGGGCAGAGGTGCTGCTGACCTCTCAATACCTGCATTTCACACTAGTTCACCCATCCCCAAAAACAAAGCGAGAAGGAAACCTGCATGTGTATGTTGGAAAACAATACACAGGATAAGTATTTAAAGGATCCATGTTCGTTTTCTGCAAGCAAACTCCCTCGGTAGCATGTCTCTGAAGTCTGTCTGGCACGATGAAGAAAATAAGGGGAGTACGAACTCTCCAGCATACTCATCCTTGGGCGCCAAAAAATCCCCACTGGTTTTACTCCCTTAGATGAGATCTCCACAGTCACATGGAGTAGTTTCTGGTAGGAGTGTGTCTTCCTGTAAAGCCTGCGGGAACCCTGAATCCCCACTGACGTTATATCAGAGCTTGTTCCTGCGCAATTCTCCATGACTGCAGATGAGAACTGGGCAGAGGAAGGGAAGCAAAGAATTGAACTGAACCTTCAGCTTGCTTTCTATGGTGGGTGAGAAGAAACAGCAAATCCCAATATTCCAATGAGAAAGAAACTCGATGGGTGACACTTTGTTCAGGTCCCCAAGCTGGAAATGCCACATACATAAGAACACACAACACTGAGCAATCACAATCCCAAATATTTACTGAATAGTTGCAACCACAGGAACATTACCTAATATTCTTACTGCCTAAATCAGAGTATTTCTGCAAGCTTCTTTAATTCAGAAAAAATATGGAATTCCTTCATTAGCCTGCACAACCTGAAATTTGTAGATAGTTGGAAAATACAGAGTACTTGCTGCACTGCAGCCTTTCACTTATGGATAAGCCAGTAAATTCATTTTGATGATAAATTATTCCAATCTATGCCCAACATCCTAGTCAAACGGTCTATTTGGAATAACATCTTTGCTTTTTCCCCTGGGTGCTGGCATCTTTTTCCCCTGGGAG
>Ga0181612_102030_pt1 | contig 12759 bp, 8 predicted proteins | sample HoacroProtozoa21_FD_119630 | JGI IMG/M metagenome (GOLD analysis project Ga0181612, IMG submission 119630) | Hoatzin crop microbial communities from Cojedes, Venezuel. Combined Assembly of Gp0051906, Gp0051904, Gp0051908 | reverse complement strand
CAGGATGACGGGAGGGGTGGGGTGAAGGTGTTTTTAAGATTTTGTTTTGTTTCTCATTATCCTACTCTGCTTTGATTGGTGATAAATGAAACTTTTTTCTCCCCAAGGTCAATCTGTTTTGCCTGTGACAGTAATTCGTGAGTGATCTCCCCCGTCCTTATCTTGACCCACAAGCCTTTCATCATATTTCCTCTTGCCTGTCCAGTTGAGGAGGGGGAGTGATAGAGCGACTTTTGTGGGCACCTGGCATTTATCCAGGCTAAACCATGGCACTGGTCTTCGAAGTATTAGTCTCAATACCTGTTTTATAGCGTCCAGTCCCCCTTTTGAAGAAGACCTTTACCTGCAATAGTCTTACTATTCTTCCTATAGTGGGGAGAGGGTAGAACGTCTTGGTAGATGTTAGAGCCAGGTAGATGTGTTCTGACAATTCCCTGTCTTCACTGCTCATAAGAGTTCATGTTCTCTTATATTCATTAAAGAGCTCCATGCATTCCTTAGGTTAGCGGTGTTGAGTGTTTTTAACGCTTCTCTGATTTCTGTTAAAATTAATTAGAGATAGCTATTTCTTTGTAGTGAAGAGAAGCAGGTTTTCTGAAAGAAGGATTCATAGTCTGAGGCTTGAGTTTATGGCAAAGTGACAGTGCCAGAGCCAAGGGTGTTACCAGTCTTTACCCAAACTTCAGACCTGTTTGAGTAAAAGAACCAGAACTTGCAGAAGAGCGAGCAGGGGAAGGATTATGCTGTTGATGCAAAGACATGCTGCCTTCAGGGAGGTGGAATGGAAAGAACCAGTTGCGGAAATACGATTATACAAAGGATTATCTTCTCTTAGTAATGTGAAATGTTTGCACACTGTCCAGTGTGACGTAAAATAAAGTTCAGGTACTGTTACGATGTGACTGTTAGAAGCGTGAAACAGGTGCAAATGTGCTCGGAAGTTTTTGTTGTTAAATTCCTTTTTCCCTAATGTTTTTGCTCCAACATAAGTAATTTTAAGGTTATCAGGTGCATGATAAGGAGGATAAATCTGGTGTCCAAACTGGTGTAGCCTCACTGTGACATGTCAGTACTGATAATGTCTAGCATGGATATGGCTGCCTATTATGATATCTTGTAAAATGATGATAAGGGACAAATGAATTCAGAAACAAAGTTACACTTTTCCCATTCTGATTTTTAGGGACAAAATCTTGCCGTGTTCAGTGTTTTAAACATTTTCTTTTGTTTTATTTTGGGTTTTTTATGATTCTTAAGAAAATGTTTTTTAGAAGGTGGTTGTTTCCCAGGCGATGAATATTTGCCATCCAGCCTACTTGTCTGCTGCGTATATTTGCTTGCCCTTTGGATCAACAGCTGCTTAGCAGCTCTTAGTGTGGCTGCTTGCCATGTGGTGGAGAGTGAGAAGTTCTCTGTCCTCCAGAACATCTCTTGAAGTTGTATTTGTTTGCCTCACCGGAGGAAATCTGAAGGAGAAAAGGCAGAAGCTTGAGTCGTCCTCCTTAAGGCTTTTTTTTTTTTAAGGGGAGCTTTGCGAAGGTTGTTATCTTGTTGTCTGCTCTTTCATCACAGAGAAGCAGCAGGACGCACTGTCTCTGATCCCGTGGCCATGGTGGGGGACACAGGCAGGGTCGGTGACTGTGGCCAATGGTGACCCTGCGGAGCCTGCCACAGGTGCACCCCATGCCTGAGCTCAGCCTGCCTGTGCCCCAGGGCTGAGCTCCCAGTGTTGACAGCTTCGCGTTTGATGGCACTCAGAAGAGATGTGTTTGAGGTTGCTGAGTCCAGGAGGTCACAGAGCTGTGTAATATTTCGCGATGGGTTTTTCTCACTTACTCCCTTTTTAACACAGGAGCTCTATTTCAGCCTGTGAACAACTTTTTTATTTCTTAGATATACTGTTGACTGGCAGGCAAACAGAAATTTGTTTTTTTGTACTGTAATAAATATGATGCATGTATTTTCAGTGTAGAGCTGATCAGATTCTTTCACATGACAGGTTTTCCTGCAGTCTGGGTGGATTAGAGAAATTATAAACAGCTGAAATAAAGATTTAGCAGAACCGTTCTTTTGCTGTGCTTTGAGGCTGGTGCCTGAGGGTGCTGAGTGTTTTCAGCAAATATTTCAACGGGTTCTGAAGGGACTCATGAAGATTGATATGTTGTCGAGTGCCCCACAAAACTGTTACGCATTTCTCCTGTGTTTAAATTTATAAAAAATGTGTATATGCTTTTGTTGATTTGCTTAAGTTCTGTAAATTTAAAGAAATACATGTGGTGGGAAGAGATAAAGAACTTTTTACAGTTAATACACAGATTTTTTAATCGTTTGTTAAGAGCAACTGATTCCACAGTGTTTTACCCAAATTACAGAGAAGGTAATATCACAAGGCTCAGTCGCCTAACCTGAAATGATGAAATACTTCTCGTTGTAAAAAGCTTTCATGAGGTTATTTTTCTTGAAAGATATTGTTCTTTCAAGATCTCAGGTTTATTAAATAAACGATATTAGTTTCTGAAAATAAATCTACTAAACTGTTCCTGCTCATCACCCAGGCCTCTATATAAAGTCATTCTTTGATGCATTACTTTTCTGTCTACCATTGCTTTCAATTTCTCTGTGCATTAATGCAAAGAGCTTAAAACAAAACTAATATAACTTAATCAAATTGTTATTTCATCAGGTCAGCCCCATAGAAAAAAGGCGTGTCTCTTCTGCTTTAAGCGTGTAGCAGTTACAAAGCAAGATGAAACTTTAAGAACTAAATTAAAGCTGTTACTTTTTAAAATTAATATTCGTTGAATTATACAGTGTCCGTTCACACAGCTTGAAGTTTTAAATTATATTCAAGATCACTACTTCAAAATAAAACCAAAGAAATACAAATAGTGAAACACATTGAAAACTTAGACTTGCAGAGCACATGAAAGACTCATGGCCTTTATTGGATATTTCATTACTCAGATTATGAAAGGCACAGGTTTTTTGTTTTAAGTGGGTTAGCTTTTGACTTCTGCTTTACCTCATGTTAGTTACTGGACATATCACTGGGCTTATTGACTGCAGAATGGCTCCACGAAGGCTTCCAAAATCCAAACATGTAGGCTTTCCCACCTCTACTATAGCTTGTTTATGACAGCAAGAAAACAGATTTGCTAAAGAAAAAGCCTCGTAGCTGTGGCTTACTTATGTAAAACTGAATGTTTTCTGTGACAACAGAACAAACTTTTTCCAGTGACAGAGGCCTGGCATGGTAAAAGTTACCCCTGTATGCCTTCCTTGCTTGTATTTTCAGTATAAGCTAAGCTGCCTGCTGGACATACCTAACAAGCATTTGACAACATTTATTATTATTTCCTTGGAATAACTGAGATGGTACTAGTGATAAACAAGTATTACTTTAAATCACTCCAGAATTTTTTTCATTCTAATTAAATTAATTTTCTTGCCTATTAACATTTGTAAGTAAAGATTGTGTTTTGCCATTTGTTTCTGGTCTTTCAAAGCCATCATGACCGTTGATTATGCCATTGGAAATTACAGACCACAATTTGAGACAAACTGGACTAGTGACTATAATAGTGCCTTTGGATCTTTGAAATGTGCGTTAGTAAATCTCCAACTTATTCATACTGACAAAGATACATTTTTTAAACCTTCATTGATTGGATGTAAATTTACATATAGTGGCAATTATTTGTCTTGGGAATATACAGGTAATTATACTGAAAAGTTAAGATAGGAAACTGAGACTGATGTAGGTGAGAGATATTGAGGTGACTTTCCTGTGCAGTCAAAAGGTTTTGAGTGAGGTGGTGAAGCAAGCAGGGGGTTTGCCAGGCTTTTAATCCTGGATCTTGTGTGGGGAACTGCTCGTTGGGTTAACTGTATGTGAAGCTGTGTTGGCAAGTATGCTACTAAGTTAAATGCTTATGAGGGGAATGGATGCTGAAGAGTGCCTAAAGGTGTGCTGGGGAAAAATAATGTGTTATGTTGCAGCCAGAACAACGTGTTTAATGAGGCCTCATATATTGCTGCTGGGCGTATATTCTTTCATACACAGTAAGTAGAACTTATACAGATACGGTTCGTCTGCTGTGCAATAAATGTAAAAATTGTAGAAATCAGACATGTTATATTTGTTCTCTGTAGTTTTAATTCATGTTTCTGTGATATAATCACAGTGTCGTAGGAAGAGCGTACAGATAACAACATCATACATCTCTAGATAGGGACAAGCCCATTTACACACTCAGTCTACTTCTGCAGACATTTGGCTGTCCATTAAGCTCTGCTAATTACTTGTAAGACTGGAAGATAGGCAAATGGAGTCACTTGATTATGTTGATCTGAAATTTCTTGGTTGATTATTGATTTGCTAAGGTAGGATGAGAACCCTGTCTCACTGCATAGAACTAAGATTAGAAGAAAGCAGATAATCTGCTCAGGATCCCATATGTTGTCATGTAAAGCTGTGTTGTGGCCTCTTTAACCACACCGCAAAGTAATGCCATAAAGTGAGAAAATGAGTTTTGAGAAAGGTTATTCTGATTTTACTGTAGTTTTCATTTTCAGAAACATGTGAAACAATTTTTTTAGAAAATCTACTTGTATTTTGTCACAGTTTGTTTTGTGGTGGTGGGTAGTGCCCAAAAAAACACAGCACTTTCATGATTGATAAGCATTAAATTTTATCTTTTAAATATTGTGTGTGAGAGACAGCAACATAAAATAATATTTTAGTAGTTAATGGAAGTTAACTAACAAGACTAATAAAAACAAGTGGAATTGTTCAAATCAGGCTTTGAAATTTCCTTTAAATTTGGCTATTTCAATTTTTATTGATATCATGGGCTGACCATATTAGAAAAAGTTTTCTAACATATTCAGATATATTTTCAATGTATTTTTGCTTGGGAGTTGCAGATGAATGTTTTCATCTTATTTGCTAAAATCACAAAGCATTGTTTACATAAACTAGAAATAAAAAAAAAAAATCTAAATCTAATACCCATAACCTGGGAGTTGGGAAATACTGATGCTGGGGAATACATTTGGTTTTTAACCTGTGTTTGAGGGATTCAGTACTGTCAATCTCAATAAGGAAGACAAGGATAATGTCTTCAGAGTAGCTAGTGCTTTTTTAGTATACCGTACTGGATTGTTACTTGGTTAGCTGATATAGGAGGAAATGTTTTTCTCAATAAAACTTGAGTAGTAAGACGTTCATACATATATAAAGAGAAAACAATGCAAATTATTGTTTTAAACTTTTTAAGGTGAAGTTTGTGATGACACTTTCAATTATTACTCATTTGTCATTAATAGGCATACGTATTTTAACAACACATTTGAGAGCTCTCATTTCTCCTTTGCGCTCTGCAGCTGGAGAGGGGAAAAAAGAAAAGGCATTCTTTGTTGCCTTAAACACATTAGAGCAAAAGAGCAAAATCTAAAAGCTGTTTCACTGAAGACAGAAGAAAGACATCTTGGAAATGGGCTGTGAACAACTAACTAAACAACTGTTTATAAAGGGAGAAAACACTGGATATTTGGTATAGATAAGAGGCCGGACTATGAAACGGGTTTGTATGCTTTTCTCAGTTTGAAACTAATGGGAATTAGATAACCAAATGCCTTTTGAAGTGTGGCCCAAACCTCCTAGGTGAAAATTTGTCAAAATCTCAAGAAACACTACTTGTTTTCCCTCTGTTACCACTGTGACTTGAGAGTAGCTTCACTGAGGTCAAGAGTTAAAGTGCTTCAGGTTGCATGTGGAGGGGTGTGTTTGTCTTGAAGAATCACAACATTTGCATTGTAAAGGCAAATTTTGCTCAGTTTTTATTTTGATAGTCCTTATCACCAGAGAATCTCGATGACTCACAGACTGTAAGGAGCTTATTGCACAGACTTGTCTCTGTTATGGACAGAAATATTCGGATTTAAAAATGGTAAACTGAGAGCATATTTATTCACATGTATGCACCCAGTCCTTAAGGTTGCAACAAAGTTCACGATACTGACTTCTGTATAAAAAGTTAGTCCATTCTGCTGTGGAACACAGTAACTCACAAGAGGAGGAAACATCTGCAAAAGGAATTCCACAGTTTCTTATTGGAAAATATTCCAAATTAGTATATTACACTTGAAAGTAATGATTTTTTTCTCCTCTGATTATATGGGATAAAACTACTTGAAGGTGGCATTTTTCTTTAGGGATATTCTTTCTTTGGTATACCTGTAATGATTTCTGCCCATGCTTGAAGAACCTAAGTAAGATTATCCAAACTCTTCTTAGAAGAGACTTACTTGGTATTTCAAAATATGTTTTTCAGCCAATAAAAACCAATACCCCAACGTTTTTTTTATCTAAATCCTTTACTGTTTGTCCCTCATTATATATATGATAGGAATTCTTTGGACCTCAGAGAAACTGATTTTCAGTACTGAATAAAGAAGTAATTCTGTGGAGAAGTGAACAAGTAATTCATCTGGGTACTGTGTCTAAAAATCGCATCCGCTGTATTCTCTTGCATTGGCTGCATGATTAATTGGTATTTTTTGTTATCATTATGGTTACTCCACAATTTTAATATCTTTGATTCTTCATGAGCAGCAGCAACTGTTAGGTGTGCCCTGAAGCACACAGATGATCTGAGCTTTATGTCAGCGTGCTTTGCCTTCAAAATACCGATTTGTTCCTTGTGCTATACGATTTAAAGAACATTGAGCTGTTACAGAGCAAGGCTGAGTGGGCTATTCTACTATTTGGATAGCCACCTTGTTTTTATAAAGTCTTTAATCCTCCCTCTTCATGTTCTGAATTGTCTTGTCCAGGTGTCTTGGGTTCGACTGGGTTAGGGTTAATTTTCACAAGAAGCCAGGAGGGAACACAGCCAGGCTGCCTGACCCAAATGGGGTATTCGATAGCGTGTGACATCATCCTGTGTGCTGAGTGGGGAAGCTGGCCTGGGGGAGGTGAATCGCACAGCTCAGGAGCCCGCTGGGTATCGGGCGGTGAGAATTGCTCTGTGTACTCACTTGTTCTTATCAGTACTATTGTTGTTACTGTTCACTTCCTTCGCTATTCTGTTAAACTGCCCTTACCCTGACCCACGAGTTTTGCCTTTTTCTTCCCGTTCTCCTTCCCACCTTACAGGGGGAGGGGTGATAGAGCGGCCGTGTGGCCCTTTGTTGCCAGCCAGCGCCAAACCACGAGACCAGGTGACTACTTATTGCCACTGCTTCTGGTTACGTATCCTGTGAGTTGGATGGGTGGGCTTACTGTATCATTTTCTGTCTTCTAAATATGAATTTCTGAGCTTTTGGCTCACCACTTATTTAATACACTATAATCACCTAATCTATTTAAATGAAATTTCCTGTAAAATTACTTCTCCACATTTGACACACTGTCAGTGAAGATTGTCAGATTCTGTGTTATCTCCAAGAGAACCTGAGATGTGAAATGACTCTTCTAGAAGCAGTGCATACCTATTTTATGTTGCATTTTCTTGTGTGTGATGGCAGCAGTTCAGATAAGTTTCTCAAATGGCCCTCGTCCATACGAACAGCTAGCTGGTGGTATTCAACTCCCATTGAGAATTGTTGGCTTAGCACACAAGAAAATAAGGACCACAAGGAGACTGATTAAGCTGATGAGATAAGGTGGTTAAGAAAATTGCAGTATTTATCCGAAAAAGAATTCCCCAGCCCACCCTCACTTCTGGTGTTATTGATGTTGCTTAGTAAAATCATAGGTTCCTGTCTTTAGTTGCTTATTAGACTAGTGCATCTATAGAATAGAATATTTCCGTTGGAAGGAACCTACATTGATGATCTAGTCCAACTGTCTGACCAATTCAGGGCTGACCAAAAGTTAAAGCATGTTATTAAGGGCATTGCACAAATGTCTCCCAAAAACTGACAGGATTGAGGCATCGACCACCTCCCTGTGAAGCCTCTTCCAGAGTTTGACCACCCCCTCGGTAAAGAAATGCTTCCCAGTGTCCAGTCTAAACCTCCCCTGGCGCAGCTTTGAGCCATTCCCACACATCCTATCACTGGATCCCAGGGAGAAGAGATCAGCACCTCTCTCTCCACTTCCGCTCCCCAGGAAGCTGTGGAGAACAGTGAGGTTGCCCCTCAGCCTCCCTTTCTCCAAAGTAGACAAACCCAGACTCCTTAGCTGCTCCTCACAGGGCATGCCTTCCAGTCCTTTCACCAGCTTGGTTGCCCTCCTCTGGATGCAGTGGACTATAGACTTGATTTTTTGAAGTTTACAACTTATTTTGCTTTTGGGGGATGACAGAAGCAGAACAGAAAGTTTTAGCATCACTACGTGGTTTTTTTCAATCAGTAAATCTTCCCTCACGTTCTTTCTCGTACCCATTGTTTGCATCTGCTTCTTCCTGCACTGTTGGCATTGTTACTGATGTGGTCAGCCATTTATTTCCTTGCCTCAGTTGTTTAACTGTCTCCCTCAAATGTCTCTATGAAGGAGAGGACAATGAATCAAATAGCAGACTTGTTTGTGGTTGATGGTATTGGAGGGTTTAGAATGCGTTTGTCCAAGGACTGATTGACTTTGGCTGCCGCAGAGTTTGATATTACATATTTTTATATATAGATGATACATGTACATGGGCTCTTTAGCATCCACAAGTGTCTCAATTCTGTTCTATCTGAAAACCCAACAGGTGCAAGTTTTCTCAAAATGTCCTGCATTTTTCACCATTTATTGGTTGAAATAATGTAGTCTAATTAAATCAACTGTTAGCTAAAGAGTAGGCATGTTTCAATATAACAAACAGTGGATTTAGCGAGGGAGAAAAATATTTCACGTAGCCCTAAAGCACAACAAATTTTTGCAAGCAAAAGCTTCACAGTCTTATGCTTGACTATTAGGGGCTAAAAGTCAGTAGCAAGTCATAACACAGGCACGTATTTAAATCCACATTGAACAAAACCCCACGCCAAGCCCTCAAAGCCAGCACCCTCCTACCCAAATTCCTGCTGAATCAGCTAACTTTAGATAATTTATTTGTAGTTAACATAGTTGAGTTTCTCTGGTAGACTTTTTCTTATATCTTGAGATAAGTTGCTTTCCAGAAGTGAGCAAGCTGACGTACTTAAGCCTGTTAAAATATGGATGTGAGCAATTTCACTCCATTAACATTTAAGTAGTGCATTGGAAGTACGATTGTACCTTACAGAATAGTGCAACTCCCGGTATCAGAGAACAGATGAATTATAAAATAAGTTTGGTGGCAAATGGTCCCTGAAAGGTATTCATTTGATCACATCTGCTTTAACGTGATTCCTACACTGCTTAGCAAAGCCAGTGAAGTTACTTTTCTAACCATCAGAGAACAGGCAGGACAGGAGTCTGCTAACCAACCTCTGTTATGCAACATGCCAGACTGCAAACTAGCTGTTTAGTAGGTAAGCATAGTATAAGACAAATAAGTGTGTGGAGATGATGGAGGTGGGAAAAGCTGATGAGGTTCTTTAAAATTTGGGAAGAGAGGAAGCAAGGAATTCTGCTGTGTCTGACTTGTACCTCAGCACCTATTACTAAAGATGTTAATTTCAAGTAAGCAGTAAGATTTTTGGTTAGAATGCTTCATACTGTGTTGCAGATGCTTTAAAAAAAAAGTTTGTGTAGAAAGGGAGTTATCTTTGAGAAGGATGGTCAGAACCACAACTCATTCATTTAACTTTTTATAGTCACGAAAAGGAAATGTGGACCAGAGACTATGTAAAATGCTGAAAGTTTTATCTGAGAGGAGCTTAAGGTACTACACTGATGAATACTATGCAAAACTCTTGTGCTTAAATTTTCATTTTTTATTTCAGTCACTGCATGTCTGTCTTCATAAAGCAGAATGAAATCAGAACTACATAGCATGCATCAGGAATTCCTTTCACTTTTCTAGTGTAAGTCAGCTTTGAAAAAGGCAACATCAAATTGAAAACATCACCTTTCTTTTCTCTGTGTCGGTCAACTTATTCATTATTTGCACAAACTGTGATCAGTATGTATCAGTAAAATGCTGTTTACATCTAAACTTTAGTAAGAGAATAGGAAAGCAACTATCAAGAGCTCATGAGCCAGAAAGGCATGAAATAATGAATAACTAAGATTTTCTTTTTCTCTAGCAAATTGAGATTGCTGTCTCTCAGTAGGGAATGCAGAATGTGCAGGATCTGCCCCTTGTTCAGGAAATCTTAATGTATCGAAGTATTGCTTCACCTCTCTACCTTCTGAAATGCTTCTAAAGTGTTTGAATGGCTTATTTTCGTATCTGTGAAATTCTGAACTAGATGGTAAAGCAATCAAAGGTTGAAGTGTACTCTTGAGTATGCACATATCAGCCCTGCAGGGGTAGGTAGAAGTTTCATATACAAATACAGTGACTGAATTTGGTTCACAGTGTGTAAATGGACTGTTGAGAAGATTTTTGTGTTGCACCCTGATGCCCTGTAATATATGCATGCTGTGATGCTCATTTGTTGTGCTGTAGTCCTGTTGTATCCCCGAGGATTTTTCAGTGGCCTTCATCTTCAGATGAAGAAAAGCAGGATATGCAAAATAAATGCAGTGGGACGTTTTCAAAATGACTAAGAAATAAATTAAGTAATCAGATTTCACCTGCTGTACTAAATGGATGCTATTAGTAAACACTAGAGGGTAGGTTTTCAGCATATAAAGACTCTGAGTAGCAGCAATCTTTGATAATGATGGGAGTTGCGTGTTTAATTCCCTGCATGCCTTTCTGAGAATTAGCTAGTAGCTGTATGGGACTTAAGATCATCTAAAGCTGTCTGCAACTCCAAGTTTTCATTTCCCAAAGTTGTGAATACTTTTGGCTTATAAATTTGTAGACACTCTGCTCTGATATTATACATGCAAATTGACTCTAACCGGATCATTTTGCGTCAGTCTGAGCTGATGAGAAAAGCCCCACGCTAACCATATGTTATACTATCTCTGTAAAGGGAGCAGTGGGATATTCTGTACTTTTTGTAGCTGTCACTGGATCTGTAGCTTTTTTCCTAAATTGTATATTTAGGCACCCAAGGAGAACTGGATTTACAGTCCTCTGTTTCTTGAGATACAGGAAGTTTCCTGACATACAGATTGTGATCTGAAAACAAAATAAAATATTTGAAAAAGGAAGACAAAATAATCTACACAACTCTGAAGGGACAAAAAAGTCTCAATAGCTGGAAATTCATCATAAAATTAGTTTTTCCAGCTTTCATGAAAACTAAACATTTGAATTTGTTTCCTTTATAATTTTGCATGCTCTGTTTAAGTGAAGGATAAGATTTTCTGTGAAGATTTTTTTCTTTTTCAGCATTTATGCTAAAGATCAGTGTAGGTAGCTTCAAATAGCTTCAGTAATCTTTACTTGCTACTCCTGTTTACTGAGAAAGTATTCCCTATAGTTTTCTCTCACAAAACTGACAAGTTTTCCCCACTCCCTTGCAGTTTTGCTGTGTACGTTTTTCTACCGCACATTGTTTTTGTGGCTTTCTGGTAGTTAATTTGAAATGTATTATCACTGTTATCAGGCAAATAGAGATTTGCTCATTTTTTTTGTTTAAAAATCTTGCTATGTGGTTTACGTCTTCAAAAAAAAAGTATTTTTTTTAAGCAGCTTGTTGGGACTTTGTGAAAATGAGGAAAAAGTTGCCAGTCAGACTTTACCAAGCTTGGGAGTAAGATTACGCAGATTGGTCATAAGGGTAGTAGCTATTTGTCTTCTATTTCTTGTTTTGCAGATCATGCACAACATTGTTGTGGCTGATCTAAGACTTCTGAAAGACTTTAAATACCTTTATTTCTGAAAAACTTGACTAGACTGCCTAAGGTTTCCATAGAGATTTAAAAAACTGTTTCAGAACAAAAAGGAATTATATTTCAATTTTTTTCACTATGGACTTTAATATTGTAGCTAAAAAGATTGTAAATTGAAATGAAATGTTAGAAAATATTTCCATAACTCATAAAAATGTTAAGAATTGTAGCAATTGAACAAGAATTGGTATATTCTGTATAAATTTAAACTAGGATGTATGATGTAGTTAAAGCTTCAGAAAAGGGGGGGGGGAATCAAGTTGAAGAGCTAGATTATATGGATTTTGAAGGTTTAATAGGATGTGAAATATTTAATAGAGTAAATGTGTACAAAAGCTGTGAGAATCAGGAAGAACCCGAGATGACCTTGCTGCTGAAGAGACACTTGATCCATTTTATGTGTAGAAAGAATGTTTGGTAATTTTAGTCTGTTTTCCCAGACAAACAAGAGTTTTGCAGTCACATGGTATTTCTGTCTCTGATCATTTTTAGATATATTTTGGTCATAAGAATCTATTTTGACTGTGTTTGACAATGTGATAAAGGTCTCAAAGACAAAACCACATTAAAATAAGCAGATGGATAACATGCCCAAATGAGAGAGATGCTGTATTACCTGATTGTCCAGTAATAAGTGAGTGAGATAAATGTCCTAGGCTCGGAAAGAGGTTCAGTTGGAGCTTATGTCTTCAGTACATATCAGGGTCAATCAACCACAGGGCACAAATCTATAAGATACCGGGAGTTCATGGGATTGCTTTTTTTGCTTGTTTGGAGGTAGGGCTTAGTAAGACTTTCCTATAAAGATGTTTTCTTTACTGGTTCACAGACATATGATGCTTCTGTCAACTGGATATCAGTTCTGTTGCCTGGCTTAACTTTTCTTCTTAAAT
>Ga0181612_145185_pt1 | contig 12760 bp, 7 predicted proteins | sample HoacroProtozoa21_FD_119630 | JGI IMG/M metagenome (GOLD analysis project Ga0181612, IMG submission 119630) | Hoatzin crop microbial communities from Cojedes, Venezuel. Combined Assembly of Gp0051906, Gp0051904, Gp0051908 | reverse complement strand
TCTGGAGTTAGCGGAAGGGACGAAACATTCCGTTATCTTCAGTTAACTTCAGCTATCTCCAATTATCTCCCGTTATCTTCAGTTAACTCCAACTATCTCCCGCTAACTCCCAGCTCGAAGAGCTTAACTCCCGCTAACTCCCGCTAACTCCCGCTAACTCCCATTAACTCCCATTAAAAGAAATGAAAAAAATATCGATGGAATCGGACAAAATTGAGTCGCCCTGCGTGGCGACGGTCGGATTTTTCGACGGCGTTCATCGCGGCCACCAGTTTCTCATCGACCGAGTGGTGAGAGAGGCAAGGCGGCGGGGAATGCAATCGACCGTGATCACCTTCGACCACCACCCGCGGCAGGTGCTGCAAGCCGACTTCCAGCCGAAGCTGCTCACCTCGCTCGACGACAAACTGCTGCTGCTCTCGAAGACGCAGGCCGACAACTGCGTGGTGCTGCACTTCACCCGCGAGCTGGCGCAGCTCACCGCCCACGACTTCATGGAGTGGCTGCGCGACCGCATGAACGTCAGGGTGCTGGTGGCCGGCTATGACAACCGCTTCGGGCGCAACCGCACCGACGGCTTCGACGACTACGTGCGCTACGGCCGCGAACTGGGCATAGAGGTGGTGCAAGCCACACCGCTCGTAATGGCGGGTGTCAACGTCAGTTCGTCGGCCATACGCCATCTGCTTTCCAACGGCGAGGTGGAGCTGGCCGAGCAGTGTCTAGGCTATCCCTACTCCATCTGGGCAACAGTGGTGCATGGCGAGCATGTCGGCACGTCGCTCGGATTTCCCACAGCCAACCTCGACATGGACGAACTCTCCGACCGACTGATTCCCGCACCAGGAGTCTATGCCGTAAAGGTGCGCATCGACGGAGAGATGGAGTGGAAGCACGCCATGATGAACATCGGCACGCGCCCTACCTTCGACGGACAGAAACTCTCGATGGAATCGCACATTTTTCGCTTCGCCGACAATCTCTACGGCAAAAAAATACTCGTCTCATTCATCCACCGACTGAGGGCCGAACAGAAGTTTGAGAGCCGCGAGCAGCTGATGGACCAACTGAAGAAAGACGCCGCAATGGTGGAAGAACAATTTGAAAAAGACTTGGAGAATTGAGAAGACTTGGAGAATTGAGAATGGAAGTTATCGCTTCGCTATTGGAGTTATCCGAAGTTATCAGTGGAACATTCCGCTAACTCCTGTTATCTCCCGTTAACTCCCAGCTCGAAGAGCTTAACTCCCGCTAACTCCCATTAAAAAAAATTCAAGACAATGAAAAAAGCACTGATTTACCTCGTAGCATTCGCATGCATCCAGATCCTCGTCTCGACGGTGGTGGCAGCAGCATGGAAAGTATTTACCGGCACACCCGACCTCACCGTATGGCAACTCATCACGTCGTCGCTCATCGCCGACATACTGGTTCTGGCACTCTTTATCCCGATGAAATGGGCTGTTTTGAAACCCACCTACCTGCTTTCGCGCCCATGGATGGCCATCCTCTTCTCGTCGCTGGCCGCCGCCGGTGCCGTTCTGCCCGCTGAATGGCTGATGGAGCAGATGCCCGAACTGCCCAACATCGTGGCCGACGAGCTGGGCATGGTGCTGGCCTCTCCCGCTGGATATATCGTGGTTGGAATCTTCGCCCCGCTAGTGGAGGAGACAGTGTTTCGCGGAGCCATACTGCGCTCGCTGCTGCCCACGATGAAGAGCCACTGGGCAGCCATAGCCATCTCGGCCCTGCTGTTCTGCCTCGTCCACGCCAACCCGGCGCAGATGCCCTACGCCTTCGTCATCGGACTGCTGCTCGGATGGATGTACTGGCGCACCGACAGCATCATCCCCGGCACCGTGTTCCACTGGATGAACAACACGATAGCCTACGTCGCCTACAACCTGATGCCCAACCCCGATGCCAAGCTGATCGACCTCTTCTCGGGCAACCAGCGCACGCTGATGATGGCTCTCGCCTTCTCGCTCTGCATCCTCATCCCTTCGCTCATCCAGCTCAACCTCTGGCTCAAAAAAGCCCAGCAAACAGATAAACAGAAATAAACAGTGTCAGCCACAGTGCTAATATTTGTTATTTTTACATAAACTTAACTAAGAAATTTTCCTATTCCGCGCATTGTGAGTACATTTGCGCGCTATTTGGTTTTGGCCGGCACTATGCACAATAGAGGCGAAAAGTCCGCCATACCAAACAAAAAAGCTCAACAGAGCACATATAACTTATACATTTTTAAATAAAACATTATGAGAAAAAACAAACTTCTATTGGCCATAGTCGGGCTATTGCTCGGCTTGGCAACGCCTGGATGGGCAGAGGACACCGATGTTACATCCAAGTATCTAAAGAACGCCGACCTAAGTAGTGCGGACGATTGGACTATCAAATTCACAAAAACCGACGACGCTGAAGAAGAACCCAAATTGGGTACTTACACCGCTACCGCAGAAGGTGCTACCAACTGCTTTGAATTCTATGCAGGATGGGGAAATCTTAATATGTCTGACTTCTCTATGAAGCAGACCGTTACGCTTCCTGCCGGCTCTTACAAAGTCAGCTCCTACGCTTTCTATCGCTACGGATTTGCTTACGACACCGATGCAAGTAAGTCGTGTGCTTATCTCGTTGCTGGCGATGTAAAGACCTTGCTTCCAACATTAGGAAGCGTCAGTCTCGACGACACCTACAAATCGTATGCAAACGTTATGGCAGATGCCTCTGTTGCCTTCGGTAACGAATACTACAAATTGACGGTATCGTTCACCCTTGACAAAGAGACCACGCTCGACATTGGTTACGAAGGCACACATGACGCAGCATATTCGTGGTTTATCGCTGGGCCTGTTAAACTTTATACAGTTGATGAGAGCGATGTGATTAAGGAGAGACAAGAGGTGCTGAACACATATATCGAAAAGGCAAAGGCTCTCGAAGGGAATGTTCCTACCGCTGTTTACGACGCAATGAATGTCTCCTCTTATGAAAGCAAGACTTACACCACGTCGGCAGACATAAACACAGACATCAACACTCTGAGCGCAGCCGTTGAGAGCGCGGAAGCCCTGAAAACGAACTACGCCGCATGGTTCGCTATGTACAACGAGGCAAATACTGCCGTCGATGCAACTGGCAATTACACCGACGCTGACGACGCAGCAAAAACACTGAGCGATGTCCTTACCGCCCAATACAAAGCTGTTGAGGAGAACGCTGATGTTACGGCAGATGAAATCTCGACTTCTACAACCACCATTCAGACCGCAGCCAAGACGTTCATCAAGGCTGTTAAGGTTACGGGCAGCATCGAAATCACTAACATCTACATGACCAACCCATCCTTCGAGACTGGCGACTTGACTGGCTGGAAGGTAACCACTAGTGGTAGTGATACAGGCTTGCAATCGACAACGAATACCAAATATGCAATGGAGAAATCCGACGGTGCCTGGCTGTTCAACACTTGGTCGGGTTCTAAAACAACGCTTGACATAAGCCACGAACAGATTACCGACTTGCCAAGAGGAAAGTACACCGTAAAAGGAATCTTCGGTGGCTATGCTGACGCTTCGACTATCGACCTTACCGCAAACGATGTTACATCCAAACTGGATATGTCGGACAAGACTGCTGCAACTGTAGGTTATGAGAACAGCGTTGAGACAGAGGTAACTTCCGCAGGCACACTCGACATCAGCGTATCGAACACGGGTCTTGGCTCGACTTTCTTCAAGGCCGACGACTTCCATCTCTATTATGACGCGACTATCGTTGACCTCACAATCACCGTTAACGAAGCAACGATGACCGAGTATGGGGAACTGCCTACATACACCTATACCATCACAGGTTCCGATAACAACACTTACGAAGCAAAAGATGTGCTGACCACAGAACCGACCTTTAAGGCTACATATACGAAGGCTAAGAATAGCACGGACTATACTATCGACGTAACCACGGGCAGCAAAGCAGGCACTTATCCCATCTCCGTTGTAACCGAGGCAGTGGCAAAAGATGGATATGCTGTTGCTAACTATGTTACCACCAACACGCTGACCATCAATCCCGTTAGCTACGAAGACGTCGATAATCTCGACTTCTCCGCAGACTACGCTTTGACCGAGGGCGTGGCATCCTATGATTACGACACCGCCATAAATGGAACCACTCGCTCTGGAATGCAGAGTGTTGCGGGATGGGAGGCAAGCAACGAAAGCACGGATAACGCACACGCCGGTGGCGTAGCTGCATACGGCAGCGACGTATGGTTTGGCGGCACTGACAACAAGGTTCCTGCTGCCAATCCTAACGGAAAAGCATCTGGCAACGCACTCGCAGTAGTGGCCGTTTGGGGTGCAACATCAACTTACACTAAGACGGTTAAACTTAGTGCAGGTCCGAATACCATAAAGATTCCTGTTTACAACCAAGCAGGCACAAAGGCTATCAAGACCAACCTTATCAGCGTGAAAGTTGGAGATGAGACGAAATCTGCAACAACCACTCAATATCCCGTAGGCGAATGGACCACTGAGACATTCAGGTTCGACCTTGACGCAGACGCAGAGGCAACAATCACGTTGGGCTACCAATCAGCCGATAGCGAATCGGGCAATGGCAATATGCCTCACCTCTTCTTCGACGGAGTTACCATCTCCACCTTACCTATTGTAACCGTCAAAGCAGAAAACGCTACGGCTACCGAGTATGAAGGTTTCGAGGACAAGTTGACCTACACCGCAAAAGATAAAGACGACAACGATGTTACCCTGAAGACCGCGCCGACGCTCACCGCAACGGCTTCCTATGGCAGCACCGCCATCAAGGGCAGCGACAATGGCGAATACACCATCACTCCTTCTGGAGCAGAAGTAGATGGCTACGAGATTGTTTACGAGACTGGCAAGCTGACTATCACAGAGGCTACCCACAGCGAGGAACTAAACCTTGAGCTCGCAGGCAACCCGATTGTTGACGGTGTTACAACCTATGCAAAAGACCGTTCAACCCACAACGTAACTCGCTCAGGTCTGCAACCTATCGACGGCTGGACTGCAACAACAAATGAAGTAGACGAATCAGCAGGTCTGAAACCAGGCGACCAAACAGCTGGAGGTCTTTATGCTATCGGAAGCGACGCTTGGTTAGGTGGTCCTACAACTGGAGATGGCGAAAGCGCAATTAATAACGTCGCGCCCTCAACTGCCTATGGCGAAGAGACCAATGTGATCGGCGTTATGGCCGTTTGGACTGGCACTGCTTACTACACATCCGCAGACATTGATTTGGCTGCTGGAAGTTACACGCTCACAATCCCAGTTTACAATACAAGCGGAACTGGAACGTTAGACACCAACCTCACTGGTATCAAAGTCGGAGAAAGCAGTTATACTGCTGAAAACAAGACATACGACGTGGGTAGATGGACAGTCGAGACCATCAACTTCAGTGTAGAAAGTGCCACAACTGGCAACATCGTTCTTGGCTACACGAGCACGAGCATCGGAAGCGGAAGTGCTCCTCACCTCTTCTATGGCATCCCGACGCTTACACCGAATGTCATCACCCGCACCTACGGCTACAAGAACGGAACTATCTGCTATCCGTATGTACTCACTCCGGGCGATGGAACCACTATCTACGAGATTAAGGGACGCAGCAGCGACTCTAAGACCATCTACTTTAGCGAGGCTGTGGAAAAGACCACTGCTGGCAAGCCCTACATCTACGAGACTACCGTAACCGACGATGACAACAACTATGTAGCAACGTTCAACTACGACCCGACGACTAAGGTTGATGCAGAAGTTGATGGAACTAACGGTCTCTATGGAACATTCGAGGGAGGTAAAGTTTTCGAAGGTCTGACTGGCAGTCCTTATGTTGTACAGAATGGCATTTGGGTACTCGTTCCAGAGGATTATCGCGCGACCTATGACAAGATTGGCGAGAACAAGGCCTACATCAAGAACATGGAAGACGTGCCTACGGTTGAAGACGCTTCTTCTGCCAAGTCGATGACGGTTAACTTCGATGGCGAGACCACTGGCATTAACAGCGCAACGCTTGACAGCGAGAACGGCGACATCTACAACCTCCGTGGTCAGAAGGTGAACAAAGCCCAGAAGGGTGTTTACATCCAGAACGGACGCAAAGTTGTGATTAAGTGAGCGGAGACGGAGCTTGCTCCAAGTATTCCGAACGTGAACAACTTATCCAAAGATAGTTATTAAGTAAAATGAACTCATGCAGGAGGTCGGCACTCCGTCGGCCTTCTGCCTTAAACAAAAAAAGAAAAGACAATGAAAAAGCAATATATGAAACCAAGCACAGACTTCGTTCGCATCAACATCGACGAGATTATGATGCCTGCCTCACCGACAGGATTCAAAGACATCGGCGCTGGCGCTCGCGAAAACGACTATGCTTGGGAAGAGGAGGAAGAGGAATATTAACAATAAATATAACCGACGTTCAGCCGAGTCATTGCGGCTCGGCTGAATGCTTTATAACAAAACTGGTGAAAGGAAAAGGGGAAAAGAGTAGCCAGCACTTGGGTCGTGAGGTTCGGACTGGTGAATTATAAGTTTTATTTTTTTCATATTAGTGCCACGCAATGGCACAATTGTTTTATTTAAATAATAAGTTATATAGTTAGGGCTGGACTGGGAAGTTCGGCCCTAACTCATTTTAATGACATAAGGACATATTCCTTTTGACAGAAGGGACATACTTCTTAGACATAGGGACAGATTTCTTATGTTAGAAGAACAGTTTTTTATGTTAGGGGATTTGTTTTTAGACAGAAGGAACATACTTTTTAGACATAAGGACATATTTCTTATTGACAGAAGGAACATACTTTTTAGACATAAGGACATTCTCTTTTTGGCAGAAGGGGGCAGATTTTGCTTTTGGATGAGGGAGAAGGATTTTGGGGGAGGGATAGAAAAATGAGATTTTTTCGGACAGAATTTAGTTGGAGTTAGGGGGTGCGGAATGAGGAGTATGGAAGTTAGGATTTCCTACGGTGGAAACGTCCGACTATTACGGTGGTGGGAGTTCATTATTACGGTGGTGGGAATTCGGTATTTCCATGGTAGAAAGTTGGCGTGGTGGTAGTGGGTGATTTTCAATAGGTTGGGAGGAGCGGTTTTTGAGTGGGAGGGGAGAAAATGGGGGTTGTGATGGGTGGGGATGGCGATGAGTGCGAGGAGTGAAAAAACATTACGTTTTTAGGTGAAGGAATGAGGAGGATTGGGGATTGTGTTGGTGGAAGTGAGGGTTGGGAAAGGGGGTCAGTAGAGGGTTACGGGGAGGTGGGCTGACTGGGGCTTTTCGGGGAAGATTTTTGGGGTTAACCAATAGCCGAACTCTACGGAGAGGATGCCGATGGCGGCTCCGGCACAGACGTCGTACCAGTGGTGTCGGTCGCGACATACGCGGTCGGCGGCGACGCAGGTGGCGAGGGCATAGCCTGCGATGCTGACGAGGGGGCTGTGGTGGCCGTATTCCTTGTGGAGGGCTGTGGCTCCGGCGAAGGCTATGGCTGCGTGTCCGCTTGGGAAGGAGCGGTGGTCTGTGTGGTCGGGTCGTTCCTCGCTGATGGTGTGCTTCAGGGCGTATGTTAGGCCTACGGTGGTGGCACCTCCGATGGCGTTGCTGACGAGGAGTTGACTCCATGTGCTTCGGCTCTCTACGCCTGCTGCCTTTAGGGTTACCACGGCGGCGTAGGGGGCGAGGCGCAGGATGTCGTCGGCGGTGTCGCTCTTCTGGGAGGCTGCGGGGAGCGGGAAGAGGAGCAGGAGCGACAGGACGAGGGGGAGGAGACGGTGGGTGGGAGTGGGCATTGGGATTTTAGGGAGCTTAGGGGACTATGGGGTTATAGGGCGCTTAGGTATTTTAGGGCTTATAGGGGGCTGAGGATTATAGGGCGATTAGGTAATTTAGGGGGGATAGGGTTTATAAGGTGTTTAGGGGGATGATGCTATTTAGGGTTCTGGCGTGGGTTTGGTGGATTTCACCTTTATTGCGAAGACGCTGATGGCTCCAGCGATTAGGAGTAGGCCTGCGATGGTCATCATGTGGCTCTGGACACTGCCTACGAGTGAGAGGATGATGCCTCCGAGTGCTGCGGCTACGATTTGTGGAATGCAGATGGTGCCGTTGAATAGTCCGAGATAGACTCCCATGTGTCCGCGTCCTTCGAGGGCGTTGGTAACGAGGGCGAATGGCATGGCGAGCATGGCTGCCCAGGCGCATCCGATGAGGAAGAAGGGGAGGAAGAGGAGATACTGGTTGTGGATGTAGGGAACGATGATGAAACCGATGGCTCCGATGACGAGACTGATGGAGTAGGCCAGTTTCATGTTCTTGATAGTAGGCAGTACTGTTGCCCAGATGACGCTTCCGATGGCTTGTACGGCGAAGAGTATTCCTACCCAGTTGCCTGCCGACTGATAGCCTGAGGAGGAGACGTCGGTGGTGTGCCAGCAGGTGTCGGCTATGGTGCCGTTAGTGTAGGTCCACATATACATGAATGCTGCCCAGCAGAAGAACTGCACGAGTCCTACGCGCCAGAAGGTGGCTGGAGCGTCGCGCAAGAGTTGAACGATGTTCACTTTCTCCTCGTCGAGTGGTTTGTCGAGTGCGTTGTATTCGGCGTATTCCTGTGGATTCCACTCGCGCACCTTTGCCATGGTGTAGAGGACGCAGAGTATGAGTATGGCTGCTCCGATGTAGAACGACCAGATGACGGAGTCGGGTATGACGCCCGTGGGTGCTTCGTTGGCTACTCCGAGCGCGGTGAAGAAGAAGGGGAAGATGTAGCCGACGAGACTGCCGGCGTTGCATAGGAACGACTGTATGCTGTAGGCGAGAGACTTCTGCTTCTCGTTGACCATGTCGCCGACGAGCATCTTGAATGGTTGCATGGCCATGTTGATGCTGGTGTCGAGGAACATGAGTGCGACGAGTCCGAAGACCATTGCAGTGGAGACGGCCATGCCGAAGCTGCCTGCGTTTGGCAGTAGGCACATCACTGCGACGGCTACGGCTGCTCCGATGAACAGGTATGGTATGCGCCTTCCGAATCGGCACCATGTCTTGTCGGATGCTGTTCCTACGATGGGCTGCACGATGATGCCCATGAGTGGAGGCAGTATCCAGAAGTAGCTGAGCGAATGCGGGTCGGCTCCGAGTGTTGCGAATATTCGGCTGATGTTAGCGCTTTGCAGGGCGTAGGCTATTTGTACGCCGAAGAATCCGAAGCTCAGGTTCCAGAGCTGTGGGAAGGTCATATTGGGTTTCTGTTTCATTGTCTTTGGGGGTTATTGGTTTCTTTTTTGGGGTGGATATTTTAGGTATCTTAGGGTGAATAGGCTTATTAGGGGGCATTTATGTTTTTTATTTTGTGGTTCCTCTTATTACTAAGCGGGTGCGTATTACTCTGCGCTCTACTCGACCGTGCGGGATAGTGCCTTCCACGGTGTCGATTAGTATGTTGGCGGCCTCTTCGCCTACTCGGAAACCGCGTTGCTCCACGGTGGTGAGCATTGGGTCGCATGCTATGGCTCGGTTGCCGTTGGTGAAGCCGCAGATGCTGACGTCGTCGGGCACTTTGAGCCCCATTCGTTTGGCGGTGTAGAGTATTCCGATGGCCGTGTCGTCGTTCACTGCAAAGAATGCGTCGGGGCGGTCGGGGCGACTGAGCAGTTCGGGGGTGATGGTCTCGGCGTCCTGTCGGTTGTCGCAGTGCTTGAGAAAGTCGTCGCGCACTTGCAGTCCGTGCTTTAGCAGTGCGTCCTTATACCCGTTGAATCGGTTTTTAGAGATTTCCATGTTCGATGGTGAGCCGTAGAAAGCGATGCTCTTGCAGCCTGTCTCGATGAGATGACAGACGGCGTTGTAGGCTCCCATGTAGTCGTCGACCACTACCCTACTGGCTTCCACTCCGGTGCAGATGCGGTCGTAGAATACGAGTGGCACGCCTTTGTCGATGAGTCGTTGGAAGTGGTCGTAGCGTGTGGTGTCTTTTGCTTGCGAGACTATTATGCCGCATACTTTGTTGTGATAGAAGTCTTTCACGAGTTCCACCTCTCTTTCGTATCGCTCGCCGCTCTGCCCCACCATGATGCGGTAGCCGCGTGCCGAGGCCTTGCTCTCTATTCCTGTGAGTATGGTGGAGAAATAGTAGTGTACGAACTCTGGGAGTATCACTCCGATGACCTTCGTTGGCTGCTTGGAGTGTCGTAGCGACTCGGCTATGACGTTGGGGTAGAAGTTGTGCTCCTCGGCATATTGTTGCACTTGTCGCCGCCGTTTCTCGCTGATGCGTGGGCTGTCTTGCAGTGCACGCGAGACGGTTGCCACAGAGATTCCGAGCTCTCTGGCAATGTCTTTCATTGTGATGGGCGTTGTTTGCGACATAATTGTTTTTGACTTTAGACCTTATATTATATAATAGGCGACGTAGGTGTTGTAGGTTTTATTACTTTCTTTGTCGATGCAAAGATAGGTAATTTGTGGTTTACCTGTTGAAGTAGCGTTGGCAAATTGCCGTACTTCGTCGCGCAAACGATTGCGCATAGTTAATAACGCTTTTTAGGCGAAAAAAGTATATCGTTGCGTAATAAATCCTAATTTTGCAAAAGAATCGAGGTGCCTATATGGTTATACCAAGACTAAAAAACAATTATTGATATACTAACTAATAAGCAATGTAACATGAAGCAATCAAGCATTAGAATGCCGCTGAGGATGCTCACTCTCCTCTTGGGACTGATTATCTCGGCAGGCGCCTTTGCACAGCAGATTACTGTGAAAGGCCACGTGAAGGATGCTCAAGGCGAACCGGTTATCGGCGCAACGGTAAGGACCGCCGGTAGCCAGGGAACGATTACCGACTATGACGGTAACTTCACGCTGACGGCAAGCAAGGGAGCGACGCTCCAAATCTCTTACATCGGCTATCAGACGGCTACTGCCACGGCATCTCCGAAGGTGGTGGTTACGCTGCAAGCCGACGACAAAGTGCTCGGCGAAGTGGTGGCCATTGGCTACGGAACGGTTCGCAAGAGCGACGCCACGGGCTCGGTGATGTCGGTGGATGCCGACCAGCTGAACAAGGGTCTGGCCACGTCGCCCGCAGACCTGCTGCAAGGCAAGTCGGCTGGTGTGCAAATCATCGACAATGGCGGTTCGCCAACGGGAAGTTCCACCATCCGCATTCGTGGCGGTTCATCGCTTTCCGCGTCTAACGACCCTCTGATTGTTGTTGACGGTCTGCCCATTTCGAGCACGGGCATCTCTGGTGGCGACGTGCTATCGACCATCAACCCTAACGACATCGAGAGTTTCTCTATCCTGAAGGATGCCTCGGCAACGGCCATCTATGGTAGCCGCGCTTCTAATGGCGTCATCCTTATCACCACGAAGAAAGGTAAGGGCGGCAAGCCAAGAGTAAGCATCGACATGACTGGTTCGGTGAAGACCGTGGCCAAGAAAGTTGACGTGCTCAGTGCAGACGCCTTCAAGGATTTCTTTATGGCTAACTATGGCAGCAACGCCGACGCGGTGGCCGCACTCGGAGAATCGTCCACAAAATGGCAAGACGAAATCTATCGCACCGCCTTCGCAGAGGAAATCAACGCAAGCGTGGCTGGTGGATACGAGACGAGCGACAAGGCGTTTAAGATGCCTTACCGCGTGTCGGCAGGATTCCTGAACAACGACGGTACGCTGAAGGAGACCAACTCGAAGCGCGGAACGCTGGGCATCAACCTTACGCCGACGCTGCTGGACGACCGTCTGACCATTAACTTGAACGCAAAGGGAGTCTTCACGCGCAACCAGTTTGCCGACGAAGGAGCCATCGGTGCAGCAGTACAGTATGACCCACTGAAGCCCGTCAAAGACGAGAACGGCATCCACGGTTATACAGCTTGGATGAACAACGGCTCTGCAAACACCATGTCAACGCTCAACCCCGTTGCTATGTTGGAGGAACAGAGCAAGATGGCCTATATACGTCGTTTCATCGGCAACGCACAGTTCGACTATAAGTTTAAGGCTGTGCCAGGACTTCGCGCCAACTTGAACCTCGGTCTCGACTTCTCGACCACCACTGGATGGAACACCAGCCTGCAAGGTAGCGAGGTTTCGCTGCACGACAAGACTCAAAACGGCAGTGGTATCTGGGAGAAGTATCGCCAGCTGCGCCGCGACCAGACTTTGGAGTTCTATCTTGACTACGCACGCGAACTGCCGAGCATCGACAGCCGCTTCAATATTATGGCTGGTTACTCGTGGCAGCGCTTCTTCAACCGCACCACCGACTTGCTGCTCTCCAACGATGGCAATGACACCGAATATGCAACCACGCCGCTCTTCAAGACCGAGAGCTATCTCGTCTCGTTCTATGGTCGTTTGAACTATACTCTGGCCGAGCGCTATCTGCTCACGTTCACTCTGCGTAACGACGGTACGAGCCGTTTCCAGAACCACAAGTGGGGACTGTTCCCCTCGCTCGCCCTCGCATGGCGCATCAACGAAGAGAAGTTCCTCAAGGACGTCAACTGGTTGTCGAACCTGAAACTCCGTCTCGGATGGGGTATCACTGGTCAACAGAACATCAACCAAGGCGACTATCCCTCCATTCCGACTTATCACACCAATCAGGCAGGCTCTTACTATGTACTCGGTGGCAACGTCATCGTGCCTATCACGCCTAACGGCTACGCTG
>Ga0181612_111362_pt1 | contig 12760 bp, 12 predicted proteins | sample HoacroProtozoa21_FD_119630 | JGI IMG/M metagenome (GOLD analysis project Ga0181612, IMG submission 119630) | Hoatzin crop microbial communities from Cojedes, Venezuel. Combined Assembly of Gp0051906, Gp0051904, Gp0051908 | reverse complement strand
AAGTAACTGAAAAACAGAATTGAAAGAAGACACCTCCAGCAGTGAAGCTGAAGAAGAGGAAGAGGATGAAAAAGAAAAAGAGGACAACAGCAGTGAGGAAGAGGCAAGTGAAGTTAGTAAAGGGCTTAGACATACAGCTGATAAAAATTAGCAAGACTTGTACCATTTAAGTAGGTCTTTTTGACATTTGGGAACATCTGTCTATGTTGCTGATGTTAAGATGTTAACATAGGCAACATTATTGCCTCTCAGCTTTCAAAATCTTTATTCAGCAAAGATCAGTTAATGTGAAAATACCAGCTTGAAAATCTAACAGATATCTTTGAGTCACTAAGCAAAAAACATGTATTCAAAAGACTGAGTTACTAGGGACTAATGAAAAATAAAAATTAAAACTCAAAGGAAGTTGCTGTTTTAGAATCTTTCCCAAGCTGATTTTAATGCAGTGGCAGAAGGGGCTGCAGTACCTACTAGAGACTGAGCAGGATGAAGAACGGTAGATAATGGTGTCTACTGTCACATGCATGTTGTTTTTCCTAAAAGAAAAAAGGTTCCCTTCGCTTGTGTGTATTTCTAAATGGAACTTATCTGCTAACTGTTAAAGGTCTGGCTGTCTTCTAACTTGGAAGACCTGTGTAGCTAAAAAAATATTAAAGTTGTCTCTGATAAAGGATATGCGGTGCTTAAATATTTTTTTTGTTAATTTTAAAACAAAGATCTCTTTCTGTTTTCTTTGCAAACATCAGCAATTATGTCATGCAACTGTATGTAAATCCAGATTGGCCTTTTCTTCACACGTGCTGTTTCAGTATTGGAAGGCTAAGGAGTTTTTTCCACTGATGTAGAACTTTGGGTTTCTTAGGGTGATGTTAATTCCTGGTCTATAATGTCGGTCATGGCCCAGATGTTTCCAGTTTGTAACTCACCATCCCTCCAAATAAACAGTTGTTTGCCCTCCTGTAGTAATGCAGTCTGATGTAGTGTGCAGAAGGGTGTATTTTCCCTCTGCAGGTTGTCTTGCATCTGCTTTACTGGGTGTTATGACAGTGTTGATTTATTTTCCCCTTTGTGGCCGTGGAGCGAGTTCTGTGCATGCTAAAATCATGCTGCTGTAAATAGCTGCTCACATAAATGATGATAAACTTTTCTCCTGCCTATAGAGCTGTTACGCCAGTACGTACGTGTGACATAACCCACACTCCAAGCCCCAGGGTAGTTCGCTACTTTTTACGCAGGAGCGCTATCTGAAGACGCAGCTCTAAGCTGTTACTGACCTGTGTTCTTGACATACTTGAAAAATAAACCAACCTAGGCTGGCGTGGCCTTGCTGTTATCTCTCTTCCCTTGTGTCGTGTCACCCTGTCCTCCTTCCCCTTCTACCTTACCCTTTCCTGCTCCCAGTTCGCTGTGCTGGGCCTACAGCTGTAGGCCCTCCTGTAAAGCAGATACTACAAGTAGTTTGCACTGTATTTTCTCTGCTTCTAGCTGTAGAAAATGGAGTTTACTGGTTTTGGAGTGGTATAAAATAAGAGATTTTGAAACCTTTAGATAATCACGAAAGAGTCAGAGTTGTCATACTTCTTTCTTATCCTGGTCTACTGAAGAATTGCTTCATTACAAGCTATCTCGCTGGCTACCCTGATGTAACGAAGCGAAAGAGCTTCCAATCAAGGCATTAGCCTGTGCGCTCCTCTTCCACCTTTCCTCTCTCTTTTGTCCTGGAAGTACGGAGTCCTACCTCATGCTTGGTTTTCTAATTATCTGTTCTTTCCTCCCAGCCTCTTGTCCAGAAAAAAATGAAGACAAGAGGAAAGAAGAAAATTAGTGGCAATAACTTTTATTTCACAGCTGGCGGTGAGGCTGGAGGGGCTTTTGAATCTTTTACTTCCTCTGTACCTTCTGGTGGTACTCAAAATCTGTATCTACCATCATCACTTTTTCTCTCACTGGGCTTTGAGAGCTGTTCTCTGATTTGTTATGCAACTGCCAGTAATTCAGTAGACTGAAATTCTCATCAGTAGTGGAATTGTAAAGGACAAACTGAACTGATTTGGGTCTGAAGTGGTTGTTGCAGGCCTTTCTCCAGTCTCCCTGGAGATCGTGGCTCTGTCATACCAGAAGATGGTGTTCCATCTTTTACTCATTCATTTCTTTATTTTAAGATTTGTTGGGAGACTGCAAAGGTGTGAAGTAAAATCTTTGCCACCTGTCCATGCTCATGAGTTCGTCCTGCCTCTTCTTTAAGCTCACAGGAGGTAATCCAGCTCTCATCAAAAGTTGTAAAGCCCAGTTTGCAAGGGGCTGTGGTCTGCTTCGTATTTTGAGAGCTGAGGAGTACTTCCTTGGGCTCAGCACAATTCCTGAACTTTCTGACCAGGTTGATGTCCAGCCATGGGCATGATGAATGTAAACAGGTTTGTGCCCATGTGTGTTGGCATACAATCCTTATCTAGTGATCACTCCCTCACTACTCTTAGGTGAAAAATTCAGTCTTTAGGTGCGGTGTTTGTAAATACTTGAACTTGTATCCTTTGTACACCTTCTCTCAAGCTCTTAGTTGCATGTGATGTTTTATGAGCTAGTCTTTCCATGTGCTAGATGTGAAGATGTCATCTCAGGCAAATATTTTGGGATTCACTGTTGACATCTCTTGTGATAATTTCTTCTCCAGTATCCAGTGTTTGAGTCACCTGCTGAACAAGGCAGTTTCTTGAATGGAGGCAAAATCTCTTTTTTTTTTTTTTTCTTTTTTTTTTCTTCTCTCTCCTCAGTGGTTGATGACATGTGTGCCTTTTTTCCACCTGCCTTTGAGAAGTTTCTGCAGCCTCCTCTCTCTCTTTGCCCCCCCACACCCCCAATTTGTTTCTGTAACCTCCTGGCTATCAAGCAGCATCTCTTCTCAAACAAGATCTGTGGGCCTGCTCTTGGGACTTTGTTATGCACTTGCAGATGCTTCTAGTGCTTTCCAGGACGTGAAAAATTTTCACTGGTGGCCCTCAGGCCATCCATGGGGTCATGGTACCCATGAACCAGAACAACAACAACAGAAGGACTTTTACGTATGTCACCACAGGCTTCATATATAGGTGCTTCTATCCTGTATATGTATTCACACACAAGCCTATAGATACATAGGTGCTCCTATCCTATGTAGATTAGGAGTTGACGTGCAAATCCTCTCTACTTCTCTTCTAAGGAGAGAAGATGAGTTGTCTTCCCCCCACCCCGGTGTCCCAGCAGAGCTCAGAGCAGGCTACTCCCAACGAGTAAGGAGAGCCTGGGTAGAGAACCACACCAAATATTTTCGATGCGTTTCTGTTGATAATGATACCTAAACAACTGTTTCAGCATATTGTGAATACTGGTTCTTCATTTTTTGCCTGTTTGCTATGATATGTCCTCCAAGTGCATTTAATGGAGAAGAGTAAGTATGGAATAAGAAAACAAACAAACAAAACCACTCACTGGTAATAGTTACAGCCTTCCTTGTCTTTATTTTCAGCCATCCATCTCTTTGTTAAATAGCTTCAGCGGAAGTTATGGGTTTGTTTTGTTTTGGTGTTGTGTTTAATAATATTCTGTTTCTATCGATTTCTCAATTGTCTTACTATAACTTTAAAGACAATATATTTTTGTCCTCTAGCTTCAGGGTAGGTGAAGCTTTTATTATGTAGTACAAGGAAACTGTTGAAGAATGGAAAAGATAAACATGGAAGGAAAGTACAGGAAAGAAAAATAATTTCTTTTAGATTTAATGAATAACTTTTACGAGTTATTTCTGGAAGCCTGACAGTTAGCATTAAAAAAAAGTATGCAGAAAATGAATCAACTTACATTTGGCATATTTTGAAGTAGCTTAGTCATCAGAATTTCTAAGAATGCTGATTGTATTAATGTCTTATTGCTACTGTTGTGGCAAGTCACATTTTCTAAGGAAATTATAAGGTGTTGTAAAACAAACATAGTGCATTGTTAGAAAACTCCACTGCTGATTAATCCAAGTAAATCTAATACAGAGGTTTATTAGTGCAATGACCTGAACATCCAAAATACCTGTTGTTGTTTCAGTTCTGGGATTGATCCCGCTCAGCAGCGTGCAGCCAGTACCCCGTGGCAGTGTGCGTGCAGTGCCATTGCCTGCGGTTTGCCAGTACTGTGGATTAGAACTCCTAAGAAAGTGCAAGCACCATTTGCTCTTTCACTTCATTGCTGAAAGGGACATAGAGTATCCAGGCATCAAGGAGTCACTTAACTGCAGTAGAAGTAGACCTGAGATTTCTGATAGAATCTCTTGATCATTAAGAGTGGTGTCTCCCGGACTGTCTGTGTAAATGGACAGAATTGAGAATACATCTTGATTTATGATACCACTTGTGATACCTCAGTGATCAATCAAAAATCCAATTTCAGTATGTCTTTACAGCTGTTGTTTTATACATTTTGAAAAACCGTTTGTCGTTTATACAGCTTACCTCAGTGTGGCATACCGCAGAGAACGTGTGTCTCTGTAGTATCCTGCTGCTGACTACAGTAAAACAAACTTCGAACATCTGCCCTTGAACTATCACTGCAGTACGTTTCTTGATGAAGGACTGGAACTCAGAACGGTGATAGTTTTCTTGTGTGCATTACTTTAAACAGGAGGAAATAGAGCCGTTTCCTGAAGAACGAGAGAACTTTCTTCAGCAGTTATACAAGTTCATGGAAGACAGAGGTAGGCATTTTAACCTTTGGCCTGTAAAAGCTGAAGATAGATGTATTGCTAAGGAGTACTTTAAAGAATTGAGTCTGTAAAGTAGTAGAGCTTTACAGTTCAGTTTTGAAAACCATGAGACTGTATTCATCACTTCTGACTTCCCTGCTATTTAGAAGATAAGCCTACCACTTGACTCTTCTCCTAAAAGTCACTTCTTCCTGTTTTCAGAAATAAATGGATAGTACCTCATATATCCTTGTGTATTTTGTCCTGTGTACTTACAGTGTGTGTAATAAAGCTTCTAATATCCTCAATCACATTAATGTACATGCTCAGTTTAATAAATTTAAAATGTTTAAATAAAATTTAACCACCCCCCTACTTTTTAGGATCATGGAAAAAAGCACTTAGTTTGTGCTATTTTTCTTGTGTGAATCCTGATCACTTAAATGCATGAGCATTATCTGTAAGGTGGATTGAAATGTTTTTAAAAGCAAATACCATTTATATATTAAATCTTTACTAAGTGTTTATACACTGCAAGAAAAGTACAATGCTTGTGGAGGCAGGGATGTAGGTGTTTGTATTTAAATTAGTATTATAACTAGTTAAATGACTATTTTTTTAATTAAATGTGAAGATGAGTTGAGGAGCAGCTTACAAGAGGTGACAATGTGGCAGCTACTGCTAGTACAGTAGGATAGGAAGTTTCAGCTCTGTGAAGCATTGTGGGATTTGTTCCTGGAGATGATGTTTTTTAGTATTATTGTAGTGCAAGTACTGTGCTGGTATTTTTAGATGTAATTGTTTCAGCAGGTGAAATAAAAATACATAGAATAGAGGTAGCAAGAACAGTTGCATCATTTGTGCAAGTTCAGTAATACCTGGAAGAATGCATATGTAGGAGTTAAGTTACAGTGTTGAACTACAGGGAAAATGAGTTACTAAGACTCTTGAGTTTGTTTAGTTTCATGAAGAGAGTACCAGATGCATGAGGTGGTCAGAGGGAGGGGTTTACCAGACTGTATTTAATGGTGTAGTAGTGCATATGATGTAGATTTCATATTATTCTGAAAAAAATACTTCAAAACACTGTAATAACTATCTTTGTTCACAGGGACTCCTATTAACAAACGACCTGTATTAGGATATAGAAATTTGAATCTCTTCAAATTATTCAGACTTGTACACAAGCTTGGAGGATTTGATAATGTGAGTATTAGTGTGATGAGTATTCCAGAGCCATAAAATCTGAGGATGATGTTTATTTGTTCTTAAGTAGTTATAAAGAAGAATTTAATGCAGGAGCTTTAGACATACGAAAATTGAATAACACAGCTACATAAGACACCCTGTAGCTCTGAAAAACATGCTTTAACAGGAACCAGAAACTAATTATATTCTAAATAAATTACGCATCTACGCAGTGGTTTTTAATTATTGCTGCATAAAATCAGCCAGCATGTGTGTTTTTGTGATATTTCAAGAAGTGCTTGTCTGATAAAATTGTTGCCTCAAAGTGAAGAGTCACTGCTCAATAAAATCTCAAAGACAAGTAATGTAGTTTCAGGTCTGATGTGAGGCTCTGAATTCCTGTCTGTTCTGGGCAGTACACAGGAGAATGTGCTGGCTGGGATTAGTGGTTTGGTCTTGGAGCAGCGATGGAAGCATACGGAATTCATAGCCAGACAGATTCTGTTGCTGTTTTGGGCTGCTTCCCGTAAATTTAGCCTGTCAGTTGAGAGGTACGTTTGTGCAGCGACACCTTTCTGTCGTACAAGGCAGGAGCTTGTACTTGGGTATTGCAGTGCATCTGCTGTACCTTCACAGATGGTTAGAAACGAGCATATCGCACTGTCGCAGCACTTAGACAACACAGGGCATATTAAGGACAGAAGGAGAGACTGGTAGCCACTGCATCTGGTGCAGTACTGCCAGGGTTGAGTATTGTTAATGCTTTGAATGAATTTTTTCTGTCCAATTTAATTAAAATTCTAGCACTGATAGTTAAGAATTACTTTAAATATAAACCAAAAATGATGTACTGATTTTTTCCGATGTTGATGTTTTCTTTCCTTTGTTTTATTACCACCTGGAGAGGAAAGCCTGCTGTGGCTTACTGAAATGCAGAAGTGCTATATTGCTTGAAGTAGTTGCATTAGACTACTAATACAGTTTGCATTACAGAGAAATACTGTGTGTGTGATAAATAGTAATTTTAAAGATCAGAGGAAATTACTTACAATTATTTTCCGATGTTGTAAACTTAGTCAGCTTAGTCTTTCTTGTGTGAGTTAATTAAAAAACCACGACTTCATTTGCTTTAACAGATTGAAAGTGGAGCAGTGTGGAAGCAAGTTTATCAAGATCTTGGAATCCCTGTACTGAATTCAGCTGCAGGATATAATGTTAAATGTGCATACAAAAAGTAAGTAATAAAGCTATGAAGTTTGTGCTAAAACAGCACTAGAATGAACTGAAGTCACCCTGTAGTACTGGTGATAAAGTCCAGAACTTTTTGGTTGTAATACAGATTTTTAGGCTTTAAACTTACTGTTCATGTTTAGCTCCTGCTAGGTAGCTTGTGCTTTCTTGAAACAACTTGCTTATCGCAAGCAATTTTTTTCTTTTAGATATCTCTATGGTTTTGAAGAGTATTGTACATCAGCTAACATTGAATTTCAAATGGCATTGCCAGAGAAAGTGACGAGCAAGCCTTGTAAAGACTGTGAAAAAGAAAAAGAATTGAAGATGCGTGAAGAACCAGAGCAGGATGTAAAAGAAATAAAAGTGGATAAGGAGGAGCGCAAGCAGGAGGAAGTAGCAATAGTACAACAAGAAGAAAAAAAGTTAGCTGAGAATGATAATGAAAGTAAAGAAAATGATAAGCCCTCTGTTCTGGTAAAATATTTTAATGTTCATGTTATATCCTGTTTATAAAGTCAGGTGATGTGTTGATAACCATGAATTCATGTCAAGATTGGAATCTTCCATAATGGATTTAAAACAAGACAAAAACGTGCTGCAAACCTAATTCAGAACAACACACTTGAGCCATATTTATCCCTAGATGCCTGTTTTAGGGGACCGTGATGTCAAAATGTCTGAGTTGTTAGGAAGCGGCTGCAACATTCCCCTTGTCTGGGGGCCTCCCAGGTCAAATGGAGACTAATTAGTTTGCAGCTTTATCCTGATCTGGCTAATGCATGCTCATAGCTAACTACAGTGCTGATACTTCTATTTTGCATTTAGCCTTGCTTTTAAGCCTGCATAAATGTTGCTTTTACTTCTCTGCTCCAGTGAAACCAGTGAAGCTCTGCAAAGACCTTGGCTGTATGATGTACACAGTAGTCTACGGTAGTTCAGTGGTCCAGACAGACAAACGTTTACGGCTTTTCAAAATCCAACGTTGACTCGGTGGTTTTGTTTTAGCAAAGGCAGTCCAGGGCAGTAAGCTGTAGTGCTACGTGGTGCAGCTTAGCAGTTTGTTCTGAAGGCGGTGTAGCTCCTCAAGTCAGTGTGCAATGCACCTGTAATGCTTCTGCGCGTAAGCGGCAGCCAGCCCTGGTCTGTCTGTCTGGCACTAACTCCGGGGTGAATACCAGGTGGGCCAGTACTGATGCCTCTGCATCCTAAGTGAAAACATGCCCTGTGAAGGGTTCATCTGGGGGACTGCTTTGCAGTTCAGGTCCAAGAGCAGCACGCCTGTATCACTGTGACGAAACTAGCCAGGACAGGGGCTGCAACTGCAAAGTCTGTTGTGTTTAGCTGGAGACTGAGTGTGGGTTTTTTGCCTTTTCTTAAATCCTTCGTATTTCACCTTGTAAGTTAACTAAAGATTTTATTATCCTAGGGAAACAAAAAAAATTTGCCAGATTCTGTGTATACTCAGCCTGATCAAGAAAAGGACTTAAATGTAGTCAAAACTGAAGATGAAACCAAACTAGAAGATAAAGAGGAGGAGAAGATTAAAGAAATGGAAAATCCTACCGTAAATGCAGACACTGAAGAAAAAGAAAAATCAGGGTAAGTTACGCTGTTTATAATGACCTAAGGCATCTAATGTATGTTCATTAAATTTTACTCTTATAATTTGAACTTCAAATCAGACATCCCTGTCGTGAATTAGACTCGTAGCTTCCAGAGACCTATGTGTTCCTAAGTTTATCACGGTTAGGGCCAGTGAAGTTTGTGGATCTAATTAAAAAAAAAAAAAAAAAGAGGCAACAAGTTTTTACAGGGTCCAGGCCTAAATATGTATAAGCTGAGTGAGAAAAGAACACGTAATGCATAGGTGACTATTTGATATAAGACAAAAATATTGCAGCCATTGCCAGTAGTGTTTGTCTACTTCATTTTGGTACAAGCATATCACAAACTTGCAGTTTCTAGCTTCTGGTGTGTTATGGGTAACACAGGAGAAGACAGAAGTCCCTTGCATTGCTCAGTGACGGCTTTCCGTTGAGTAGGCATGGTGCTGGCAGGAGTCTGTTGTGCAGCTCTGCAGACAGGAGTTTTGGAAGTAGGAGACTGAAGTAATAGGGATGCTTGGGGCCACGTAATCAATGGATATGTGCGGGTGATCTCCATTTCCTTTGTGGAATAGGCAGGTTTTCCTGTTTCAGTAAGAAAACCCCAAAACCCTGAAAGTGTTTTTTGACAGCCACACGAAAACCCACCAAGTTTAAAAGAGAATTTAGTCCTCGCTAATCCATAGTGCGTAAACAATTTATATTCTTGCAATTAAGACCCTCATACAGTGTGATTTCAAGTGATAAGAACACAAAAATGGCTATTACAGGTCAGATCGAAGGTCTCTTTTAATGCAGTATCTTGTCCTCAAAAAAAACCACTAACAGATGCTTAAGGAAGAAGCTATTACAAGAGGGAAAGCAGATAATGACACCTATTTATGCTTTCACAGCAGTCTCTGTATCAGAGATGGGGTTTTTTTGTACTTAATACCAGCTGTTGCCTGACCGCTAATTCCCTTGTTCATTCCGGAAGTCTTTGCTATTTAGTAGATCAGCTGTCTTAATCTTCTGTCTAAATATCATTAACTCTTAATGCTTTTTCTGGCCCATTAAGAGTTGTGACAGAGTGGTGTAGTTCAGTATATTGATTTCTGATTCACTGGTAATAGTTCTTCTTCATTATATTAAGGGTTTGGATTTCCATATAACAGATTCTGGAAGGATACTTCTGTAAAATGCTTTTGTCTTCCTGAATATTTCTGGTGACATAACATTGGCAATTTCTGTAATTCAGAAATGCGGAATATAGAAAAGTCATGTTTACCTGAATTCAGTTAGAAGAGCCTTTTCTCTGTGGATGCAATTTTGTTTGTATCTTACGTGATTTTTTCCTTTTCAAAAGACCAGTGGCTGGAGTTTGTTACATTTGCCTTTGTTAAGGTGGACTAGATGAGTTGTACTCTAAAAGGTTTCCTACATTTTCAGAGTTATTAAAGACTGATTTTACAAGACAACTTTCAAAATATATAACTAAATACATGTAAAACTTAGCACTGCTTAGAGAATAGCAGTTTTTAAAGTTCCCCAAATTGTGTATTTGTATGTGTGTGTGTTTGTGATGTACTTTGTGTTTATTTATACACTTGGAAAGTACAGTGGTTTAGTACTTGCCATGCTGCTGTAGTAAATGGTACATAAAATGATAAGCTGCATTTGCTTTTCAGTAATCTTTTATTGTTTGGGTTTTTTTACCCAGATTCATGTCCATTTGGGTTATTTATGACATTGAAAAATGTTAAGAGTTTTTGTAGTTTTTTATTTATGAAAACAACAAACTGTAGAAAATACTATTTCCTCTTCGTTTTCCCCAGTTCTTCTGACTGTAGTTGAGTGCTCTTCTCTCTGCTTCTCTTTACCCTGCAGTAAAATCTCTTCTGACTAGTACTTTGCTATGGTGATTCACAAAAGATTGTAACGAGTCATTTAGAATAGAAAGTGTAGCTCTAAAAATAGATATAGATGATGATGTGGTCATTGCTGGGGATACGTTTCAAGGAATAATTTAAACTTACAAAAATGAAACATTTGTAGCAGCTAATAGTCTGGAAGCATTTATAAGCAGTGGTACTGTAGTAATGCTGTTGGCGTGGTTGGTTTTCATTTCTTCCTTTAGAGATTGGTAGGAAGTACAAAATGCACTTGCGTCAGCTTTAAGGAGTTTTTAAAAATGTCACTGTCATCCTAAATGCTAAACAGTGTTCTTAACATTTACACCGTGAAGGCCTAGAGAGGTTTTGTGAGCCTGGTATGTGGGTGGGGAGGTTGTACTGGACGTTGTACTCCCCCTGTCCCCAGTGCATGGGTTAGAAGAGGCGAAGGTTATACGGGGGGGTGTGGAGATGCTGTGGTTTGAGTTCTTTGTGGAGCTGAAATACAAAATCAGAAATGCATTTTTGTAGGTGCAAAACTAATCACACACACAAAAACACCTAAAATGTAATCAAAATAGATCATTGTGGACTGAATTTTTGTCAGTGTAATTGAAATGTATTTCTGGAACCTTTTTTAAGCTATGACCTAACCAAATAGCCAAACATATGAAATCTAGTATTGTATGAGGCAAACTTGGTGAGGTTGTTCTTTGAATTTATGTCTGTAGGACTTAGCATCTTCATGTAGCTCATTTGTGTATAGACACAAGGAACCCAGGGGACAGGAAAACTTCTGGGTTTCATCTTGCTGAATTTCAGTTGGCTGGACTGGATCTAATTCCCAGCTTCTGGATGTCAAGAAGCACTACTGGGAGCCAGAGTTGATTATTTTCCACAGGTTTGGCTTCTCTGTGCAATCCCATGTGTCTCAACCCTCGGAGGTTGGTACATTTGAATCCTACGGTCCCTTCTGCACAGATTTCAACAATATGATGAAGAGGAAGAAAGGCTGAATGTGGTTCCCTGCCTTTCTCCCTCAGAGTGCCTGTTTCTTGCCTGCTTGTGTATCTGTGAACACTGAGAATAGAGATTCAAAGACAGCTTGCCCTTTAGCCTATATGTGCTTTTCTTGTTTTTTTCTGCAGCTACTGGAATATGCATGTGCTAGATACAGTTCTATGCAACTTCTACTCATAAAAACCATAACAAAAAAAAAAAGGGGCCGGTAATGTATTACTTCTTGTTGGTCTGTCCCAGAGAGATCTTTACAAAAATGGCTTTGTAAAGTCATCCTTTTCCCTAACCTACGAAAAAGTATTCATTCTGAGTCAATGAATAAACAAGAAAGTTCAAAATCCTCCTTACTTTGAAGTTTCTGTTAAATTCATGTGGTGGAAGCAGTGGTCTTCAAATGTAGCCCTGTGTAGTTGGTGCAGTTTTCCTCTGTAGCATCGAACATTAACTGCTGCAACAATTCAAAGACTTGAGGCAAAGCCAACAACCTGAGAACCAAGGGGCTTTTCTACACAATGAGCAACGTAGACAGTTGAACGCGTTCCCAAGAGGCTGAGGACAGGAGCCTAGTGGAATTTTTAAAAGGTGTGGAGTTTTAATGTAAGCTAATAAAATAAAAAGTAAGTCTTCAAAAACGTCATAGTAGATACGGTTTGTGAACTGAAGTGTAGGTTAATTGCTGGTTAACCAATATTAGTGAAAAAACTTTTTCGCAGATGATTGACTCATCTCCAAGGGGTTCTTGGTTTTGTTTCTTTGTTTTTAACACTTTGCTATAGAGCACCTGGAACAGGCTACTGGCAAGAACTTCATACGGAACTGAAAGATGAACTGCTCAGAATCCAGATAATAATGTTTGCTTTCCGACACAAATTTGCATCACTCGTCTATTGGTAATACTTGAATTTTTCATATGACCAGGCAAAATTATTTGAAGTAATCCCAGTTACAGTACAGAAGGATTGCAGGAGGCTCTGTTCTTGTGTTTTCCTCCTCCTGGCTGCGGTGCTGCCTTAACCCTCGCACCAGCAGGGGCTGGCACCTCTGGATCCTGCCCTGCCCTTTCTCACCAGGCTGTCATTTTCAGCACTCACAAATAGTTCTTACTTGGTCTTAAGAAACTACTTGTGTTTTTGTTTGTTTTT
>Ga0181612_170479_pt1 | contig 12761 bp, 8 predicted proteins | sample HoacroProtozoa21_FD_119630 | JGI IMG/M metagenome (GOLD analysis project Ga0181612, IMG submission 119630) | Hoatzin crop microbial communities from Cojedes, Venezuel. Combined Assembly of Gp0051906, Gp0051904, Gp0051908 | reverse complement strand
TACCTGGGCAAGCGGCTCGTGGGCAATTGCCTGAAGCGGCAATTTTCCAAGGGTCTTTGCGCCGCCTTTGAGCAAGAAACGGGTCTCATGTCCGCCGATATCGTCCAGAAAGTCTACCGCGAGTCCTTTCCCAATCGGTTCTTGGCAAGCCTCGTTCCCTTCTGCGAACGGCATCGCCAGGAGGGCGAGATGCACGATTTCTTGGTGGAGGCCTTCCGCCAGTTCTTCGTGCGGAATGTGGCGCTCTACGGCCGTCCCGATTTGGCGGTCCATTTCATCGGTTCCATTGCCCATGTCTACGAGCCCGAACTGCGAGAGGCCGCACAGACAGAGGGTTTCACCGTAGGAAAGATACTGCAGGCTCCTTTGCTCTCGCTCGTTGATTTCCATACCCAATTTCCCGACGCCCCATGCAAGTAAAGATAGAGCCTTCGTGGCAGCAACTCCTTCAGAATGAGTTTGATAAACCCTATTTCGAGCAACTCGTGGCCTTTGTGAAGAGCGAGTATGCCACCACACGGGTTTATCCGCCTGGGCGCCTGATTTTCAACGCTTTCAACCTCTGCCCGCTCCAGGCCGTCAAGGTCGTGATTTTGGGGCAGGACCCGTACCACGAGGAGGGGCAGGCGCAGGGGCTTTCCTTCTCCGTTCCCAAGGGCGTGAAGCTGCCTCCCTCGCTCGTCAATATCTACCAAGAAATCCGCAACGACATTGGTTCGGTGGCTTCGACCGACGGCGATTTGACCCGTTGGGCCGAGCAGGGCGTGCTTTTGCTCAACGCCACGCTGACTGTGCGCCAGCACCAGGCGGGTTCGCACCAGCGCCGTGGGTGGGAACAGTTCACGGATGCCGTCATTTCCGCCATCAGCGCCCACCGCGAGCATATCGTGTTCATCCTGTGGGGCAGTTATGCCCAGAGCAAGCAACCTCTCATCGATGCCACTAAGCATCTCATTCTCAAGTCAGTGCACCCATCTCCGCTCTCGGCGCACCGAGGATTTTTCGGAAATCACCATTTCAGCAGGGCCAACCAATTCTTGCAGCAGCATGGCCAGGCGCCAATCGTGTGGTAACGGAATGCTAAATTTCAGAGAAACAGAAGATTAGCGATGATTAAGAACCTTATATTCGACCTTGGGGGCGTTGTGGCGCCGCTCTGTCCAGAGGAAGCGTATGTTCGTTTTGAGCAGCTCGGAATAAAGGATACGCGCCAGCAGATGGGCGTGTATGGACAGACGGGCATTTTTCCGGCAGGTGGAGGAGGGGACCATTTCCGCCCAGGAGTTTTTGCGACCAACTGGCCCAGCAGGCCCAGGCGCAAAGCAATTTCTTTGGCGACAAGACCCCCGAATTTAGCTTTGAGCAGGCCAAGTGGGGATGGATGGGCTATTTCAAGCCCGTGCCAGAGCGAAATCTGCGCAACTTGCTCGCTCTCAAGGAGAAATACCAGCTTTTCTTGTTGAGCAATACCAACCCTTTCATCATGGCGTGGGCATGTTCCGATGAGTTTGGCAATGGCCACCCCATCGACTATTATTTCCACCGGCTTTTCTGCAGCTACCAACTGCATGATTACAAGCCGTCGCCGACCATTTTCCAGAAGGCGCTGCAACTGGCTGGCATCAAGGCCGAGGAAAGCGTGTTCCTCGACGACAGCCCGACCAATGTGCAGGCTGCATTGTCGCAGGGGCTTCAGGCAATTCTCGTCCAGCATAACGAGGATTGGATGCCCGCCCTCGAAAAACTTCTTTCAGAAAGCAACGCATGAAATTCATTCTCAAACAGATAAAACGGATTTGCCTTCTCGGCTTGCTGGCGCTGGGGCAGTTGCCGCTTCAGGCCCAAGCGACCCTCGCTTCAGACAGCGTCGAGGCCTACATCCTGCGCCAACAAGGCGTGAAAGTGGTGGACGGGAATTCGGTGCATCTCTTGATGAGCGGGCACGACAAGTTCGAGGACCTTTTCAAGGAGGTGCGGCAGGCCAAGAGCTTTATCCACATGGAGTATTTCAACTTCCGCAACGACTCGATTAACAAGCTGTTGACAAGCCTGTTAGCCGAGAAAGTGAAAGAAGGGGTTGAGGTGCGAGTGATGTATGACGATTTTGGCAACGCCTCGAACAACAGTCCCATCCGAAAGGCGCAGCACGATTCCATCAACGCCTTGGGAATCAGGCTCGTGAAGTTCGACCCGATACGATTTCCATGGGTCAACCACATCATCCCTCGCGACCACCGCAAAATCGTGGTCATCGACGGGCGCGTCGCCTATACGGGCGGAATGAACGTTGCCGACTACTATATCACTGGCATTCAGGAAATTGGCCCTTGGCGCGACATGCACATGCACATCGAAGGGCCCGTCGTGAACGAATTGCACGCCATTTTCGTGAAGATGTGGGCATCCGTCACTGACGAACTCTTGACCGGGGAGCGCTATTTCCCAACCGATTGCCCCACCGTAGGGACTGCGAAAGTGGCCGTCGTGGACCGTCAGCCGCGTATTTCAAACGAGGCCATGCGCGACTTATATGTGTCGATGCTCGAAACGGCCCAGCATTCCGTGAGGATTATCAACCCATATTTTGTGCCGACCCATCGGGTGAGAAGCGCCATCAAGAAGGCCATCGACCGCGGCATCGACGTGGAAATCATGCTTTCGGCCAAGAGCGACATCCCCCTGACGCCCGACGCATCGCACTATGTGGGCAACAACCTCATGAAGCGCGGCGCCAAGGTCTACCTCTTCAAGAACGGTTTTCACCACTCCAAGATTATGACTGTGGACGGCCGTTATTGCACCATTGGCAGCACCAACCTTGACAGCCGCAGCCTGCGTTGCGACTACGAGGTGAATACCGTAGTGTTCGACCAAGATGTTACCCGCCAACTAAACGCCATGTTTGATGCCGACGTGGTACATTCCGACCTGATGAAACCTGGGTTTTGGAAAACGAAAAGCCCTTGGAAGCGCTTCGTCGGGTGGTTCGGCAACCTCCTCACGCCCGTCCTCTGATAGCAACAACACCCACAAATCCCCCAAATTGCATGAAAAAGCTCTTTCTCACAGCCTTTGTCTTGACCCTCCAGTTGACGATTTTTGCCCAAGCGCAGCCCAAGCGCGAATTTCGCGGCGCCTGGATCCAATGCGTGAATGGCCAGTACCTCGGCAAAAGCCCTGCCCAGATTCGCCAAATGCTTGCGTCTCAGCTGGATGTGATGCAGCAGGCCCATGTCAATGCCATCATCTTTCAGGTGAGGGCAGAGGGCGACGCCCTTTACAAATCTTCGTATGAACCATGGAGCCGTTATCTGACTGGGCAGCAAGGTGTTGCGCCATCCGATGGCTGGGATCCGCTCCAGTGGATGATTGAGCAATGCCACCAGCGGAATATGGAGTGCCATGCGTGGATCAATCCATATCGCGCCAAGACGAAAGGCACGACCCAGTTGGCGGCCAGCCATGTGGCGGTGCGGCATCCCGAGCGCGTGTTCAAGTATGGGGATTTGCTCATCATGAACCCCGCCCGCGAGGACAATCGAATGTTCACCCTCATGGTGGTGGAAGATATCCTTCGCCGCTACGACGTCGACGGCATCCACATGGACGACTATTTCTATCCTTATCCCGAGGCCGGCGAGCAGATTCCCGACCAAAGCGACTTCCGCCTGAATCCACGCGGTTTCGCGAATATCGGCGACTGGCGGCGCGACAATGTGAACCAACTTATTAAGGAACTCCATGAACTCGTCCGAAACGTGAAACCGTGGGTGAAATTTGGAATTTCCCCCTTTGGCATTTACCGCAACAGTCCCGGCAAGGTGAATTCGCCCGAAGGCAGCGCCACCAGCGGTCTGCAGAACTACGACGACCTCTATGCCGACGTCATTCTCTGGCAAAAGAAGGGGTGGGTGGACTATCTGATACCCCAGATTTATTGGAATTTCGGCACGAAAGCGGCTGATTATGAGGTGCTTTGCCACTGGTGGAACGACTATGCCGCCAACCGCCCGCTCTATATTGGGCAAGACGTGGAACGCACTGCCAAAGGCGTTTCCCCAACCAACCCTCAGGAGAACCAAACTGGGCCGAAATATCGCTTGCAGCGCTCCCTCAAGAATGTGCAAGGCTCGTGCCAATGGTATGCCGCAGCCTTTGTGAATAACCCAGGCAATTATCGCTCCTATCTCGAGGCATCCTACCACAAATACCCAGCCCTCCAGCCGAGCATGCCATTTATCGACAAGAAAGCGCCGAAGCGTCCGCGGAAAGTGCATGCTAGTTACGGTCAGTCGCAGACCCTCATTAGTTGGCAGGCGCCCAAAGGCAATAAGGAATTGGACCGTGCGGTTTCGTATGTGCTATACGATTTTTCGGCTGGGCAGTCCATCAATCTCGACGATCCCGCCCATATCATCGCCATTACCCGTGCCAATTCCATTCGCGTGAACGGAAATCTGCGTGGGCATACGCTCATTCTCACGGCTCTCGACCGTTTGCAAAACGAGTCGAAAGGCGTGAAAATCAAGCTGTAAAGTTTTTTCGGGGAATTTCTTGAGGCTCTATTCGCGATAGAGGCCCTTTGCCGCCAGCAGTGTATTCTGCATGAGCGAACAAATCGTCATGGGGCCGACGCCTCCTGGAACGGGCGTGATGTAAGAGCAAAGGGGCGACACATTCTCAAAATCCACGTCGCCGCATAGGCGGAACCCGCTTTTGCGAGTGGAGTCGGGGATGCGCGTGGTGCCTACATCGATGACTACGGCGCCTGGTTTCACCATTTCCTTCTTGACGAAATGGGGCTGTCCAATGGCTGCCACGAGGATATCGGCCTGCTGGCACTCCTGCTCGATGTTGGCGCTATGGCTATGAAGAATCGTGACGGTGGCATCGCCAAATTGCTTTTGCATCATGAGCTGGGCCAGTGGCTTTCCCACAATGTTCGAGCGGCCGAGAATGACGCATTTTTTGCCTGCCGTGGCAATATTGTATCGCCGCAACAGTTCGAGGATGCCTTTGGGGGTTGCGCTGATGTAGGCGGGAAGTCCGATTGCGGCTCGTCCTACGTTGATGGGGTGGAAACCATCCACGTCTTTCTTGTAATTAATCGCCTCAATCACCTTCTGTTGGTCGATGTGGCGGGGCAGGGGGAGCTGCACGATGAAACCATCTACGTCCGCATCATTATTGAGTTGGTCGATTTTCTGGAGAAGCTCCGTCTCCGTGATGGTGTCTTCAAACCGTATGAGCGTGGACTTGAAACCGCATTGCTCACAGGCAATGACCTTGTTCTTCACATAGGTCTCGCTGCCACCGTCATGACCGACCAGCACGGCTGCCAGATGAGGGCGCTTTCCGCCATTTTCCACGATTTTGCTCACTTCGGCCGAAATCTCCTGCTTAATCTGCGCGGCCGTGTTCTTTCCGTCAATAATCTGCATATTTTGTGTCGTTTTTGCTTATCGCATTCCGGGGAACTTTCCTTTCTTCGAGATGGTTTGGAGCATTTTCCGCATTTGCTCAAACTGTTTCGTGATGCGGTTCACTTCGTCCATCGGCACGCCGCTGCCTTTGGCAATGCGCTGTTTGCGGCTCAGATTGAATGCCTCTGGATGCTCGCGCTCGTAGGGGGTCATCGACCCAATCATGGCCTCCACATTCTTGAAGGCATTATCGTCGATGTCAATGTCTTTCAGGGCCTTGCCTACGCCGGGGATCATGCTTGCCAGTTCCTTCACGTTGCCCATTTTCTTAATTTGCTGGATTTGGTGGAGGAAGTCGTTGTAATCGAACTTGTTGCGCTTGATTTTCCGCTCCAGTTTCTTGGCCTCTTCCTCGTCGTACTGTTGTTGGGCCCGCTCCACGAAACTGACGATATCGCCCATGCCCAGAATGCGGTCGGCCATACGGGCGGGGTGGAACACGTCGAGCGCCTCCATCTTTTCGCCCGTACCGATAAACTTAATGGGTTTGTCCACCACGGTTCGGATGCTGAGTGCAGCACCGCCGCGCGTGTCGCCATCGAGCTTGGTGAGGATAACGCCGTCGAAGTCGAGCCGCTCGTTGAAGGTCTTGGCCGTGTTGACGGCGTCTTGGCCCGTCATGGCGTCTACTACGAAGAGGGTTTCGTCGGGATTGGTGCTTTGCTTGATTCGTTCAATCTCCTGCATCATCTGTTCGTCCACGGCCAGGCGGCCGGCGGTATCGATGATGACGGTGTCGAATCCCTTGCTCTTGGCCTCGGCGATGGCGTTGAGAGCGATTTTCACCGGGTCTTTCTCGTCCGGTTCACTGTAAACGGGCACGCCAATGCTTTCGCCCACCACCTTCAATTGATCGATGGCGGCGGGGCGGTACACGTCGCACGCCACCAGCAGAGGCTTGCGGTGGCGCTTGGTCTTCAGCAAATTGGCCAACTTTCCTGAAAACGTGGTCTTGCCAGAACCCTGGAGACCCGACATCAGGATAACGGCAGGGCGGTTTTCAAGGCGAATGTCTTGCGCCTCGCCGCCCATGAGGGTCGTCAGTTCGTCGTGGACGATTTTAACCATCAGCTGCGAAGGCTTCACACTGGTCAGCACGTTCTGGCCCAGCGCTTTTTCCTTCACGGTGTCGGTGAACGACTTGGCCACCTTGTAGTTTACGTCGGCCTCGAGCAAGGCCTTGCGCACGTCTTTCAGGGTTTCCGCCACGTTGATTTCCGTGATTTTCCCCTGGCCTTTCAGTATTTTGAAACTCCGTTCTAGTCTTTCCGATAGATTTTCAAACATGGTTCTTTATTTGTTTTGTTTTTGTTTCTTAATCTCTCTCATCTCATTGTAAATCAGGTAGCAAACGACGGCTACCACGAGCAGGATGGCCGCATAGCCGATGATGTGGCTGTAGTGGGAAATGGTGGCAATGAGGGTGGTTTTGTCCACCTGGGTGTGGCAGACGTAGCCAATCACCACCAAGACGATGTTCCAAAGCATGGCCCCAAGCGCCGTGAAGGTGACGAAGACCGCCAAATTCATCTTGGCAAGGCCTGCGGGAATGGAAATGAGCTGGCGGATGGCGGGAATCATGCGCCCAATCAGGGTCGCCACAGCGCCGTGGTCGTCGAAATACTGCTCAGCCTTCTTCACCTTGTTCTCATTGATAAGGCATAAGTGCCCGAATTTGCTGTTGGCAAAGGCGTAGACGATGGGGCGGCCCAGGAAATAGGCCAGAAAATAGTTGATGAGTGCGCCAATAATAGCGCCCAGCGTGCCAAACAGGACGACCAGCGCGTAGGACATTTCGCCCGTTTCGGCGGCCATGTAGGCGGCGGGAATCATCACCACCTCCGAAGGAAAAGGTATGAAGGAACTCTCAATGGCCATAAACAACGTAATCCATCCGTAGTTCAGGTGGTCGAGCGCCCCTTGGCAGAGTTGTACGATGGTTTCTTCCATGTTATAATTGCGTATTGTTTGAAAACGAGTGCGAAATTACAAAAAAAATCTCAATTATTTTGCAAATTTACGGAAAAAGACTAACTTTGCACTCGCTTTTTGGAAAAAGCACATGGGTGAGTCCTATACGGTCAGCTCCCTATAATCCCCCAGGGCTTGATCGCAGCAAGGGCGTTAGGTTGTAGCGACGCGATATAGTAAGCTCACCCTCCTTTGCCTCTTTAGCTCAGTTGGCCAGAGCACGTGATTTGTAATCTCGGGGTCGTTGGTTCGAATCCGACAAGAGGCTCTTCCTTTTGCTTGGAAAGCATTGAAAACACGAAATCATAAGTCTTTGTCGAATGTGCTTCGCTGTGTGGCCGCTCAGCGAGATTTCTCCTATATTTATACGCAAGCGGGGCAGAAAGTTGCTTTCTCCACCAACCAGCAGACAGCCGAAACGGCCAAGTTGATAGAGGAGGGTTCTGTTTTCAATGTTCTTGACTATCAGAAAGATAGAAGCGGCATCATCCATCCACAAAGACTTATTCTCGAACCCGACGAACTCATCGATGTGAGTGCGCTCACTGCATGTGTAAAGCCTTATGGCGCAAGTCCTTATCATTTTCTGCTCGACAAATTCTCGAAGAAACAATCGAGCAAGGATATTTTGCTTGGACAAGTGGCGAACCAAATGCTTGACGATTGTGTCAACTCTGAATCAGCCAATTACAACGATTCGCTGAAGAATTGCTTTCGCGATTTCATGCTCGATTTCTGCACTGAGGACGGCATCGACGCTGATTTCTTTGAGCGTTGCAAACGCCAGTTCCTGCATATTCGTGCCGAGGTGGACGCATTGGACGTGGACGCTACGCTCGAGCCTTCGTTTTTCTGTGTGGCGTTGGGACTTCAGGGCCGTTTCGACCTTTTGGCGCGCGACTGTTCGCTTTTGCTTGAACTGAAGGCAGGAAAATGGGACGAATGGAACCAGAGCGCACAGCGAGCTCATCTGTTGCAAATGCTTCTGTACAAGGAGATTATGCACTACAACCTCGACATTGACCGCGATGCTGTCCGAGGCATTCTTTTCTATTCTAAATATCCTCACGAGGTGCCTCAAGACAGCCAGAAGGAGATGGTTGATGCTGTCCTGACCCTCCGCAACCAGATTGTCTACCTCAACCAGCTCATGTCCCGAGATGGCGGTAGGTCAATCCTAGGCCGCCTCACGCCCGACCGCCTTCGCACCGAAAATTGTTCGGAAAAGCTCTGGCAAGTCTATTGCCGACCGCAGTTGACGCGGATTTTGGAACCTATCCAGAATGCCGACGCACTAGCTCATGCTTATTTCTACGAGATGCTGCGTTTCGTGATGAACGAACAGCGCGCAGGTCGCATTGGCACAGGCGCTGAGGGCGGAAACAAACGTGTCATGTCCAACCTTTGGAACGAGGATTTGGAACTCAAGCGCGAGAACGGGGCCATCCTCTACAATTTGAAGATTGACGACGAGCGACGGAATGCGGACGAGAGCGTCGAGGCCCTCCGATTTCGGATTACCGACGAGATCGATACCTTGCCGACCTTCCGCATTGGCGACCCCGTGGTGGCTTACCAACGGAAGAAAGAAACGGATAGCGTTGTAAATCAGCAAATTCTCCGTTGCAGCATCGAAAGTTTTGGAGAAGGTTTCGTGTGGGTTGCGCTTCGCCACCGCCAGCGCATGAATGTGGCAAAACTCAAGCGCCGCCGCCTTCTTTTTGCCATAGAACACGACTATGTCGATGCCACATCCCGCAGTCTCTTCGTCGGCCTCTATTCTTTTCTGACTGTCCCTGCCGAGCGTCGCGACCTGCTCCTTGGAAGGAGGCAACCCGTTGAGGGAAAGGATTTTGCGCTTGTTGTAGGACCTCCAGGAACGGGCAAAACATCCGTGAAATTGCGTCAGTTGGTCCATGATTTTATCAGCGAAGGGAAAACGCTGCTTCTGCTGGCCTATACCAACCGGGCCGTCGATGAAATCTGCGAGATGCTCGGCGATGACTACGACTATCTTCGCATGGGCAAAAGACTGAGCTGCGACGAGCGCTTCCGCAACCGCCTTTTCGCCGAGCAAATGAGTGGTTTCAGCCGCCGCTCAGAGGTGCTGGAGCGTATTCAGTCCTGCCCCATTTTCGTGGCAACGGTCGCCACCATGAGCTCACATCTGAACTTGTTCCAAATCAAGAAGTTTGATGTGGCGATTTTCGACGAATCATCCCAAATTCTTGAACCACAGATGCTTCCGCTTCTATGTGCCACGCGTCCAGATGGCCAGTGCGCTTTGCCGTATTTCATTCTGATTGGCGACCACAAGCAACTGCCCGCCGTAGTTGTTCAGGAGGAAGAAGCGACAGAAGTCCAGGACGCTCGGCTCCGCGAAATTGGGCTGACGAATTGCCGAAATTCCCTCTTTGAGCGTTTGCATCATCTGGTGAAGGACGACCCTCGGTTCGTCACTTTCCTCAATCGCCAAGGAAGGATGCACCCCGAAATTGCCGATTTCTCCAACAAATTGTTCTATGACAGCAAGTTAAGTGCGGTTCCATTGCCTCATCAGACGGTCCGTCTGCCTTTTCAGAAATACCGCCAGAATGAATCCGTTTTTGCCCAGAACCGAATGATTTTCGTGGATGCACGGCCAGACAGGAACTTCATCCCCAAGCTTTCTCTTGCTGAGGCAGTTACGGTGGCACACATTGTTAAGACATTCATGGGGTTATATAAAAAGAATAAGGTGGAATTTTCGCCCGCCCGGCAGGTGGGGATTATTGTGCCCTTCCGCAGGCAGATAGCCGCTGTGCGCCATGCCCTCGAAACCTTGAAGATTCCCGATTCCTGGTCCATTCTGATTGATACGGTGGAGCGTTATCAAGGTTCTCAAAAGGACATCATTATTTTTAGCACGACCATTGCTTCGCCAGCAGAACTGGAGAACCTATCGAGCGTAGTGGATGTGGAAGGGACTCCCATCGACCGAAAACTGAACGTGGCCGTCACGCGCGCCCGCGAACAATTTATATTGGTCGGCCGCCAGTCCGTATTGCGCCAAAATCCCCTCTATGCCCAGCTGCTAGACTTCTGCGCCCCCGTTCCTTCAAACTATTGGCGCTGAAATCTCCCTTCCGCCGCCCTTTCGTTGAACTTTCACCGCCCTTTCGTTGGAAAACAAAGGCGTTCTTTTTGGAAAACGAACGCACTCGTTTTGGAAAACGAACGCGTTCTTTTTGTAAAACGAACGCACTCGTTTTTCATTTTCGCCGCCTTCCAATTTCACTGAAAAGGGCGCGAAAATGTTTAGATAGTGCCTTATAAATGGCATGAAACTGAGTTTTTTACTTTTTTTCTCGGTTATTTTGCGGATTATTCGTAACTTTGCACACCTAATGTGGGTTTGAATAAGAATTAACTATTTTTAATTACATAACTAGAAACAGCTATGCAGGAAGAAAATTATCGTAATGATGGTTCCTACTCAGACAATGAATCGACCGAAGAAAGCGGTTTTGACCTTAAGTTCTTGTGGTATTTATTGCTGAGATATAGATATTGGATTATTTTGTCGATTGCTGCGTGTGTGGCTCTTGGGTTCGTGTTCCTTCGCTACCAAGTGCCTTCCTACCGAGTTTTCGCGAAAATTTTGATAAAGGACCAAGAGCGCAAGTCGGCTTATTCATCCTCAATCAATAACATGTTCTCGGAGCTTGGTTATTTGAACAATTCGAACGGCTTTGAGAACGAGGTGGAAGTATTGCGTACGCGCACCATCAACAAACGCGTGGTGCGCGATTTGAAACTCTATACTCAATACATTTACGAGGGCCGTATCAAGGACCGCGAGTTTTATGGCAAGTATGATCCTTATATCGTAGAGTATCAGGAAGCTATGATTGATTCTCTCGCCCGTTTTATCCAAGTCTATTTGGAACAGGATAGAAATGACGCCATTCTGGCGACAGTTTCATTTGACAACTACGGCGAACCCTTTAAATTGAAGAAGAAAATCACTTCATATCCAGGCATTATCAACACGCCGCTTGGACATTTGACGATTTCGAAAAACCCGCTTTTGGAAATCGATGAACGTTTCAAGCACAGAGGTTCTGTGGATCCGTATAAACTGAAACGCAATATCATAGTCTTGATTTGCCCGCTTGAGCGGATGGCTTCGGTTTTCACGAACAAAATCGATGTCGAACCTACTTCGCGCCAGACGACCATCGCCTTGTTGACCATGACGGACAACATTCCGCAAAGAGCGAAGGACTATATGGCCCGTTTGTGCGAGGTTTATAACATTGATGCCAACGACGACAAGCTGGAAGAGGCACAGCGCACAGCCGAGTTTATCGATGAGCGCTTGGGCATTATCAGCAAGGAACTGAGCGAGACAGAGGGTTCGCTGGAGCAGTACAAGCGGTCGACGGGCATTGTGGACGTGGCAAGCGACGCCAAAACGGACTTGGGACAGCGCATCCAGTATGAGTCTCAGTTAGTGGACGTTAGCACCCAGTTGTCGCTTGTAAGCTACTTGCAGGATTATGTGAACAATCCGGGCAATCACTTCCGAATGATACCTTCCAATGTGGGTCTGCGCGATGCCGCTCTCACCTCGCTTGTTCAGCAATACAATACTGGCGTGACCGAGCGCAACGACATGCTCCGCACGCTTTCTGACACCAACCCCCAGGTGGTTGCGCTGAACGAGCGCCTTGAGAATTACCTGGCCGGTATCAAGTCTTCTCTTGCCAGCACGAAGCGCCAGCTCTCTATGCAGAAAGGCCAGTTGGAGGGTCAGCAGAACAAGTATAATTCGAAGATTTCGACGTCGCCGACCAAGGAGCGCACCATGGAAGACATCACTCGCCAGAAGGAGGTGAAGGCAGGTCTTTACCTGATGCTCCTGCAAAAGCGCGAGGAGAATGCAATTACCTTGGCATCAGCGGCTTACAAAGGAAAACTGATTGAGGAACCAATTGTCAACTCCAAGCCCGTTTCTCCCAAAAAGAAGGTCGTGCTGTTGATTGCGGCGCTCATTGGTTTCATCCTGCCGTTCCTGTTCTATTATATTCGCCAGTTCTTCCGCTATCGTATTGAGAGCAAGGAAGACTTGGCGCGCCTGACGCGAGTGCCGTTGCTGGGTTCCGTGCCTGAAGTGAAGGCTCTCCAGAAGGGCGGTCGAACGGTGGTGATTCAGGAAAACCGCAACAGCTTGATGATGGAGGTCTTCCGCTCCCTCCGCTCCAGTCTGCCGTTCGTCCTTGAGAAAGGCCAAAACGTGATTTTGTTCACGTCGTCTACTTCGGG
>Ga0181612_140643_pt1 | contig 12761 bp, 8 predicted proteins | sample HoacroProtozoa21_FD_119630 | JGI IMG/M metagenome (GOLD analysis project Ga0181612, IMG submission 119630) | Hoatzin crop microbial communities from Cojedes, Venezuel. Combined Assembly of Gp0051906, Gp0051904, Gp0051908 | reverse complement strand
GGAGCACTGGAACAGGCTGCCCAGAGGGGCTGTGGAGTCTCCTTCTCTGGAGATATTCAAGACCCGCCTGGACAAGGTCCTGTGCAGCCTGCTCTGGGTGACCCTGCTTCGGCAGGGGGTGGGACTGGGTGACCCACAGAGGTCCCTTCCAACCCCGACCATTCTGTGATTCTGTGAAAGAGGCATCCTTCTCAGAACAGCCATTAACTGAGAGGTTGAGGAGTGGTTTTCAGCCCACTGAGACTGGGAAATATGGAAGTGTGTTGCAGAGAAGGCTACTCTTCCTACCGTTCTTAGTAGGAAATTATTCTGGTTTTTGGCATCTGCCAAAGAAAAAATATTTTTTTTTTTTTAGAAAAAATAAGAAAATAATAAAAATTAAAAATTGTTCTTAAAGCACAGTATGTGAACATAGAGCAAAAGCAAGCCCGCAGTCTGCTGTGGGCAGTTTGAACAGCTAATGATCTAACAAAATTGAAAGGAATCAAAAGGAAAATACATGTCTTGTAGATTTTGCTAGATTTCTGAAAGAACTTGTGTTTAATTAATATTAATTCCTAAGCTTATTAACAGATTTACTTTTCAAATTCTCTGAAAATTAATGCTGTTCTCAGGAAGTACAGTAATTGTGCAGAGAACATGTGATTATTCATTGCTTAAAGGAAACCTAGCAACCTTCGCTGTATGTGCCAGGCCAGGCTTGTTTTCCAGAGAGCTGGTACGGGGGCAGCAGATGGTGGAAGGAGCCGTGGCTCTGCCGGCAAAACCCCTTTGAAGCAGTTTTTCCTCTTTGCTGCTCTCGAGGTGCCTGCGTTCTACGAGAACATGAGGGTTCCCTGAGCTAACCTCGTGATTCTCCTTTCTGGTATTGCTGGTGCAGATCTGTGTTTCTTGGGTGGGTCAAGCTGCCGTTACTGTCCCATGCCAAGCTGTGGGTGCTGGGGCTGGGAGCCAAGGGGTGGGTTCCGCGTCGCAGCTGTGCAGCGTCTTGAGGGGCAGCTCGTTTACCTGAGGATCACCCCCAAAAGGGGAACGGCTCTTTTCTGACCCCAGTAAAAGACCATCTAGAGATTTCAGTGGTCAGATTTTCTGGTCCTTGATCAGTTGTCCAGTATCTACAGTTATCCCAAGATGTGTAAACCAAATGTCTAGTGCTGTTCATGAATTTGTTTAGATAACTCGAAAGCTGTGCCATTAAGCCAGGAGGGTAACCTAAACATTTTCCACATGTTCAGTTTCTGCTATAAAATGTTAATGCAGGAATTGGATAGAGCCCAATAAACCGCCTGCGACTTTTTTAAAAAAGAAAAAAAAGACCCCACCGTGGCACTGTACCGTGTTCCTTCAATTCAATGTAATTAATGTTATTAATCACAGTCTTTTTTTCTTCTTCGTTAACGGGGACAAATTAAAGCTATTGTGCAGAATGAAATACAGGTTTGAGAGAATGTGAGTTGTGGGCTTTATCCTCCTGAGAAGAGGAAGAGCCCTTCTTTCATGGCACCAATTTACAGCCGCTTTCCCTCACATGTAAGCTTAATGAAGCTTTGCCAAATCACTAATTCTCTGAGTTCACGGAACAGTAATTGTTGTCACGTGTTAGGTGGGGAAAAACAGGATTCTGAAATAATCAAGTGCAAATGTGGCTAGAAAGAACTGCAGAGCACGAAAGAGAATGTTGAGCTGACCTCTATAACATTTTAAACTTCTTTTTTAAATATGCTTAAATAATATATTTATACTAATAAATTAGTAATTTAACTAATGCACCGTCATTAGAAGCTGCTACATATCCCTGAACGCAAAAGGCAGAGTTGTCAAAGTACTAAAAATACGATAGATCTTTCTACGCTGTGTCTAAGCTAACCGAAAAACTACTGCAATGAACACAAAGCACAGGAATAAAATACACCTTTCTTGGAAGTTATCACTAGTCTAAGTCATCTCTGTGGGACAGGAATGTTTGAGTTGTGCATGTAAGCAGCTGCAGGTTTTCCTCGGCATCTTCTCTGCACAGTAACAGGAGTGAGGGTGGGACTGGCAATTCCAGTTAGTTTCTTGGTGCCGACTCTCCCGTTTGTCTTGGAAAATTTCTGGAATTGAAAAAAAATGTCCAGGAGAGTTTGATACATTTTCGGCAATTACGGAAAAGTTATACTGGAAATAAAGAGAAACTGTATTTTCCCTTTCTTCCTTTCCTCTGCCTCCGTGCCGTGACACAGGGTGTCTGTAATGGCACCCCCGCAGTAGCTGTCACCCGCGCGTCTCCGCGTATCAGATCCGGGAGGGCCGAACCCCGCGGGTGTGCGGCCACAGCGCTGGCTGCGCACGCGCACTGCTCTATCGCCGGGATTCCGCTGACTCTTGTGCTCCTTCCCTTCAACCTAAACAACATTGGCTGCATGTGGCAAGACGAACATTTCTGTGGGAATAGCTCACTGTCACATCTCCTGTAACGTCTGTCTCTGTGCTCTGCTCTTGTTCTCTCTCTGGGGTGTTTTATTGCGAAGAGAAACAGCAACTCGAGGTCCCTGCTTAGAGGATGTTTTTCACAAATGCAGTGCTTTTGTTTTCCAGGAGAGAGGTTTTGTCCACAGAGCACCCAGGTGTGCTTTTCAGCCTGGCTAGTTTTCCTTCATCATACAAACATTGGCTTGGTTTGTGTCTTGACCATAAATTTGTTTGCCGTAGAGCAAAAACAACTTTGGAGCTATACCCTCTTCAGAATAACGCAGGAGTCAGTACTACAGGTCACATTTATTGCAATGGCAAAATCAACACCTTCATGGTTAACTAAGCAGACGAAATAAATGGTTTTGCTCCTTTCCAGTCCAAGATGCAATTAAACCCTACGGCTGAAGGCAGAGCTGCTCTGTGCAGCATCCCATCTCCCTGAAGGATTCTCAGTGCTGCATTCGGATTCTTTACCTTTCCCAGCCTGGGGTTGATTGGCCGTACGTAGGCTGTGGGGTGATATGCTCCGTGCGGCTCTTTGTCTGGGAGCATGCCAAGATTTCAGCGCTCTCATGGTTTGTACACCGGGATTTGCTTCCCGTGAAGGAAGGGGCAATGGCAGATGCTGGGACTGGTATGTGTATAAACCTCCATACTGGAGGGTACGCATCTAAGAAACTGTCTATTTAGGATTTGTTTGAATGGCTATCTCCTGGAAGTGTGAAGCTCCTAGAAAATGTCACTAAAGGTCAAGTTCTCCTCATAACAAACCTTTTGGTTTTGTCTACACAGTATTGGTCAGTGTTTGAGAATCCTGTTGGCTTCTTTCATCGAGCCAGATTTCTTATGTGTGGCATGGCCTAGATTTTTAAGCATCAAAGAACATTCCCTCCCAAGTATTCGACGGTTTGTGAACGCAGCAGTGACATGTTTGAAGCTGGTTTTTACCCCTGGTATTTAGGTAGCGTTTCCTTGTTTTTTTGTTTAAGGATCTGCTGCTCCTTTTCTTGACATGCAGATGTAATAGAACTGTTTTGCACTGCTGGGACGGATATGTGTAAATCTAAACTGTTAAAGACATGGTATTTGTCATGTTTGCAGCTTTGTATACTTACTATACTGGGGTATGGTAAACATGAGCTGTGCAAGATTTTCCATTTAGCTCAGAAAATTCCCATGACAGCAAGTAATGTGATTGAATTTCAAGTTATTTCTTTCGCTCTAGCTCTAAAATGGTTTCAACTGTTGCTACTAATTACTTTTTTTTTTCTTGTCAAGAAGACTCTTTCTGCCATAGCCTTGTTGGCTTGCTTTCTTCATGAGCACTGTTTACTACCCAATACCAGTCCAGTTGGAGGCCATACTACTCCTTAGCCCATACAGGACAAGTTTTGGGGACACCATTACAGGACTAGACACAGTTTTGCTCAGTACAGCACAGTATCAGCACGGTCTCTCCAACAGATTGTACTAATGCGCTATGGCACAGAGAGGAAATCTTTTAATGAAAGATACTTGAGGTCAAGTACTTTTGTGTACTTGACACGGTCAGTACTCTGACTGAAAAGAAAAATTCAGAGATGTCAGGTTTGCATTTATTTGCCAGTTTCTGCTGCTACAGATTTACATTTGTCCCCTGCCTGTAAATTAATTGGTAGCAGCAGAAACTGGCATTTTGGATTCCAAACACAACCTTAGCAGGCTTCCCCCTTTAGGGGAAAAAGCCTGTTTCTCATCTGTAATGAGCTTTTTATGGCCCCCTACCCCAACTGCTAACAAAACGTCGTGCTCAGTGGTGTAACAGGGATCAGAATACACCCCTAACTTCCAAATGTTTGACTAGTTTGATCACTTAACCTTTGCAAATGTACTGAGAATTGGAATATATTTTGCATATTTCAGCATAATATTGAAAAATATTAATTTGTTTCTGTCAAAATTATATAATTGGGACACTTTATTAAACCATTAATATGTTCTCGCTATTTTAGTTTTACCTCTACAGGTAACATCAGAGTTTAACAAGATATCACATACAACTTTTCCCTCTCGTAATAATTATCCTGTTTTAAAACACTGGGAATTTGTAGATATATTTAGATATGACTTTCCTATAAATTTCCATAGGTGTAGAAGAGTGGTCCATGACACAGCTAAGACTACGCGATGGTTGTCAGAAAGCAATACCTGCAGTAGCTGCCCACGGAAGGGTAATGCAGTGAATGCAGTAGTGACACAGAGCTAGTAACGTAGACCAGTTACGGTGAACTTGAGCCAGGCTTACGGTGAAGGAGCCACTCCGGCTTATTTGCTTACACAGATTTTCTTTGTAAATGTGAATTTAGACGTTTCTTCTACATTAAGTAACAAAAGTTATGTTCTGTTTGTGAAGTGCTGACTTGGTTTGGCAGAAGTGGAACCTTTCTGCCCAGATCCACGTTGCATGCTGAACGAGACGCTGCGTGTTGCCTTCCCGCAGGACTGCCACGTTGCTGCTCAGGCCGAGTCACCGCAGCATAACACACCCTTGCAAACAGAACGGTCTAAAAGTAGCTACGGTATTCGGCCACACAAAGGCATCTTTTTATGCAGAATTATAGGGCTTGTAATATTGCAGAGGTCAAGTAGTTTTCCTGTCGGCACACCCCATAGTCCTTGTCCATTTGTGAAATACCAAACTAGACTGAATAATCAGATTTTCCTTACTATTTTATTTCAGACCATATTTAATATACTAGTGCTTCTACTGTAGCTGGGAATTGCAAGGATATTTATTTTCTCTCCTAGTAGTTGTCACAAGCATTTGCCTCCATTACAATTATACTCAAAGTGACTCTGCTTGGCGGTTTACATCAATACTGCCGCTCAAAAAAACCCCCCACCCCAAAAGAAAAAAAAGTTGGAGGAAATGCGAAATCTGGGAGACAAGCTGCTTTGGATGTTCTTCCATGCTGGCACCTTCCAAGGAAATTCTAATTATGGTGATGTCTTCAGCTCATGCTTTTGAGCTTTGCTTTTTTTTCCTTTTTAATGAGCAGAGTGTTTATGAAAGACCCTTGCCCTCTCCCCTCGGGGGGTGTAAAGTGGCCGTTGTTCCCAGCAAGCGCGGAGCCCTGGGCACAGTCACCCTGTGGTGGCAGCGCCGAGGGGCATCTGCTGTGCTCGCCCACCCACGTCTAGCGGCAGGCAGGCTTGTTTCTAGGCCATTCCTTGTCATTGCTTTGAGCACAGAAGATCCCACGTCCATTTCAGTACAGATCCGTCACACGGGGACACTGCACCATACAGATTTATTTATGACGAATGGAAATGAGCATGACCCTGCGCATAAATTGGCTGATGAACACGAGGCCTTGTCGGGCAGTCCATTAAGGCTCCACAGGAAATGCTAATGCAAATTTGAGTTGACTTCTTTTTCTCGACTGACCATAATTTACATTTGGCTGTTGAGCTTTTAGACTTACATCTTTTATGCTTTTTTGGATAGAGACACTGAAGAGGATTCCATCTGCTTTACTCAATAAGAGGATTATAAGCAGCGCATTCTTGCGATAAGGCAGAAAACTTTACGGGCAGTATTTTCTTTGCAGTGTGGCTCCAGTAGATGGCATTGAAAGATGTACAACATGCACGCTTTTTCTCTGCAGCAGGAGACACTGTGTATTTATTAACTAGTGCAAATTTTACAACGTACAGTTTTCAGCGATGAAGAGAAAATCTGATTTTGAGTTACTAAGTTTGGAAAATACAATTCATACACCTGCCTGCCCTAGATAGTAGAGGATGTAAACTAATGGTTGCCTACTTTTCTGTTGGAATGGCCTATGTTGCATAAAAAACTGGGGAGGACACTCCTTTTAATTCACCTGGGACATTGTGATATAATCGACCAAGGCAGCCTAAGGGAGGCAGAGGTCTCTGTAGCGAAACTTCTGTGGTAGTCACTGACAGGCATCCAGCAGATCCGCAGATCCTCTGAGGCTGCTGCAATCCTGACAGTTTAGGAGAATCCCCTTGGCTTGGTGGTAGATCCACCAGCTATTGCAGGTATTTGCCTTGTCTTCCTCCGCCCTCACCCTCCCTGACGCAGGTTAACTGTATGGGAACAGCAGTAAGAACACCACCGAGACCCATTTGGAAAACTGTCTCAAAGAGGACAGAATGCTGCGAGCTGTGTATAGCCTACTCTTCTAGCTGGAACAAAGCCGGAGAGTTAACAAGGCGCTGTTGAGTACAAGTGACTTCTGAAGTCACTTACTGCAAAGCTGGCTTTCCAGTTGTAAAATTAATCAGATTGTTCTTCAATAGCTGAAAAACAACAAAACCAACCAAGCTGACGAAGTTGGGTCTGTATGAAATGGAGCTCTGCTTGCTATTCAGAGGCGGCAGCTGAAATCTGAGCGTAGCCTGGTGAAGGAAAGTCACCGGTGGGTTTGTTTTCTGAGCCCTGGGTACAACTTTCCTCTGTGGGCATTTTGTTTAGTAGTCCACGCACTGTTGCCACCTTAATTGTCAACAGGAAATCAAAAACCAGTTTCTTGCCCGAATCCAAATCTTGATCCTGAAATCACTGGGAATTTTGATCTGTAGCTGTAGAAGTCCTGCACTGCCAAAACCTTCAATAGACCCGAAAACCTAAACCAGAGAACTTCATTCTAATTTGCTTGTGTGTCCACCAGCTAATGTATTTTGAAAAGATAGCAGCATATGGTAGGGCTGAGGAATGATACTACATTCCACCTTCCCTGGAAGCCCTTGCCTCTTCTGTCTCCAAGAGCAGGGGTGCACGTTGTGTTTTCATCTGGTTGACAGACATGGGGTGGGCTGCTGCTGCGAGCAGAAGGATGTAAACACTTTGCTGAGACATAGCAAAAATCCCACCTTCCACACCTTGGTGGAAGGATGTAAAAAATCCATCAAAATCCAAAACTTGTTGTGGAATGTAGGAAACACAGTCAAACCCAATATTTATTTCCTGTTTTATCATTTTCCCCACACTCCCTTGGCATTTTTTCCTTCTGCATTCTGGTCTTGCACAGACGCCCAGAATCAGCCTGCTGGTGACACGCGTACCACAGGGCACGTCTGTGGGGGGCCCGAGTCCTGCGTACGAACAAGCACTGGGATGCCAGGAGCTGGCAATGCAGCTGGGACAGAGAGACAGCGGGCTGGCAAAGGGCAGGGGAAAGTCCAGTCTACCTGTGTGCTGCAGATCAAAATCGAAACGCTGTAGTGATCGGGAAGGAGCTGGTGTGTTCGCAGCAAGGAGGACCCCAGTGTGTTTCTGGTGGTTTTGTGTGTGTGTGTTCTCAGAATGGAGCTGGATGGAAAGAGTGGTGAAACAGGCCAATACTGCATACAAAGGCTGCGGTGCCGGGGACAGAAGCAGAATTGTGTGAGCTCTCCATTAATCACCTTTTGATTTCTTCCTTCCCTTGCAGGTACAAGTGGGAAGTACACCTCAGGACCAAAGAATCGTGGGATACATCTCCTGCACTCACTTGCAAGCTATTGCAGGTACTTTCCTCATTTATGTGTCTCAGTTTTTCACTGTTTTTAGGCCTGTGGGGGTATTCTTGTGCAACAGTAGCAAGCTTTGCTCCTCCAGCATTTCTGACAAAGTGCAGTGTGCATCGCAGACAGAAGTGAAATTGGGAAGGATGAAGGGCAGACAAGTGCACCCCCAAACCTTCACAGTTTCAGTCTCAGAGTAATCAAGTATTATAGGAGACAAAGTATCCCTTGGGAGCTTTTCCTCTCTTTGCTCAGTCTTAACCAAATACTGTTATTTTAGCAAATACATTACTATCATCGTTACTCAACGGCATTTAACAACCCGTACCGTGAGCAATCAGCACATAAACTAAAATTTTTTTGTACATAACTAGGGGATTAACAGAAGATGCAAGCTGGGACCGGTTTTTCCACCAGAAATTAGAGCTGGAATAAACCCACATTCTCTGGCTTTTGACCTGCAAATTTCATACATAAATGGCTCGCAAGTTAATACACTCATTGAAAAATTCTCCTGGTCCTGTTTAAAAGCAGTTCCACTATTACATTTGCTACAGCATGACACAGCATGCTCTATGTTCTTTGCTTCATGAAAAATATTTTCTAAGGTCATTAATGATAAAGAAAATGCAAAAACTCTTAGCAAGGCATGGAAGGCTTTTTCTGGAATTTTCACTGAATTATTGTGAAAAAGAATGAGATGTTCTTGAATAGTGGATTTCTGTGTCTGTGAGGTGCGTGGACTCCACTGCTTCCCATAATGAGACTGGAATTTCATGTGGCTCTGTCAGGTTGTGGTGGAGCCTCTTCCTCCTCGACCATCTTGTGACCTTTTATGACATTTTTTATGATAGTATCTCAACACTCAGCTCTCCTTTTAATATTGACAACGAGACTGAGGCAGATGGGTGGCCTTACCTCCGTGTTACAGCCCAAGGCCAGAAAGCAAGGAGAAGAAAAGTTAGTAAATTCGGGCCATTTTGTTCCATTTTTAGTGTTCTGATGCATGTATTTTGAAATCCAGATGCTTCTCCTTTTTGTTTGTGTGCCTGAACACTCATCAATTAAAATTCACAAATACTTGAAGTTCTTGGAGGTGTCTGTGGAAAATTTTCCATGTATCTTTCCTATCTTTTGCATCAAAACTATCAGTTCTGTACTTGGAGCAGATGTCGTACTAAGATAAAAGCCAAATCTGCAAACCTTTACTTAGCGTCAGATCAGAATTTCATTTAGCCAGAGGGCTGGGTGTCTGTTGTTTTACTTGATGCGGTTCTCCTGCTCCCGAGAGCCGGAGAGCACAACACAGCCCTCCTGGACTGCCCGACGACAGCGCGTACACTCCGGCGGAGGCGACAGTGACGTGTGATAAAGGGCGGAATGCAGCAGGGTTAGGGTAACCCCGACGGGCAGCCAGCGTTCACGCTGCTCTGTCAGTGCTTCAGCTGCAGGCAACAAAACTGCCGGTCCCTCAAGTGCATCAGAGAGACCGGGCAGTTCTAAAGGACACTCACGAATTCCTGAACTGCACTTCAACAAGTAACGTCCTGCTCTAGTTTTTTGGTTTTAACTCTGGAATTACGGTCATGTACTGTGAGGTTGCCGTTGTGGAGCCGAGAGTTGTTGCTGTTCAAATTTAGGTTATAAACCTCCACTTTTAGTCCTGTTCCTTTGTACTACCTAGTCAGGTATTATCAGTTCGTCTTTGATAACCACATTGTGAAATCCCTAATATATTAACGAGGAAGAGAGGGGCGGGAAGAAGAATGGGGAAGTAATGTTCTGCTTTCAAAGTCAGCCTAAAGCTTCTTCAAGGGTAAAACGCAAACTTTCATTTTCCCACTTAGGTTCTTGCTTCATATTTTTAGGCTTATCTGGTTCAAACTACATTGAAATAGAGCAGACAATGATTTAAGAGTCTAACTGTCCTTTGATAGATCAGATTAGTTTATGTAATGAAATGGAAAACTAAAGTTCACAAGTTTGGCAGAGCTGTGCTTTCTGATTTGTATCATCTGATTCATAACATTTCACACATTAAAAAAATTACAAAAAAACCAGTTCAACGATGTAAAGATGTCGTACCTACAAAAACAAGCGCTGTTTAAAAGGTTAGCCACTTAAATCATCTTGTCACACACGGCTGGGTGCAGTTTGGCTTCCCTCCTCGGAGACATAAACCTACCCCCGACAGCTCTGACACTTACAGGAGTATAAAGTGAAGGGATCCAGCTGCTCATGGTCAGGGATGAACTACTACTGCTTTTTTCAAGAGATGTGCTGGCTCAACTCTACTCTGAGCAATTACTGTTTTTTCAGACCTGACATTCACCTTTTGCAATCAAACTTTAGAATCAGATGCAGCTTATCCTTCCAGTTCGCTGCCTCTTACTGAGTGGTGCTCTGAAGCAGCTCTCCGTTTCCACTGTGGAAGCAGCTGCATTTCGGTGACCAGCGACGGGACCCTTTAATGAGACCTGCATGTAATCGTTTTCCAAGGGGCTGTTCAGTTTACCTGGTTCTTTTATGTATTTCAGTGAGTCAGTGATTAGCGTTCTGGACAGGGTTTGCTGCCTAGAACCCAGCCACCTCCCCAGCCCCTTTGCGTCGCGCCTCCCAGCCAGCCCACCAAGCCACCCGCACAGCGAGCCTCACGCTGTTCCAGCCCAGGTCCAGGCGACGTAGCGTGCTGGATGCCATCTCACAGCCGTGTCCACCTCCCTGCTTTGGCTGAGCGTGACTCCCGTCGGTAGCAGTACAGCTACTGGCATCTCAGCCTCTCTGGCACAAGTTTCAGGGTCCACAAGCCCACACGTAGCTTAGGCAGAACTCGGCTCGGGACTGACAGAGTTCCCTCGGTGCGTGAGCGTCTGCCTGTGCGATCAGGAGCACCTTCAGTGCTGCGCGTCCTTGGGCAGCCATTCCGCAGAGGCGTCTGGAATAGCAAAGCTGGCGTCGCCCCGCCGCGGCAGCCGGCCCGTGCCCCCTCCTCTCTGCTGTGCCAGGACAGCTGTGCCAGGCCCTGTTGCGCTTGCCTGGGGACCTGACCCAGCTGACAAGCAACCCAGCAAAATAAAAGGGCTTTTTTTGCTGGTTTGGTTTTTTTGAGTGGGTTGGTTTTATTTTTGTTTATTTTGTTTTCCTGGCCTATCCTGGATTAAGTCCGTTACAGGTGCAGGGGTCTGCTTACTCTGCCACGCAGTCAGGTGTGACACAGCCTGTCTCATGGCTGACCGAAGCCTTTGGTTGTGACTTAGGAACAATTTTTCTTTTCGACTAGGCTTTACATCCTACACTTTACAAGCTTTTTTTGCTTGTCTGCCCCTGTCAGTATATCCCATAGCACTCTGGTTTTAAAAACCTCCCCTGGATCTTTCGATTTGCTCTGACTAGGCCTGTCAGCCGCTTTGTTCAGCCACCGCAGTGGTCCTTCCAGCGTCTCTCGGAGGAGGACAAAACAGTCTTCCTCAGTGGATAGCACCTCCCTGTAGTTCTAACTAAAGTCAGGATTTCACTTAAGCATTTCCAAAGTGAGCAGAAAGGGCAAGTATGATTATCCTGTGAAGAAAAAAGGTGAAGGATTTGTTTATGCTGGCTGAGATTTCCCACACTACCCTTTAATCTTTCCACAAAATTTGAAGCTGAAGGGAACTTGCAAGGGAACTTGCAAAGAATTTGGAAATGCTGACTGCAGGAACCAGTCACAACACAATTATTTGCATTTTTCCAGGCCAATTACTGAAGAAAAGAGTGTAGAGCAATTAGCACAAATCTGTATTCTCTGGTTAATCACTGGTGGCAGTCAATCAGATCAGTGATTCTATCTGAACATTTAATGAGAGCTGAAGGCTGGAAGAAGAAGTTGAATGTTAGTGTTGGGAGTTACTACCTAGTTCTCTTCTGTTAAAATTTACTGATGCCATTTCACTTCAGCAGCAGTTTCTGAAATGTCTGCTCCCCTGATCATGCTGGATTCAGGTTTGGCTTCTGCTCTACTTCGATGTCTGATTAGTTCAGTTACCTTCATCTCCAAAGCTGTTGACCACTGGGAGGGGGTACGCCTGAGCCTCACCGGTAGCTCCTGCGTACAGATACGGGCAGTACCTGCTGGGCAGCTGCCGCAGGCGGACGCCGTTAGTTCGGTACCCGTCTCAGAAAACAGTTCTGTTCAAGTCGCCGTAGAGGATCCCGTCTTTTGTCATGGCAGCGTCGCTCGCTGCACTGCACACGCTCCAGGTAGTGCACTGAAGTGCAATTACTTCTGTGACCTCTAGTGGGGATCATCAGAGGTGCCAGACTGTCACAAGGTCTGCACTTCTCCCAGAAAGACAGGAAAGTCATGTGTTTCTAGAGTGCCAAGGCTGCTGTTTTTCTGTAGGGCCCCGAGGTTATCTGGTGTACAGTGCTGCTACAAAGGCTCCGCACTCTTACCAAGACACGCGTCACTGTGTAGTTAACGCTCTCTGAGGAACAGCAAGGCATGTTCCCGGACACCTCTCACAATATCCTCCTAAAATTTTTTTTGCACATCTCTCTTTTGTTCTTCTCAAGATTTTTCTGGTTTGGAGAATTTTACCTTTCTGTGTTTCAGTTAAGTGGATTTGCTACATTCTTCATGCTGGTCTGTGGCAGGTTGCTGCCTGAGTTTTATGCCCATATGGTAATGGCCGCATTATTTTATCACTCATGCTAGTGAAGCCATGGTAGATGGATAATTCACAGAAAATGAAAAAAACCCTTGACAGTTCACAGAATCACAGAATCTCAGCATGGCAGGGGCTGGAAGGGACCTC
>Ga0181612_124365_pt1 | contig 12761 bp, 8 predicted proteins | sample HoacroProtozoa21_FD_119630 | JGI IMG/M metagenome (GOLD analysis project Ga0181612, IMG submission 119630) | Hoatzin crop microbial communities from Cojedes, Venezuel. Combined Assembly of Gp0051906, Gp0051904, Gp0051908 | reverse complement strand
TCTCCTTCTCTGGAGATATTCAAGACCCGGCCTGGACAAGGTCCTGTGCAGCCTGCTGTAGGTGACCCTGCTTCGGCAGGAGGTGTGGACTAGATGACCCACAGAGGTCCCTTCCAACCCCTACTATTCTGTGATTCTGTGATACGCAAGCAGAGAGAAAGAAAAAAAAAAAAGAAAAAACTGTAAGACACCCCAATAAAAGTTTGCCCATCAAATCTAGCAGCTGCAGCCATTTCCTTCTGTAAGTCACAGACTTGCTCGTCTTCTCAGGTTACTAGAAAATTCTGCTGGACTCATGGTTGGTTTGGTTGGTTTGCGTTCAAATGCAGAACCACAATGCCAGCTTGGGCCCTTCAGAGGCAGATGTTTCTCCAGCAGAGAGTTTGCAAGCTCGCACTGCGCTGCTGCTGGTTGTGGAAACCCCTTGGTCACCAGCGAGCTTCAGAAGTCAAGTCACAAACTGCTGCATTTAGCGACAGCCACGCAATGCTTCTCTTGCTTTCTGTAGAAGCTTTTATACACATTTAAAAATGAATCTTCTGGGGAGTCTTCCAGATAGCAGGGGAGCGAGACTGTTCATTACCACTTTGAGACAAAAACTGCAGCTCACCTCCTTCGAGCACGAGACCTTTGTCCTTACTACGACGAGGTCCTTCCAGGGGCTGGCAGACGCTGCCGCAAAATCAACAGCAACGGGGGCACGAGGTACCCCACGATCTGGAAGCTCATTATACCACATGGGAAGAAACTCATGATAACGTCAAGCAAAAATTGAAAGCTGAAGTCAAATTCTACATAAACTGAATTAAAATGACACTAAATTTAAGCATTCTTTTTGTCTAGATAGTCATGGAGGACTTCACTTCAAATATCTCAAGACCACCCCAGTTCAACCAAAATCCCAATCAAGTTTCCCAATAGCCAACAAAAAAACCGAGATATTTTGTTTGTCTAGCATAACAACAAATAGCAAATTTAAAACTAGACTGATTTTTGTCTAGAAATGGACAGGAGAGATGCGACAGAGCACTTGTTCTACTAATCATACATGATATAGTCAATACACATAATTTGTCTCCCGCTGCTCTTCATATACTGCCTGTCATTTCCACACAGAACTGGAACGCTTCTATTTTTTCCTTTTCCTTAAGACATTTGTTGGGTTGTGCCACCAAGATCAAGCTCTCACCCCCAAATCAACACCCTTCTCCCTTTTCCCTGCAAGAAATTGGTTCAAGCTGCACTGACCCCACCTTGCACTTCCAAGAGACTACACGGCGCAAGCTCAGTAACCGTGACCCGGTTTATAGTTTTGGAGCAAATGACGACGCGCACAAACGCTTGCCGGCAGCAGCGTATTTCTGTTTCTTCTAGGAACTTCCTACCTCGGGCCACCACAAAGGCAGTAAAAGACAGGCGTGCTCTAAAACTTCCCACGCCAGGTAAATCACATCACGGCTGCCCCCCACCCCCCGAGAAAGGCTGCTTCCCCGTCTTCCCGCTTGGCCTCCAGCGTGCCTGGCCACTGCCAAGTTCAGCGCGCTCGCCCAGTTCAAGCACCAGCTCCACCTGGTTTTACAAATGGCTGTGCTGTTACATATTCTAAATTTAATACTTTGCAGCAAGGTAAACTTTCTAAAAATAATACCAATCATATATGAAAAAAGTCTATGAAACCTGATGCCTTTAATCAAAGTAAACAAATCCTTAAACAAATCCTGAACTCAGGAATTGCGAATATTACATAGACCAATTACTTTGTAATTTCTACTCATGAGTCAGCTTTGATCTACTAAAATAACATACAAAAGACATTCTTTCCCCTCTCAAGATTTTTATTTCTGCGTTATAAACAAAATGCTTCTTTTGTTAGTATTGAAAAATGACGGGAAGATAAGACAGCAAGCGGCGTGGGTGAGAACGTGTGGGAAGCTGATCAGAAGCACGACAAACCTCTTGGATGTTCAGAGAACAGCTGATGCCTCAGGGGAAATGTGGGAAAAATATTCCGCATAGAAACAATTCTGCCGATGTATCACATTTTCTCTTTCTCTAAGGTTCTTTATCACTGAGAATACTTGCTGGTAAACAGGTTCTCTCTCTTGATGGCTGTCTAACCCGCCACTCCCAGCTCAAGACCTAATCCCGTTTGTGACTTGACCATTCGCTGCAGCGGAACCCCCCCACCCCAACAACGTTCCGCTTTGCAGACGGAAGCCGGGACGATCGAGAGGACGCTGTTCAGCCAAACGCTTGCAAGCTTAACTCCCAGACATGCGTATGTCTTCAAGGATACGTGCCCTCAGCAGACAAAGACACGAGGTCAGAACGTACCGGATTTCTCCTTCTCCCTGGCGAGCACTCCGCTTGCCGTTACTGCGGCCGTCAGTGCCCTCCTCGAAAGCAAAGCTTGTCTTAACAATATTAGCAGTGAAAGACTCAGAGATCTAATAACCATGGACTTTGTTTGAAGAACAAGTACAGAAAAGGTCCTGATTATCACCAACTTCTGCAAAACAGGTTCCGCTTTTGGCACAAAAGATAAACGTATGAAGATCTGCCCCGATACGAGGCTCACACTCTTCCCCCAGAAGACTCTGATCTTAAAAATCAGTAGATGGAAAGCTGCATTCAGAAACACTCTCAACAACTCCAACCCACATGCCCAGTGAGTAATAGCAAAAATAAGCTATTATTTAGCTAAATAATAGCTAAATAAGATGTGAAGTAACTTCTGCTACGCTAATGAACAGTAACCCCAAGATTTACCGGTTCACAGGCTCTTACCAGGGCAGTCAAAGATTGTTTATGTCTAGCAGCCAAAAAAAATAAAAAAAAGGAAAATAAAAAAAAGGAATCAGTCCTTGCCCAGCTAACTGTCCCACAGAGCTTCCTTGCACATACCAGTGTAGCCCCTAAATCCCGCTCCCTGCACAGCAGGAAGGTGGAATGCCACCACAGACCACAACCACAATTTGCCTCCACGCTTTCTGTACGAGCAGGATCTTGGAAATGCCCAGCAGGAGAAACAGGGAGCAGCAAAGGAGATGCCACCACGGGTCAGAATGGGCTGCTTGGTGGAAACGACACAAATGTGGCCCCTCAGAATTTGCTGTCCACCTCCCTTTTCTGTTACACCTCTGTGATGTACTGAACGAAAAAGAAATACCACAAACCATGAATTTGTTATACCTGTAATAAAACGTTTGCAAATGAGCCATCAGAAGATTTCAGTGAGCCTTCAAGCAGATCCTTGACCTTCCACCATACTCTTCGTAGTAGCTTAAACCTTCTGCCTGCCTTTCGCACGCATTGGGATCTTTTTCCATGCTTCTTTGTCAATGACTGCACGCAAGTCAACCACCTTTTACAGAACATTTTTTCCTCCATGTTTTAATGATTTTTTCCTTTTGTATTGTGTTTCTTCAAAAGCCAAAGACAGACCAATCATTTCTCTTTGCAAGCCAATCTGAGTAATTTACCTCTCTCCCAAGCAGCACAAATCATTTAAAAACTAACGTTAGCCTTGCATTTTGAAGGTATCTTGTACACATATGAATCAGTCAACACAAACCCTTCCAAGGTTTGCAGTTACAATTGGTGTTTACTTGTCCGTTAAACCGGTTCATATCATTCCCCTTCTCTCCCAAGCCTGGTAAGTTGCCTGCTGTTAATTCACAATTATTATACCTCATTCCCTCTATAATCTCAGATTTTAGCAGAGCGCATCTCGTAAATATTTGGTTATGACTTCATCTCGGATTCTATTCTGTCGGTAGAACTGACCTTGTGCTACGCTTACCAAGCACAAGTGCTCCTAAATAAACTCAGAACGTGGGCACCCAAAGCCACAGCTCGTAGACTGAAGTATCTGCCACGGTTACTTCGGACATTCTCTCACTTTATCACTTAATGTTCTTATATGCTAAGATTTAGGACCTAGACATATGAAAATGGAGGATCTCAAATATAAATAATCATTGTTTATATAATATTTCAAAGCTCTTTGGAACGCCGTGCACATACATATTTGCAAATGAGTTATCACAAATTTGTCTGGATGCTGAGTAACTCTGCTCATTTCCACTCAGATTTCAACATGAGGTCCCACATACATTACGTTCTAACTTGCTGTGCCAAAATAAAAGTTTCATAAGTATATTTAAAGACTTCCTAAAGAATATACTCTCAATTTATTATTGAAGAATACATGAGTAACTCAAAGATATAGAAACGGATGGCCCTAATAAAATACATATCTATTGCACTAAAACCTGAAAATCATTAGCAACTCAGAAGACAGTCTACATGAACGTTCTCCTGAAACAGAAGTAGACAAGAAAAGAAGATTCCAGAAACCGACACCAGCATCAAAAAAAACAAAAAACCAAACCAAAGCACCACAAATCACAACCAACAACAAACCAAACCTCTGTGTCAGCATGTCTGCAAAAGGAGTAACGATCGATCCCAGGAACTCCAGCCCCAAGTCATCAACATAAAACCCACACATTTCCAGGCAGGAAGCCTCTGTCCCCCAGAAAAACACATGCAATATAAATCTCAGCTCCCACAGGAAGAAAGCCACCCTCACATTTCTGATCTCCGTGAATTCAACCCACAGGATACACCAACTAGAACCACTTGGTTTAAAGCCACTTTATTATTTCATAAAAATAAGGAGCCACGAAGCGATGCTTCCAAATAACCACCGCATGTGTATCGAGAAAGTCTCTTGGAAGAGAGTATTCTTGCAGAAGATGATTGGTAAAATCAGCAGGCACCTGACAACACAACCGCCGTATTCGTGATACCCGCCCCATAAGCACCAGAATCACAGACATATGCTGGAAAGAGAGGTGCTCGAGGTCTCAACTACGTACCAAAAGTAAGGCTGAAGTTGTAAGGACAGTTTACACACTAATAATACATGCAGATTGCTAAATTTCTGTGGTCTTCCCTAACGCACCTTTACAGGCACTGTGGTCAGTCCTAGACTCAAACAACACCCACGCCTAGATAGTTTAAAGATAATATAGGAATAAATCAGTTAAGCTATAATGTGAAAGAAAAGAGAAGAACCCCTTTTAGGAGTGAAATTACTCTCCCCCAGTTTCAGGCCACAGCAGAGGCTCTCTGTCGCCCACGGAAAGCCTCCGAGGCCACGCCTGGCAATCGGACGGAACGGCACATCGCCACAGCTCGACACCTTACCCCGACGACGCAGCGACAGCAACACTTCAGAGACCCGCGTCCCTCCAGGTTCAGGAATGCAAACCATGTTTAAGCGGTGCAAAATAATTTCTTATGCTACATTACCCTATGATTACATGTGTCACCATAACGAAATCAAACAATTTACTACATGTAAATACTGCCGCTTAACTGCTGGAGTGACTTCTGCTCTTCTTGCTTTCACACAGCTCACGCACCTGAGGATCGCAGCTACCAGGAACGTAAACCAGAGTTTGCTTTCCTCAAGTAGCCTAAAGCTCCAGGCTGCCACACCACGGAACCAGACCCACTGCCACACGTGCTTATTCCTCTCAGGTCCCCTTGGCCGAGATTTTGCCTTTCTACCTTCTCAAACCAAGCTCTCCTCCTCATCACCTGCTTTCTCATCAGGCCTAAGGAAATAAAACCCCATGATTAAAGGACTGTGATCTTGCTATATGTCTACACAGAGAAGACTGTCTGGTTTTGGTTTTTTTTTTAAATGGCTATAGTTGCTTAAGCTTAACTGTAGCTTCCCTTATCTTAAAGACAAAAAAAAAAGGTAAGGAAAGGTTAAGGATGCATTTTTAATGCATTTTTTGAGGCAGAAAGACTTTGAGGCAAAAATCAAAATTGGAAGTAAAAAACTGAGTCATACAAAAATAATTCCGTTTGGCTATTCTGTTCCTATGTTACACCACCACCTTCCTGATTTGCCCTTCAGATACACAGAATCATTTTTCTATTTGTGGAAAACAGCCCGACTTCAAGCTTGAGCAAGCGGTCTGTCATTTATCACCTGAGCTACGAAACAGCATTAATTTATGTATTAACAGTGCATTCGTAGTATTAATCTCCCAAAATCTATTTAATATTCAGTTCCCCATCCCCGAATGGAATGCAGATATTGGCTCACCCCTTTATTTCACAGTGAAGGCTGCCCAAACTCAGCTCCTTCCCATTTAAGACACCATTCGAAATAAACCAGAACTCTCTGTCTGCAACGCCAGCTGTAACGAAGTTTTACTTTTCTGACTCTCAACTCGCGCCGTGCATGGCTCCCTCCTTCCTCTTCTCCCACGGCAGGATCAGCTGGGCCCAGAACCCTCCCGATGAAACCACAGTGGTTCTCTCTGAGTAACACCATCAGAAGTCCTGACGATTACTGGACCTGCGCCTCGGGGCTGTGGTTGCACCGCGCTGCTCCTGGCCCTCCGCCCGGCAGTCCCGAGCAGCGGATCTCGAAGCGGCCGGGGCAGACGCCGGCTCCAGGCCAGCCAAGCAGCAGGGACACGTTTCTTTTGACAGCAGACGCTCCTCAAGCACAGAATTCCGAGACACAATTTTCAAAAGCCGAAGAGCAATTTTACTGCTGGGTTACAAGCAGCCACTGGCTTACAGGGCTTCACTTCCAGGCTGGGGACGTGAGAATGGTGGTTGGCTGTCATTCATCAAGCAAGGCACAGCAGAGCACGGACAGAAACGGCAAAGAAAAACCAACCCCAAAAACCACCAGACCCCAAGAGCTGCGGTATCTTCTTAGACAGGACCTGAGACAAGGGGCAATGCTAATCTCTCCAGCTAAATAACATTTTGGTTCCTAACACCTACAAAGATATAAAGGTTGTGTATACTGCAGTCAGTATAATATTTAACTATAATGATACTATATCCACTTAAAAAAAAGTATGCTTTTTCCAATCTAATTTGCTAATGGATACTGAAAGGAATAAATGCAAACTATTTAAAATTACAAAAGAAAAATGAACAATAGTTTTACCTGCCGCCGGTACTACATTCTCCACTTAAAAGTGTTCTTTAGTATGAATTACTTCATGAGAAAACAAATATGCACATTATTTGTCTTCAAAAGGTTTAACTCGATACAATTTAAGTTACATATAATACGAAATCCTTACAAAAACAATTGCTTCCCCATAAGACTGATTACACTAAAACCTTTCCATACACAGGAGCAGCAATTTTGATTGAAATCTCTCATTCCAAGTCTTTACTAAATAATTGCTGCCTTCGTGCCTTAACTAAACTGTTATTCAGTCAGCACACTATCGTAGCATAGATGCCTGTCTCTAAAATGCCAAATGCGGCATCAAAAGTTCAGACACCATTGTGTTCTCAAAAAGTCAATTCAATTAAGAAATTAATTAAAATTTAATTCTACACTGAAGACTTTGCATTACCATTTACCTTGCCCAAGATGATTTTATGACTCAGAACAAGAAGGTTCATTTTTATTCATTTAACTCCAAGTAAAAAAGGATGCCAGGAAGATGTCGACGCAAATTGATGCCTTCTATTTATCCCGGGCAGAGCTTGGCCCCGGTAGGACCCCAGGGGCCTCCCAACGCCGCCTCACCAGGGCCTTCGGTGACGCGAAAGACTGAACCCAAGACTAAAAAAGTACACTCTTCCTGGGACTGGGCTCGCCAGCTGTCAGATCTGCTTCAATCAAAGCTGTCGGGACAGCATCCTGGCTTTCTGGCCAACCAACACGACCAAGCCCGTCCGTTCCCTTCAACGGAGCCCCCATCGCCCAGCAAGAACCCTGGCGACCACCACCCCGTCCCAGCCATCGCCAGAGCCCTCTTGCACCCCACTGCACAGATCTTCGTGGAAACAGGGCAGAAACAGCCTCGGGGGGAAATCAGCACCAGCTCTACACCGTCTGAGCCTTCAGAAGAGGTCTCGGGTGGGACCCGCGCTGCGCAGCGAGGCGGGTACGCTTCGCGGCATCTCTGAACGCAGCCAGCTAACCAGGATTACTGTGGATTTCCCTGTAAGCGGTCACTTGTGTCACATAATAGTAGATCAATGGAAACCGCATTCATTTCTAGGCATTTACACTAACAAGGATGATTATAGTTAAGGGTCTCCAGGCATTCCCATTACAAATCCATTTTTCGGGGACTTCCACATTGGTTATAATAATATATTTTTGATTGAGACTTGATACAAAAGGTCTCAGCTATGCTTAACTCCGTAAACGTTCCTACACTTTCCAAAAGCCTCCTTTCAAAATTGAAGAAAGAAAATAATTTTGCAAGTCACTTTTCTATCTACTTAGGTCGTTAAGCATTTTATCCTGGCACGTGCTGCAGGATACAAATATTGCATCTCTAATTCTGTTTCAGGATGGAGTTCGTAAAAGCATCTCTCACAGTAAAACGCCAGTGAAGAAGGGCAACAGGACAGTGTAACAGATCCAGCGTTCACATAAATTTTAGGAGGATTTCAGACTGATTAAAAGGCTTCTTTGGTCATTTCTGGACTTCCATGGTTAGTGAAACAATGATGCAATTAGTTGCAAAATGCTGCTTTTCGTTTGTAAATATGACACGCATATTTGTTTAATCCTATTTCCTTCCTCCCTGTATGTTATCTAGAAAAATAAATCATTTCATAATAAGGAATAATAAAAGAGTTACACTCCTAAATTATTTAATTTAGAAACTCGGTCTACTGACCTTCAAATTAATTTTTTTTTACTTAGGTTTATGACTCCTTTAGTGCACATCTTGTCAAACATGGATTAACGACGCTACTCGGACACCGCCGAGGGAGCCAGTGGAGCCTACTGGGTCAGCAGGCCTTGAAAGAGGAGGGGAAAAAAAAAAATCCCCCAATGTTCTACAACTCCTTTGGAGCCGCAGGGTCCATCAACTCAAAGATACACTTTATAAAAGAAACAAAGGTGGATTACACAACGGACCATAATGACTTCTGGACTACTGGGTAACGACTGTTCCCCAAATGACAGTACGTGTTTACCCTCACAGGCCACAAGGAATTAGCAATATTTCACCACTTCCGCTAAGCGGATGCAATAAAGTATGTATATATTTTTTTACAAAATACTTTTTTAAAGGCCCACACAGAGAACAAGTAAGTTTGAGCACTATTTTTATTCAGCTGAGCAGAAGGGATCTCTATTCCATGTATCAAAAACAATTTAGACTTCCATTAAAAAAAACAAACAACCTATAACAGAAATTAGGACCAGGTTTTCCAAGCACTCTGCATCCATGGCAGCGAACAGCTTTTCAAAAGGCTTCAGGATCTTATTCAGATACTGAATTATTACATGTTTTAGTAGGTAGCTCTCACTGAGGAAAAAATGCCTCCAGTTCCTTGAAAGCAACAGGAGCTTCTGGCTACTTCACAGCCACGCACAATGGAAGACGTTGAATGAGAAACACTTTCAAAAATCTAAATCACGAGTCAGTTCTCAGGCACCCCAAACACGGGAAAACCCACAAACTTTTCTGGAAGACCTTCTCCTCATCTCAAATGGGTTTAGCATGACCTTCACCTAACTCTACGCTTTCTGGTCACTTTCCTCCAAGGGTCCTACCCAAAAAACAAAAACAACCCCAAACCATTTAGGGCATTTCGCACATTAGGGCCCTTCGCCCCACGTCAGTCCAAAACAACTTTTCAAGAACATGATCTGTGATGACTCGTCTCTGGAGAAGGTTACACGCCCAAGTCTCTGCCATTTTGACTATTTAGTTGCCCAGTTCCCGGAGATCTGTACCGCACTCTCCCTCAGGACAGAGCTGTTCCAGGCGAGCAGGCGTGCTGTTCCCACCTAAGCCCGTTTGGACAGCTTTCCAACATTTCAGCCTCATGAGAAAGTAGGCAAAGCTGGTACGCCTAAGTCATGCCTAACATCAGAGCAAGTCATGGCTACCGTGATTCAAAACCATCTCCAGCAACAGAGGAGAAGGCAAAGGACGTGCTGACAGCCGTTCGTAGCTTAATTCACGACGTGGCAGACGGCTGTTCCGGGCCCTCTGCGCCCTGAATGCTTCACACACCACACCACGGGCTAACGAGCTCTCTAGAACGGAGGTTCACCGCACCCCGGCTACTACGCAGCACAGAACTCCAAACTCCTCGCCACGCCAAGGAGGCGTTCAAGGGCGGCAATCGGGGCGCTCAGCTGTGAAGGAAAATTCTGGGGTTTAATCCATTTTCACAGAGTTGCTTGGTTAATGGAAATGCCTGTTCATTAAAGAAGAACAGAAAGAAGAAATCGTCCAGAGAACAGGCACTGGAACAAAGACTTCTCACTCCAGGCAGCTGGATTTGTTTAATAAGCATTCATTAGGGTAATTTAATATACTGCCCCTGCCCAAGGCCAAACTTCCCGTAATTTCTTCTCCTACTTGTTCACAATTTAGAGAGCTGAATTTGTCTTCCAGCACAATCACAATGAATCAGTGGTTTGTCTACAGGAACATCTGAACTGCCCTAGCTACCACAACAGAGCACACCTGGAACGCAAAACGCATCTCGGAAGGGTTGCTTGTTTCCCCAGGTGGTTAAATTCAAGTGATAAGAACTGGAAAACTAACAAATTAATCCCTCTGTCAGCATTTACTGAATAAAAATTAATAGGCTTTAACTTTGATGGAGATACCCAAAAAGCAGCCCAGGATAGCCAGAAACAGCACAGTGCCCTGGCTCTTTCAGCGCGGGGACACGGGACGGGCTCACACCCCAACTGCTGGACCCGGCCTGCGAGAACCTATGCTAAATATCATCTACACATTCCACATTCATTTGCATACACGTCAACCTCCTGAATGTCACAAGTCTTTTCATATTTAGAACAGAAATTTTAGGTTTGATGGGGAAGTAATTGCACACTTCTTTGCAAAACTCCTACCAAAAGGACTTGTGCAGTAGATGTGGTTCCAAGCCTGGGAGAACGTTTGCGTTGATGAGCTAATCCGAAAATACCTGGCCAGAGAATCTGCATGCAAACATCTTCGTAGGCAACACCTATGAAGCGAGAGCACTGCTGCTTCCCCACCTGGCCTTCAGACAGGGAAACCTGTAACCGTCAGCGTGCCCACCACGTCGCTGTTCCTGCAAGGCCGGGGCTCCACCAGCCGTCGTACGGCCATGGTGTACGGCACTGCGGGCAAGAAGCGGGAGCAGGCTGGGAATCCCCACAGAAGCACAGGAAGAGCCATTACAATAAAGCACAACGGCTGCTTCCAGCCCGTTTATCTTTCTGTCAACCCACGGTATGCCCTCCATTTTAACGTAATTATGCACATTCATTTATTTTTAAATTACAGATTGTATCCACCCATAGTAACCAATTTTTCGGTATTAATAACTCAGACATTTGACTATTTCTAAAGTTAATTCTAAAGACAAACAAGATGTTATCTTCCATCACTTAAAGGCATTTCAATAATTACCTCATGGATGAGCACCCTTCTCTGAAATGAGGGGACTAAATCTTGCTTACGTAATTCATTCAAGCACTCGTAGAGACCTACAGCATTAACCACTAAAAGCCTGCAAGGAGTCTGGATTACTTCTAGCAAATTGTTACTATACAAGACTGTACTTCAATACGGTTGCACACTAAAGGCTCTACTACAAACCTTGCAGGGGGCTGCACGGGGTATGAGGATAAAAAAGAGAGGGAGAAATAATAATGGATTTAGTCACGGGGCACTGGCAGACTTCAGAGTCACCAAGAAGCACAAACACAACCACTGGAACAGCTTAAACTTGTAACAAGTTTGTAGAGCACAAGATAAAAATCTTTCATTCTACTACATGGCTCATCTATAAAGATTTTATGAGATTTTCAATAGAGAAGATATGAAATAAAGCAGCCTACAGTAGGAGCTAACAAAGTACGCTTCACGTTCATTCCCATGCTTTCACACCAAGGCACTGCTCATAAAACATATTAAATATATCTTTTCCTCTATGGCAGGAGCCAAATTACTTAAATATTTATAGGTCAAGGCTTTCTAAAAACAAGAAGGCAATAATTATTAATTCAGTTGTGCAAATCACCTCCAAGGCAATCTCTTTAAATTACTGACAACCATCCCCTGGTCTGCCGAAGCGAGCGATCACATTGAAAAATCACCACCAACAACGAAAGAAGAAGATTTTCTACTGATTAAAGCTTCGCAACGCTGTAGCACCAAAGTGCAATCCAGTCAACAAACGATTTATATTGACCTTAAAAAGAAACAACAAGAATTATGTCATGCTTCTAGATATATGTAACACAGATACACATAATACACCTAGATACACATGTTATTGCTTCTGAATTAGCTAATAGAAGTAGTTACAAGCTCACTACGTCCCTGCGTAGATGTTCCAGAGAAATCATTTCATACTATAGCTACATTCTAGCAAAACCAACACGAAAGCTTCCATCAACACGTAGCGTACCAACAGTAACACTCGCTTCGGTCCCCAAGAGTAAACATCTTACGTGACCACGGGAGCTCTTGTTTATTTTTACATACCTTAAAGCTAAGAGAGGAAGACACCCGAATCAGAGACGTGCAGCAACAAGAAATGGAAATCCACATTAACGTGATTTACTCCAGTTCCAAAACAGAGCTCCTGTGATGCTATCCCGGACAGTAACTGAAGGCCCAGGTGAAACGGGGCTTCCAGTAAAAAAGACCTCACTTCTGAGCTCTCCGTCGCCCGCGCCGCGTTCACAGGAGTCTCTGCGGGCACTCAGAACGAGC
>Ga0181612_168646_pt1 | contig 12762 bp, 5 predicted proteins | sample HoacroProtozoa21_FD_119630 | JGI IMG/M metagenome (GOLD analysis project Ga0181612, IMG submission 119630) | Hoatzin crop microbial communities from Cojedes, Venezuel. Combined Assembly of Gp0051906, Gp0051904, Gp0051908 | reverse complement strand
CTGTGGGGAACAGTGTTGAAGGCCTTAGTCCAGACAGACAACATCCACAGCCTTTCTCTCATCCCCTAGGTGAGTCACCTGGTCGTAGAAGGAGATCAGGTTGGTCGAGCAGGACCTGCCTTTCCTGAACCCATGCTGGCTGGGCCTGATCCCTTGGTTGTCCTTCACATGCCCAGTGAGCGCACTGAAGATGGACCGCTCCATAATCTTGCCCGGTATCAAGGTCAGGCTGACAGGCCTGTAGTTCCTGGGATATGCTTAGAGTAAGAGCTTTTTGTTCGAAATTTTGAGGGTTGTCGTAAGTCTAACAAAAGTAACAGATGCAGAAGAGTGGTTTGAAAATACGGTTATAAGCTTGTAGAACTAAACTTGGATATTGTAGCTCTGTTTTCATTCATATCTGCGTTTTATGTCCATTTTCTACTGGTCAGTCTATACAATAGAGAGGACATGAAATCCATGGCAAGAAAAGATCTGGTAATAACAGGGCAATTTGTGTCCAAGCTTATTTAGGAAAAGTAATTCTTTAGTTACAAGCATGTGTTAAAGCTGGCAGTTTTTCTGTGAAATAGGAATGTGAAATAAAGGTGTACGAAATATACCTAAATTAGAATTTCTGGTTTCATGATATATTAACCAAATATGTGGTGCTTCACAGTATTTCCATGAAGATACATGGTTCATATATAAAACTGAAAGATCCTGAATAATATAACTATGATGTTAGACCTTTATTTTGGAGGGAGAATTAGTCATTCGTAAGGCTGCAAACAGAAAAATCTGTAGGAGCCCTGGCAGCTAAATGTGCAGCTAAGCTCTTTGTGCTAAGGAGGGTCCTGTTAATTTTCTTGAGGATCTGTATGGGCTACACAATCCATCCATGCAGATAGAATTAGAGACTTGGGAAATAATCTTAACAGGAATTGATAATTCTGTGCATTAGCAGTATATAGAATGCCAGCTGTTGAAACAGATGAACTGCTGAAAGCAGTTGCAGCTTTTTAAGAGTTAAAGTGTTACATTTAAAATACTATTATGAAACCTTTTCAATAAACATTTTTTGAGCAAATGGTATTAGGAGAGCAGTGTTCCAGGATTTTTATTTGAATCGGTAGATTATATATCCATGAGAAGCTGGAAAATTGTATTGTTTGTGGGCAGTGGTTGTAACAGATATGCTGCTCCTTGCATTTTCTAAATGTGGTCCTCAACTAGCAGTCACAGTAAACCAGTATGAAATGGCAGCAAACCTAACAGGTTTGGCAGTAGCAGAATACATTACTCGGGAGGACTTTGATCAAACCTCCAAAGTAACTTCTTGAATGTGATTTGTGGGTTACCGAATTCATAAAGAATTTTATTTTCCTTTTGACTGTTCTGAGTCTGTCACGTTCAGGCAAATTTAACCTATCACCAATCCCCAGCAGGAGTTGGACAAATGTTCTATCAGCATATTCAGTGTAATAGGTGAATCACATGAATGATGATAATGCACCCAGTTCAGATTGTGTATGAATCAGAACATAGGTTGCTTCACTTTGATCCTTGTTCCAACAGAATAAACAACAACAACAAAAAAAGTTAGGCAGGAAAGAAAAATACACCATGTACATACTGAGTGCAGTGACAGTTGAGAAATAGAGGGGAAAATACAATCATTACATTAAGGTAACTGTGCTAGACATTGAACAAATATACTTTTGCTTTTAGGTTTCAGAAGAGCCAGGACTTGTTCTTCAAAACTAGGTTTGTTATCTGGAGTTTTGACTTTTTTTAATGTCGTATTAGTAATTTGAATAGAATTGCAAACTTAATTCCATAACAACATGCTGTTAGCTTTTAAATGTGTAAAGTGTCCATGTACTTTTGAGTTAAGAGGAACTGTGTTGATTGTAGGTGCTGCAACCGCTAGGAAGTAATAAGCCACTCTATTTTAAATGTGTATGTGAAAGCAGCTCACACGTTAAATTTAGTTTTCCTGCAGCACTGTTTTGACATTTGAATGAACTTCAGGCCCTTGCTTACCACTGCACCACTACAGCTTGATTGTGTGTAAAGGATGCTGTAAAAAGCTGGTAAATAGAGAATTTGATTGTGAGTGTTTGGGTCTCTCTCTTCTTTCTCAAGTGCATCCTGATACTGTGAATCAGTGAGGGTTTTTTGTTTTCAGTTAAGATTATTTAAAAAAAGAAATGCTTGCTAGACATCTCAAAGTATTCATTAATCTATCCCATGCTACAAGGCACAACTACATCATTCTCAACAGATAAAAATATAGGCTGTTCTTAAAAACCTCCAGTAATAGTTACACATTTCTTGATTACTGAAACCTTAAGCTATTTTGATAAATAATTTAAAACTAATTTCTTGCCTTCAAAATGAAAATAAGAGTGTTTGTGTAATCCCCCAGGAGAGCAAATAGTTTAAGGAAAGAAATTGTGTGGGTGTTTAGTGTGAATGTGTGTACAAATGAAGATAAAATTGTGGACCTTGGTCTCTGAGGTCCTTACTGTTTTTATTGGCCTACAGATATTATGGAAAGTTTTTGAACAGATGCAGTAGAAGTACGCAGATCCCAATTTAAAATGAACAATGCGTAGTTTACTTCACTAGTGGCAGCTCTATTGCTCGTTGCAAGGTACATTGTATTCCTTCCACTTCTGGCTGTGCTGGGGTGGTTTATGCATGACTGGTAGAAAGAGCATTCTACTTGCTGTCTCTGACATAAGATACCTTTGCCCCATATCTTTTGCGAACACTTCTTGCAGTCAGGAGGACTGCACTTTGTGGTACAGTAGATGCGTTCTAGCCCTAAATGAATATATTTCTAGCTGTGAAGTAATTTTTATTTCAACAAAAAGCCTAAATTAAAATAAACATAACAAGATGATATGGACATCACATACCTGGTAACATCACCTTTGTAACTTAAAGGACCAACAGCTAATCATGTCAGCATTGACGAGGTCTCAGACACTAATGCAGGGCCAGAGATCTTTCAGTTATCAAATCTGTTAGAAGTCATTGTTCTGAGACTAATTTCTTGGGCTGAGTACAAAGCGTCTTTGTATGTGGAAATCCATGGTGTAGCTATTTCTGTGAACGTTTGCAAATTATGATGTCTAACTGAATATTCAGGCTTTTGGAAAAGTAGATTTTGGTGACAATCTGCTGAAATTAATTATTTTTTGTTGGTGCTATATGACATGTTTCTGCATAGTTAAGAAGTACTTACTAGTCTGATTTGGAGAACATAACAAGCAGCAATTAAAGATATGTAATTCTTCCATTTTTGTGAGAGATGGGCATCAGATACCAGTGACTTACACCTATTTATAGATGACATTTCCTTTATCTAAACAAACAAACAAAAAAACATGGTAGTCTCTGTGCAGTAAGTACCATCAATAGCATATAGAATTTTGGATCAAAATGAACACTTGATATTAGCAAATCCTAATGCTAAACCTTGGGATTGCATCTAACGTAAATCAGTGGAAATTTTAAAAGAAACTTTCTTTGTAACAGAATTAGAGTAGTCCTGAGTTTTGAACATAACCTTAACGGATACTTTAGTCAATATTCCAACATTAGTTTTCACTTAAATGTCACAGAAATTGGTATTTATTCTTAATAAATACAACTTATTTCTTCAGAGCAATTAGAGAAGTAATTATTCACAGATCAGTGATGAAGAAGACTGCATGTGTTTTTTTTACTCTTTTCTAGATTGGGAGTGGATTTTAGGTATATGAAGGCAAAGAATGAGGAACTTTCTCTTTAAATGTGACATAAATCCAGATGCTGCAAGCCATTATATATAAGTGATATATGCTTCTCTGAGCAATTGTGTTTAAAAGTCTAATGGGTTGTTGATATCAGAAAGTGCAAATTTAGCTCATGACTTTTATGATACACCCAAAATATTTTTATTCTAGATACAACTGTAAAGTATCTTACTGTACAAAATTGTGTACTGTTCTAATTAGGTTCTTAGTGTAAACAAAATACTCTTTGTGTTGCAATGATGTACCCAAATGGGAACTGGTGCATTATAGTGAATTTCATGTTACCTTTTCCTCTTAAATCAAGGTTGAATTTGCATTTATAGAGGTGGAAAGCTAATATACCACGCCAGTGGTATAGTAATCATCAGTGCAGTCCTTAAATGTGAATTAAAAAAATACGACAAAGGATGTGTGTTTACACAAAGAGAAAAAATGTAATGGTGTAAATGAATAGTGTTATGCATTCAAAGAATAAAAAAGTCTGCTCATTGCAAACGAGTGCGTGTTTTTATTTCTTAGCTCTGTATTTGAACTGCCAGAAAAGGAATATTATAAAGCACAAAGACAATGATTGATGCGCATCTCAGTCATACATTTATTCCCTTTTCCTGTTTTGTGTCAGAGTAATGTATGTGGCAAAGACGCCTGCAGTTACTTGTTTAATCTGCAGTTAGAATATAAATAGAAATGTAATTGTTTTCAAACTATCTCCCATGTTTCTCCTTCAGAACGTGTAGCAGTGTCTACAAACTCATAAGTTATAGATCCTATCATTTTTTAAATTTAGGTAATCTGATTTGGAACTCTGAGTCCAATACATGTAAATTTCTCATTCGGTAGAAGAGTAGTCTTTTCTTGCATGGAGACAACACATTAGAAAGTGATTTCCTGACACAACCAGTTTCAGCAGCTGCTTGGATAATTTCATCGGCAGCAAATCTTAATTGTGTTTGAAATTGTGCTAACATTTCATAAAATGCAGTAAAACATCATTTTGTTCCCTTAAAATAATACATTAAAAGATGCTTAAAAAAAATCACAAATGCTGCCACAAAACTATAGCAAAAAAACTGCATCAAAGAATGTGCTGAAATTACCAACAGAAATTCATAAATGGAGGTATTCTTTAGAAAGAAAAATCCCAGACCCACTGCTGAGGTTGTGCAAGATATCTGTAGAACTGCCAAACATATTTATCTTCCATAAACTTGAAGACTTGTAGCACTTCAGCAGTAGTCCAGTCTTAATTCCAGTGACCAAAATCCCTTTGATTTAAATGGGGTTTGTTATGTGTTGAAAGTTTATGAAGTGTGTATGTGATCATGAAATTCTGATTACGGTGACCTAAACCTGTGGCACGTGGGCAACTTCTGCTACCTGTAGTTGTTAATGAAATGTTGTAGATTTCATTTATTAAAATTAAATGGATGTATACAGTAATGATCATGGACTAGTAATCTTAAATATTTTGAGGATAATATGTTAGGCGGCATTATGGAGGAAAAAATGCTTTTTCACCTGGTTTGATACATACTTTTTTGGACACTTTAATGAGTAGTCTGGTTCTGTTTCTTTTTTAGTTATTTATTTAATACACTGGCCTGATGCATATGTTCAAGGTAAAGAAATTGAGAGGTCTGAGCTGAAACCTGGAGAGCGATGGAGGAGCCCTATGAGAAAGGTGATATAATAATGAAAACCTATCTTGGCAGAAGGAATTACAGTGCATTTTGGGATGTGGGGAATTAATAGAGATTTTCAAAAACTTAATTTGAACTGGATGCTTATATTTCAGTTGGATTTGAGTGTGTGAGTTACATGAATCTCTTTGGAAATTGCAGCCTTAGGATTTTGGTAAGTTAAATAAGAGAGCTTTATGTTGCTTGTAAATAACACATTGCTAAATTCTGCCTGTGAGAATTATGATAGTGTGCATACTTTCTTGATGAAATCTACAGTTTACATTGAAATGTATATGCCACCATAGAACATCTTTGTAATAGCCTCCTCTGTTTTAAGTATAAAACATGCAAAGTTTTACTTCCTTTAGATTTTTTTTAATTGTATGTTGTAATTTTCCAATTATCATATTTTTGTGGTACTTTATAGATCCATTAGTGTTTTAGAAAAGGTCAATAAAACAAAATGGCTAGATGAGGAACAAATACTCAACTGCAGATTCTTTGGTACTAACTTTTGGAAAAAAAATTTTTCAAAGGGACCTATTATCTCAAGTTCTGATAACTGTCAATTTGATTGTTGGTGCACTGCAAATTCAAGTTTGTGTTCATAGCAATAGGACAAGTAGACTGCCCCAATCAAAATTTATCATGTAGATTTAAGAGGAGGATTTTGTTCCTGAAGTATGCAGTACTAATAGAAATAGTGTCGTAAGAGAAGATCCTGTCATGCAGTTCTTGGGCAATGTGGACCACCCTATTTACAGCTTCAGAGAAGTTCCATGGACAGGGAGAAGAGTTCTTGGATTAAGTAGTCTATCCACTAACCCAGAGTTACTGAAATAGTGATTGTAGCAGGAGAGTTGTACAAAGGCAAATACAGGCTGTGTGCCACTACCAGTTTTATCAGAGCAATAAAGAAATTTGTTCTCTTACACTTCAACCCTTCAGTTACTTTTGGTCTGCCTCTGGAAACACAGAAGTAAATTATTATATATCTTTTATTCTTGCTTTTTGTATTAAGCATAAAGGAAGTTGCAAAAAGTGTTTTCTGCCATGTAAGGGATTACAACATTCAGTTTTTAAAGAAACACTACACTGACCTAATATTTCAAAGCATCAATGACTTTTAAATCCAAAGATGGATTATTCTACAAGGTACTTCATCCTTCCATGAAGAAGTTTGTTTTCCGATGAGCACTGGAGTTAGTACCTGTCATTTGTGCCAAGATATGCCATCCTAATTTGCTGAAAGCAGGTTGTATTTTCACCTTCTAGTATTATTCCTATCCTATTGGCTTTATTCTGCTTTTGCATCTGTATTTGTGATCTTTCCTGTCTTACACAACTCTTTCTTTCTGTCTATATCTTGCTAATGGGAGAGACTGTGAGCTATTCAGTGCTCTTCCATTAAGAGACTGGAAATACCATCACTGGCCTCACAGGCAGAGGAAAAATTACTTTTATTTCTTGTTCCTATGCATGGTACCTCTTTACATACATCCTATGTTATATTTATTTTTCCTGCAGTTGCATTTCTTCAACAGTTTTGTCAATTTGCATGTTGCTACCCTCAGTCTTTTTCTGAATTTAAGCATTCTGTAGACTTATGATTCATTTAGCTCAGCGCAAGTTTTCCAGCTCTGGTTGTCTAAATTACCTCCGTTAGATCATCTACAGGGGAAGGAAAATTTATTAGTCTGGTTGAATCAAGTGCCTTAGAACATTAACCTCCCCATTTTTGCTTTAGGGCATACAGACTTTGGATGTTCTGACCATAACCATGTGTTACTGAAATGACACTCAAATCTTAACCACTCTGGACATGGAAATGTAACGATTCCTGAGGAAAATGTTAAATAATTTGTTTGCATGGTTAACCACTAGACTTTCCACTAAAGATTAAATGCTTGCATACCTTTATTTGACTTGCTGTGTGTTATATGTTAGCCTTGGTATGAATTGAATATAGGATTTGGTCAAAATTCTTACTTGAGGAAAAAAAATAATCTTCACTTATTGGGGGAAAAATTGTAGGTTCTGTACTAAACAGCTGAGTTCTTTGTCTTCTCTGAGCTTTGCATTGATTCAGGTAGTCATTGGTTCCTGTTTGCAATCCTGTTAGCTTCTTTTTAGGAAATGTTTATTCTGGAAAAAAAAATAGTAGGAACTGATTTAAGGATTGATCATTTCAACTAATAATATGCTTCTACAGTCAATTCACGAAGGAAATATTGAAATTATTCAACTTGCCAGTGGGTTTAGCAACTAGCTGTGTCCACATTGAAGAGTGTCTGAAAGTGCAGTGACAATAAACATTGTTCTCTGTAGAAAAAGAATTGGTTTGTATTGTGGAGCTGATAATGCATATTTATCTGCAAGAAATGTATGAGATGGTAAAAGAACTCAATATTGACCTAAGTCTTTGGCCTGGGTGAAGTTAAGATTTTCTTCAATCACTTCTCTGTATTCACAGACCACTTCAGTGCAGATATTTGAAAATCTCATTCTTTCAACTACAGTTTAAATCCAGGTTAATATTTATTCTGCAAAATTCCACTTACCTGGGGCAAGCAACATTGTAAAATAATGTAAATTATTTGTAGTCTTTTTTTATTGTCATTACCCGATTGCCCTAGGAGGAAGGTAAACAAAGTGTTAGTGCTGAAGATGGTAAAAGTCTTTAATGCAGATATTTTTAAGATTGTGTTGAATTTTAGATGGGTCACAATGGTCTCAAGTTGACACAATAAAAATCGCAACTGCCATAAAATCCAACTGTTCATAGATTTGAGAGAATTTTTTTTAGGTCATCTCTACAAACCAGGTTCCCCTGAGAGCTGAGACACAGGGCTGCAGTAGCACAACTTGCAGGGCTTCTGGCCTGAAGTATCTTCTCATCCAGGTAACCGAGGAGAGACCAGAGGTTCTGGGTCTGCGCCCCTGTCCGGTTCAGCAGACACTAGTTGGTAAGACTCTGACCCGAGATAATAAAAACTCTGTGTGACAGGTTGAAAAAAACCAACTGAATTATTTGTCAAAATTATTGAAATAAATATTTTAGGGAGCAGAAGACTCGCATAAGAAGTTAAACAAAATTCCTCAGATTATAATGAGTCCAATTTTAGTAAACTCGTATCTCAGACGTAAAAGAAATAGCAGGTTTATTGTTACTTGGATGCAGCATGTGCCAATGAAATTGGTGTGTAAACTAGTAGCTGTGTGGGCATCCTTAAGTTTACTGTTTCTTAATCCTTGACTGCTTAGTAGTGCTTCCTATATATATATATATAAATGGAGATTTGGAGTTGAGCTGTAACATCAGAATATTCTCCTAAATAGAAAATAATAGATTCAGGTGACAAAAAAGATTGTTTGCTATCACTGAAAAATCCCCACCGTGGCTTACCACTATACTGGTTTTGTATTTCATCAAAAAGAATTTAAGGTTAACATTTTTCAAAAGAATCTCTTGTCCTGATACAATTGGAACTGGAAACACAAACAATTTAAAATGAGAATCTGAGTAGTATTTGTTAGAGATCTGGTTACCCTCTCCAGTTGATTACATACCATACTGAAGTTTTGGGTGGCACTGCTTGGATCCAATGCGCTTAATATCTCTGGAAACTAAACAGAATCTGGTTACTGACCCGAGGCTGGGGTGCTAGGAACACTTGATAGAAGGTTTCATATTTTGCACTCTCACCCTTGTGCTTGAATCCACTGTTCAACTGGCTAATGTAACTGAGGAGCTATCTCAAGATGTCACTTCAGGTTAAAAGAAATTGCCAGTAATCCTGGGCATTTTTCTTGAGATTTTTTGTGAAGGAAGCCATGACAGGTATGAGAGCATGCCTGAAAACACTCATAGGGATTCTGAAGCCACTGTTGTCCTTTACTGTAACAGTATGATTTAATACATTTATTGCCTGTGTTAAAACACCCCAAAACCTTTACTCACTTTGGGTGTTTTAATCCCTCTGGGTTGTGTCTCGAACATAGTCTTGTGTCTTTCTGGTTTATCCTTGAGCTACAGAGTCTTTCACTAAACATGCTCATCTTTTATTTTTTCCTGGCTAAATCCGTCACTGTGTTTCTTAGAGTCCATTGAATGTTGTACAAGCATCTTTCCCTCTTTAACCTGAAATTTGTGTATTTTTACCCTCTATCCTCTTTTCCTTACTAACAAGGCAAGGTTATGCTTTTAGTTCACTTAGTATTCCTGTTGTATAGCCAGAGTCCAGTCATTAAATTTGCTGGTTTCCCTAGATATCTTTCTAGGGAAAAATGTCATGCAGTCCTGGTCAACAAAGGTAAATAAGTATTTGCAGTGGTATAGAAACCTATAGCAATTGTATCATTCCACAACATGAACTAAAACTTATAAATTGTATGTACCTTTCCCCAAATCATAAAGTATATCAGAACACTTATTTGTCATATAAATAAATTATAACACTTCTTGGTTCATGAGACATTCACATGCTGGTTAAGAAAGGATTCAGTGCAGAGATTTCTATTTTGTCTTACAATTTGTTGTCTTCTATAAGTCTTCAGACCCTGGGATTTGCATGCATTCAGGCCCAGCATTACTCCCAGAGGGAACTGTGCCTTCTTATGTGTGCTTGGGGATCAGAGTTCTGCACCTGGTCTTGATAGTCAGCCCAAGTGATTGGAAGATTTTCTAGTGGAAAAGCTCCTGAGGAACTGCAGCAATTTGCACTATCAGTCATTCAGTCATTGCAGTTGCTTTATGTTGAGAATTGGGAAGAATTTAATGGGGGAGGATAATTATTACTTTCTTTACTGTTTTTATAATTGTAGTGTGTACCTGACAGTGTAGGATAAAGGCACTACCTGCACTAAAAATTCCCATTCAAAAATGCTGGATGACTTCTGATAGACCAAGCTGTTAGCTCTTTATTCATAGCAGGAAAGACCTTATTGTTAAACTGACTTCTGCTAGCTGAGGAACACCTTACAGTCTGAAGACTTAGTTTCTTTAAATGCTGTTATGCCTGAGAATGTAGCGTTTCTTTTTTTTGTTTTGTTTTGTTATCTTCTGTGACTTGTTAATCTGCTGCAGTTTGATTGGAGCTGTTTCACAGGAGTCAGGTGACTCCATTGCTGTACCTGCATCTGTCTTAAGGTCGCAGTACAGAGGTCTCTATCTGTACTGCAGTGCTGAGGGGCAGAGAATTAGAGATGTGTTTTTGTTCAACAGCCTGCATACACGTTTTCCTTTAAAGAGTTTCAGGAGAAACAATGCTGAGGGAAAGGGAGAAAAAAATTCTTAATTTTGGTCAGTGAGATATTTGTGTATAATAACTGGTTCTTTCTGTTGTAATAGCTGAAATCAGCTAGGATTCTTGTAATATCAAGGCTATGGTTGGAATTTTTGTGGTCTCATACATTGTCATTTTGTGGAATTATCCTCTCCAGTACCTCAGGACAGAGGCCAGACCACTTACAGAACCTGTTCCAAGATACATACATTGAGTCAAATATTCCCTTGACAGCTGCAACATTGTTGTATAGGCATTTGTCTGCTGGCAGATGAAATCAGTGTGGCAAGCTGCTTTGACATCATGAATAGTCATTATATATGCTCACTGGTAATTGGTATGTTCCTAGCAAAATGACCCTTTCCATATGCAGTCTCTTTAATGACCTTGATTTTGGCATTGTGGGTAGTCCATCATCTCAGCAAGCTTTTCATACACGCACATGATTACTTGTCCCTCCATCTAAAAATGCTGGGAAGAATGACGGCCTCCAGCCAGCTTTTGCCTGAAGTTGGCAAGAGTAGTAATGTGGTGGGTTTTCTGGATTCAGATCCCACTGGGTCTCAGTGCCATTTTACTAAGAGTAAAATTTTCTGTTTGTCTTTTTAGTGTCAGCAGTGCAGCTTATGCTTACATGAAATATTCATACTTGCGTCAGAAATTCCTTAATGTATTAACATACGATTTTGTTAAACATAGATAAATGTTTTCCAAAATAAATACAATTATTCCATTAATATGTTAGGTTAATTGTCTTTGTGTATGATTTGAAAACAATCCTATAAAGTAAAAGAAATTGTTTAGCCCAGGCATTGAAACCATGTCACTGTGTTCTTGACAAAAAGTTAATGTTTTGCATAATACCAAATGAGAGAAGAAATCTAACCAACCTTAACAATATTCTTGTCCTTTTCATCTTTGGGCATAGATCATTTCAATCATCATCTTCTTCCATTTTCTATCAACTCTTAAAAGTACGAGTGAGGGTTCAGTAAACCAAAAGCAGCTTCTGTGTAGATGGCACAAATTTCTAGTACACACTTTCCTAGATGACACATTCTGCTTTTATTCTACTGAAAAATTACTTTAAATCTAAGCTTATATTGTCAAATGTTGAACAGCTGACAATTCAAAAACATTTGTGTTACAGCTCCACAAAATGTTTGTCTCCAAGAGTGTTTATGTTGGTAGAAGTTATATGTGAATGTTTGTATTAAAGTTGCACTACAGTTTTAATAAGTAAAAGCAAGTAAATAATTTTCCTACTAACACATCTTTTTCACATTATCTATAGTATTCTGTCTGTACAGATGAAGGTGTCTCTTGGGCTTGTTATTGTCAGAAACACAGTTCAGAGATGTGTTTTCATGGGTTGAGTGTGGCTGCAGTTGGCGAGGATGTTGGTTGCACCACACCCTGTTGATCAGATAAGACAGCAATTAAAGATGTATGCAAAAAAAAAATTTACTACACATATTTATGTTAAAGATCATAAAGAAGTCTTCATACTGTGCAAGATCTTATTTGAGAATAAGAAACAACCATAGAAGTAATTTTGGTGCAGATGTAAAACTGGGAATAAATCTAAACTTGCACGAATGTCTAACCTCATTTGTTATGTTTTGCTTTTTTAAAAAATTTTTAAGGAATTCATGGGTAATTCTAAGTGTAAAAATAACCCTCAGTTGTCTTTGTTTCATGATTTATTGCAGTGTATGGTTTGTGCTTTTTCTACTAGCAAGTGAATCCTTTTTGTCAAAAAAATAGATAAATCTTTTTTGCTTAACTTACTTGAAGCAAATGTACACATTTGTGTACCCACACAGAAGTGCCTGGAGGTCCCGGTGTGAACACAAGAACTCTAGGGAAGAAGGCAATGCTCAAATACATTTCAAAGGAAAGTCCTTGTCCAAAATAACTTTTTGTCTCAATAAATAACGTACATGATTTAAGGAAAAGGCATCATTTATCTGTTTTGCATTTGTTGAATTTAAGCCCTAGATTTTT
>Ga0181612_125449_pt1 | contig 12762 bp, 10 predicted proteins | sample HoacroProtozoa21_FD_119630 | JGI IMG/M metagenome (GOLD analysis project Ga0181612, IMG submission 119630) | Hoatzin crop microbial communities from Cojedes, Venezuel. Combined Assembly of Gp0051906, Gp0051904, Gp0051908 | reverse complement strand
TCCCATCCCATCCCATCCCATCCCATCCCATCCCATCCCATCCCATCCCGGCTCTCCAGCATCCCCAACACCCTCCCGGCAAGGCACACCTGAAGCCTGTGCTGAAACCAGGGGCAAGTTTTTCTGCTCGACCCATCCACAGTCCCTGACTTTGCAGAAGCAATGGAGTATCTTAAACGCTGACTGACCGGGTTTGGGGGATCTGGTTTTGCAGAGGAGCTGCCTGAGGCTTTTTAGTGTGCTGGATTCAGACACCAATTTACTGGGCTTGGAACCCCAACACTTAAGTAACAATACTTGAAAAAAAGCAAAAAATAAAAAAATCTTCCAATATTTGTTTCCCTGCAGGTCAGAGCTTCCCATCTAAATGAGGATAAAGCACACTCCGGTCCGCACTCCATCCGGAGGCTTCCCACGGGGTCGGGGGGCTGTGGCCCTTCCCCAGGCTGCTGGCGGGGCACAGCCAGCCGTGGCCAATGTGCCAGCTCCCCGTGCTCCTCAGCAAAGGAGCCGGACACCAGGCTGCGCTCAGAGACGGGGAAGGGACGGGCTGTGCGGCTGGACCAGAGCACGGCCTCCTCGGGACACAACGCGGCTGGTGGGCTCCAGAAAGCACCCAGCCCTCGTGCAGCCCTCACTCACATGCACCGCACCGCTGGGGTGCGAGTGACTCACTGAAAATCGCTGTATTTGTCTCAAACCTTGTTACAGAGGCTAAGACAAACCACAGCTAGTTCTTCTTGCTCGCTGTGGCCTTGAACCAAATGACTGTAGCAGAGACTAATGCAAAATCAAAGCAAAACAAACAAACAAAAAGAACTGATGTGGAATTTTGCATGAACTTGAACAAACTTCCTAATTTTTTAGTTCCACCAAATTCGATTAACACACTATTGTTTACAACACAAGCTGTAGGCAGCCCTCAAAGGACCACGAGTTCACACAGGCAGTGTGTGTTTATCTGGTCCCTGCACCGCGCTCAGAGCCCCGCGGTACCAGAAATGCCAGAGCAGAAGCGATGGCCACATACAGCGCTTCAGACAACTTCTGAGTGTCTTAAAGCACCCTGCACGCCATGTCCTTAACCCCAACAACGGCCCCCAGCCGCATCGTACCAAGATGAGACCGTGAGCAGCTGGATGGGGGAATACTTGACAGCAACCTGGATCAGCCATGGGGCCTGTCTTGTTTTCTTATTTGGGACCGTCCAGGAACTGGATGTGACTCTGCAATACCATTCTGTTTAATGTTTATATCTGTAATATTTGTCATTTGTTATTCTTATTCTTTATGTCTCTAGATGCTGAGGTTTAAGGTTTTAAAGATTTGAGAGAATGGACAACAGCCACGGGCCGAGCATCTTCCCAGGCAGTGGGATGGGTGGTGGGAGGCCTTCCCACAGGATTCACACTGGGGGAACAAGGGGAATCTGCCCCCGGAGCACAAAACCAACAAAAAGCCCACCAGCAGCTGCACTGAGGATGTTTGATAGAAAAACTGAATATCGAGAAATCTGAAGCTCTGCCACATCTGCTCCCCATGGCTTCTGGCACCCCACAAATCCACAACGTCCCCACTGCAAGGGACCATTTCTTGCATCCCCAGTTACATGTCAGCGATATATGGGAGGCCCAGACACTCTTTGAGCAGCACTTAAATTCTCCGTCCTTGTTTAAACATTTATAGGATACTATTCTATTAAAGCACATCTCAGGCCAATGTCTATAAGGCCATACAAAATAGCAGAAAACCTGGATATAAGATATCAGTGAGGCTTGTGAAACTGTCCCCAGAAAAATCCCAGGATCAGCAGCAAATCGGTTACCAGCTTTTTACCTTACAGCAATTATTCTGCAAGCTTTCACATCTGTCATTTTAAATTTTATTTACAGTGAAGATTGCCAGAGCCATAAAAGAAACAGGAAGGCTTTAGCATGAAAACGATTCCTGCTGTTTTCCCTGTTACCCACCTCACAGGGAGGTGGGAGATTCCCTATCCCTGGAAACGTTCAAGGCCAGGTTGGACGGGGCTGTGATCAACCTGATCCAGTTGAAGATGTCCTTGCTCACTGCAGGGGGGTTGGGCTAGATGGCCTCTCAAGGTCCTTTCCAACCCAGAGCATTCTGTGATTCCTTTAAGTGCCTGGATAGTGAAAAGCAAAGGCCTGGCTGATGGCCACTGATGCTTGCCCCAGAAATACCCTGACTCGTGTTTCTGGCCAGTGCCTCCGCGGCACCAGTGGGGACCAGCTATCCCGATATCTCCTCACATCACCCTCTTGTCATCAAGATACCAGTATGTGCCCTCCTCAGTGGGCTGGGGGGTATTGCCACCAGGCTGGGGGCTGACACATTTCTGTCCCCCTGCTCCTCGGAGGCTGGACCCCTTGGTACCACCTCTCCTCACCCCCGCTGCCAGCACAAGCTGCGAGTTGCTGCGACTGTGGGTTTTGCTCAGGAGCCAGGGGAGGGCAGGGAACTGATGAGCCTGTGCCACCATGAGACTTGAATGTGGAGAAGTGTATTTGTCAATCAGCATGTTTTCTTTATTTTTTCAATGTACTTTGCTGAAGAACTATTATACGTAATTGGTTCTGGATTACTGCACAAACTGCATTCAGATAACACTTGTCATCTTGGGAATAGCTAACGACACATAACAAACCAGCAGCAGCATGCTCGGGCTGAAGGGCTTTATGTGCCTGTATGTTTTGTCTTGTCTTTGTTTTTAAATGTGTCTTGAAGAATAAAAATACGCACATATTTTAAGCAAGCGCTTCCTTGCACAGATCTGTTTTGTTTTAAAACATCAAGTGTGTTCCTTTAGCAGATCAACATTATTGTGCTGCTCTTCTGATGCAGTGCCAGTTATGTTTATTTTCTTAGCTGAAATTATTTCCTCAACAGATTTGCTTTTGAAAGGACACTGCTCTGTGCATATCTTGTTCAAACCAAAGCTCATCTAGCTAATGCTCTGCTCTTCTGATAGATATCTTGCAGATAGGAAACAACGCTTTATTATTGGAAAGCAAATGCTCATATCCAAGTCATCTTAGAAGTACAACAAAATCTGTATCAAACAGACTTTAAGCAAATGAACTCTAAAATCCTCGGTTTGATTATCTCAGAGAATCCCTGCTGAAACTAATAAGGCAGCATCATGCAAAAGACATTCTAGGCTCAATATTACCAACTATTAATTATTGTTATCTCTTTGCTAGTTGATAGCAGTGGTTGCAGCCCTGCAATTTAGCTTTCCAGCTGCAAGAAAGGTATTGGAACAAAACTAGAAAGTAAAGCTCGATATTAACATATCAGGCCTGAAACAAAAGCTGTTGTGGTGCCCTGTGGTTCCTGCCCCAAACCACAGCCTAGCATGCCTCTGTTTTAAGAAACTGGCTTTAAAACTATCTGTGCCAGAGAGCAAACTTTGCTGCTGCTTCTCTTGTAGAGCCTTTTCTTGAACTGCTGAGGGCAAGGAGAGGCCAAGGGGCAGGCGAGGGGAAAGCCCAAGCTGTCTCTTCAAGACTACCATGTGCTCTCCAAGAAATGCAACTTGGATGACTTTGTACAACAGTGACATCTTGTGATACCCATCAATATTTACTGTTCCCAGCTGCTCTTTAAGAGGGTGGGGTTAAAGTCTGCAAATTCCTGGCTGCTTGACAAGTAAGTTAGAGCCAAGCGCTTGGGCTTGACTCGAGACCTGCCAGGCAGCCAGTTTGCTCTGTTTGGTTTGGGTATGTGGGTGCTACCGTGTGCTGATGTTCTGCGGAGGGGTGTCACTGGCCGGGAAGGGTGCTGTGCTGCTGTGTGTGGGTTGGTTGGGTGAGAAGTTGCCCAGTGCTACTCGGGTGAGAAGAACGGGCATAAAACTCCGCGACTCCTCTTGAGCTGACCTCGCATCTCCCGTTAATGTTTCCTGACGGGCAGGGACTGCAGTCCCTGCTGGAACCACGTTATTCCCATTGCAGGACCCAAGTCACTTAGTTAGGCCTTGCTTTTATCCAAACTGGTTCAGCCTTCCTAATAATTAGGAGAAAACTGCTTAAATAAGATGGAAAGTGCTCTCTGTGGATGAGAAATATTTTTGCCGATGTCTCTGTCGATGCTCCAAAGCCAATTAGTGAAATGTAAGTGGAAGGTCTATGGTTAAAGCCACAGTTTGTTCTCTGTGGGTCCTTCCACCATCGGGTGAATGGACAGGTTATCTGCTGACCACAGTCTCCTCACAATGAAGGAGAGAAGAGGGAGAAGAACAATTTGTGGTGTCCCTTCTTCTGCCTTCCTGACTGTCCTGCACAAGGTGATCACGTACCTTTCCTCTTTCTTTACTAAACATGGTCCCTCTCTGCCTTGCGGATTAGTTTGAACCCAGGGATGGGACCTGGGAAAAAAAGCGCACATTTCCACTGAATGGTGGTGGAGGACATTTGCTGACCTGTCTGTCATCACCTGGACCTCTATGTGCCATACATTTGTATGTTGCCTCTTTCTCCCCTCCTCTCCAGTATTTGTGCAAATTAAAACCATTCAGAAAAAGATGTTTCTGTGGGTTAATTCAAACACGTGGAGTGTTGGAAAGAAATTAGGTTATTCCCCCCTTCAAGGGATTATAAACGGTTTTAGCCCACAATCCTGGCAGTGCATCTAGACCACCTCCCAGGGTCAGTGCTTACGTGAACACTTGATGCCCGCTGTTATGTCTCTCGAAAAAAGGAGGTGGCTGTGCTCCTGACAGCAGGGACTGGGTACTCTCCCATACTGCATCAAGCATATAAATGATGCTTAACAAAGAACTAGTAGGAAAAATTATGGTTTGGATGTGCGAACACGGGGGACAGATGGAGAGGCCTGTAGTGAGGCTGAATTCGATTTCTTTAATATTAGATATTATACATGCACAATAAGCAGAGTCGGTGTGATTATTCCACACTCGTTTCTTTCCAAAGAATAGAATATGAACTAAATCACCCCTTGGAGAGCAATAGTGGGATAATGTTTTCACACCATTAGTCAGATGCTAAAATACCAATGCACTTTTTCTTTTCCCTGGCAATATAAAACTAGAAACAACAATCTAACAGAAAGCTAATACCTCATGTGCTGCCCAAGGAGCTTGCTTTCATTTCTGGAAACTCTGGTATAATTGAAAGCTGCAGCCACTGTACGTTTGTTTCCAGAAAACCCTGGTTCTCTTCGGGAAATCTGTACCTCTGTACTGCTTTCTCTGGTTCGTGTGTGCCTGGAGTTCCTGATGTGACACTGTGGTTTGCATCTTCAAAAAATACCAGTAAATATTCCAAAGGAAAAGCTTAGGTTTGGATGTATTAAAAAGCAGATGTGCCCATGGTCGCAAGAAAAGGGAGACAAGATAATCCATAGGTAAAAACCATGGCACACATCCATGCGGATGGACAAACAGTTTGAGAATCCTATTGAGAAACCAGAAGTATACACCACGTTCAACGTTCTTTAGTTTTAAGAGACAGTTTATTCAAACCCAGCTGCTAGATTTTGGTAAAATGATTCTGTCTGTGCTGGTCAGACCACATCAAATAGATCTGTGGTGCCAGATAAATTATTCATTTTGAGAAAACACATATTCTACCTGTGCCACTGGGATGGAGAGGGCCGACATGATTTGAGATCATACTGTCCGAGGACTAAAGAGCTAACTCAAAGGCAATTTTTTTTCCCCATGGATTTCAGGGTGACGTGGATTATAATGACCACATCATGGGTTTAGGTATAAGGGACAGCCAAAGAGCGCTGACACCTGTTTTATGTTGAGCTGTGCTGGCCTGCTGGTAAGGTGGGACGTGGGGAGACAGTATGGAGGGAGTGAATTGACAGCGACTGCTGGGAGCAACAACACTGAAGTTGGTGGGACTGCACAGGTGTAAGAAGTTCAGACCCTCAGGGTGCCCTTACTGTTTTATTTCTGAAGTAGCAGGAGGGCAGGGAGGGCTTTAGAGAAGGTCTTCAGCAGTATTTAGTAGTGGTTGATCCCTGCGTCTACAGGAAACTGTGACTTCTGCCCCTGACTGTGGGGTAACAATGAAGAGCATTAACATACTAAAAACCATTTCCCTTTTTTGCAGAGAGAGGCACATATGGCTGGAAAGCAAGCATAGTCATGGGTGGACTCCTAATAAGGATTCTCTGTGGAGACTTTCCAGTGAGTTTTCTCCAAGGACCAGGAACCTTCAGGCTTGCCTAGGGGAAAATGGGCAGAAAATCAACGTAGCCTCTTTCCACAAACTGCTCATTTTAATGAAATCTATCCTGCTGTGTGCTCTTGAGCATCCCCTTGACCCCGGTTTATCTCACTGGCTCCAGCTCAGCTTTTCTGAGCTGTGGTCGAGGTATTTTGGCAGAGCTGCCCCAAAGAGCTCATAGCTTCATGCGCCTTGGCTCCTCTACCATCTGTAGCACCAAGGGACCATCACTTGTTCTCCACTCCTAACCGTTGTCCCTGGTTTTCCTTGGGAGCCTCCAGAAGCTGCTTCTGCTGCTGGGAAGCTGGGCCTGTCCCGTAGCCTGTGCCTCCTCGTATTTCATCTCCCTAAACCCACCGCTATGCTGGAAACCAAAAGTTCCCTCGTAGTCCCTCAGGGATCCTTACTGACTTTTATGGTCTTTAAAAGACCTCTGCGTGGATTTGTAATCATTCTACGTGTACACCGAGAAACACTAACATAACTGGTAATTAATTTGTTTTAATTGTTTTTATATAATCCCCGCGAGCGACCTCATGTTTTGTTTTGCATCTGTTATGTTTCTGACTCAAATTTTAATGCCTTAATGGGAACAGTGCCAACTGCTGTTACACTGAGCTATGAGCAATCTCCTGGCATACTTCCAGTCCTTTATTGTGGAACTAACTATACAGCACTGTAATTTAACTAGCAAAATGTGGCAAATCACTATTATTAATAACAATAAATCTATTTCTGCAGGTTGACAGCATTAAAATAACAAATTACTCTGCAAAGAAAGCTGGTAATTTTGGGTGCTTTCCACTGCGATCATTGCAGAAGTGTAATATCCATTATTAACAGCCTTTTGGTGTCTCATGAAGGAGCTGTTTGCACATGACAGTGCATCATGGTACTTACTACGGGGGAGGACACAGAGGCCTTGACCATGGCTATTTCAGTAATTCATCATTTTAATTTAAATGTTAATGGCAGGATGGAGCAGGTTAGGGAATATTGCCTGCCTCCCCTGCTTCCCATTCCCCCTTTTTTAATAATCCTGTCTTATCCAGTTAGTCAAATCTTCATGCCCAAGATCTTCATCTCTCCTCTTTCCTTCTCTGTTGCTGTCTTCATTCTTGATTCTGCAGTGCCCTGCAGTGTGTGAGTCCCCTGAGGTTTAGCCGAGTGCTTGATTTGTGCAAGGTTTCAACCACGACAGCAATGCCCACCAGGTACTCGTGCTTTTTTTAAAAGAGTTAGCAGCTGAACTCCTTCAGACTGCCACTGGATAGCAGCAGCCCAGTCACTGCAAAAAGACCAAGCTAAAACCATAGGTGTAAGATTGCTTTCCTGGTGGCATTCACATATTGCACCTGGAGGTTTTCCTGAAGCTCTTGGAGTGATCCATACCCAAGCCCATGCAGTCCCCACCAGGGCAAACGTGAGCAGTAATCCTAGCTTTGTGTTGCCCTTGTACGAGGCAACCCTAATTTTCTACAGCCTAATCGAAGCAAGCCGCATCCAGCCCTTCGCATCTAAGCGGCTGTAACAAGCAGTGATTGCGAGGGGAATGAAGCGTGCATGCCGGCTCCTCGGGGTGAGGGTGGGGAGATGTGGGCTGTGGGTGGTGAGAGGGAGGTAATTGAGGTTACGATAGGGAACTGGTGACTGTATGGGAGTTGGGGCTTGACTGACTTAACTGCTTATTTCCTTTGTTTCTGTGCTCTGCGTTGGCGGGATAGGCATTCTAGTGAGCTTAAATGGGAGTTAAAATGTTATGGAAAAGAGAATATTGGAATATCTGCCTCATAAGTTGCAGGCGCTGAAATGTTCCTGTATAGTCTGTTTGTAAAGTTACTGGTTGTCGAAGAATTTATGATACACCCAGAGCCTTTACTCACTTTTTGGTTGTTATTTCAGGGCAGTCCTTATCCAAACCCATGGCAGGTAATGAAGAGGTTGCTACTGGTCATTGCCTCAGCTGCTTCGCTTGTTCATAGAATGGGCAGAAAGCTTCAAGTTATCATTTATGCAGGGGGAATGTGAGAGAGGAGTGTCTGTTGCTGCTGTTTCTGCAAGCTGATGAATGTGTTCCCTTGCTCTGTTAGCTCTCCCAGCCTACGTGGGTAGGTGTTGGTCTGGATGGGGGTTGGAGTGGAACGGTGCTGGAGACCTGCAGAGTGTCTTCTGCAGTCTGTCATCTGCTGTCAGATTATGCCAATAAACTCCTCTGCAACTTCAGCATGGGTTACTGTTAGTAACTCACAGCTGTTTAAAATACAGCCTCGGGAAGAGCAGTGTATGTTTAGAAGAGCATCAAGAAGAAAGGGTGCAAAGTGGCAAAGTCAGAGAGAGTAAATATGTGATGTGGAGATCGCTAGATGAAGAAGAACAGGATGGGAATGGAAATGAAAATATTTGTGGGGAATGGTAAAAAGCCACGTGCAAAGTGAGCTGGTTGATAAAACTACCAGAAATGTCAGGCGCTGGGAACCAGGGAAGAGACTATGGTCCAGAACTTGGTCACCATGTGTTTGCCTCTGCACCAACCTTGATTAACGAGCGCGGTGTCAGACAGGGTTCTGGAAGGTCTACTGGGTGAGCAGATGGAGACTGGCACAGTTTGCTAAATGGTGATTGAAAAGAGTGCTAGTGAGTGCGCAGAAGGGGCAGAGACTTCTGCAAATCTGTTCGTTGGTGCAGCAGCAGAAGTTGCAGTGGTGTGGTTTGCAGTGGGCTGCCATGTTCCCACTTAACTCATCGCGAGCAAAAGAAGTCGCTTCGTGCTGCTCCAGCAGGGAATGGCTAGGATTTCGATCGGTGGTTTTCTTTATTTGTGCAGGGGGAATTGGGAAGGGGAGGCTGGAAATCACTTTAACTCCTTGTGCTTGTGTAAGATGGAGGAGATTTGTTTCCTCCCGCAGCTGGCTTGTAGCAGGATGGAGCCTGCCTGCTTCTGCACGAAAACCCATGTCTGAGTCTGGATGGTGCCTTGAAAGCTCCCTTTGCAGAGCCCAAGCTTTCAGGCTTCTCTTGCGGTCGCTCCAAGTGCTTGGTCAGTTTTCTTAGAGGTTAAAGTATCTTCTAGGTAGGTGAGTGGCCTCTGCAGGGTCTAATCCATGGTTGTCAGCAGTTAAGGTACCAGCCGTGCCATAAGGAGCTGTTTAGAGAGATGCAGCCCCTTGTGAGCACTAATAGTCAAATAGGGCTTTGAGCTGTTATCCAGCCTAATCTGCTGATCAGACTGTGATAATTCAAGCTTAGCGAGTTCGACACCAGCTGCTGCTCTCCCAGACAAGTGCGTACCGCTCCAAGGGGCAGCAGTATTGATGGGTTTCCGAAGGGGGCTGTGGGCCCTAATTCTCCTTAAAAAAAAAATTTCAAAAAATCCTAATTTATTCTCTGCTGTTTTTGTGCTTTGCATCCCCCCCTTTGCTTTCAGCCAAAGATCCTATACCACTTGATAAACAAGATGAAGGCACTTGACCCTTCTGAGTGTTTTCATCCTGTTGATTCGCAAAGCAGCCCAATGCTTGGTCTGGCATGGAGGAGAGCAGTGACATCCCCAAGCCTTGCTCCACCTTTTGAGCATTTGGTTTGGAGCGTGCCCCAGATTTGCTCGTCTTTGAAGAGTCATGACAATTTTAAAGCATGTGTTTGCAGCAAAAGCCTGGCTTTGGTGATCTACTCGGTGTTTTTCTGTTTTTCCTTTTTGTTTCTTCTGGCCTGTCCCTGCCGTTCAGAGGCAGCACTAGCCATGGGCAGAATAGGCAGTTGGCTTGGTGGGCACGCTGCTAGGCGCTGCAAAACCTCCGCTTTTTAAGAAGTCTGGAAAAGCATCAGGCAGAAGCACATGTATAAGTAAGCATATAGCGGGAGACCTGTTTTCCTTCATTTAGGTCTGTCACTGTGTGTACTCCAGTTTCCCACCAAGCACTTCACACTGTTTGTATAAATAATATTCGGCAGATAAGTCTACACTATCTGTGGGGACAGATGTGGTAATGACATCAGATCTCAGTTCCTTTGTTCCTGACCTCTAATGATGAGAGTGGTGAATTTATAAGACCCACTCTTCAGTCTGGTAGAGCTTCAACTTCTGGGAAGCAAGTTCATGCAAACAGTAGGCTGTATACTTGATGAGAGCTCTGCTGTCTGGAGAAGAACATGGTTAATTTAAATCTGAAGATGTTTCCACCATTTTGTTATCTGAAGTTCTGTTTTCTGCAGGAGTGGAGATACAGAGTAAATATGCATTGCTGCAAAACTGTGCATTGAACAGAAAGTTGTCAAGTCAGAAGAAGAAAATTTATGTCTCCAAAAGACTGTTTTACAGTGATTAAACTAAAAAAATATTAGTAGTTTCTCATATTTCAAAAAGCAGAGGCGGAGGATATTGGAGATGGAAGGCATTGGTTTCTGTGACCAAAGCAGTTATCTGCAAATTAGCAACTGATGCTGCTGTTTGTGACAAGATAGCGAGCTGTTAAAATCATGAACTAAAATGCAGACTACCTGGAGCTGATTCCAAGTGCCGAGAGCTCCACTCTTAAAGATCTTATTCCTCACTCAGTCTGCACCAGGATTTTGAAGCAAGATTGTGCATCTCTTTGGACCGTCATGGTCCTCAGATCTCCACTGTGCAAAATAAAAGGGTATTTGCCAAGGGGAATATTGGTGAGACCTTCTTTGCATGGCACAGGCACTGCGCACACTATCCTATCGCTAACAGCAGGATGATGGTGGGCTTGGTCTTGTCATGCACATGGTTTGGGTCCTGTTTTGCAGCAGCCTGGAGGAGCACCAATCGCATGGTTTGTAAGGATTAGGAGCTGGCAACCAGAGGTCTACCTTTTCTGTGAGTGTTCTTTTCCCATGTTAACTTTATTTTCTATTTCAACTCATCGAAACAAAGAAATGCTGTAAAAGTTGTCCTTTTTCTAATTTGAAACTGCTCAGGGGGTGCAGGACATGGTCATAAGCAGACTGTTAGACTTGCAACTACTTTTTGGAGAGAGACCACAAATGTGTGGTGGGGCAACACGAACCACTGATCTACAGCTCTCTGAGAGCAGTTGCATTGGGGTGAAGCAGTCTAGTTGAAGTAGAGGTGTGCGATAGCAATATGAGTGATTAAAGTCTGGTTTCTTTCATCTGTAGATACTCTCATCTGTAGATACTCAAGTAACTTTCCATTAGTTTAAGCTGGGTTCCAAATGAACATCACCTTTGATCTATAATGGGACTTTCTAATCTGTGAGGCCTGAGCTCAAAAAATGAAAAGGGGTTTACATTGATGAGACCAGTAGAAAGATCTGAATCCTGAAGAACAACCTGCTCCAGCATTATTGGAGACAGAACGTCCTTGTGTTGATCCCCATGGGTCCCTTCCATCTTGAGATATTCTATGATTCCATGAAAAGAAAAGTGGAGGTGGATCTTCAGGAGCCAGGAGGAGCTGGTCAGAGAACTGCCGTGGGTTGCCCAAGGGTAGGAAAAGGCAGTGGCACCACTGAAGGTACTCAAGACCTGAACTCTCTCACATGACCCTCGTTCCAGGTCTAAATCATTAGTGAGAGGGCCTTGACCAGTCTCCTAATTTGAATGATGAGACTATCTTGGGTGGAGAGAATGACTGTTTAGTGTGTCTGTGGCAGAGCGCAGGCTGGGGGCAGAATATTGGGTGGGTGTGTTTACTGATCCTGTTTTCATTAGGGAGCTACTTATGCAGAACAAAAACAGGAAAAAAATAACTTCTTTCTGCAGATACCGACAACAACGTATTTGCTTTATTTGAAAACATCTGAGTACCTAAATATTGTGGTTTATTTTATTGGCTGGTTAATATCTAGATGATATTCCTTATCAGGTTTGACAGGTCAGCTTCTTGGCCTAAATTACTTAACAGCGTCTCTTTAATGCTGAATTCCCAGCTTTTGTTGGTCTGTCTCATAGCTGGGGTGTTATCTAGCGTATGGAATTTGATTTATTTCTGTGCTGGCACGTCCAGAAGAATCCATGTCCAGAAAACAAACTGCATGTCCCCTTCACAGGAGATCTTGGCTGCTATTTCTCTACCCACTAAAAGCTTTATCACTCAGCCTTGTTATTACCGTACTAAACGGAACACTTCAGAGCTTAGCGGCTTAACAAGATAAAAACATGCTTTGTGGTTAATGTGGTTACTGTAGGCATGCACATGGGCCGGCGAGGAGAGCTGCTCACTTCCTGCTGGTGCAGCTGCGGATCGGCAGAAAATAACTTTGCTTGATAAAGCCTGTGAAAGCAGGCAATTCAAGATATATTTTAGCTTTATCAGGGTAACGTGCTGAAGACTGACCTAAGGTAGAGGAAAGTATCCCTTCCTCCCTGGCCACCCTGCTATGTAATTTCTGTCCAAACCAGATTTGCTGTCTGCCAGGATCTGCTTCTGTAATTCTTTCTCTAGTCAAGTGCTATTGAGCGTGAGGGTGTTTGCCAGTTCAAAGGGACAGACTGGGATTCCCCTGCTGACACTATGTCTTGAAAATAATCCAGAAGGATTTTTTTTTTTTTTTTT
>Ga0181612_107338_pt1 | contig 12762 bp, 9 predicted proteins | sample HoacroProtozoa21_FD_119630 | JGI IMG/M metagenome (GOLD analysis project Ga0181612, IMG submission 119630) | Hoatzin crop microbial communities from Cojedes, Venezuel. Combined Assembly of Gp0051906, Gp0051904, Gp0051908 | reverse complement strand
GATTTTAAACAAGACCGGACCCAAAACTCAGCCCTGGGGAACACCACTCGTGACCGGCCGCCAGCTGGATTTAATTCCATTCACCACCAGTCTCTGGGCTCAGCCATCCAGCCAGTTTTTCACCCAGTGAAGCGTATGCCTGTCTAAGCTTTCAGCCACCAACTGCTGCAGGAGAATGCTGTGGGAGACAGTATCAAACGCTTTACTAAAGTCCAGGTAGATGGCAGCCACAGCCCTTCCTTCATCCACTAGGCGGGTCACCTTGTCATAGAAGGAGATCAGATTGGTCAAGCAGGACTTGCCTTTCGTGAACCCATGCTGGCTGGGCCTGATCCCCTGGTCGTTTTCTCTTCACGGACTCATCTTGTGCAGATTTTACTGTGCACACACACGTTTGTGTATGTGTAAACTGTGTATGTGTATCACCTACCAGGTGTATGTATGTTTGTATTTCTGTAAGTAAAACTGACATTCGCGTGCCTTGCTGAATGCGCCTGTGGAAGTCAGGATCTGAGAGCTGTGCCTCAGACGCGCTGGCTGTCTCACAGCGTGCCCACAGGACACACCAAGGGTGTTGAGCCGTGCATGGAATTGAACTTTTACAGGTCCCTGCCATTCGTGTAGATTTGTTATAGACTCACATATTATGTAGAAGAGCCCTTATGATCTTTATAGTTAAGAGTAAGCTGTATTTGATGACAGTGTACCTGTTTTTGCTTGATATGTATGTATGAAAAAATGCAAGCCTACTGAACATTAGTGTTGGGCTCTGGGTAGTCCATGACGAGTCAGAATACATCTGTATCAATCTGGCAGCACTATTTTCTTTTCCATCCTCTGTCAGCCTTCACACTGTGGGTTCTGTCCTGAGCTGTTGTGTGCAAGGTTTGTTGGGAGGGAGGACTGTTTGAAGACCGCCCAGTCAGGGGAAGGTCCCTGCCGACCACACAGACTTTTGTGTTTCATCTCATAGTCCTTCAGGTTACAGTATAAATGTAAAAAGTCATCATGGAAATACTGGAGGCGTATACCACGTTATTTACCTGCTTAAATATCCCTTAGCTTGCTCTCCTTTATCTGCTTTTCTTTTTCTGTTCAGTTTGGATTACACTTGCATGGTAGCAGAATCTTGCATTGTTTGTGCAGCACCAAGTTTAAAACCAGTACTGAGTTCTAGGGAATAGATTTGGTTTGGTTCACGGCTTTGTTTTTGTGTGCGCATACAAACTCTGTGTTTAAAAACAAAATTCTGCTATCCCAACTTTGCCAAAATGCAGTTTGTCCAGTCTCAGCTATGGTGAGATTTAATATTTAATGTATTTTGTTACAGAATCTCCCTTTACTCAAGGAACTTACATTGTATCAGTGTGGTGTAACCCCGGTGGGCAGTACAGCTGCTTACTTCTCCCCAGCAGGATGGGGGAGAGAATTGGAAGGGTAAAAGCGTGAAAACTCATGGGTTGAGCTAAAGACAGTTTAAGAGGTAAAGCAAAAGCCGTGTGTGTGACCGAAGCAAACAAAGGAATTCATTCGCAGCTTCCCATCGGCAGGCAGGTGTCCAGCCATGTCCAGGAAAGCAGGGCTCCACCACATGTAATGGTTACCTGGGAAGTCAAATGCCGTAACCCTGAACGTTCCCCTTTCCCCCTCCTTTCCCCCAGCTCCCGGCCGTGTCCCCTCACAGCCTCCTGCCCACCCCAGCCCTCTCACTGGTGGGGCGATGGGAGAAGCAGGGAAGGCCTTGATGCTGTGTGAGCACTGCTCACAGCAGCTCACACATCCCTGTGTTATTATCAACACTGTTTTGGTCACAAGTCCAAAACACAGCACCATATGAGCTGCTATGAAGAAAATTAACTGCGTCCCAGCCAAAACCAGTACAACCATGTGTTAGCAGGTAGAGTCTGGTTCTCTTCAGCAACATTGTCCCCAAACAGTTACTGGACTGGGCTCTCAGACTTTGGCAGTGCTGTTTAGCCTTTATCAGATCAGCAGGGTAGACGGGGCCTGTGTTTTTGAGGTGGAATTTGGGGTGAATATTCCCAAAGAAAAGGACTATCAATTTGTCACAGAGTGAATTTGCACATCTACCTCCCTGGGGGATTCAGCAATTGGAAGAATCCCAGGTATACTACAAAGATGGACACATAAAAGCAAATCCTGGCTGCAGTTATTTTTTCCTAATATGCTGTAAAGTGTTTGAAAAATTGATATACACAGTCTGTCTCTAGCATGGGAAAAGAATTTATTTACTCAAGTGCTTTGGATTACATTGGTCACCATCTGATTAGCTTGAATCAGAATGGTAAATGTTATCTTGTGTCTGTAAGGAGGAGGAAAACCCCCTTAACGTCACCTGTGTACTAAGGCTCTGTGTGACTGAGGTCTGTATGTTTTAGTTACTGCGCTTTTAAATTATCTTGCGATCAATCCGTGTTAACTTATTTGTTGGGAAAGTTTTAGATGGCCACCTGTAAGTTGTGACGGGTCTAAAGCATTTTCCTTTAGAAGATAAGGGAGGTAATTGCAGGAAGAATAGTATTATGCATGTTGAAAAACAAGTAAACTCTCTCCTCTTTAGTATTGACCTCACAGCAGATGCAACTACTAGTAATGCCAGTGTCAACAGTGCAGACTCGAGGCAACAAGAAGATGACAGCAGCTTCTCACTGATCACCTGGAACGTCGATGGGCTGGATCTAGGAAATCTAATAGAGCGAGCCAAAGGAATCTGTTCTTACCTGGCATTGTAAGTACAGCTTCATCTTTGTGTTGTCATGTACCCCCCTTTAAAGGAGAAAGCAAGCTGCTTGTTTTAGATGTGTACGAAATCTTTGTCCCCAAATTATCTTAACGTTAGATGCAAAGATACAATTGCTTCAGAAATCCTAAATAGCTGATATAGTGGTTGGCAGAGGTGTGAACCTATGCAGCATCCCAAAGGTTAAATATTTTGCAATGGCTACTTTAAAAAGCTTTTTTTGTAATGAACAGTATGTTTCAAGTTGCAGTCGTACATCAAGAGCATACTTCGTACTTCCACCCTGTGCATGAGAGAAGGGTAAAACTGCAAGAAATCTGTTTGTCTTGTTCCAGTAGTATGAATAACTTCATGCCAGAGCACACTTTTTGAAACTTCACGAAAAAAATCTTTTTTGCTATGTGAAAAGTGGCTCTCTTGCCATTACTGTTACTTGTCTGTCAAAAAAGAAAATGTGCAAGGTAAGATAAAAGCAATAGAATCTGTGGTTATGTTTTACAGTTCTACTAGTGGAAGCGCCCCCTGAATATATTTATGAGCAATTTTAACAATTACATAATTTGATTTATCTTAATACAGCAACTTATCAGTGTAAATTAAATTATTTAAAGAGGCAATAATTTAAGTTCATCTTAAAACTGCAGAAACCCCTTAACTAAATTAGTTTACACCTGATTTTGTTAATCCGGGGTGACAGTATTTTTCTTCTGGAAATGAGGCCTTAGGTTTGTCCTTCATCAGCTTAGAACAGGGCTGTAAAGCAGTGTAAAGTCATGTAAAGTCATGTCTAAATCAGCATTTTCAGGACTGCTGCCCCACAGGAACTGTTACTGATTGCACAGCTCTAAGAAATAAAAGAGCTTTTCGTTGATGAGACTGGAGAAAATGAATGGCGGGTTACCTGAGTTGGTCTGTTGTAAGGAAATGGGGTGGCGGCTGGAATCTCTTGGAGATCTTCGATGTTACAGAACATGTTCCAAAGTTGCTTTGCAGCTGCTTGAGTTGAATTCCTCGTGTGTGTAGTAAATGAAACCTATGCAAATGTGTGCAAGATCAAGGCATAAGGAAGTCATGCATATTATTACCATGTCAGTTCTGTGTCCATAATAACCATTGTTTCCTCCCTTTTAACAGTGGTGGTGTGTCTACATGGTACTAAATATGATGGAGAGAGTTTTTTCTTTTTAAAAAAGCAGTTTCTTACAAGATCTAGGAAGGCGAGGACAGGGTGCATGTGAAATCCCTGACCCTGTTCCATTTGGCCTCAGAGTGCAGCAATACTACCTTTTAGTAGTCAATTTAAAACTTGTCTTGCCGATTTCAGATACAGTCCGGATGTCGTGTTTTTACAAGAGGTCATCCCACCACACCTCTGTCTTCTACAGATGAGAGCAGGCAGTTACACTGTTATTCCAGGTAAGAAATAGCCCTCAGTTTCTAAAGACAGAAACTGGAAATAGTAAGTTCTATTTTATTTTGTCTCCCCTGCCAAAATCTCTGACCGTGTGTAGGAATGAAATAGGTAAAGTGAAGAAGGAAGCACTTAAGTTACTTTCTGTGTTTTGTTACCAGTATAATTTGATGCAAATTGTGCATCAAAGTTTGCTTGCCTGGTGGTTTTCTTTGTATTTTTTCTGCGTTTTGAAAGACTGATAGCAAGGATAGCCAAAGAAGTGCCATAGATAAGTGATTTCTTAAATATTTGCATTTAAAGAAGTCTGAAAAATTCACACCACTTTTATGAAACTTCTAACTATTGATTTTGTACATCTTACAAATTAACGTGATTCTCCCAGATCATCAAAAAGGTCTCTTTCAGAACCTTGACTTCTTTTTGGCACAGCAGAAGATATCCTTGGCTTTTCTTTCCCGTTCCTCTTTAGGTAACATAGATGGCTATTTCACTGCCATAATGTTGAAGAAATCAAGAGTGAAGCTACTGAAACATGAGATAATACCTTTTCCAACAACCTCCATGATGAGGAACCTTTTGGTTGTGCATGTGAGTGAGTCAGTATGTACTAAACAGATGTGTTTCTGGCTACAAAACAAAAAAATCCTAGGAAAGGCTGGGCTGGCTTTTCTTTATGACAGTCTCAAACAGCAGAAAAACTTCTCCAAGCATACAAACCCAGTTGCATTTGATTACTAACAAACTTAAATCTTGTATGTAAGTTACTGGCTATACTTCGTTTTCAAGTCTCATAACCTCTGAAAACAAAACTAAAAACCTGTTATCCTCCTGTAAGCTGCTTTTTTTTTTCAATTTAAAACTAAGATTAACCAGAGTTCTGTCATTTGGTAATTTATTTTGTGATTAGATTTTTGTCTTTGAACTTCTTATCATGGTGTGGGTGGCAACATTGTCTCTGTTTTTTCACACACAGGTGAGCATATCTGGCAATGAACTTTGCCTTATGACTTCTCATCTGGAGAGCACTAAAAATCACTCCAAGGAGCGTATTAAGCAACTACAAATAGTGTTCAACAAAATGCAGAAGGAGTCGGAGTCCACCACTGTTATATTTGGAGGGGATACAAACCTCAGAGACAGCGAGGTAAATAGAAATAAGCAGCCTCGTTATTTTGAGAAAGTATTCTGACAAACTCTTCTCAGGCTTTTCTGTTTTCTTTATGAGAAATGACCTGCTTAGGCGGAACAGAGATATGCAACATTTAGTCTTAAAAAGGGGAAGTGTGACTAAGTAGAAGCTGTGGCATTGCTGTGCTGAGGCATTGTTATAGCTGAGGTGATGTGTATGAAGAGCTCCCCCCAGTAACAAAATGCTTTATTGGCAATAGTTGTAGCTGAGAAGATGCAGAGGTAGTCAATGAAGTTTCGACTTCAAAAGCATCTTCTCATTTTGAGAAGGTGATCTTTACTTGCTCAACTTTGCAATTCTCAGAGAGCTAATGCTTGTAGAATCAATGAAGGAAGAGGGTGCTCTGGAGAGATAGATCTTGGGAGTTTAAAATTAATCCCCCATCATCCAGATGTTTAAAATTAGAAGTTGTTTTTGGCTGTTGATACTAAAAGTGGAATTTGTGCATTATTATTTAAAGTCAGTGTTTCATCTTTTCCTATCGTGAAATTCATTGCAGTGAACTGGAAAGATGTTGTTTGAGAGAATATGGTGTTGACCCCATACGTCAAAATTTCAGAGCTGAACATTTATTTTGTAACATGTTTTGAATTTGTAAAGTACTACAGGAATTGGTCATGCTTTAGAGTATCCTGAGAAATACCACAATTTAGAAACCTCTCCGATATCTTTGGTTTTAACAACTCAAGTTTTGCAGAAAAAAGTGAGACTGTGACAACTTAGTTCTGCTTTTGAAGGTAAAATTTGTGAATTCAGTATCTTGTGAATTCTTTCCCCCCTGCTACTTTCAGGTTACTAAACTAGGTAACCTACCCAACAACATTACTGACATCTGGGAGTTTTTGGGTAAACCTCAACACTGCCGCTATACTTGGGACACACACTCCAACACCAACCTGGATGCAGCGTACAAGTGCAAGATGAGGTTTGACCGCATTTACTTTCGGCCTGCAGCAGAAGGGGGACATATTGTTCCACGAAGTATGGACTTAATCGGATTGGAAAAACTAGACTGTGGCAGATTCCCTAGTGATCACTGGGGTCTTCTGTGTAACTTTGACGTGATATTATAAAAAAGTAAAAAGGCTGCCATTGTTAGTTTTTAGGTGATTTGTTCTTGTTTTTACAGAATTTTACCCTCTCAGTTTAAGTAGGGCGTATTTAAATTTTCAACCCTAACACATTCTCTGCTCTTGACTTGTGCTGGAATGGCTTCATTTCAAGCCAGTGTTGCCTTTTCCTCATTGTATGCATCTGTTCTTGAATGACATTTTTAAATATGTTTTTTTAACCATACGTGCAAATACAAAAACAAATTCTAGTTTTAAAATGGGAAGAGAAACCTGTAAATACAAACCATAAACATAATAGGTGGTTTAAAAGATCCTTTTATTTTGGCATGTATTATGATCTCCTAATAAATGCTTTTTTTTATTTTAAGAATACTTTTATTGTGCCTGCTTTGTTTCTTTTGTAACCATTTGCATCATCCTTTACAACCCTGTCTTCTGTAGGGTGTTTTGTATTAGCTTCTGAAGTTTGTGTTGCATGTACATACCCCTTCAGGCAAGACAGTAAAGGAGCTGAGGAAAGAATAACTAGATTTCCACAGAATAAGGGTTTTGTAAGTAAGAATTAAACAAATATTGAACAGATTTAAGAATGATATGTCTTCTATTCAACAAGAAAAGGATATAGGCAGATGCATGAAAGCTGTTCACTTGGGATGGCGTATACCTTACTTTGTATTTATTAACCTGGATAAGAGATGCGGATTAGAATGCATTTTCTTTCCAGTGAGCTGCTAGAAACAATGCCCTTAAACTGCTGCGCAAAGCCTGAGCAGCTCAAGGTCTCCCTGACTTTGCAAAAGAACAAACAGGTTTTCTTACTCAAAGAGCCATGTAATCAATCTCATAGAAGGTGTCATTTTATAGATGTGCAAAGTTCTAAGCTGATCTAAAAGGGAAAGTCTTCTAACTTTCTGAAGTGAAGTTCAGTGTGCAGGCATGGAGAGGAAGCTCAGATAACCCACGTCAATGACGCAAAGTGAACAGAAAATTTCCTAAATTCCTTTACATCGTTTTGTTATTGTTGTTCTTTGCCTTTGGTCTTAAGCCCAAAGCTTACAAACAGCTTGTGTTTTGCTGGACTTCTGCGGTGGGTTAGCCCCAGCTGGTAGCCAAGCTCTCACCCAGCTGCTTGCTTAGTCCCCCTTTCCCCAGCAAGACAGCGGGACGAAATGGGAAAAACAGAAACGAGAAAGCTTATGGGTTGAGACAGACAAGGAGATCACTTACCAGTTGCTGTCATGGGCAAAAGAGACTTGATCTAGGGAAATTAATTTATGACCAATTAATATAGATCTATATTTAATTACTGATTTGGATATTGGGAAGCAAGAGGATGAGCGTGAAAGTGTGGGGGAAACACCAGGCTGCCCTCTGTCCCTTCCCCAAGGTGAGGAGTGGGAGGAGAGGGGGTCATGGTCAGCATGCAGACTTGCCTCTCGGCTGTGCCCTCCCACTCCTGCTTCTCCTCTTCTCCAGGCTGGGTCCTCAGGCGGTGCGTGCTCCACCGTGGAGTGCATTCTCTGACCTTGTTGCTATTGCTCACTCTTTTTCCTACTCCTCTGCCTGCCCAGCGTTTTCTGCCCTGTCTTACACGTGCTTTTCTGAGGAGCCACCACCTTGGCCGCGGGGCTCAGCCGTGCCCTGTGGTGGGTCCATTGGAGCTGGCTGTGTCCGGCACAGGGCAGTCTCAGCCTCTCCTCACAGTGGCCACCCTGCAGCCCCCTGCCAGCCCCTGGGCACCAGCACCCAATGCAACTTTACAAATAAATAAAGAAAAAAGGCAGCTTCTCACACAGGCAAACAGCAGTGGCACCCTGCTGCAGCCCTACCTGCCTGGCAGGAACTCCACTGAGGCCATCACTGCTTAGCCTAACGGGTCTGCCTGCATGCTGCAGCCAGCCAGGCGCCAGAGAAGGAGGAGTGTGTCTGGACATTGCCCTTCCCACCTCTGCCTTGCACCCTGCCGACGTGGCGAGTGGGGCTTGGTGTGATACAGCGCAGCGGAACACAAATTCGTGGATCCTTACCCTGGAATTAGACTAGGGACCTCCAGCGATCATCCAGTCCAACTGCCTGACCACTTCAGGGCTGACCAAGCTAAAGCATGTTGTTAAGGGCATTGTCCAAATGCTTCTTCCAACACTGACAGCCCTGGGGCATCGACCGCCTCTCTAGGAAGCCTCTTCCAGTGTCTGACCACCCGCTTGGTAAGGAAATGCTTCCTCATGCCCAGTCTGAATCTCCCCCAAGGAGGATCCTGAATAGTCAGGATCCTTCCTCAGCTCCTCCTCGTCCCAGCACCGGGGAGGCCTGTGGTAGGGGTGGATTTCTGTTGATTCAACAGGAGGCCTAGGTGACCTTACCAAACGGGCAAATAAACCTCAGGATGTTAATTCGTCTCCACAGAAATCAGCTGCAGAAATCTCCAGTTCTGCTTTCGCTTCTTTAAACCTAAAACCCCAAATTCCTTTTACTAAAGGTGAAAGAGGCCAGCCTGTTTTGAGGATGATGTCCAAATCCTCATGTCCTGGTTACTCCCAACATACCCCATTATTTTATAATAACTTGGCTTCAAAAACAAGGAAGAAGTCACTGATCCTTTTTTTTAACATGTGTTGGGCCCATGATCTCTTCTTTCTATTCCCAAATAAATAGTTCTATAAAAAAGTGAAAAATAGGATTTTCCTTCTGGATTTCAAATGGGGCTGGCGCAGTCACGTCACCTGACTTGCTGCGTGCTCTCCTCTTCCTCACCAAGGGCCTTTGAAGAAATGTCATGGGGTTTGCTTTCATTGCTTACGCCTGCTCCTCCTCGCTGGTAGTTGCAGCCAAAGGACTTGTGGGGAAGGTCAAGGCAGGGGATGATGGTTTAACTTCCCTAAAGGTGCTGGAGCAGGGTAAAGCACAATAAACTCATGCTTCGTCACAAGAAACACCAGTTGTTACGTGGCCTCCTGTACTGTGGCTGGTTTTCGGAAAGCATTTGTTGAGGCAGAAGCTTTACCTGGCTATGGTAGTAGATATTGTATGCAAGTACAACTGACAATGCTGGACAAATATGGCCAAGAAAGGGAACTCATCTCATTGTGGCTTTCAAATATCACCCAACTGTTGAAGAATCAGAAAAAAATCTGTCTCAAATGCCCTGGAGGTGAATACAACCCTCTTTTTCAGTGTTGGCAGACACTTCCTGGGGAAAAACGGTATTTCTGGACAAGCACAAATCTAACAAAGCTTTGGTAACCACACTAGTGCATCTCCCAGACCTCTTCGACACAGAGATCACGTGAAAAACTTCAAAGCAGCTGGTTGTGAGCAAGCTAGGTAAGAAGGGGAGTGGGAGCAGGGTGCAGGGTGTCTGAGGGGCTGCGCCAGCCCCCTACGATGGGGGGAACCTCCGTGCACTCTGCGGTAATGTCACCCCTCGAGTCAGGGCTTTCCTGCCACCGGTGGGTAGCAGCAGGGCTGTGTGGTGGTGATGGGGGGTGCTTGTCAGAGGCATCCAGGCTACCTGTGGATGTCCGGTGGTGACTTCGCTGTTCTGGCTGAAGACAGCTTCAGGGGGCTTTTGTCTGACCGGCTGAATGCACCAGCTGCAGAAAGGACCTGGAGGTAACCAGATCAACACTTACCTAGTAGCTACGTTTTGAAGCTTTAGTGGTCTTTAAGGAGCATTACAGCACACTCAGCCTGTTCTTTCGTCAGTGTTAAGCCCATTAGCTCATCAGTGTTCTGAAAGGCAAGAATTGGCTCAGCAAGAAAATACCATCTCAGTCTCAGCCATCTGTGACAATCCTGCTTTCCTGGTCTGCTCCTCTGTTTCACAGTGTTTCTGGAGTTTGTAGAGAGTGAGTAGGCAATAGGTGCTGCTGCTAGGTTTCTTGAGCGGGAGCTGTTTGCTCTGCCGCCTTTGTGCTTGCGTGGGGCTGGCTGCGTCCTGTTCCTCCAACAGAGATGGAAATCCGTGTGCCAGAAAGGGCTCTGGAGCAGCTTCTGCTGTGCAGAGAAAGCAAACAGGGGTGGTCGCTGTTTTCATCCTTCTCCCCCTGCTTTCACTAAGATGGTGGGAGGCACCTCCTTGCCAGGGTGAGGAGAGGGCTTATCTCCCTAGGCCTGCGCTGTGCTAAGGAGCCTTTTGCGTACTTGCACAGATGGTTCGAAAAATGCTGGCATTGACTACACCAGTGAATATTCTTTCACGCAGAAGAAATAAAAAAAATTGTGCAGCTATATCTGGTGCTTTTACAGTCAATAAAATTGGGAACTCGCGGCCATGAAAAGTGGTGGAGGACAATTATCTTCCCCACCAGCTCTGTAAATCAGTGCTCGACTCTGGCAGGAAGGCGGCGAGGCGTGGGAAATGGGGCTGCCTCACGAAGGAAAGATTGCCAGGCTTCCTCTCTCTCCGTACACACTTCTTCTTCTAAGCCAAGCAGTCTTGGTCAACATCAGAAAAAAACAGAACATTCTCCTTGATCCTTTTGTGTTGTTGCTAGAATAATTGGTTTGAGATAAAATAAGCAGACTTCAACCTCCAGAAGTCTGGCCTAAACATGGAAATCACAGAAACTGAGGAATCAAAATTGACGTAACAACATTACATGAAAACACTTTTCAAAAAACGCAGTCAGACAATTCCTTTAGGCTCTTTCATGTATATCCACAGGCAATGCAATATTACTGCTCAGACACTGCATTCCTTGCTTTACAGAGCAAGTACACGTGTTACTGGCTCCTCTTACCAAGGGAGATTTGAGTAGCTTCAGGAAGTGTCCTACAGCCTGTTGCTGAAAAAATTGGTAAGGTGGGAATCAGAAAGAAAGGAAAAAGAGGAGGTAAAAAAAGTTGTATCCTGAAGACATGACATTTTAACATCTTTAGAACACCTTTTTTTCCCAGTTGTCCTGTAGCACCTGCAAAACACCATTCTCCTGGGTGAAGAACTGTCGATTTATTAAAGGCTAAGCAGAGCTCATCATCTGATGGGAGCAGCCATAAAGGTGACCTGGTTATAAAGGGAAAAACACAGAACAGAAGATGCCTGCTGGAGTACTGACAGAGAGAATTCCTGTCACCTTGAGAACCAGGAGCATCCCTGAGAAGAGCAGCTGGCTTCTTTGAAGTGCAACTGAGTATTGAGAAACTGGAGACATCCTGAGATACCACGGATAAGCTCAAAACTAAGGAAATGTAACAGCAACTTACCATCTGGAAAGGTGAAAAATAGTCTGGAAAATGGGGACGCCATTCTGAGAATTTGCAACTGCTGTTGGCTGTTCTACCTGCAAGACAAGGAAAGCAGTCTGGAAAAATAAAAATCAGTCTGAGAAAATGGAAACTGCCACTATATTTGCTGTCCCAGGTGAAAAATGGAAATTAACAGCACCCATTGGCTGCTCCAGGTGGTGATGTCCTATGCCCCCTTGCATCTCTGCAATATAAAGACTACTTATTTTTTTAACCCAAAATGGAGCCTGTCTTTCTGAGAGCTTCCCCTGAACGAGCCCTTTTCTAAGAGAGCTCCCAGACAACCTGGACCCTCACCATGATCACCTGGCTGACTCCAGACTCCGTGACAGGATCGCCATTGAAGTGAGACTTCTGAGAGTGATTGCAATTGGCCCCACTTCTGGGATTGTTTTGATGAGTACGATACCGATAACGCTTTGAATATATGTAGGTGTATGTTGTTGTGTAGGTTAGGAAAATATGAACATCTTTGAACCATTTTTGCTAATAACTTGAATGAAATACCTACAGTTTATTGCATATATTACAATACTTTCATACCCTCTGCTCATTCTGCCACAGCAATTACACGGCTCTGCTCCCAGGTCTGCGCTGACGCACTCCATTATGCAACTTCCAGACAAAGCTGTTTTGACAGGCAGCACAGAGCGTGGTGGCAGAAATCCCGTTCCCTCCCTTCACAGCAGTCAGCGGGGTGCAACATTCTCAGGAGCTGTGTTCCTTGCGCCAGGACCTGCGGGGAGATTTTAAACTACGAGACCGGCCAAAGGCAGCCTCGGGAGTCCATGCCCTGGGAGCATCCTTGTCATAGACGCGCTCAGGGGTGTGTGGGCATGCTGTACTCTCTCAAAGCTCAGTTCTTTGCAGTTCTGAGAATAAAATACTGAAGTTCCTCCCATTGACTGACTGAAATAAAATAACCTATGATGCATGAACAAGTCTAAATGAAATAATAATATCCTTAACAGTGAAAACTGGAATGGTCATACAATAATCGAGTAGATTTATTGCCATCTCCTTGGACTAGCCTGCTGAAACAGCCTGCTATTTTATTTGATCTCGTATCAGAGGAGTT
>Ga0181612_123323_pt1 | contig 12763 bp, 8 predicted proteins | sample HoacroProtozoa21_FD_119630 | JGI IMG/M metagenome (GOLD analysis project Ga0181612, IMG submission 119630) | Hoatzin crop microbial communities from Cojedes, Venezuel. Combined Assembly of Gp0051906, Gp0051904, Gp0051908 | reverse complement strand
CTTTCTGCATTTTTTTTGTATCAGGAATGACTGTGAGGTGAAGGTGTGCAGTGGAAGTCTTTCGTTGAACTGTCCTTGTTCTTTGTGACTTTTCTCATTTGTTGGGTTTCTACTGTTCTTGATGTTAAATCCAAAACTGCAGTAACAGGTTGCACTTCAGACTTATCAAAGTGCTATTAATAGAAGCTTTTATACCTCTTAACTAAATCTGTGAAAGCACCCATAAGCCTGAAACACCGTTTGTGTAGTGTGACTTGGACAGTTCTGACTCATTGTCATCTGGGTTGAGAAAGCTGAGGAATGTCAGTGAAGAATTTCAAGGCCTAAGGTGAAGTGTATGCTTGTTTTATATGAATCAGACTCTCAACATGTTAAATAATAAAAAACCCAGAAAGTGATGTTCTTGTCCAGATTGACAGGCAAAATAAAATATTTACATAACATTTTCTTGGAATGTCTTGTAAAGAAACACTTTTCAGGAGCAAGTTATGTTGACAGCATCTTGAACAAAATGTAGAGTGACTTTTAGTATTTCCATTTTGGTTGTTCTGTGACTAGCTAATAACAAAGTATGCTGAAAAGACATGCTGTAAAATGTTGTTGCATTGGCTTTTTTGTTTAAACTTTCTAGTAGCCTCAAGCCCTTCTGGTTTCTGCCTTGACTGTGCTGTTAAAACCTCAGTATCTCTTGTCTGATGTCTGCAGTGTTTGTGTGCATTAATAATTAAGGTGACTGAAGAAATCATGATACAATTTGCCTCAGCTGGCCACAGTGAGCTAGAACAGCTACAAGGCTAACCTCTAATAATAAAGGTAGGCTAGCTCTCTCTGGAACGAAAATAATCCCAGGGAAGTCTCAAATGAATAAGACTGTCTTTCCCTGCTAGCACCTCCACTTAATCGAGACGATGAGGTGGTGTTTGCAGTGCTTATGGTGTCCCAGTGCTCTTGGGGAGTAGGAATTGGAGAAAAGTTGGTCAGACCTGTCATAGGCTGCTGTTGCACCCACATGAGCCACATTCATATTGAAAGTAGGGCTTCGCAGAGAAGATTTACTCCTGGAGTAGGAAACAGCCTGTGTGCTGACATGGTATGTGGTAACAGCGAGCTCTGACTTGAATCTGAATGAGAAACATGAATCTGAATGAGAAACGTTCTTCAATGTCACATGGGAGGATTGTCCTGTAGACCTGGGAGACTTATTTCCTTGGTGGAAAGGGTGGCTCTGGATGCACATCTGAAGATTTGGAGTCGATATCTGCAGCTGCTGATTCTGCATCTCTCGGAGGGACATCTTTTTTGAACAAAATGTGAATTTTTTAATTGCTTCTCTTTTACACATTGCTGCCTCAGGCAAAGAGCGCATGGCACACTAGCAGTTTCCTTAAGTTATTGCATGCTTTAGCAGGAAGTAATTATCTCTGATTATTTCATTTCCCAGCAGTACCATGCTTACCCTGCCTGGTAACTTGAAAAACTGCTCTCCTAAGATCTTGATAATCTTGTTTACATGTTGTGTGGAAGATGGGTTTGTTAATAACTTATCTAGTTATGAGACAAGAAACAATTGAGTAAAACACTTTCAAATGCCATCATCCCTTAAAGACAGCAGATTTTAGAGTAATGGTGTGTTTTCATATTTGAAGGGCAGGATGTTGCCCTTCTGTTTTCTGTTGCAAAATGCCACTTGCCAAGCCAAGTGGGATCTGGTGTTCCACTGACGATATTTCAAGCCTGACAAAGCATGTGGCTATGAAAGGAAAAGCACTTTATCGTGTCCATTTTTGAGAATCAGCACGAGTGGCAGTACTTGAACATTCTGAAATGTCACTTTTGGTGTCTGCACCAAGGTCAGTTTGTCTACCGAAGAGGTTTAAGGCTATGTATAAATAATGCCATGTCCTAGGTTGCAAAATGGTACATGAAATACCTTTTTCCTTTTTAATATGGACCCTAGGCCCAAACATCTGAGCTCTTCGCCAGAACCTGTTTCAGCTTGCATGAGAGTATAAGGCATAGTTTGGCTCTGAAAGTACTGCTGTTCATTTGTGTCTGATTTTAAAATCCAGGGTACTGTAATGACAACACAAACAGAACTTTCTGTTTGGGTACCTGTCATTGCTGTGTGAAAGACCAGAGCAGCTTAGAGGTGTCTTATACAGACTAGAGATATGATACATCCCACTTGATGACGCTTGTGGAAAGCTTGGTTCTGCTGACTGGACTTGCAGTAAGGAGCAGTTCAGGAGTCTGAAGGCTATGGTTCTCCATGTTACAAGGCTGATAACTGCTGCTGTTGTAGGAATTCCTTTGTGGTGGAGCTCAGGAGGTCACAGATGGGAGAGATTATTCTTCAGAATAAAAGGCTTAACAGTAAAACTAGTCTTTTGCTGTGTTTTTGTGAAATGTTACATTAGCACAAATGCACCAGCAGTGTGGGCTGCAGCACTGAACCTCTGGCACTGAAAACCCATGGAGAGAATTTCAGAAAAATCTTTATTTTTTTATTGGAATCAGCATGAATGTTATGATTCAATAAATATAATATATACATGTAACAGCAGAAACTTTACATTCCATCTTCAAACTGCTGAAATAGATCTTCCATTTTAAAATTTTTTTACAAGCCAGAAAAATAATCTGCCACTGTTTCTGCGTGGTCATGCAAATTGTATAAGTCACAGGTTTATTTCATCATGATGTAAAAATGCTGCTTTTAAGGAAGCAGTTGCTTTGCGCTCTGACCAATGTAGCAAAATATTCTTAAATGGAGTGTAAGGCCATACCAATTTTGTGTATGTATATATTTATATACAAGTATATATAACAAATTTATGTAGAAAAGCCAGGGAGATCCCTTTTTAAGGTGGGTAGGGAGAAGACACTTCATGATTATGCTTATACTTTTTGAATTTGTTCTAAGTATGGGTACTACACTTTATATTCTGTATTTCTTCAGTCCCTCCTCTGTTCTTGGGTGGAGAATAGCATGAAAAGTCGTAAGCAATGACTTTTTCCATTATTTTAAGACTTGTGTTAATGAACCAGTAGAGGTACTCGGAGAGCACTGGCATTGCCCACTCCTCTCTTCTTACCTTAAGCCCACTGATTAACTCTTACTCTGTGAATCCTTTTCTGATTCTGTCCTGTGAGATGCTGGTATTTTAGCACCCACCTTGCAAGGAAGGAAACCAAACCAGGTGAATATGAACTATTTCTATGTGTATTTCAAAGAAGCTTATTTGAAGTTAAAGGGAGGTGAGTTTTGTCCTCTTAAGCGAAGGAAGAGGCAGCTGCTATTAAGAGTTGATTAAACTGGGGCAGTTTTAATGCCACTGTTTTCTTCTGAGGACTCATTAAGATGGAAGAATGAAAAGAAAATGCTATGACCTTATTGCTGTTCCTTTCTGGATTGTGAGCAAACTTGAGGAAAATATCTGTATCCTGCTTTTTTTTAACAAGCACACACAAAAAAATTGCAAAAGTAGTTTGAATCTGGATTTAGTATTTACAGAAGAGTGATAAATGCACTCTGAGGGATGGGTGAGGTTGAGGGTATAATCCACAGCAGTCTGTCCTGTAGCTGAGGTCTTGGTCTGTGTTGGCAAACCATGTGTTTCTTACCCTGAGCTCTGCTGGAGAGCGGAGGGTGACTGGTATTGCCCTCTCGGGGTGGGGGGGGGACGACGACTGACTGCTGGCGGAGGGATGGGGCAGCCACGAGCATCTAATGCTGTGAACTGCTAAACCCTGCCCACTTCGTTTGCAAGAGCCCTTGGCTGTCCCTGGTATAAACAGCATCAAGGTGCTGTTGTATTTTGGAACAAATGAGCTTTAAGTCAGGCTTGGAAACAAAGATTTTCTTCATACAAATGGCTTGCAGATGGGATACAGAAAATGGGACAAAACAATGCCACTACTTCATTTGCTTTTTTCAGTTTTTAGGGGGTATTCTACCTAGATGCCAGATTTCTGGGGGCTTGACCAGTGAGGTGAATGCTTCTGGGAGCAATGTTTGTCAAGGGCACAGAGAAAACGCACTCTCTATGTCCTGAACTGTTCCCCCTTCTATTTGTTTTGTATGTTTTCAATTAGAAAGTATTCGTGCTGTGTGTCTTTGTATCTCCCCTCCAAAGTAAAACCAAATGTGCAATGGTTGTCCTGAAGAGAAATATCTTAAGTATTTTATTTTTCTTCTAAAGATAAATTCATTTACAAAACAGTGTAAAAGGGTGTGCGTCTGTAGTTGCAAGGGACAGATTTCTGGGTTCTCCCTTTTTTTATATTGTTTAAGTGTTGCAAGTTTTTCGTTACTCCTCGTCTTGGTTTTAATATAAGCATGATATGCTGTACACTCTGGTGGAATGTGAGTAGACAACACAGTCTGTGAAATGTCAGTCAACAACAGTGTTATGCCTGCTTATGGCTGTTGTTTGATCTCGGGTGAGTGGTTACAAACAGCTGCTTGGGACAGGCTTGTGCATCTTCAGGTTTCAAAGGCTGCTTCCAGAATGCTGCAGGGATGGTAAGCTGCGATGAAATGCACTGTGACCTCTGCGTGTCAGGCCATTTTTAGGTGAAGTCCTTAGCGTGTTGCTTCATCTTGGCATCTATCTATTGATCCTAATTCACTGAAGTCTTACTGCATCTCAAACGCACATGTGGATGGCTTTTAGCACAGTTGCCTTCTGTTTCAGTTCCTTTGAAACAGTCATCTCTCTCCTTCAGCTCGGTAAGTCCATGAAAGAAGAGGTGAGCTCCGGCCATGATCAGTGCTGTCAGTGTGTCGTGGCCAGACTCGGGAGCCACACAAACATATATTTTTGCAGATGAATTCCATTTCGTAGCAGGCTTGAGATGTTCCAGGCAGTGCATTTTTCAGGATAATTCGTTCCACATGCACATGGTGAGTTAAGTCACTTGGCCTTTGTGCCTCAATGTCTGTGTCTGTCACCTCATACGCCTCTGGAGCTGGCCTGTGCCTCCTGACCTGCCGCACCAGTCGCAGGGAGTGCAGCGCTGACTGTACAGCGAGATGCTCTGACATTGCGGTGAGCAGAGATGGAGCTCAAAGGCAGAGTTCAAGCACAACAGATCGCTCTTCCCAGTGAGGGGAAGGTGGATTACATTCCTGTCTCAAATTCTCACGTAATGTCAATGTTTGGACCTTACTGTTCATTTCCCCAAAATCCACATTTGGGTGCTCCCAAAGCTGACATCCCCCAATTAACCTGCTGTCTTGACCCGATTTAAGGGAGGGACCTATCAATCATGGTTTTGAAATGCGGGTATCTTTCAACTGTCCTGTCAGCTTTAGTAACCCCGCTCAGTGCTGGAGCATGGTGAAGGGGGCATCAGCCTGGGGTGGAGGTGCTGTTCTTACAAGTTCTCCCCTTTGAGTAGGTGAACTTGGGGATTTGTCAGCTTGGTCTGTGCTGCTTCTGAGCTTATTTTCCCTGCCTGCTTCTGATCTAACCCTGGAATTGGAAGAATACAAGTGTTTTGGACAGAAACATAAGTGGTTTTGGGAAGAGGGGGACAGAAAGGAAACAGTACAAGTTTAGTGTAGGAAAGGGCAGAGCAGAATGTTTCAAAGCCTTGGTTCCCCCAACCTAGGCAAGCATAAGGTAAAGGAGCTTGTGCTCCTTTCTGTGAAGATATTGTGGAGTCAGCCTCTAGCTGAGCATTTCTTGTAGAGCTGAGCTCGACTGCCGTGACCAGTATCACTGGCCACGGTTACTTAAACAGAATGCTAAGAAGATACAAAAATAGCCTAGTGCATTAGTGGTGGTGTTTTTCATTGTTCTTCATTTTTCCTGATAAAAAGTGGGATTGATGGCAAGTGGAAGCATGCATCTAATCAAGCACTTGCTGGGATTGTTATACTCCTGCCTGTGAAGGATGTACTGGTGTCCGTCAGCTTAGCGTGCAGTTGTTCAGCAAGATGTATTTCCAGCAGCGTTCTTGTGCTGTAGAGGCTGCCGCTTCTCTGCCTCCTTGTTTTATTTACTGGTGTCTCAAGCTTTGTTTTTAGAGGTGACACTGCCCATGCTGTACCATACCTCTTCCTCTGCCGGGCAAGCCAAGCCTCATGAATTGTCTTCCCAACCCCTCAAAGAACAAGCTGTAGCATTTAAAGCCTCAAATTCCAGGAGGACCACATGGACTGGGGTTGCAATTACGACTGCACTTACTACAGTGAGGAGTAACTACTACAAGCTCATGTGCCTTATGTGAGTCTTGATCGGCTCTTCCCTTCTCATTTCTGATTCCCTGCCCTCACTCTACTCTTGGGTAGGGAGCTGAACTTTTAGGACTTCTATGATTCTAACACTGCAGCCTCGGAGGAGCAGAGCTGGCCTAGGAGTTGTGGTCACAACACAGCTGTGTCCATCTGTGGCACATCACAAGCTCCAGAGCTGGCCCTGCTCCTCAGGAGCTTGTGTGTTGGTTCTGTAGCCCATCACAAGCAACCGTGATAAGGATACATTTAAAAATGTGTTAAGTGCATATCCAGGAGAGGTGGCTAAGGTACCACCCTTGGCACAATCTGTTCAATATTGCATAGTTTTAGTTCAATAAAGGTCAGTGTTTGGGGGGGGTTAGGTGTTGGGCAAGGAACACTGAAGTCCAAGCCCCAATTATGCTATCGTTAGAAGTCACAGCCTGTTGATCTCTGCAGGGCTATGACAGGGCAATGCTGACTTAAGCAACACTACTATTAGGCGTCCACTGTAATTGTGACTGTGCGGGTGTCTTTACTGCAAGGTTGATCCAGGCTTGAACCTGGACCTGTAATTTAGTGCCCAAGTTCTGTGGTGTGCTCAACCCAGGCCAGCTGGCTCAACTGGTCTGCAGTCTAAAGCTTGATTCATGTTTTTGTCAGACAAGTAACCCAGGAGTGTCCTAGTATCTCCAAGTGCCTAAATAAGGCAGGCCTGTCCTCCTGCAGACCCGCTGGGGATGGTGACTTCAGCCTGCTATGGTGCCAGCAATCCTGGGACCAGCTTTCTAAAAGCGCTAGCAGCAAAAGTTACTCATGAGCTCTGTGTCCCTCAGACCTGGCAGCTCCAGGCCAGCTCTACTTGTCTCTGCTTGTGCCAAGCTTGACTCACCTGCCACAGCAATGATACACTTGCAGCTCTGAGCTGGAGCACGTAGTTAATGATGGTACTTCGTGCCCCAGCCAGGCTCAGCCAAGTTTCCTGGGCAGGTGAAGAGGATGTCCTTGTCTGGCTTAAGCTACTTAAGCAGTTCAAGTGGCAAATCTAAAATCTAATTTCAAGCCAGGCTTATTTGTGATGGTATCCCATTTCCAGGAAAAGATGGATGATTTTGTAATGAAAGCACCAACTTACTTGAACCTCAGGTTGGGAATAGGTAGTAGGGTTTTGTATCCTCTCTCCTTGCTGAGAACTACTGCTGTTGGGAAGCTGCTGAGGTCCTTCTCCCTTGTGCTTTTTATGGCTGACTTCTTAGTGCACGTGGGAGTGGTGGCACCATTAAGCACAGCATGCAAGCTTGTTAAGCCAATGCGAAGTCATCCCTGCCTTCCCTCAAAGTGGCAACATCCCCTTTGTGAGTCTGTTGCCAGTGCACATGCCCTCTCTGTGCGTGGCCCGGGTCAAATGCTGACCCGTCTCCAGCATTGCTGTCAGCCGGCCCTACCCCAGGATGGGCTGCAGTGCTCTGTCTGCAATGGACCCAGGAGCAGGAACATCACAAAGATCAGACTCCCTCACAATTTCTACTCAGAAGACTGGCAATAAAGTGCCTGAGGACTGCAACCCAGATTTGCTAAACTTTATGGTCACAATTACTTAATACAATCTCGTAATTCCTGTTGCCGGCTTTGACTCTTGCATCATACCTGTTAGCACTGTCTGCCTTGAATGCCAGGAGAAGACAGCGATGGGGCATGCAAATGGATCTCTGCTCTTGCTTTTCCTTTTCCTTCCCCTTCTCTTCCAGTCTGTGCCAGGACCCTCATGTGACAATTTAACCGTAATTTCCTCTGCTAGGTGCTGAAATCATCCCTCTCTTTATAGACAGCCGTGTAGTTTGTGTTCTCCACCATGTACCAGGACCTTTGGTCCTTTGCTGGCACCGTGATGCTGGGACAGCATGACAGGGTGAGTGAGGGTAGAGATGAACCGGGAAAGCTGCAGAACTACAAATTATAAGGTCCGTTTTCCTGGGCACAGCATGCCTGCTGCAAGAGAGATCACAGGGTGGGATTCCTCACCTGGCTCAGCCTGTGCTGCTTATTACCAAGCTAACTCCACTGTCTCCGGTCCAGGCTGTGCACTTCAGTGTTCCCTTAGTGTGGGATCGCCTGAGGGCATCACCCAAGGGCTGCTCATCCCAGCAGTTCTCCGAGGAGAATAATGTGCCCAATGCAAGCACCATCTCTCCCCATCAGCTGTGAGCAGAGCCTAGAGTAGCTCCAAGCAGATACCCTGTGCAAAATGTGTAACAACTCCTTACACATTGCCTGGTTCACAACAACTTATTTCTTCTCGGGCCCTCTGTTGCACACCACAGTAGAAGGAGACTGGGACTAGAAGAACCAGAAGGAGATGGGGACTGTAAGAACCTGATTTCCAATGAACAGCTGCTCTCTACCTAGATCACTAAAAAAAGTGGAGCCCTGCAGGGAGAATAGCCAAAACATCTGCCTTCTCTCGGACTTACGCTGCTTTGGTTTCACACAGAGCACAATCAAAAAAGACCTTGCTGGCCCCCCTTGCGTTCCCCAGGAGTCCTCTTCATGCATGCTTTGCTATCAGACCGCTTCCCTGGTAACTCTCTTACTCTACCCGCTTAGGAGGAATGGTTTTATTCACATATTTTGCATTGTATTTACCGAGACACCTATCTGTGTGAGGCCCTACAAACATTGCAGAGCTGAGGAACAGTCCCATAGAAATGAAAGTTCAAGTCACAAAAGGGAGATGAACACAGGAACATTCAATGTACTTGAATAAAGAGATTTGTGTAGATTCATTTGAGTGAGAGAGATGTGCAACTGCCCTTAAGAAATAATTGTTAAGGAGATGATGGGATGGGAAGACTTAAAGGACCTGAAGTAATTTTGAAGATGCTAAAATGAATAAATACTGGGTTCTGCTTTGGTGCTCGTCCTAGCACTCTGAAGAATAATCAAGTATCTTAATTTTGTGTTTAAATACTATATGTCTCCATACAAATGATAGATATCGATTGTAGGAGAAGCAGCACTAGATATCCCTTACATCTCCCTTGGAGAAGGCAATGGGAGAGTTTTATGTGCTTTCTAGCAGGGAAGGGATCAGATACTTCTTTTGCTGAACTGAGCTCTGGGGGATGCTCTAGCAGGGCAGGACCCGCTGCTTGCAGTTACCCAGACAGGAGATGCACAGTGTCCAGCTGGCAGGCAGCAACCCCAGAGCTGCAGCTGCGCTGGTGGGATTGGGTTTTGAGGGAGAAGGGCTCCATATTGCTTATCTACTGCTGCCGGTAGCAAGGTTTTGGAGGAAGGAATGGGATATTGGAAGAGATTACCTGTCCTTGGCACAGGGAGAAGAACTATGCTTTATTAAGGAATGGTAGTACAGTACAAAAATAGGATTATATAAAATCTGTGAAAAATATGGCACCATTGAAAATAGCCTTTTCTCCTTTCACAAGTTCCTTTCTTTTTAAAAAAATATATATTATAACTACTTTAATCTTTTTTTCCACCAGCACTAGGAAATCAAGCAAGGTCTTCAAATTGCAGTTGAGATAAAGGACAACCAATAGTATAATATGTATTGCCTTGGATTTGCCTTAAAATTTAAGATCTTCAGAAGAGGCAAAAGAAAAAAAAAAACAACAAACTTTTAGAAAAGTCTAGGGAAAACAAAAAAAACCATTTATGTTCCTAGAACGTGAGAATATTCATCATTTGAGATTTTGATGCTTTTAGGAACAAAGTGCCCCAGCCCTGACCAGCAAAGGCTGCTGGGACAGGAGGAAGGAGGGCACTACCAGCGCCATGAAGCGACAGCCTGCCCGTGTGTTTGAAGGCAAGCTGGTGCTTTGCCAGGGCCAAGGCGAAGCCTCGCAGCCCGCAGCAGACCGCGTGCTTACTGGTCTGTCCTGGACCCTCTTCAGCATCTCTCTCGGATTTCCACGGTATTGAGATCACAGATGGAAAGCCACTTTAATCAGGAATTAAAGTGGGGAAAACTCATCTACCTGACCAAGAAACAGTAAGTTTATCCTATTTTTTTCTTTTCCATAGTTATATGTAAGGAAAAATAATTCCTGCTCATGAAGTGATACGTTTCCAGCAACATCTGGAAATAATATTGTTTGGGATAAAGCTCTGTTTTTCCGAAGAGTCCAAGTGAATTAGGACCCCATTTTCTCTCTTTATTGCCAGACTGACTACTGTCTATTTTAATCAAATGTTTTGCTTCTGAGCCTCGTTTGTAAGAGGTAACAGTTACTGAGTTAAATTCCATCAATATGGCTGGAAGCTACCCTGCAACATCAAATCCTGTACATTCTTACTAATAAATATAATTGCTGGCACTATTAAAGCAGCCTACTTTGAAGATGAGATAGGTTATCAAAGCAAGTTCTGTTGCAATAGAGAGACTAAACACAGCCTAATACACATGGAGAAAAATATTTGATTTTGAAAACTGCACAGACTTGCCAGAGGCTCCTAGGACAGGCTAAGGTCTTGTCTGCATGGTGAAACTGCCTGGCAGGAGATCTGTGGGACAGCTGTGTCAGCACCGTCAGACCTTTGCCAAGACCCCAGCACGTTTCATGTTGGGATGCCAGTGCTGCTTGCTGTCACCGGGCAGGCAGCTCTGGGGCTGGAAAATGGCCCGAATGGAAACTGGCTGCTTAATGAAGAGAAAATAACACTGCTTATGGTGAGCATCAAACGAGCCCAGTGGTTGGCAGAGTCGAAATGGATGCAAAGGCAGGCTGGTAAGCATGTAATTCTTATTTTAGTCTCTAAACTCCCATAGGCTCCACTAGCAGCTTAAGTGCTTCTGGATGAGCAGGAAACGCAAGCATCTTTCTGATGATTTCTGGTCCCTAATTTTCCTTCCTCTGGCCTTACTCAGTGCCAAGAAGTGACACCGGAGCCCTAGAGAAGCAGTAACTGTGACTTTATTTGCATCTCTAAGCAGTAGGTATAGGATGAACATGAGATTCCTCTTTGGTCTCGAGGCCCTTCTCTAAGCTGAAGCAGAATGAAGCGAGGTGGGAACTTCTTCCTTCTCCTTGCTCTGGTCTTGCCCTTGGGATATAGGATCAAAACTCACTTGAGTGGGAGGATGGTACACGGGGTTTGTTAACAACCTATGCTCAACTCCTTAGAGCAGCTCCAGTTAGGAAGGAAACCCGCAGCCCTGCAGCCAGCTGTGCCCTGGTGAGCCATCCCGGGTAGCCTGGGGAGATTGAGAAGTTGTGAGAACCACCACCAAATTGGCCGACTCCTAAGTTCAAGGTCTGGGCATCCTTTTTGCCCAAATTACAGTGATTTGCAGTTGTTCCCCTGCGTGAGCAAGGAGCTATGGTGCGTGGGCTGCCAAACCTCTGCCCTGCTGCCGAGCAGGGAGGGGAATTCCCTGGATTTGCTCTTTCATCTCAGACAAGGACGCGCCGTTTAAAGCAATCGCACCACCCGCAGTTGGCACGACCGGCTGTCGCGCATGCAGGGAGAGTTCAATAATTCAGCAAGCAAACCCAGAGCCAGCAGCAGGCTTGGGCTCCAGCCAAGGCTCGGAAAGTTGTCCTAGCATCGAATAACGGCTCTGCTCGGTGTCTTGATATCTCCCCGCTTGGGAAAGCACTGTCTGCCAGGGGAAGGAGAAATCCTCAGCCCACAGGTTGTCTGCGGCTCCAGTGGAGGGAGGGGGCAGATGTACTGGTGTTCACACTGGTATCTCATGACCTTTCCCTGTCTCAGCAGTGCAAAGGGAGGCAGAAAGCTAGGTGGTCTTTGCCAAAACATTAGGAAATATCGCTGTCTACCCTAGTCCACACAGTGACCATCATGGTTTTTACTTTTTGCTTCCTTTTTTTATCTTTGTTGTTCTTATCCTTTGTTTCTTTCTTTCTTTTTTTTTTTTTTTTTTAAATAAAGTGTATTTAGTGCTGGTGAAAGGTGCTGAATTGGCAGCCTTGGAGATGGGTGCTTTCTCTGGGCTTCCTCCTCTTGGCACCAACCCTGTGCTAGGACAGCTCGCAGATCCCTGCACCCCACTGCCCTCTCCAATAGCTGCCTCTTCCTGCACTAGTTGAGATACCCATGGCTGAGCATTGGCTCCCACCTCCCATCTCAGGCCTGGATGCTGCTGACCTGGGTGAGACTGGACTCGACGGTGCTGGAGGACACTTTGTAGTGAGCTGCCCCAGCTGCTGCGGGGGAAGAGGACCCTGTCTGTTCCCAGAGCAAGCAGCAGCTCTGCAGCCCAGGTCATCTGTGGTCCGGTCCTGAGCAGGAGATGGGGGTGAGGGGAGAGGAGGGAGAGTAGAAGCACCCCTTGGGTGCCACTTGTCTCTCTACCTTCACTTAGTGCCTAATCCAGACCCGACCCCAAGTGCTTCAGTGCAGACTGATTGTCTCTTCCTTCACGCTCTCTTTCACCCACCTCGCTAAAGTGCAAACGAATATGACTGAATCACCCCGGGAGCTGCAGCCCGGCTCACCCCCAGGGTCCCAGGGAGGCAAGGGGGACGTCAAACCCTGGACTGGCCCATGCCAGCTCTG
>Ga0181612_116860_pt1 | contig 12763 bp, 11 predicted proteins | sample HoacroProtozoa21_FD_119630 | JGI IMG/M metagenome (GOLD analysis project Ga0181612, IMG submission 119630) | Hoatzin crop microbial communities from Cojedes, Venezuel. Combined Assembly of Gp0051906, Gp0051904, Gp0051908 | reverse complement strand
CTGCCTCAGCTCAGTTTGAGCAGGGCAAGATGTATGCGGGAGCATCGCTCTCTGGTCTCGGACTGGCTTACGACTCGACCAACAAGTTGAGCATCGGCGTGCGCGCCAAAGGAGGATACTTCTTCCTCGACGACTGGATGCTGACGGCCGACATCGACTATCAGAAGCGTCACGACCAGCCCTACACTCTCGCCGTTGGTGCCGGCGGACGCTACTATATAGAGCAGAACGGCATCTATCTGGGAGCAAGCCTGAAGTTCGTGCACTACAACAAGACCCACGACGACCTGATGCCTAGCGTTCAGGCCGGCTATTCGTTCTTCATCAGCCGCACCGTAACCATCGAGCCGGAGGTTTACTACGACCAAAGCACGAAAAGCCACAGCAAGTACAGCGGCGTCGGCTTCCGTCTTGGCTTCGGCGTCTATCTGTGAGTTTAAGTTCATTAGTTGATGAAGTTTCAAGTTCTCAAGACAAAAGAACGCTCCGAAGAAATGTTTAAAGTTTAACGTTTAAAGTTCAAAGCAAATGTTATCAGTAGATGAATTGGAAGACCGGCTGATAGAGCTGGCTTTTGCCGAAGACATCGGCGACGGCGACCATACCACCTTGTGCTGTATTCCCGAAGATGCAATGGGCAAGTCGCACCTGCTCATCAAGGAGGAAGGCATACTGGCCGGCGTTGAAGTGGCGAAGAAAGTGTTTGCCGACTTCGACCCCACGATGCAAGTAGAAGTACTGATGGGCGACGGCACGCACGTGAAACCTGGCGACATCGCCATGATTGTAACCGGCAAGGTGAGAAGCCTCTTGCAGACGGAGCGGCTGATGCTCAACATCATGCAGCGCATGAGCGGCATAGCCACCATGACCCACCGCTATGTGGAGCGGCTGGAAGGCACGAAGACCCGCGTGCTCGACACCCGCAAGACCACTCCCGGCATGAGAATGCTGGAGAAGCAGGCAGTGAAGATTGGCGGAGGCTGCAACCACCGCATCGGACTCTTCGACATGATATTGCTGAAAGACAACCACGTGGACTTCGCCGGCGGCATACGCAATGCCATCGACCGCTGCCACAAATACCTGGAAGAGAAGGGGCTGAACCTGAAGATTGAGATTGAGGTGCGCAACTTCGACGAGCTGCAGCAAGTGCTCGAGCGCGGAGGCATCGACCGCATAATGCTCGACAACTTCACACCCGCCGACACTCGCAAGGCGGTGGAGATGATTGGCGGAAAGTATGAGACGGAATCGTCGGGCGGAATAACCATCGACACCATCCGCGACTATGCCGAATGCGGCGTTGACTATGTGTCGGTGGGAGCACTGACCCACTCCGTGAAAGGGCTCGACATGAGCTTCAAGGCATGTTGACGGTCCTGCTGGGACTGATGCTGGCAGCCAGCGTCACCTACGGCTCTCCCATCGACTACGAAATGTTGCTTGCCGGAAACTTCGGCGAGCCACGCCCTCATCACTTTCATGGCGGCATCGACGTAAAGACGGAGGGACGCGAGGGAAAGCATATCTATGCCATCGGCGACGGCTACGTGAGCAGGCTGACATCGGGCGTAGAAGGTTTCGGCAACGCTGTGTATATAGCCCATCCAGAGGGCTACACCAGCATATATTGCCACCTGAAACGCTTCACTCCGCGCATGCAGCGGATAATGGACAACTGGAAAGCCGAACACGGGTCGAAGAGCGCCGACATACGATTCAAGCCCACCGACCTGCCCGTCAGCAAAGGCCAGCTCATAGCACTGAGCGGCAACACCGGTTTCAGCACTGCGCCACACCTTCACCTTGAGATTCACGACACGAAAACGTGGGACATGCGCGACCCACTCATCTTTCTCGGATACCTCGTGAAAGACAGCACCGCCCCGACGGCTCACGGATTCAACGCCTATCCACAGGAGGGCGAAGGAGTGTTCAACGGCAGCGGCTCGAAACAGACATTCGGATTTTCGTCGCACAATCTCGATACGGAGTTCACTGCTTGGGGCAAAGTTGGCTTCGGACTGTGGGCAAACGACTACATGGAGGGCACTCACAATCATTTCGGCATTCGCGAAACCCACCTGATGGTTGACGGACGGAGCGTGTTCCACAGCAACGTTGACGGCATTCCCACCCGACAAAACAGAATGGTGAACTCGTGGGGCGACTATCGCCACTGGCGCACGAGAAACGTGTGGTACATGAAGTCGTTTATCGAGCCAGGCAACAAATTGCCCATCCTGACCGCCGACGAAAACCGTGGCATAATCGACTTCAACGAAGAGCGTCTCTACCAAATAGAGTATCAGCTTAGCGATTATTTCGGCAACGTATCACGCTACCACTTCACTGTGAGAGGCGAGCGACAGAAGATTGAAAAGGCTAAGGCGAAAGACCCGCTTCGACTGATGAAATGGAATCAGACCAACGTATATTCGCGTCCTGGTATGCAGCTTGTCATTCCGCGAGGAATGCTCGGCACCGACGTCGAGCTGCAGCCGTCGGTCTATCAGCAGGAAGGCAAGCTGTCAGCACGCTACACCTTCGCGCCCTACTCGGTGCCGCTCTTCAACTGGGCTGAAATCAGCATTGCCGTTCGACGGCCGGTGGCCGACCCAAGCAAGTTGTACATCACCGACAGCCGCGGCCACCATCTTGGCGGAACCTACAAGGACGGATGGGTGACGGGCAGAATGCGCGACCTCGGCGAGCATTATGAGCTGGCCTACGGCGATGAGGAGGACGAATGAAAACAGAAAGGCTGTGCCTGTATATATAAATAATGTATAGAAAAAAACAGACAGACAAATAGCAAACAAGATGAAAAGATCAATGAAAATGGGCGTCGGACTGCTGCTGGCTCTGCTCGCCGTCGCCAACCCAACGTGGGCTTGCACCAACTTTATCGTAGGCAAAAAAGCATCGGCCGACGGCAGCGTGATATGCACATACAATGCCGACAGCTACGGAATGTTCGGCCGACTGTACCACTATCCCGCTGGCAAGCACGCCAAAGGGGAGATGCGGCAAATCTACGACTGGGACACCAACAAATATATGGGTGAAATTCCCGAAGCCGCAGAGACTTACAACGTGGTTGGCAACATCAATGAGTGGCAACTGACCATCGGCGAGACCACCTTCGGCGGACGCCACGAACTGCTCGACACCACAGCCATCATCGACTACGGCTCGCTGATCTACATCACCCTGCAACGCTCGAAAAACGCCCGCGAAGCCATCGGCGTGATGACGTCGCTCGTTGAGAAATACGGATTTGCCAGCGAGGGCGAGACCTTCACCATCTGCGACCCCAACGAGGCTTGGATAATGGAGATGGTAGGCAAAGGCACTGGAGCGAAAAGTGCTGCATGGATAGCAGTGCGCATCCCCGACGACGCTATCTGCGCCCACGCAAACCAAAGCCGAATAAGGAAAGTGAACCTGAAAGACAAGCAAAACGTTATCATATCAAAAGACTGCATAAAGTTCGCCCGCCAGAAGGGTTGGTTCAGCGGCAAAGACGCTGATTTCTCATTCTGCGACGCTTTCGGTCCAGCCGACTTCGAAGGACGACGCTACTGCGAAGCCCGCGTTTGGTCGTTCTTCAACCATTTCTCCACCGATATGAACCGCTACCTGCCCTATGCTATGGGCAAGGAAGACAACGCCGAACCAATGCCGCTCTGGATTAGACCGAACAAAAAGGTGAGTCTGCAAGACGTCATGGCATGTATGCGCGACCACTACGAAGGCACGCCATTCGCGCTCGACAGCGACATCGGAGGTGGCATCTGGGACATGCCCTATCGCCCCACCCCACTCACATTCGAAGTTGACGGAAAGAAATACTTCAACGAGCGACCCACCAGCACCCAACAGAGCTGTTTCAGCTACGTGAGCCAAATGCGCAACTGGTTGCCGAGACAGGTGGGCGGATGCTTCTGGTTCGGAAACGACGACGGCAACATGGTGGCCTACACACCGATATATTGCTGCATCACCGAACAGCCACGTCCCTACAACACGCCTGGCGCCGATGCCGTAACATTCTCTATGGACAACGCCTTCTGGGTGTGCAACTGGGTGGCCAACATGATTTACCCACGCTACTCCATGATGTTCGGCAGCCTGCAGGAGGTGCGCGACTCGTTGGAACAATCGTATCAGAAAAACCAGTCAAGCATTGAAGCAAAGGCCCAGCAACTGCTGAAAAATCAAGGAGCCGATGCCGCAGTGAAATATCTCACCGAATACAGTTCGGAAAAAGCCGACCAGATGCTGGAGCGCTGGAAGCAGTTGGCCTTCCATATTATTGTGAAATACAACGACATGACTGTGAAGCCAGAGCAGAACGGAACATTCAAGCGCACAGCGACAGGACTGGCTGCCTCGCCAAAGCGTCCTAGCTTCTCGAAGAAATACGCAAAGGAACTGATACGACAGACGGGCGACCGATACGTTTATCCCACCAAATGAACATCACGCTGATAGGAGCAGGACGCCTGGCCCACCAGCTGGGCAAGTCGCTCAGCAAGGCCGGCCACAAGATAACAGAAGTTTACAGCCGTACCGAAACCTCTGCAAAAGCACTAGCCGACCTGCTGGAGACGACATACTGCTGCGACCTGTCGAAGGTAAGCCGCGACAGCGATGTTTACGTGTTCGCACTGAAAGACAGTGCTCTGGAGCAAGTGGCATCGCAAATCTGCCCCACTATCGGAGAAGCACTGGCAATCCACACAGCCGGCAGCATGCCTATGGAACTGTTCAAAGGAAAGGCCCGCCACTACGGAGTGCTCTACCCCATGCAGACATTCTCGAAAGAGCGCAACGTGGACTTTACAGACATTCCCTGCTTCATAGAAGCCAGCGACGAAGCCAGCGAAAGCAAAATCAGACAAATGCTGGAAGGTGTGAGCCAACTGATAATAAAGATGGACACAGACAGAAGGAAGAAATTGCACTTGGCCGCTGTCTTTGCCTGCAACTTCAGCAACCACTGCTACGCAATGGCCGAAAAGATACTGAAATCCGAAGGCATAGACTTCAACGTGATGCTCCCACTAATTGACGAGACTGCACGCAAGGTTCACGACCTTTCTCCGGCAAAGGCACAGACTGGACCAGCCGTAAGATGGGACGAAAACGTAATCCAGAACCAGAGCAACCAACTCGAAGGCATCGACCGCGACATCTACATGCTGATGAGCGAGAGCATCCATAGAAACCTCAAAACATAAAAAAAGCAAGAAAAAAGTGATACCATACGACTTAAAGAAAATACGTGCCATCATTTTCGACGTGGACGGAGTGCTCAGCCGCCAGACCATAGCAATGGACGAAAACGGCGAACCATTGCGCACAGTCAACATTCGCGACGGCTACGCCATACAGCTGGCCGTAAAAGAGGACATGACCATTGCCCTGATGACTGGCGGCAACAACGAAGCTATCCGTAAAAGATACGAGCGACTGGGAGTGAAGGAAATCCACATGAAGTGCGACGTTAAAATAACCACCTACGAGAATTTCCTGCAACGACACTCGCTCACCGACGAAGAGGTGATGTATATGGGCGACGATATTCCCGACCATCAGATTATGAGCCGTTGCGGATGTCCCGTATGTCCCAAAGACGCATGCCCCGAGATCAAGGCTCTGAGCATCTACGTGAGCGACTATTGCGGAGGCGAAGGATGCGCCCGCGACGTGATAGAGCAGACGCTGAAAGCACAAGGGAAATGGATGAAGGACGAACACGCCTTCGGATGGTAATCCACTTTAAACTTTAGCTTAATGTATAAAGTAATATTAGCAAGCAATTCTCCACGTAGGAGAGAACTGCTCAACGGACTTGACATGGAATATGAAGTGCGGGTGATAAAGGGCATCGACGAAAGCTATCCGCACGACTTGCCCGTAGAGAAAATTTCGGAACACATCGCTATAAAGAAAGCATCAGCCTACGCCCTAGCTCCAGACGAACTGCTCATCACAGCCGACACCACAGTAATCGTAGGACAAGAGGTGCTGGGCAAACCCACCGACGAAACTGACGCCCGTCGGATGCTACATTTGCTGAGCGGCACAACTCACAAAGTAATCACAGGCGTGGCACTGACCACCGCCAACCGACAAAAGAGTTTTTCCGTTGCAACCGACGTAACATTCAAGCCTCTCACCGACGAAGAAATCAACTATTACATCAAGCATTACAAGCCATACGACAAGGCCGGTGCTTACGGCATACAAGAGTGGATTGGATATGTAGGAGTAACGGGAATCAGCGGCAGCTACTACAACGTGATGGGTTTGCCCGTCAGCAGGCTCTATCAAGAAATGCAGAACCTTTAATACGGCAGTTATGGAGTTGCAGTTCGAGCGACCAAAGTAAACAATCATTTAGGTTCTTCGGTTTATAAGCTATTCTAACAGGACATGCGGAAGCGAAGTCCAAACAAAAAGTTTAAAAACCGAAGAACCTAAAAGAGTTTTAAATCGAAATATTTATTTCTTCTTGGAGTTTTCCGTCTTGGCGGCGTCTTTTTTGGCTGCGCCGTCCTTCTTGTAGCGCTTGTTGAGTCCCTTCACCACGTCGTCGGTGATGTCGAAACGCTTGTCGGCCAAAAGTATGTTGTCGCCAGCCTTGCTCAAGATGAGGTCAAACTTCTTGTCCTTGTTGTATGAGTTAAGGAAGTTTTGGATAGAGTCGCGCAGGGCATCATTAAACTTTGCAGTCTCCATCTCCAACTCGTTAGCCAATCGCGCCTGCAGCTCTTGAAGGTCTTGCTGGCTCTTTTGTATGCCGGCCTGAGCTGCCTCTGCCTGCTCGCGACTGGTGAAACCGTTGTTTTGCAGCTTGCGCTGGAAATTTGCAGCCGCTGCCTCCAACTGCTTTCCCTTCTGATTGAGGGTGTTGCGGGCATTGTTGCTTTTTTTCTCAAGGAGTATGGAGTATTCCTTGCAATACTGATACTGAGTCATGATTGAGTCAACCTCCACGTAGGCGATTCTCATGCCTGGATGCGGGCATTCTGCAGGCTCCGGCTTTTGGTCCATCTTGGGGCTGGAGTTGTTGCATGCTGCCAGCATCATTGTAGCCATAACAGCCACAGCATAAATTTTCTTTTTAAACATAACTTATTTACTTTAAACTTTATCCTTTTTCTTCCGTGCTTCCCTGTCCTGATCGATTACGCAATGAATGCCTTGCTTGCGCAGAGCCTCATTGTCGTGAATATGTTGCGAGGAGAATGTTCCGTTTTTGCGAAAAATCACCTTTACGCAAAAAAAGAGCATTCCGATAGCAATTATTAACACGCTCAAGAGAAACACTTTCAACATATTTTCTTACTTTTGCATACGATTTGGCGGCAAAGGTACAAATATTTTTGCAAAATCAACAAATAAAAGATGATAAATATGAATAAAAGTGATTTAAAACCGAGCGGTGTCTTCCAGCAGTTTGCGAAGATCAACGAGATTCCCCGCCCCTCAAAGCGCGAGGAGAAGATGATAGAATACTTGAAGCAGTGGGGCGAGAGCCACCATCTGGAGACGAAAGTGGATGAAACGGGAAATGTGCTGATACGCAAACCGGCCACGCCAGGATTTGAAAACCGCAAGACGGTAATCCTGCAAAGCCACATGGACATGGTGTGCGACAAACTGGTGGACGTGGAGTTCGACTTTGACAACGATGCCATCCAGACTTATGTTGACGGTGACTGGCTGAAGGCAAAGGGCACGACTCTGGGAGCCGACGACGGCATCGGCGACGCCATCGAGCTGGCAATCCTTGATGCCGACGACATAGAGCATGGCCCGATAGAGTGCGTATTCACTCGCGACGAAGAGACAGGGCTGACGGGCGCAATGGGCATGAAGGCTGGATTTATGACTGGCGACTATCTCATCAACCTTGACTCGGAAGATGAGGGACAAATATTCATCAGCTGCGCCGGCGGACGCAACACGCGAGCCAAGTTCCGCTTCAATCGCGAAGATGCTCCTGAAGGCTACTTCTTCATCACCGCCCAAGTGAAAGGATTGAAAGGCGGACACTCTGGCGACGATATTGAGAAGAAGCGCGCCAACGCTGTGAAAATACTTTCGCGATTCCTATATAACGAGCAGGAAAAGATGGACTTGCGCCTTGCCTCACTGAACGCAGGAAAACTACACAATGCCATTCCTCGCGATGGCAGACTGGTGATTGCCATTCCGTCAGACAGAAAGGAAGAAGTGCGTGCCGACTGGAACGTTCTGGCAAGCCAAGTGGAAGATGAGTTTCATGTTACCGACGTGGAAATGGAGTTCTCAATGGAGAGCTGCGAACCACAAAAAGTGCTGCCAAAGGCAACAAGCGAGAAGCTGATACAGTCGCTTCAGGCTTGCGACAACGGCGTGTTTGCCATGTGTCAAGACGAAGCTCTTGCATGGATGGTGGAGACATCAAGCAATCTGGCCGCCGTTACAACGACCGATGGCGAAGTAGAGGTGCTCTCGTCGCAACGAAGCAACGTGATGAGCAATCTCGACAATATGTGCAACACGATTAAAGCCACATTCCAGTTGGCCGGTGCCGAAGTGGTTCAGAACGACGGCTATCCCGCATGGAAGATGAATCCTAACAGCAAGCTGACAGAGATCGTGGTGGAGACCTACAAGAAGTTGTTCGGCAAAGAACCCGTAGTAAAAGGCATCCACGCTGGTTTGGAGTGTGGTCTCTTCTCCGAGCGTTATCCTAATCTCGACATGGTGTCGTTTGGCCCAACGCTGCGGTTTGTCCACACGCCCGACGAGCGTCTCTACATTCCGACGGTTCAGATGGTGTGGGATCATCTGCTTGAAATATTAAAGAACATTCCCGAAAAATAAAAAGAGAAAGATATGAAAAAAATCAGAGCCGCCGTAGTGGGCTACGGCAACATCGGACACTTCACAGTGGAGGCACTCGAAGCCGCACCCGATTTCGAGATAGCAGGTATCGTGCGCCGTCAGGGAGACAAAGACAAACCAGCCGAACTGGCATCCTACGCTGTTGTGAAGGACATAAAGGAACTGAAAGATGTGGATGTAGCCATACTGGCCACTCCGACCCGCTCCTGCGAGGAGTATGCCAAGCAGATTCTTCCGCTGGGCATCAACATTGTAGATTCCTTCGACATACACACAAGCATTCTGGACTATCGCCGTGCACTGATGCCCGTCTGCAAGGAGAGCGGCACAGTGGCAATCATTTCAGCAGGATGGGATCCAGGATCGGACAGCATTGTGCGCACTTTGATGCAGAGCCTTGCGCCTAAAGGATTGAGCTACACCAACTTCGGGCCGGGAATGAGTATGGGACACTCTGTCTGTGTACGTTCAAAAGAAGGAGTGAAAAATGCGCTTTCGATGACCATCCCTCTCGGCGAAGGCATCCATCGCCGCATGGTTTACGTGGAATTGGAGGACGGTGCAAAACTCGAAGAGGTTACTGCCGCCATTAAGGCTGACCCCTATTTTGCCAGCGACGAGACACACGTGTTCCAAGTGGCTTCGGTTGACGATGTGCGCGACATGGGGCATGGCGTTCATCTCGTGCGCAAGGGCGTGAGCGGCAAGACCCAAAACCAGCGTTTCGAGTTCAATATGAGCATCAACAATCCTGCCCTGACTGGCCAGGTGCTTGTCAACGTTGCTCGAGCCTCGATGCGCCAGCAGCCTGGTTGCTACACGATGATAGAAATTCCCGTCATCGACATGCTCGCCGGCGACCGCGAAGAACTAATAGGACACCTCGTTTAGTTGTTTTGTTTTTATTTTGACAGGATTAACAAGATTATTTCTAAAGTTTTCCAGCTCTGAACTCTTTAAAACTCAATCATGTTAATCCTGTCAAATATAATTTACCATAAGAAATAAGGGAAATGTCGATTAAGCGAATGTTCCCCCTGTTAGTAGCAATGCTGCTCTGCCTGATGCCGGTGATGGCACAACGTCCGAAGGTCGGGCTTGTGCTTGGCGGTGGCGGAGCAAAAGGAGCAGCAGAAGTCGGGGTGCTGAAAGAAATTGAACGCCAAGGCATTCCCATTGACTACATTGCCGGAACGAGCATTGGCGCAATCGTCGGCGGACTCTATGCCGTTGGCTATCGCGCTGAATTTCTCGACTCTATGTTCCGCTCGCAAGAGTGGCTTTCGCTCTTCACCGACCGCTCAGAACAGTTGGGCAACGACCCATATAGAGTGAAAGACGGCGTAACCTATATCTTTGGTGTGCCTGTGTGGCGAGACAAAGGCAAGAGCAGGAAAAACATCGATTTCGGCAATCTCGGAGTAATGAAGGGCGACAGCATCACAAGCCTGCTACAACGGATGACCGCCATGTCAGACTCGGTTGACTTCAACGAACTCCCAATACCATTTCGGTGCGTGGCATTCGATCTTAACACCGATTCCGAACAAGTGCTCTCCTCCGGCTCGCTGGCTTTGGCCATGCGGTCGAGCATGGCGATTCCCGGTTTGTTCAAACCAGTAAATATTGACGGCATGAGACTTGTTGACGGTGGCATGGCAAACAATCTGCCTGTGGATGTGGTGCGCAAGATGGGTGCCGACATAGTTATTGCCATCGACCTGACACAAGACAAGGAGAGATATCCCAGCCGTTTCCAGTTGAAAGAGTGGACGGGCATCGGTGGCGTGCTGAATTATCTTGTCTCGCGGCCCGACCTGAAAAAATATCATGAAAACCTGAAAAGCGTTGACCTGTACATCAATCCCGACATCACCGACGCCGAAGCCACAAGCTTCAGCAAGGCAGCCATAGTGTCGATGCTGAAGGCTGGCGAGCGTGAAGGCAAACGGCAATCGAAAGCCCTTGCAGCGCTGAAAGCACGCATAATGGCTAAAGCATCGCCTGACGATGTTCCTGAATTATAACACCTACAAAGGTCTGTCGGGCTATCATGCAATTATGCAATCGTTGACGAACTTTATCCGATTGCATTTGTATAACAAAAAACATAGATAAGGGTGGCTGGAGTTTTAAAAAAGGTAAAAAAAAGACTTCACGATAAAAAAGAGGGCAATAAATTTGTCTGTTTGGCGAAAAAGATGTAATTTTACACCCAAATCTAAAAAAACCATATTTAAAAGACTAAAACTTTCAAAGATGAAAGACCTTAAACAGCTATTAGTAGGAGTGGGTGTTGCCGGCGCAACTCTCATTGCTTGTGCGCCAGGAGCCCAAAAACCTGCCGCCAACCTGTCGGGTCTCGACCCTGCCGCTTTCGATTCGACGATAGCAGGGAAGCAGACCGAGTTAATCACCCTCAAGAATGCCAACGGCATGGAAGTTTGCCTGACCAACTATGGCGGACGTGTGGTTTCGATCATGGTGCCCGACCGCGACGGCAAACCAACAGATGTGGTGCTAGGCTACGACAACATTCGCCAGTATGCCGACACTCTCAACTCGCCGAGCGACTACGGCTCGTCGGTGGGACGCTACGCCAACCGCATCAAGGACGCTAAGTTCACGCTCAACGGAACGGAGTATAAACTGACGCCCAACGACAACGGCAACTGCCTGCACGGCGGCGGCAACACGGGATGGATGAACCTCGTGTACGACGTGGTTGAAAAGAACGACTCGATGGTGAAGTTCCAGATTGAGTCGCCTGACGGCGACAACGGTTTCCCTGGCAACGTTACCGCTACAGCTACCTATTCACTGACCGCCGACAATACGCTCGACATCGTATTCGGTGCAGAGACCGATCAAGAGACTGTGGTTAACATGACCAACCACTGCTACTTCAATCTTAACGGCGACCTCTCTAAAGAGGGCATGGACATGGTGCTATACGTGAATGCCGACAACTACACTCCGTCGGACGCCAAGTATATCACCACTGGCGAGATTAAGCCTGTAGAGGGCACTCCGATGGACTTCCGCAAACCGCACGCCATCGCCGAGACGATTGACTCCGACTTTGACCAACTGAAGAACGCTACGGGATACGACCACAACTGGTGTCTGAACACCTACGCCGACGGCAACGGCGACGACCAGACCGTATGCGCTTCGCTCTATTCGCCCAAAACTGGCATCAAGCTCGAGATGTTCACCAATGAGCCCGGCGTACAGGTTTACACTGGCAACTTCCAGGGCAACGGCATTCCCGGCAAGTTTGGCGTGCTCTATCCCAAGCACGTGTCGGTATGTCTGGAGAGTCAGAAGTATCCCGACTCGCCCAACAAGCCCAACTGGCCTACAGCCACGCTGAAACCCGGCGAGAAATATTACAGCCACGTGGCTTACAAGTTCTCCATCGCTGAACCTGAGGAGAGCGCAGAGACCCCAGCAGAGTAAAAACAATAATAAACAATACGAAAATGAATTGGTCAACACATGAATTTATTTGGCTCGACTGGGTCATCATAGCCATTGGCTTCGTGTTTATCGTCTGGATGGTGTGGCGCGCACTCCAGAAGCAGAAGAGAGAATTGCAAGGCGCCGACAGTGAGGCTTACCTCTTTGGAAAAGGCGAACCGTGGTACGTAATCGGTGCCGCCATCTTCGCAGCCAACATCGGTTCGGAGCACTTGGTTGGTCTGGCTGGTACGGGAGCAAAAGACGGTGTGGGCATGGCTCACTGGGAGATGCAGGGCTGGATGATTCTCATCCTCGGCTGGCTCTTCGTGCCGTTCTATCAGTTGCTTAACAACAAACTGGGCAAGATTATCACGATGCCCGACTTCCT
>Ga0181612_108010_pt1 | contig 12763 bp, 12 predicted proteins | sample HoacroProtozoa21_FD_119630 | JGI IMG/M metagenome (GOLD analysis project Ga0181612, IMG submission 119630) | Hoatzin crop microbial communities from Cojedes, Venezuel. Combined Assembly of Gp0051906, Gp0051904, Gp0051908 | reverse complement strand
TTGGTCGTGTTGACTTTCCAATCCAGGGACGCTACGGATGAGTACCAGCTCTGCTGGGCCCTGGGGTCAGCCCGCAGCCATATGGGCAGGCCTGGGGGGTGAAAGCCCTGTGCCAGGACCACGCTTGGGATGCTCAGGGCACAGCCAGTGCTATTTCTTACCCATTCTTGTCGCTGCTCGTCTTTCCTCCCTGCATGTGGCCCTCTGAGGTTCGTAGGGCTCTGTGGATTTCAGGAGCAAAAAGTGTCATGACTTATGTTGTCCCTAATCTTGAAAAAGCAGAACTTTAATTTTCACAGGAAATCCAGCCATTTGTTTCATCCGTTCGTATGCTAATGCTCATGTTTCCTTAACTGCCACACAAGGCAAGAGTGGTGATGCCAGTTTATTACGCTTAGGGCACGTGAAGCTTGCTTTTCGGATCAGCCGTAACAGTGGTTATCCTTAGGGGGGTTGTGTCCTGAAGCATCTGCTACTTTTTTTTTCGGTAAGATTATTCTCACTTAGTTTCCATGCTTACATTGTTTATCCTTGACATGAATGACTATTTCTTCCAAATATATTAAACACATTAATCAAGTTTTCATGGCTGAAGCAGGTTTAATATGCATGTTCAGGAGAGTACTGAACAGATTTCGCTGTTGTTATTCCAAGAATTTTACTTGCTGATTTACTCTGCTTTGAGAGTAAGATTGTCTTTTGTGTCAGACGTGCAGCATGGCAAGCCAACTGATGTGAGAACTGAGAGCGACTTGATGCTGCAAACAAGAATGTGTGATTTTCTTTCCTTTATCTAGTTCTGTTTAATACCAACAGAAATGGCACATTTCCCACCTTCGTGTGAGTACAGCTTCTGCATTTCTGCAGTAAATCCAGCAAAGCTTGGTCAGGGCTTTCCCCAGGGGCCGGAGGAAGCTGCGGCACTGCCCACCAAACCCACCGCTTCTTGCAGAGAAAGGTGCTTCACAGCCCAAATGAGCGAAAGGGCGTAATTTTATTTTTTGTGTCTTAAAGACCTATGAATGTGCTCAGGAACTATATGCTTCACTGTATAATTTTCTGGTTGGTGATGCCTTAAAATTATAGAGCAGTTGTATTAATTTTTATACAGTAGTATGGTGAGGGTTCAAGAATACTACTTAACCAGTGCTGAATGTTAACTTGAATGCTGAGGTTCATGGGTTTATTCACTTAATATCTCTTGAATTTAGTACAGGTTATATTCACTGCCAGCCTTATCATTGTCTCTTCTGCAGGAAATCAGAAAGAAATACAAACTAGCTTGTTAAAACATGAGAGATGAAGTGATGATGGTCCTCATAAACTCATTACATGAGATGAAGAAAACTGGCCCAAAAGTTCACATCCTAACTATTGCTGCAGATAATGTGGTGTGGGAACTATGCTGTTTCAGGGAATAAGGGAGTACTTGCTCTTTCAGTCAGAGGCCTTGCTGTTTTTGAATTAGTACTATCAGCATCATGATTCTGCCAAATGAAGACATGTATCCAGACATTACATGGTCTTCTGCTTTTCACAGTTCATTTTTTCTGTCGATGAGTGCAAGTTCCTTCACCGTGATTTGGAACTTCTTAACAGTGTCGACAAACAAATGTCTGTTCCCACACTGTTAAAAGAGAAATTTGTGCCTGTTCTTACCCTTGGGGTAGGAGAGGTCTATGAAAAGTAGATTACAGAAGACTGATTTCTGTTCTTCATGTAAATAGGAAATCTGTTTCTAATCTGGTTTGAGATAAGAATTCATAGTGACCATCTGCGTGAAAATTTTACCCATAGTAATTTATTTTTTAAAAAAAATCTGACTCAAAATCTCATCTTTTTTTTTTTTTTTCCCCTCCCCAAATAAACTTTCCTAGTCTGGCATCTCAGGGAACAGCATCTGCTTCAAAGATGTCTTCAGAGGTTGAAAGTTACTATTCTTTACCTTTTTAAACAAGTTTTTCCATCATGCTGCCTCATACAACCAGTAAAAAGTCTCCCGCTATTGTGAGCAGACTCTGTAGTATAGACATTGTCTGGTTTGTTCTGACTTCATTAAAGATTAGAGATATAACCACACTTCGTTCCTTAATACGAACATCTTTGTTCATCATTTTCCCATAAAAAAAAGACTTCTTTCATTATTCACAATTTTGATGGATCCCTTCTACTAAAAATGGTCCTGTGTCACATTTGAGCCTATTAAAAAGAAAATTACAGCAGAGTCAGACAGAGGCCTAATAATATATAGAAAGTCCAGTCTGCACTGAAATTTTTCATTATCTTTGATGACCTGTTTAGAAATTCTGTTTGTAAGTTCCAGCCCAGATTTTCAGTAGGTCTCAACGAATATATATATTGAGATTTGCAAATACTTTGTGTTTAGGCTGTATTCTATCCCCACAGGAACTTTTTTCCACTGGGCATTCATATAATTATCCTTTATTCACTTAAATACTTACACAAATATTTAACATTCACGTTGCATTAAATAATGTGCTTACATTAATTTATTATATTGACACTGATCTCAATACAAATGTAAGATGTTAATTGCATATACTTGAATATTCTTACTGTAGCTCTGTGTTAGGTTAAGGATGCTACTGGGTATCAGAGGGGAGCGGTGTTCCCAAAACGCCTTGACCTGGCTCACTCCAAGAAAGCAGTTAAAAGCCAAAACAAGGAGGTGAAAATATCTTTCACAGCTGTGAGAGCACAACATATGTTACCACTTTGTGTGAAAATGAGCAGAGACAATTTAAACTCTGCATTTGGCCGATTAGTCTTACGGTGTCTTTTCTTTGACAATAAAGATGCCGTTGGCAAAACTTATCCAGAAAGGATGGGGTGGGTATTCCTGCAGAGACTGCCTAGTAGATTGGGATGCTTCTGGCATACAGATACTTGTAGCAGATGTTTCCAATTAACTGTAATAATGCTGAAAAATAAATGAACTTTCTTCAGCATCTCCTCTACGAATATTGATGTGGCAGCAGTCTGCTCAGCCTGGAAGGGCTCACAGTATCAGCGCTCAGAGTGCGGAGGATAAAGAAATTGAAAAGTGACGATTTAGCTCTAAAAGGTCCAGGTCCTTGTGTGGAGGGAAATTTAGGAGATGACTTTTGTCTCGGTTTTCCTTGGGTGCTGGCACTTCTGCAGAGCACTGTGACTGTAGAGGCTTGTGAGCTCCTCAGGGGTCTAGCAGCTCTCGGCGCAGAGCTTCACGCTTTGCTCAGAAACATTTTCCAGTGGTGTGTGGAGGGCTGGACTTGGTGTGGCTGTGCTATGGGACACCGGAGCAAGTGTGGAGGTTTCTGGTGTGGACCTCTTCAGAGCCTCAGGACTGTTGCTTTCTGCTGTCCTGAAGCAGATGGGAAGCCCTGCTAGTAAAATAAATAAATAAAAGGCAAAGAGTCTTTCTCAACCTGTACACAATTTCATATCGCTTTATCTTAGCATAGTTACATTTCTTGTCAGGTCCGTATTGCTTTATTTTCTTCCTTACAGATGTACTTCTTTTCATACCTGAGGCTAAGTCTAAGTAGTTTAAATTAAAAGTTGACAATTTCAATAATTTTTATTTTTTGAAGTGCGCTAGTATTTTTGCTGGTTCCATTTACTACTCCTTTCATAGCTATGTTGTAAGACACATCTTTGCTCTCATTTCACCTAGTTCTTCCTACACTCTTAAACTCTCGTGTTATATTTTTTATTTTTCAGTTCACATGGTAGATTCCACTTTTTGGCAGTGATAGCAAGCATCACTAGTATTTCCTTGTCTGTATTTTTGTACCGTTCAAAAGTTAAAGGCATGAATGAGATTATTTGAACTGTTGTAAGGTTCCCAACACAGGATCCACAGAGAACATGAAAGCTTTGACCTTATGGACTCCTGAGTGTTTACCAGACAGAAGCTGGACCTCACTGGATAAGGGAAACTGGTATCTAAGGATATCTTGAGGTTTCAGAACTTTTGTTCCAGTGGAAAGATATTAAATCTTGTTTCAGGGCACTTTTTCCTAAACTGTGCCTGGAAGGCTGCTGGGCAGAAGGCTTCAGTGTGGTGAATCTCAGGTGGCCAACCAGCCTAGCCACTAAGCGCATTGATCTCAGCGCTTGTCATTTTAGCACAGATACCAGTCTAACCTGCGTATCCTGGTTTGCCTGTATCTTTCCAGATGCTTGAAAATCTGTCTTTCTCCTTTCCAGCTGCCAGATCCTCCTGCAGTGCTCCAGGGAGTGCGAGCCTGCAGGAAGCATTTCCATGCTGACAATGGAGAAGTGATGGGCTGGTCCAATGGCCAGAATCAGGTATCCTCAAGCAGCAAGGACAGTGCTGCATCCTGATATATTTTCCACGTTCAGCTCTCCAGAGCCTGCTCATCTGTAGTGTTTGCGAGGTGCCCTGCTTGCAGTGCCACAGAGTCAAGGTCCCAGTTCAGAGCAGGGACCAACCTAGCCGTGGGGCACAAAATGCCTGGCCGGTGTGGCTGCCCCAGTGGTATGGCTGTTAGCTGTAAAAGCCACCAGGAATTAATCTTCCTATTCGTTCCGGTTTATCGCTCCTGCCCTTTTATGTGACGAGGGTATTAGTGGGGTGGCAATGCAGACCCATTGTGCGGGATGCTGCCTGCTGCTGTCCTTTGGCATGAGCCTGAAGTTATTCCACACTTTCTTTCAGCTTCGAGAAATTTAGCTTTGCAAGCTGTAAAGGGTCCGTGTAATCTTTCTTTAGAGAAAGCCCAACTGACTGTGTATAATCTTAAGCCACTTCATTTTCCGGTACTTTGCTTCACATTACCCGCTTTCAGTAGAGAATTGCGTGTTTAAGAGACAGAAAGTTTAACGCCATCAAATAGTTCCTTGAAAGACTTTTTTTTAAAGGGAATGGTTAGCAAAGCAAAGTTCCTCGCTAGTTTTCACCATTTGGGAGCGTCTCTAATTTACCGCAGAGTCAGGAAAGCGCAGAAGATAAGGTCTCTGCAGCGATGGGAATCCTTCACATTGCACATGTGTGGCTTTGTTTGGTTTTCATGCATTCATCCTCCCGTCAGACACTATTAGTAAGAACATAAAATTATATTGGCAGGTAGGGCTTTTGCTTTTGGCTTTTTTATGTTAAGGAAGAATTGAGGATGGCAGGATGATGCTGAGTCAAAATAACCATGTATGTAACTCTTAGGCCTAGCACCAAAATAAGAATGAGACGTGATGAGGGGTCTTGACCAAATGGAAATGATAAGGCTGAAGATAAAAACGTGAAGGATAAATTGTTCTGTGAACTCCATCTGTATTGAAAAAGGCTGTGTCAAGAGCAGGGTTTACATTTTTTTGGCTGCACGCTTGCATGGGACAGAATGTCGTTAAAACAATTCCTGTAACAGCTTCATCCTAAGCAGGCAGATGTCTGGAGAAATAAATGACTGGCACGGCCCCGCAGGCTCGTTGCAGGCGAAGCGGTGGTGCTCCTGCCTTCTGGATCAGGTTCTGGGCTTTTCCACCTGTGGTCCTAATGATTTCATCAGGGCGGCATTGCACTGAGATTTATATAGGCAAAAATAGGATTGTAAATCCTAGTGGCAAACATGATGGGAATGCAATCCTTCGGATTATTTGCAGTGGTTTTCACTATCCATTTTAATCGCCTCTTGACCAGTGCGCAGCGAGAGCAAAGCCATGGCCATCTGAAATGAGTTTCTAGGCCTTTCGAGAGATGCTCTTGCAGTGAAGCTGAAGCATTAATGTAGTGGTGCTTTGGCTTTCCTGGGGGATTTATGTTGTGTGGATTCAGCGATGAATCAAACAGCAATGTCCAGTGCTGTGAGTGCTCTTGCTAACACTGCCGGCAGGAGAGGGGTGGAGCAGCCGGCAGGGGAAGGACGGGGATAGGGCTGCAGGAGAGGGATGGCTGAGCAGAAGTGAGAGGTGGTGGGTCACAGGTGGCAGTGGACCTTGGCTGGGCTTGTCTCTCTGTTAACAGTGAGTTTGTACATGGAGTTATACTGGGTCGTGGATATGTACTACTGGAGGTGTAACTTCAGCTTGCTCTTTCCTTTATGCGCTCCCCCATGTTAAACATTGCTATAAAACCCCCAAATAGCACCGTGAGTACTCTACTTTTTAAAAAATAAGCTATTGGAAATTATTATTATATCAGTAAGAAAGAACACAAAGGCCAAAGAACTTAACACCACCTGCGCTTACTGACAATGTTAAATTCATGCAACAAATGGCCTACTATTTAAATAAGCAAATATCTAAAATGGCTGCCTTACATATTCACATGTTTGCATGGAGCTTTTCGTGGTCATAAGCTCATGAAACACAAGCAAAATAAGTTTGGAGGTTTCGTTTTTTTCTTTTTACTCAGGACTTGGAATTCATGGAAATTCTGAGCTAAAAAAAACCACCCCAAAACTGAAACAAGCCCAACAACCCCCACCCAAAATCCCACAAAAAAAAAGCGTCTTCAGAAAGAGAGGCAGTGAGATTTTCTCAGTGTGTAAAAGACCGGCAACTTTTGAAGGCATATCTGCCAGACCAGTTACAGCTCTGTTCTAATAGGATCTCGTGGAGAAGATCTGTACATGGCTCATATTTCACGTTCTTAATGTCTGTGGTTTGATTTTAAGGGGGCTACACATGTGAGAGAACCTGCCTTTATTTGAGTTTATTTTGTCAGTGTTCCATAAAATTAGGATAGTAGAAACAATCAAGAGACCCATATCAGTTGGCCTGATTGGGATTATTGGCTGTGATGCTTCCAGTGGCAGGGAGTAGGAATTGGTTTCCTGGGGGGTGCTTTACAAGCTGATGTTCCTGGAAGATTTGTCTGAGCAAAGATTCAGGCTTTGACTCCCTGTGACTTTTGGGGTGTAGTACAGAGGGGATGCTAACAGCCGCTCTGAAAACCTGATTTTAAAAGTGATGGAAAAAGAGAAGTAGCATTTTGTCTTTTCTCCTCCTCAGACAGTAGAAGCAAAGGCGAGGAGGGTACAGTTACCATTTGTTGAACATTATTGCTGAAACACTTCGGAGGAGGTGAGGCTTTTCTGAACATGTTGCGTGATTAATTTGTTTCCTCTGCCCCACTGATTTCAAACGAAATCTCTTCTCTTGCTGGCATGGTGTAAGGCACGCTCATCTTCCCGGCCGTAGGCTGAGCAGCGCTTTACTGCCCAGGTTCCCACAGCAGCAGCAAGTGATCGCGTCTGAAGTTAAGCTGCTCTCCATCGTTGCGGGATTGTCGCTGGTCTCTCGGAGGCAGCAGTCGGGGTCCCTGTGGGGAAGCTCACAGCTGGCTGCAGCTGCTCCGGCGCCTTCCTCGCAGAGGGAGGAACGCGCATTAGAAGGGAGAAAAACTGTAATGAAACCCATTAACAACTGTTAGGAGGCAAACAAGCTCGGGAAGATGAATTTTGGTAGAACAAAAACTATTTAAACAAAGCCACCTTCTGTGTTGCAATAAGTGATGGCTACAAAAGAGGGTGACCTCTCTTCCCGGGGCTGTGCTGGGTGGCAGGGCAGCAGAGTTGGGGAGCCCCAGGCTTGCCGCCCACTCCAACACGGCACGGAGCCCCCCAGGAATGCTTCCTGGCTGCGGTGGAGGTGCTGGCAGGAGCACTGCCCCGCTGACTGCCCGGCCGCTGCTTTCCCTGCGTCCGAGGGAAAGGAGCTCCGGGAAAGCAGGGTGCTGAGTACAGGGGGGTATGCGTGCTTGGGAGGGGGGTGTGGATTTGTGTGAGGGCTTCTTTGCTTGTTCATCTCCCCTCAGGCTTAATGGAAAATGTTTTTCTCGCATCCCTGTCTGTCCATCTGGCTGCTTTGGTGTGGGAGAAAACACATGCTGAAGCCCATGCAATTCCCATGGATTTAATGCAAATATTGAACAAGAATTTCAGGATGTGATTAAGTGTGTGGGTACTTCTAAAGGTAGACTAATGGGATCCTCTGCCGTGTGCAATTACATCTTCTGGCAAAGCTTGCTTGATTAAGCAAATCCCACCTCTGATCTCGGTTGTAGGGTTTTGTGCTAGCATCTCTCCCAGGTCAGTAAGTTGGCATGGGCAATACTGCTTATTATCTTGTCCAGTGTATTTTGTCCAGCACGGAGTCTGGAGGTGGGGAAACTTATGTAAAAATGACAGAGGTCAAATTCAAAGATTAAAAAAAAAAAAAATCTTGTCATCCAAAAGTTATTGCAGGATTCCTTAAGCATCATGTTCAGTTCCCACTGGCAGAGTGATTTGAAAAGTTACTTTCCAAAGACAGAGACATACAGATGTTCTGGGAAGTCCTCCTTGACCGGGTTCTGGCGTGAGTGGTGATGCTCTGCCCTCTCTGTCCATCAGTCCACTCCGTCCGCAGCCTCCCACGCGTGGGAGGAAGGTGGTAGGTGATGGCACACAAGCGGCAGGTAGCTGCAGAACTCCTCCACTGAGGTGAAGGCATCGCAGGAGATGTGAGCCTGTAGAGACTTATTAAATAATTACAGGGTAAAGTCTTCACTGCAGATACTGGCTTTCACATATCAAAGGTTGATGGAGTGGAGGCACACTGAAGGCTGAGCCTCTGCTTGCTAGCTGTGATCGATTCTTCATGCTTGAGATAGTTTTCGTGTTGTTTTTTAATAGTTATAAATTAAAAAAAACCCAAACCAGCTTCTGTCATGGCCATGCTGTGTGATCAGGGCAAAATCTTTGTGAACAGATACAAGGAGGGATGAACTGGCAATTTTGGTTTATTATAATTTTTGCACTTGCCACATTAATTACTGCTGCTGGAAGCAAGTGGAAAAGGGGTTGAGTATTCTTTTTCGGTGGCTTTCTGCAGTGAGGATGAGTGCTTCTGGACTGAAACTTCTCAAAATAGTTCAAGAGTATTTCTAGCTGCTCATTTTTACAAAAACAGCGAGCTTACTGGTCCACTTCACTGTGAGAAGTGTTTGCTTCAGATGTGCCACGGAGTTGAAAGTATACTTGAAAATCAAGGCAGGATCCAGTTTCTCAGCACCCTTGCGTAAGCCTGGCTTTATCAGGCATGTGCAAGATTTGCTCTTTTAAGTTTCCATTTCAATTAGTCTCTGAATTCTTTCAGTCCAGTGTTGTGAACGAAGTTTGGGTGAAGCTTTTGGGTATGTCCCAATCCATCAATGGTGAGCATGTCCACGGGATAACAAAATATCGAAGGACAGCACAATATTAGCAATACAACCAGGTCTGATCTCTCACAGGTAGCGTGGAGTCCAGGCGAAAAGCATAAATTCCCAAGACAACAGTAGCAGAAAGAAGCTGGAAACGCCTGCTCTGACTGATCTGTTGTTTGTCTGCCTCAGGAGCTCTATGATTTTGAGGTGCCAGCAGCTTCTTTAGGCTGGGTTTTTTCTTTTGTATCACTAACATCGGTCAAACTTAGGGCAATATTGCTAGGTTTCGGACTAGTGCCACGTGAAGCAGATGCCCGGGCAGCCAGCTCTCTGCTCTGTCCTGTGGCTGTGTGGGAGAACAGCACAAACAGCCTTGGTTACATTAAAAAATGTTTGACATAATTAACCAACTTTTAATTTATGTTTAAGGGGATTAAGGTTGTTCATCTTGTTTTTCCTGCTTTTTGAACCAGTTTTCACTGTGAAGGATATAGCACTGATAATCAGAGACCAAGAACCAAGCTGACAGTCTACATCCCATCCTGTTTTTCCTGAAATGAATCTTCCAGTATTGAAGGCTATCTCAATTCACTATGGATAAATCAAAGTTTCTAAGAATGGTTTATTTTTCTCTCTCTCTCTTTTTTTTTTTTTTATATATCCCTGGTTTTATGAATGAATAAATGGTACTGACATCTGTATCACTGATTCAGTAATTAGATGTGTGTCCAACAGTTTCTACAGAGCAGTAGCTCTGGTAAGAGGACTTGTATAGTTTGTGCAAATACTTGCTTGTACATAGACAATTGCATTATATGAAAAGTAATTATTGCGAGGTAATCTGCTGAATACAAACAGTTTAATCTCTTACGCATTTACTGAGTATGATGCCACCAGTCCTGGCAGCAAAACCAGGGCAGTTCGGACAGGATCAGGACTCGGAAACACAAGCCAGCTGTAGGAGGTGGGATGCAGAGCAGTCGTGGCTGGTGATGAAGCAGTGACACAGGTATCCTTCTCAGGGGCTCTGTCGCAACCTGTCAACAAATGACAGGAGGATGTTGTTCTTTGTCTCTCTTGTGTTTATAACCTCAAAACGAAACCCTTGAATCGTAAATGGATTTATATCTTCTAGTGGCCATTTTGCCAATTATCATGGTGTCACTTCCATTTCCAGAACCTCTGTCCCCTAATATCCTATAGTCTGGCCAATTATTTTGAGCACACTTTAATCTGATTTGACATTTAAAAAAAATTATGATTCCCTTGTGCATTTAGAGTTTAGCAATTTGATTTAGATAATCAGATCTTGTCCATAGATCCAGATAATTCAGGAAAGTTTCTCCTGGTTACCTATGACAATATAGGATAATGGATTTGCACGATTTTTTAACCAAATCTGAAAACATTTGAATGTCATGACTCAAAGAGCTTTGACCTGAAATTTAATTAAGGAGTGGAGTATAGGAAAAGTGGGAGTATGCAAGAGATCATTAAACAAAAAAGAAAATCACTGGCCATTCAAGACTTTGCTTCTGTTAAATGGTCTAAATAGCTCTTGTCATAGAATAGTTGGGCCTTACAAATGGGATAAATTTGAAGATTAGGAAAACTGAAAAATTAAAATTTAGTAATGTGATTTCTTTCTTCATTTCTAATAAATACGAGAAAGCTGCAGGGAAGAATAAAACACAAGCTGAAGTCGAAGGAAGTGCATTTGCAGCCATCCATGTCCTAATGAGTAGCATTAGGAAACCATATGTAAGTATTTAGTCTTGACTGTAGCAGATTGAATACATTAGGCCTTGTCTGGACTAAGCAAGCTCAACTCTTATCAAGCATTTAGGTGAAAAATGGTTGGAAATTCTGGTTATTACAAATGGAAACCAAAAAGCCATGCTCAAATGCTTGGTAAACACTGGAAGCAGATGAGGTGAAAGTTTCAGTTCCTCTATCAGTGCTAGTCTGACTGGTGGAAAGAGGAGAAAGACATTTGCGAACAACATCATAAAAATGCTTCGCTGAATGTATAGTGGTTCATAATTATTATAATGCTACAAGCTAGCTTCCATTAAAAAAGATTTAAGAAAATTATTTACATTCTTGTAACACCCAATATTAATCTTAGCTTGTATTGGTAGGCTTTAAATCTTTGTAAGGCTTTGACTTGACTCCTCTAAGAAGGGGCTTTAGACACACGCTAGATTAAAATACACGTGGCCAGAAGTCTTGCATAACTTGTATAGATGATGTATTCATATGAGTTAGTCAAGAGATTTTAGCAGAGAACAGACTGTAGACCCAAATGATGTGTCCAAGTAAAATACTTCAGTAAGATAGATAGTTTGAAATGAAATACAGCCTTCTTCAGCAGCGGAGGCGTGTGCTTCTTCAGCATGCGTCGGAGATATCCAGGTACTTCCCAGGACTGACAAGCTCCCAGACAGAGCAAAAGGTGATGCTTAATGAAGTGTAGTTATGTGTTTAGTTCCTGAATCTCCTGTAGATGGAGAGAACCTGGTACAATCCAGCGCTGGGCTCAGGCAGGTGGAAGGACCCGATGAGGTGCAGGTACCGATGCCGTGCAGCACTACGAATAAAACTCTCACTGGAAGGAATGGTCTTAGTAAATTAATGCAGGAAGGAATAACAATGACAAGTTTGACTGGAAAAACTGTAGTTAAGGGAAGTCTAGAATTAGCAGCGTTATCAAGTTGGTTTTCATCAACAGCTAATTCAAATTTAACTAAAATCTCTAGGTTTAAGGCTTCATTGTCACCGGATGCAGCCTGAACACATCTGTCTTTGACTAGCTGAAGATTTGATGTAACACCTATTTAGAGCAGTAATTTACAAGTGTAACTCTTACCTGCATGGACAGAGATGTTCATAATTTGCTTGAAGATGCTTGCCTTGTATTTGTAAAGATTGAATTTGATATCAGGGTATTAGAGTGGTGGTGACTAAGTCCTGGCATTTTTAATTGGAGGAAGAAAGGCTTGGTCGTGTGTTTTCTGAAAACTGAATGTTGTATCCCTCTGTCTCCTAGTAGTAGATGTCAAGTAGGAGTGTGAATGTGTGTGTGCTGTAAAAGCCTGTGAGCAAACCAGGTTTTCAGTGGCAGCATACTAAGAAATCTAATAATCCTTCTGCAACTCCAAAGACATTTGCTGCACCTTATTGACCCTACCAGAGTGCGCACTGTGCTCCTTCCTCTTGCATGTTTTTACGGAAGAAATCTCTGAAACTTTCATTCTGTCGTTCCTTGATCTATTCCTTCACTGAATGACAGAACTCTTTTGCTACCTAAACTGCCCTGAGCAATATCTTTGTGGTTTTATACTCTTTGAGAGCTAAGGTTCTGTGAGATAGAGGTGAGGGACATCTCAGATGGGTGGTGTACATCCAAAGATACTGGAAGTTAATGGAATTGCTGTGCGGTTACACCAGTGAAAACAAGGTCATCTTCTGTACTTTTAAAATAATCGTGAGAATAGGCTGAAAGTATTCATTTTTCATGTGAGACTAAAAAGTAATGGCTGGATCTTTGCATGCCATAGATGGGGGGGGGGGGGGGGGAGAATAAGGGCTTTAAAAAATCAAAATAGAAGAGAA
>Ga0181612_142107_pt1 | contig 12764 bp, 13 predicted proteins | sample HoacroProtozoa21_FD_119630 | JGI IMG/M metagenome (GOLD analysis project Ga0181612, IMG submission 119630) | Hoatzin crop microbial communities from Cojedes, Venezuel. Combined Assembly of Gp0051906, Gp0051904, Gp0051908 | reverse complement strand
TGTGAAGGAGGCACTGCTGGATTTGGCTAAACTTGATTAAAAGTCTGAAAGCTATTCCTTCTGTGAAGAGGCTCAGGTTTGTTCACCTTCCCTAAGACCAAAACTAGAAACCCAAGCATTTTACTGTGTTTTTTGTTTTCCCAACAAAATGAAGCAAAATTTTTTGGGGGAGCAAAGAACATAAAATTACATGCTTTATGCCATCATTAATGGAAAATTAAGTTTTCCCTCTCCTATGAGAAGCCAGCCAAGTGTGAGGTTGGTGATGGAAGACAGCTGCAAACAAATGTGTTGAGTGAATTAATGTACTGTGCGATGGTGGAAAAAGAGTTCAGCTCTGCAGGAAGGATTTGGTTATCACAGAGGCTGAGCAAGGCTGAGAGAAGGACAGTAGAGACTGCAAATTCAGCTACAATCTGTGCATTAGTATTTAAAAAAAGAAGGAGAGGATGTCATGAGAGAGAGGAAAAACGAAAATATGCTTTTGGAGCAGCAAAATTGGCAAAATATGAGTTGCTATGAGTTGGATTCGTGTTTTCTGGAGTGGATTTGGCTTCAAAAGTAATTAGCTTCTTGTCACATGCTTGGTCAGTCATGCCAAACAGTTCAACAACACATTATTTTTGTCATTGCACAAAAGGTGATATTGAGCCCAGAATAACTGTTTCTATTTATGACTTTGGCTTTTGGCCTAAGCTCAAAGGAAGCGAAAAAAATAATGATATCCTTTTCTGAAGGTCTTGGGGCACTCAAGTTTCAGATGTTAGTGTACAGGAAAGTTTACCAGGGTCTCAGTGTCAACAGCAAAGGCAGCTCCCCAGTAGCTTTATTTGGGTTGTTTGGCTGTTCATCGGGGAGAAAACCCATCGGAGAAAACATGTGGGATAGGGAACAGAGGCCACAGCGATTCCTTAAGCCTACATCTACTAAAGCCTTTTCTAAGGTGTGAGCAACTTCAGGAGGAAGACTCAATAGCCAAGACTTCGTGCGTGCTACAACCCTCCAGCTCCAAGAGCTATTCTAGTCCCCAGTGAGGCACTGTCTCAGGAATGTACCTCTAACACCCCAGGAAAATATTTTGGTCCCTTAATGTGTTGGCACAACACACCGAGAAGGATGACAGAGTTTCTTCCTGCTAAAAGAAATCATTGTTTAAGCTGAATATTGATGAAGCCAACAAATCACACTGACCAGGGTGTAATAACCGAGGAGGTACCCACAGAGATAGACACTAGGTAGAAAGGGGCTTTTGCTTGCACGTAAATGGAGAACTCGTGAAGGGTGGATGTATATGTGGAAATGGATTTAATAAACACCTACTGAGCCTCTCTCCTACTTCCCTGCCTGTAAATATCCACCGAGGTATTTTAATCTTGATGGTTTTAATAATACAAGAAAATCTTATTAATAATTAAATTTTGGAATGTTTCTGCTTAGTCAACTCTAGGGCAACAGTTTAACTTGACACAACAGTGTTTGCTTTAAATTGTGTGAACCATGCCAGTCCGTGGGGGTGATTCATTTGCTGGCTAATTAACAAATGTCTAATGTAAATTTAACATTCACTTCGACTTACATTCCTGCAACCCAAACTTCTTTTTGATTGGGGTTGCTGCAAGTGGAAGCCAAATATTTTCATTGGTGGAGCCAAGGGGATGGCATATGCTACTCGTTTAGATTTCCATTTCCTTTGCATCTTCTCAGGGTCTGAAAGTCAGACGTTAACATTTCCAAATACAAAGTCATTTTTGTATGAAAATTTGCAAATAACCCCCTAAGATTTTCTAGTACTACTAAAACCTAAATCCCAAGTTCTTTCATTTTCAAGAGGACTGTGTCATATGAGGTTCCTCCATTCCTTGTTCCCAACTTTCCTGGTAAATAAATGCATAGACAATTGGGCTTTAAGATATTTTTATGACTTTCCTGTGCTGAGCATCCTTCAGCTGGTGGTGAGCTGGAGAACCAAGCCAAGCCATTGCTCAACGGAGAGGTGCTTTGGCTCCCAGTCACCTCTCTGCTTCGTGTAATGTCCCCACTCTCCCAGATGGTGCATCACTATTTTTTTCAGACATTAATGTTTCTGGAGTACGACAATACCGACTGTGATGTAAACAGGATCATAGCTTTCCCGATGGCCCACGTAAGAAGATAAACAACTTAATCCTGCAAATAGACTGCAGGCTCCTGCAGCTGACCAGGACTACACTCTCCAGTGGCTGTGTTGCTGGGAAGTGCTAGGTAAACAACCACAGAGAGGAAAAGTGAGGTACTTGGGGGTGGTTGAAGGAGCAAGGATGAGGTCTGGGGCTTGCATGGTGCCACGCAGAGAGAGTTTGGCCTTGGATGACTCTCATCACTGGTCCATGCACCGTGAGCCCTGCCTGCTGCTTGGGGAGCTGGTGGTAGTGGCTGCACGCCAGCTGGATGCCTTCCGGCCGTTTGCCTTTGCTTCAGGAAAGGTCCCTCTGTGGGCACAACAGCATGGCTCGGCAGGAAGGGAACGTGTCCTCATTGCCTTTTAAATGCCTTTTACCAGTGTTCTGGCAAGCCCTGGCACACGTTTGAATGGCCTCAGGAGGTGTCCAGAGGCAACAAATCCAGCCACATGCAGAGCCTGTGTGAGGGAACTGTGCACCTCTCCTAGAGACTTCCACCCACTTCTGTAATACCTCCCTCGTATCATCGGGTTGGACTCCCACAACTGAACACCCACCTGTTATGTTGCAGGAAGAGCTTATTCAGTTTCAATGCTGCGAAAGCCCGTGGTGGAGAATCCATCATTTTTAATGTTTTCTTAAGCAAAGGTTCGCAATTTTGTGGAACATTTTAGCATTCATATCCTACTCCAACTGGCTGGCTTGCTTTCACCCACCTTGTGGTGAGATACTTCCTTAAGGGAGCTGGATTTTGGGAAGCCTGTCCCGGGAAGCATGAGACAAGGAGCTCAGACCTCTTGATGGTAATTCTGCCATTTGTGCTGCTTCGCTTTGTAAGTTTGGAAAGGTGGCGTAGACCCTTTTGCTCAGTTTCCAGCTCAGCAAGGCAAAGCAAAGACTGCTGAAGCCCATTGGGGGCTGCTGTGGAGTGCAATGAAGTCACGTTCCTAACGGGCTTGGAAATTGTCTGATGAAAGCCATATGCTGATACTGGGATCATCTAACACAGGTTTGATTTCAAGATTGTTTGGAAATGATCCAGCAGGGAGAGAGAGGGCTTGCGACGACTTTTGAGAAATGCCTGCATGGGATCAAGCATCAGCCCATTTCTCCAGGAGAGAGATCCAGGTGCATCCGAGGGCGTTTATTTTAGAAATTGCACAGTAATCTCTCAATAACATCATTCCGACGTCCAGCACCTCCTCACTGCAGCTCTGTTTCAATGAGATATAGAGATACTGTGAAAGTGGTGGGGTTTTCACCCTATTTTGAAATCTCTTCTTGATGTAAATGCACTTTTCACTTGGTTTTGTTGAAGGTTTAGGCCAGGCCTATGGGTTGTGCTTGGAAAATCCAGGTTTTGCTCTGAATTTTGTAGCTCAGTCTAGAAACTCCCTGGAAGAAGGGCATGAAACATTCATGGGGGCTTTCTCTGGTGAGGGATTCAGAGCCGTGAAACATCACCTTGTTTTGTTATCCAGCAAGGGGAACTGTGCTCTACCTGTGTGCATTGATGTCTGCTGCTCTATGGGCTGGATGTAAACATAAAATATCTTTGCCTCTGTTGCACGTACTTCCACCTTGGTGAGCCCAGAGCTGAGCAAACACAAGCAACAATCTTTTTTTCATCTTTTTAAAACAGAGTGTCCTTTTCAGATTAAAAATTCATACCATCATTAGTACTGAATGGTGTCTTCTTGACTCTCCTGTGCTCCCTTATGGCACAGGGAAACCTATGTAAAGAAAATTGGCTGGCTCTTGAAAAGCATAAATGAGAGGAACCGGCTGCAGGGAGAGGTTTCTGAGCCCTGTTAGGGTTCAAGAAGGAGTTCAAACACTTCGTTCTTCAGCTGCTGGAGATAAAAGTCCTGGTACATTCAATTCCCACTTTCTGCTGCTGCCAGTAAGCAGGGGGGCTTCTTCCTCAGCCTCTTACCACCGCAGAAATAACAGAGATAAAGCAAGCAAAATAAATAAATGCTTTGTGGCTAGAATAGATAATAATTTCACCAGCTGAATATTAAAATATCAAAGCTCAAGGAAAGGATATATAATTATGGGCCTTTGAAGTTCAAGAAAGGTCTGTTTCATCAACATGGTAGCTGATATTTCAAATGCAAAGACAGAATGATAATACTACACTGGCATTTCTGACCCACAGAGGATATGTTAGAAGAAGAAGGAAATCCTTTGAGACACAAACCCTTTAGACTGTGGGTGATTGATTATCCTACCCCAAAAGGGTCGTTCTCTGACAGGAGAATGTTGCTCAGCATCATTTCTCTCCATTTTACTCCTGCCGTATTTCTGATTTTTTTTAAGAAGGATTGTTTGACCCACTAAGAGCAGGTGACATGCGACACTGAAATGAATGGACTCTATGTGTGTAGTCGTACTGGAAATATCCCCAGATAAAACAGGAGATCTATATTCTCCAATCCAGTAAATTCTGACTGAACTTTATTTGTTCGATCCCAATTTCTAAACTAGGGCCAGGATTAAAAAGCTTAGCAAAATTTCCAGGTGGTGCAAACTTTTTACTTTGACTCCATGCTATGGCAGGTAAAGAAAAGTCAGCCTTGACACAGCTTATACAGAACATAATGCTGTCCTGAAAAAACTTGGATTCAGACATTTCCGCTTATTTTCCCTAGGCCCACTCTGAGACCTAGAGGCCCTGCCTGATGCCTGCCAGGCTTGCGGGAGCTGCAGTGGTGATGGCTTCAGTTTCCCACACTGCATTTCCCAGGATGCAGGACAGCAACTGGCGCTCCGTTGGAGGTTTGCCCTGGCTCATACGAGGGCTGAGGAGGAAGATGTTGGGTTCCCAAAGGCACCACGACAGCCTGGGTAGGGAAAGGAGAGCTTCTGAAGGAAAGCTGTAAGACATACAGCAAGGTATGCTTTTTGGTTTTTTAAATTTTATTTTTATTTTTGGTTACACTGTTAAAGAAAGATGTTTCACTGTGGTCACAGTGAAATAAAAAATGTCATTTGCTGAGGATATGCTAGGCGGAAAGAAAAGCTGTTAAAGCCAACTGAAGCTTTATGAGTGCCAGCAGTGTTTATACCATGCGGTTCTTGTACTTAGAAAGAGTTTACTACATTAAGGTTATTTTATATTTTAGTAGACTGTCGTCACATTTGGATACATTTTCTGTTGCAGATTAACATCCAGTCCAGTTTTGTGGTTGGGGAAAGACAAGTAAGAGCCCTCAGGTACATGTCAGTGGAAGAGGATCTTTTATTTGAGGGTAGGGATGTTGAATGACCCCAAAGCTTCCTGTTGGTGTTTTAGTAGCAGGACGTTCCCACCTCATGTTGGCTAGGAAGTCAAACTTCTATGCTTGTGTAGAGACCTAGTAAAAGCGTGAGAGCAGTGTACCGTATCCAATTGCCTAGGTAAAGCGTGTTATATAGCTTTTTGGTTCAAAGTGGGAATCAGCCTGTGGGACAGAAATAGTCTTTTTCAAAATGCTTTGCATGCGTGGGAGTTCTTCAACATGATATTTCAAACTTCGCGGTGCAATATGAAAGAAATGAAAGTTTCAGAATGGGACAGTTTATTTTGCTTTTCAGCGTGCATGTGCAGTGGCTGTGCAGTAGATGGAAGGATGACGTGGTGATTGGAAGCGGCCAATTAAACAGTCATCTTCACAGGTTCCTGTTTGACCACTTAGAGCAAGAGAGCTCTACAGCACATCCTACACGTGCTGGTTTGTCTGAGCCCAGTTTGAATACGGGTGCAGGAGGGTGAAGGTGTCCACCCAGACCATGGTGGCAGCGTGGCCATGCCGAGGTGCAGCAGCACAGCCGAGGTGCTCGGCATCAGTGAGGCTTGGAGGAGCTGGAGGTTGAGGGCAGCCTTTTTGCCAAGTACTCTACAGTGGTGAAACACAATCCTTCAGATTAGTTGCACTTGTCATTTGGCCTGGTTTCGTATCAACACTGTGGAGTGAGAAAAGTTTTGTCTCAGCACAAAGCGGGAGCTTTGGAGAAAGGCACAAATGGGTTTCTCCCAGCTGCGGTGTCCGTGGGGATGTGTCCTCTGTTTGTCTGATGCTGATCCAGCTCTGTTTGTATTGCATAATGTGGATATCCTTTTTGTCCTGCTCAAACAGCGAGCATTTTGCAGATTTGAAACCTGGTGCCTCTTGTTACGGTGCTCAGTGCGGATCCTTGATGTGACTGGAGCCTCTGGGTGCTATGCTAAAGGACTAGTGGCAATTTTTGCCCTGACTCCAGTAAAGTTTTCCATCAATGGCTTCTAAGGTGGCATATCCTGCTGGTCAAAACCATCAGCTGTCTGAGGCTGGGAGGCTGTGCTGCTCCTAGTGCAACAGGGCTCTACTCCTTGGTGTTGCTCAGAGCACCTCGGTAGAGGAAGTGTCTGACTTCGGAATAATTCACTGCATCTAAAATGGCTCTTGCAAAGCCCTTGCTGACACCCAGTTTTAGTGATGGTTTGAAGATTATGAATACCTTGTTATATGTCAGAGTGAGCTTCCCAGGGTTTGGAATTACACTTTAACCAAAAACGTTAAATGTCAGGTTTCTTTTGAAGGTTGGGTTTTCTGTCTGCAGGAGGGTTGAGAATACATGAGTGAGCATTATTCCTTGCTTGGATGCTCCTGTGCTGCATGGCTGGGGGATTGCCTGTTGCTGGACTTGATTTTTCTTGAGATGTGTTTCTCTGGTTCCTTCCCTGCTTTCTCATGCTGCTGAATTTGAAGAGTCCTTTGGAGTGGCCTTTGGTGTTGGCCAGATGGGGATGACAAATGGGGTCACTCCAATTTTGGGGCTGGCATGGGCTGGCCCTGGCAGCCTCCTCTCCATGCATCCCTCTGCACAAGCCTTGTCTGTCTGTCGAGGACATGACATGTAGAGGGATACAGGTCCCCCTGGGAGACCCTCCTGATCCCCACACCCTGAGCTCCTCAGCTCTGAGTGTCCTCTGGGGTTGTCACAAAAGACAAAGAAATTTCTCAGGAACTACCACAAATCAAACCCAGAACTTTTATAACGAAATCTAAATGAAACCATAAGATAAGAGAAATAGCAAACAAGGATTTCCTCTCTTCTATGGTAGAACTGGCAATTTAAATTAAAAAAGTTGAAATAAGTGAGTGATACACGGTTCAATGGCAAATCCGAGTGTCCTGGTTCTGCTAGAAAGGCATTTGGCTACAGATTCAGCCCGTAGACTTTTCTGTGTGTGTAGACCTCTTTTTTTGTGTGTCAGTTAGCTGTTTCTACCACATGGCTTTAAATTAAGTCTTGGTCGGTGTCAGAGTTGAGATCTGTTTTACAGGGATGTATTTGTGGAAGAGCATCCAAATACCTGCCTCTGAACTTGTCAGTTGTAACTATATTCTCAGCAGACGTTGAAAGCCATAAATCTCATGCTGAGGGCTTTGAATATCACTTAAGAGCTTAAGCCATGTTCTTGGAATGAGTTTATGAGAAAAAACCCGGAGGGACTCAGCGGCGGGCATGGGGAATTGGATCCCTCCTTCCTTTCTTCTCGCTGGGGGCAACGAATCCCCACGGGTAGAAATGACAAAGCCTTTTCCAAACAGCACAGCCACAGTACGTACCTTGCAGGAAAACTCCAGAAAATACTGGAGAGCCAAATGTTGTCTCAAGCTAAGATCAACATGATGGAGTGGGAGGTGGGACGGGTTGGTCAGACCGATGGGGGAAGCACTTTCTGCATAGTAAAACAGCTCATTAAATCCAAACTAATTGCTTGGTCCTCAAATTGTCTAATAGCTGGTTGTCCTTTCTTCAGCTGGCTCTGTTCCCTTTCTGACACCACAGACAAGAGCAAGCGTGCAACTCTGATTTAGAAATGTCAGTGTGGTTTAAGTTAGGGAGTGTTTATAATAATTATGAATTGCCTTTACGGTTTATTTGCTTTCCTTAGCAATTGCGAGAAGACAGCAGCTGACAGCTGTGGAAATTTCTAGTGTTGTTCCCCCACTACGGAATGACATGGATCTAATTAGTGTGTACCATCAGCACTGCATTATTAAATTAATAATTGTTAGAAATCTATTTGCACCTGTGCTAATGTAACACTATTTATCCTAAAGCATGTTAAATCATTAAGTGCTTGAAGTCTCTAATGACACCGGCTTTGGGAGAACTGCAGCAAGAATCAGAGGCTTTCCCAAATGCATGAAACTGCCAGATGAAGGGGAAATTCTTTCCTGTGCAAAGCAACAGGGATTGCCTATTTCATGCAGCATAGGTACCATATATATATGTATATATGTGTATGTATGTATTTACAAAATACACCCAAGATCACTATATTAAATAACTTTTTTTTTTTAAAAAAAAAAGATGCATGGGGAGGGAAGCAAAGCTGTTGAAAATAAAGCAGAGACTGTCTGGGCTATTAACAGATTCTGCTAGCGCTGTGCAAAGCACTGAGATTTTTAACAGATCAGCCAGGAGTATTGCTGTCAAAAAATCCTTTACAGACCTACTAGATTCCTTTTACCCCTTCAGCAATAGTGAAATAGAGATATTGAATTGATATGCTGTGTTAGGCTTGGCTGTTGCAGAGTGATTATGGTTGATATTTTTTGAGGAAGCAGACAGACCATAAAGAAACATGTTGGAGTCTAAACTATAACGCATCCACACAAAATATTTGCGGTGGTTGAATTTATGCAACTTGAAACTTGACTCTTTCACTTAATTTCTATGTATTTTTAGAATTGTTGATGGCAGGAGACAGCAGCATCCCTCCTTGAAGATTGCATACCGTTCTTGGAAACACAAAGGAAATAAACTTTTACCAAGGTGACACCGTTTATTATTATTAGTCCTAGTTATTTGTTTTTATTTTAGTGGGACAGAGAAGACCAGTCGGGGTCAAACCATCTGTGTGAGGCATCTTCTAGGAAAAGATGGCCCCTACCTCAGGAACAATTGCAGTTCAATGAAAGCCTGCATTCAGCAAAGTGCTTAAGCACAGATTTAATTGTAACCACATGCATGAATCCCTTTGATGCTGCATCATATCGGAAGCCGTGATACAAGACAATAATGAGGCGTATCGAGCAATCATATGGGACACGGATCGAGAGAGGAGCAAAGAGCTGAGAGGACAGGCATTTACACAGGCCAAATAGATAAAAGATGATGCCTTTTTCCCTTTTTGCTGTACATGGATCTCTGCTTTGTCTGTGTGGAGGCAGGAGGTCACTAGATCAAAAGTAGCCCGTGTAATCTCATTAGACCTCTTGCTCAATCCGTAAGCGTTTAAAGTACTATCCCATGGCAGTCAAAGGTAGACATGCAGAGATGGATGGCAGGACCATCAGGTCTGCAGACTGAAAGCACCTTGGCCATGTGTAAGCATTGGCGTAGCTGGTATTGTCATTCTTAACCCCAAAGTGGAGGTGATGAGCGAATGTCTCACACTGAAGCTACGTCTAATTCTCCAGCAGAGATGCAGTTGCTCGGCAGGTCAGCATCACCAGCCAACTTTAATCTGCTGAGTTTGTGGCTGTGTCAGCAAATTGCTGGTACTCCCCTGTCCACCAGTGTTGACAAGTTAAAACCTGACCTGTTAAAAGGGACAGCTTGTGTACATGAACCACTTCCACCCACTTTTGGAGGAGGTGAACAGCAGAGGAATCTGGCTTTTCCATGCATCAAGCTGAATTAGAGCAGATTGCTAATGTCTCCCACTTGTGGATTTGAATTCTGCAACTGTCTGCATTCGCTTGTGATGTAACGTTTTGCTGGGAGAAAGTTATTCCAATCTTGTGTGTTTTGTAACAGATATTGCTGTACTCATAAATCACTGCTGAGTGACTGCCTGCTCAGATGTTAGATGGAATTGCTATTACTGCACACAGGGCATGCAGTAGTACCTGATCAGTGCTTAAGGTTGGCTGAAGCCCCTGAGAACATCTGCCCACCATTAACTGAAGGCTTTTGAATCCCCTTTTCCTTTCCTGCCTTTCTCATTGTATGAAGACCAGAGGAAACTGTGATTTTTGCAGAAGCTGTTTGTCCTTTGTGAACCCTCTTTGAATGAACTAATGTGCTTTACTACATGCACAATGAAACATCAACGCGGTGCCATCAGACAAATTCTGCCCTCAAATAACTGAGCAGGCAAGAAACTATGAGCTCTGCACATGTGTCTGATAGACTTATGTGTCTCATCTGCGAAGCATTGAACTCAGAGGTGTAAATCTATAGGTTCAGTGCTGAGAATCTGTCCTGCAGTATTTATGGCTGTTGTTTAACTTTAATCTCAGCCATTCATTTGCTTCCTGGTTCTCATATAATTAGAACATATTAAACAGGAGCCAACCACAAGAAATATAAAAGGTTAATGCAGTTAGGAAATGTCAGTGGAATGAATACAGCTCACTAATTCACGGGTTCTTTCCATAAATATTTCCACCAGCCAAAATATTGACTTTAAGCTTTTCCATCTCCTGCATGTAAAGCTTTGTATTCCCTTGTCGCAGCAACAAATACCTCAGAGCATGTGGATGGTGCTCAGCACAGGGCAAGCGGTTACAGTGTGCAGTTGTGGTATTAATTAAGTGGCAGAGTCAGATTTCACGATGGTAAGGCACACCCAGACATGGAAAACTTGGACATAACAAAAAAGAGCAATGTGTTACAGTGGAGATTGCAGAAATTGTTTAGGACAACAGTCTGGAGCTGGTCCAGCAAACATCTAACCCCAAAATGTTTTGCTGCGAGTAGCACAAATGTTTGGATGTTTGGATTGAGAGATGTCCTGGGTCACTGTCCTCAGCTGCTGAAGAAGTTCACATCTTGGATCTTTTTTCGTTAATTGGTCAAGACTCATCTTAAGAGCTGTTTATATTCTCTTAACCCCGATTCCCATAGTGGAAGGTGGTTCCATGACCTCCTGACTCTACTGATTCAAAATAGTTTTTTGGTTTTTGTGCCTGCTGCCAGCCCAGGGTTCCTGAGCACCCTGACTGGGCTGCACGTGTGATGGGTGGGTGACAGTCATGATTTACTGCTGACCTCCCATGTTCCGAGCTTCATTCAAGAAATTAGCAGCTCCTACCTGTGGCTGTTTGATGCTGATGTTTCTCTTCTGTCCAGACTTGCTCAGGATGCTAAATGAAAGGGAACCCACTACTGTTTTCCTTGAATCCCTACCAAATTCCTGCCTGTTTGAGAATTAGAGATAAATCTTTCAGTGAGTCTGTAGTGCTAAACCCTAGCAGCTGTACTCAGGGTTAACTGTCCCTTGGGCTTTTCATGTGTGCACGGGGCATGGCTGCCTGCGCAAAACATGTTATTCCCTTAATCTGCTTCCCTAAGTGCTACCTGTGGTTTCAGATGATAAGTGTTCTGGATGTTTTCCTCTGGACCATCTCATAAAACCAGCATGTGCTATTATAAAGCAGTGGGCTGCATCTCAGAAATGAAATCGGTCCTTTACACCACTGAGGGCTGGAATGCAGATTCTCCATGCCGTATTTTTGATAGATTTTTGTATCTAGCAGCCTGGTGGGATGCCTGCACATCCTGAGAGCACGTCCTAGATCTATTTGTGTCAGAAGATACAAACAATAAATTCACATTATGCTACATGTGCTCTAATGAAACTCCAAAGTGCTTTCTAGGATTACCTCTGCTGAGGAGGTGGGTAGTGCCTGGAAGGGGGTTGGGTATCTCTGTCAGCTTGCTTATGCCAGAAGCAGTGTGTCATGCTGGGCTAGGAGTCTGTGCTGGATAACTAGCTTTGAGGTGTGAGATGATAGATATCTGTATGTCTTTAACTCAAACACAGTACCAGGCTTTCTTGGCTTCATGTGTCCTGTTAACTTGCTTGGAGCTGGCTGGTGCATCATGCTATTGGGCTATGTAGATTGTGGAGGTCCCACCCACTCCTTCTACTCTTTCACCAGTGTTTGGTGGGATTATTCGCTCAGAGAATTTTATCCTGTAGTTTGACTTTATAAAGTAAATGAGATTAAATGTTTCATAAAGATAAGCCTTTGCCTAAGCACTGCCCTGAACTAGATGAGCACCCACAGACTGCAAAGAACTGAGGAAGACTCACTCTGCGGTGCTCGTGCTGCTCATCATTTGTCCTGTCTTATATTCAGCTACCTGGGTGAGTGTCCTCTTCCACTGCAAGGCTCACTTGCCTGCCCAGCCACTGGTATTTGTGTGTTGTGTTGTTTTTTTTTGTTTTTTTTTTTCTCCTGAGCAGGTACACTGATTTGAACAGGGTGTACAACTGGAGAATGCAAAGCGAAGCAAGCCAAAATGAAATGCATCACCTGGCAGAGCAGTGGGAATCACCAGGCTGTGGGTGGAGCAGCTGGCGCGAGGGCTTGGAAGGGAGGTTCCATCAAAACTGTGCATCCCCACAATGGCAAAGGATGAAGGCTGGACCTGAAAGTGACATCTAAGCTGTACACCAACAGTCTGCTGAAAGGCAGCACTCCTGCAATAATGCTAATTTTAGGCAATGACGGGGAAGAGATAAAGGAAAGGAAAAGGAAAAGGAAAAGGAAAAGGAAAAGGAAAAGGAAAAGGGAAAGGGAAAGGGAAAGGGAAAGGGAAGGGAAGGAAGGA
>Ga0181612_139415_pt1 | contig 12764 bp, 2 predicted proteins | sample HoacroProtozoa21_FD_119630 | JGI IMG/M metagenome (GOLD analysis project Ga0181612, IMG submission 119630) | Hoatzin crop microbial communities from Cojedes, Venezuel. Combined Assembly of Gp0051906, Gp0051904, Gp0051908 | reverse complement strand
AGGACCAGAGTGCTGAAGCTGCCAGGAGTGTCTGGAATAAGATGCTTCTCGTGGACCTACAACTCCTTGTTACTTTAAACCCGGGGCTGATCCTGTGGATGCTATTTGTGTCCCAGATTCAGAAAAGAGTCATACCCCAGGCTGAAACAAGCTCATGTGCTGTTACGTAAGGTCAAGAAAAAAGCTGCGGCACTGACTTGCAAACATTAGACACCTCATTGCAGTTCCAATATTTATTGGAAACTCATGGCTGAATACCACCTTTAGACAGTGCATTTCACCAGCCAAACTCCTCGATGCACTTTCAGTCTGATCCCTACATTACTGAGCTCTGTTACAGGGCTGCAAGAGCTCTCCATAAAGAGGAAAGTATTATTGCAGAGTGAACAGATGTCTGTTTTACCTGTAAGACTTGTTTATTAATATAGCTTTCACAACTGTGAATCAATAGTCTTTCTTTGCAACTAGATTTCTTTGGGGGGGGCAGATTCAAATGCTTGTATGAGGTGCTGGACGGAGGTACAAATCATTGGTATGACAACTGAACACACTCATATGAGTAGACGTTTGGGTGGCTCAGCAATTAGCAGGCATTCTGAGATTCCTTTAATAGTGTGTGGGTTGTTTTTTTGGATGAGGGGTTTGATTCTTAGTTTGTTTTAAATACTTTGCATGTTGTCATTTTATGGGTAAACAATGTTAGTTTAAATCATTATATGCTTATACTCTCTAGTATGATTTTTAACTTACCTGGTTCAATTCCTTCTACATCAGAGAAATGCGTTGCTCTGCTCAAAGCCTTCTGGGGACATCCCTTCTGCTGTCCTGGAGCCCTCTGTCCCATGAGGGAGAGTACTGGCTATCTCAAAGCCACAGAAAATATATTGATATCAATGAAATGAAAATTTATATTTGGTAAATGAGGCAAAGTATGGAACATAAGTTTTGAATAACAATAGCTTCAAGTATCCCCAGGTAGGCTGGCCACTGCAACCAGAATTAATTCTTGTGATTCTTCACACATGAAAGGAGAAGTAGGGTCTCGCTTTAAGCACTTTATAGCTGAGGGAGAATCTCCAAAAGGACAGAGAATAGTGAACACCGCAGGACCTCCTGGCTGTGCACGTAAGCAAGGTGTAAGCGTACTGAGGTTTGTGTAGGCCTCTGTTTTTTTGTTGCAGAAAAACTTCCAGGAAGGAATATACTGAACCTAGAGTTCACTACTAGCAGGTCCAGCCCCAGTCTGTGTCGGGAAAGACTAGATGGCTTGGATATTGGCTGCTTGCTTCTGCTGTTGTCTTTCCAATCCTATTCACTTTGGGTGTCTCTTATCACTTCTAATATGTGCTTTAGCTTTTCCATCTGACCTCAATAAAATGAGATCATCCTTTCTCAGGTTTCTAGGATTGCTATTTTAAGTGTTGGCAGTTTGAGAAAATCTATCTGTAGAATTCTTTTCCTTTCTCCAAGCCCTGTTTTTTAACCAGTCCTAGTGGTTTCCGTGTCCTAGAATATCGACCTAGGGTGGTGTGCGGGGGTGCTGCGGTCTGGCAGGGGCTCCCTGTTTGTCCAACAGATGTATTCCGAGCAATTTACAGTTTATTCTCTAAATTCTTAACATCTAACTGCTAAGTTGCTGGGAGGGCCTGTTTTAGAAAAGGGTATCAGCGCCCCAAAGCAAGCTATGTTTCCACATGGTGCTGAAGGCAACAGGAGTCTTTGGGAGACCAGTGGGAAGATTAAGATGCTGGAATCCGTTGCCTTAAAATCATTCTTCTGCTCTCCAGTGAGTCATCCAGCATTGCAAGCAAGCTCAGCAGGACCTTCTGCTGCTACTTCTCCTTGTGCACAGAGAGCCCACACAAACCCAGTAAATGGTATGTTGCTGCTTTTTTTTTTGGCAAAAATCTTCTCCCTGCAGCACAAAATGTTTTCATTTTCTTTTATTTCGCTGTCCCAGGTTGCTGGCTTCTCTCTTAACAAGCTTTGAAGAGTTTTTTCAAAATGGCAGCTGCAAAGGTCATCTCTTTCTCTCTTTGTTTCTTGCTTGGAGACACGAATCGTGCTGTAGAATAGCGATGCAAGGCAGCCTTCCAGAGCACGAAAATCCAGTAACGTAACACAAAATCTCCAGCCTGCAACAACTGACCAAGAAAGAATAAAAAAAGGAAAAAATAAAGGAGGGGGCTAAAAAAGCAGGAGACTGTGTACAATACAGATTTGACTGATTGGACTTTTCAGTATGTATTTTTTAAACATAAAGATAATAAGTGCATGAACTACATTTTAAGTTTCCTGAGTTGGATAGCTATTGGAATTATATTTCAAAAGAATAGAACAGGCCATTCTCTTTAGAAGACTGGTCATGAAGGAAAGAAATGGTAATTGCATCACTTCTGCATTTTTATAGGCTTACATCATTTTCTTTCATTAATCCGCAATGATTGTTTTTTGCTTAGTTCAGGTCATACTTCTGTTATGAAACACGTGACTTATCACATAGCATATATTCTGTAGAAAAAAATAAATGTGATTTAGTAGAGATGTTAATTCCTTCAGATGCGTCTGCTAAGAACACACTTCTATAATAGATCATAGATTGAAAGTGCATATTTTATTATAGTTTCTAAGAAAAATCATCAGTGAAACACTATGAGGTAAAGAGTTCATTGCTATATCTGAAAACAGCTCCCACTTAGTGTTTTCAGTTATTGCTAATCTTGTGCTTAACACATTTCTAATGGAAGAAACGAGCTCTGAAATAGGCAGAGGAAAAAAAAAACCAGAAAAACTAGAAGCAGCAGCAGCAAATGTAATCTCAGGATCCGAACAGAGAATTTCTTTTAGCTCTGGGGTTCTGCGCTCACTCTCTCCTCCTTCCCCATATGCAGACCACTTTTTTCCTTCTACACAAATACCATGTAGCTAAGAAACAGCCTCCAGCAATTTGTCTGCCCTATTGCCTTCTAAGAGTGTTGTCTCACAATCTATTTAAAAGAATCGACGCAGATCTCACGGCACAGAGGGGCATTTCTGTTGTCCGTCCTCCATGTCTCCGGCAATGCTCTTTCATGTCTGCTTTTGTGCCAGCACCCAACATTTCTACAATTGCATCAGAAACCAGATCATGGTATTGATCCAGCTGAAAATATTTCACCAGAAATTTTTTATCTAACTTAGTTTTAAGCTAGACCATGGCTTTATGACCAGCAGTGCTAGTGGCTTAAGTGGCAAATTAGCATAATGGAAGGGGTGAGGACCCTTCTCAGAAAGGCAATGTGGACCTACACTCGTGAAACTGTTCCCTGTCATGTTCGGTGAACACGATTGAAAAACTCTCTTGATTAAATAGAAGTTATTCTTATTTGATGGCATTTAGATGTTTAATGTCTGTTTGCATCAACTTTTTTTACTTCTAATGAGGCTATATCTTAAATGCAGCTGACTGTGTAGCTCTGCTTAGAATAGACAATGTTCCGACTTTGTTGTCATATTTCGCATGTGAAAGCATAGTGGTTCTTGTTGCTAACATTCTTCTTACATGAGAAAAAAACCCATCAATTTTTAGCATTTAAAATAATCATTTAATTTTAAAAGGTTAATGAGAATGACAGGAAACTCACACCGAAGTGCATTTCTTCTCAAAGATGCTACATTTTTCCATGAGAAAAGCCAAGATCTAGTTATTGCAGCTAAAAATTTTAAGCAAAAAAGTTAACTGTCAGAGTGTTACTTGATGGTAATACAATGCCACCCATCCACAAATCTCAAAACTATAGGAAGGATGTAAAAAAGATCATAAAATTTCGTAAAAGGAGAAGTTGAGGCATAGGTAGGTTATGCTAAGAATTTCTCCATGAATAGATGTTTTTGTCAAATTCAATACTGTGAGCATTTAAAAAGATGAAAAAGATGCAATTGTCATAGTGTAACCTCACCAAAACTAAACTAAAACTAAACCAGTTTCATATGTCATAATTTTAGAAAAATCCTGAGTACAGAGTTTATCTGTGTGACGTGTTATTTTTTGGGAATCTGGGATAGTGGACTGAGGTCAGCACACTTCATTTTAAAAAAGACTCTTTTCTAGATGCCTTGTATTTTAAACTGTATTTGTTGGTAAAAGAACCCATCTCAGCTGATTCTAGATCATAAGCACATAAATCATTTTTAAAGAACAGAATATACAAAATAAAGGCTAAAAAATGGTGTTAGGAAGATAAAAATCAGAAATAAAACCTGGATGTGAGAATAGCCGCTCCACATTAAATTGGAAAACATGAAGATGCAGGGCATCCTTAACAGAACTGGAGCAGAAGAGGACAATTCACTAAAAAATCCTCATTTCTTAAAGTCACTGAAAAAGAATGTGTGACACCTGTTATAGACAGTTTCTGAATAATCTCTACATACAGCCACCCGCAGAACATGTGAATCTATCGAGAGGCGTCAAATGCGCAAATGATTACTTTTAAGTAGTAAGGGTTCAATTGCTTGTCCCAATGAGTTTAGACAAAGTCCGAAAGAACCAGAGTCTTTTGACACTCATGGTTCTGCTCTTAGCATTATGCAATGCTACTTGTCATTAAACCGACTACACGGGCATGACAATTTCAGTGCACTTTCTTAGTCTTTTCAGTATAGTGGAATTACTGACAGCTAAAATATTATGGAATTGGCCAATTTAGGCAAATCCTGTGCTGAAGGTGTTGACCTTTTGAAAATGGATTCTGTCTGCACTTTGGGTTTTTACTTCTCCTATCCTGTTTCTCCTTTAGCAATTATTCATCTTTTATGGCTTCTTCCAACTAAAAGCCTCAGCAACAGGAACATTTATTCAGAATCAGAATGGAAGATCTGGTACTTTTCTCTACATTAAAAAAGAAGAAAGTTCAATTTTCCTTCTGAAAAGCACAAGAAAGACCATTACGTGAGATGTAAAGGCAGAGAGAAAAAGGGGCTGAATTCCCAAAATATTTGATGGCAGAAGTAATAAGAGAAATGAATGAGGCCACATAAATGATTCATGAGACTCATTTTTTTCCTATTGTTACTAAAAAGAGGCTCATTATTGCTCAGAAAAATTGCTTTGTTGGTGATGTAAAAAGAAATCAGTATTTGCTATCAATTACTTTCATTAACACGGGGCCTTTGTACACAGTTTTAGAAATATATTTTATAACAATATAATTTTGTAATTTCATCCCTACTGTGCTTTGAGCCCTCTGAGGCCCACAAATCTCTTTAATACTTCTACTCCTGCTGATAATAAAAAGTCTTGTGGGTGTAGTAACAGCTAAAAATACAATAGTAAATGATTCGTATATTACCATTTCAGAGGTCACAATGGGTAACAAAGAGACCACAAGCACGTAAAATAAACACCCTCCTCTAAAACAGAGGCAAGTTGTAGCTTCAGGATGATCACTTTGAAGAGATGTGCCTCTTTTAAGGACGTTTTCTTCTTTGGTTTGAAGCCTGTTAGAAATATCTGAACATATGTTCTGAGGCAATGAAATTTCAGTGGGATATTTTTTCCTTTTAAAGCCCAATCCTTAAAACACTGACTTGAAACATGAGACAGCAACAAAAATGAGTCAAGCTAGGAGTGCATATTTAGCAGAGAGATGTAAAGAATAAATTGAGCTAAATCTGGTCTTTCTGATTTTGTAAACAATGTGTCATTAGAAACCAATGAAGACAATAAAGAATGGGATTACCATGCATCCATTTGAGAGATTTCAATCAATATTTAAATAGTTTTGGATAATTTATTGTAAAACAGAGAGCTTTCGCAAAGAAGCAATCAAAATAATCCTTTAAGGCTGTAATCACCATTATGCCTGGGTGTTCCTGTGCTTTAGAAAAAACTGATTGTGTAAATACTGTTGAAGAGGTACCTCGAGTATTTACCTTTCTAATGTTTAAGTGGTTTTGATTTTTAAAAATTTACTGTATATTACCTTGCTTGATCCTCAACTTCTAACTACTATAAATGCTTCCTAAACCTAGATAACAATATCTGAAAAAAATAACAATCTTGATAAGGCTGTAAATATGTATAAATGACTATGAGGCAAATGAGGTCAACCTCGTAGTATTGGAATACACAGAATATGCATTTGTGTAAATCATGTCTAATTACTATTAGAGTATAGAGATTTGCTGTGAAAAATTCGTATTAATTTACCACAAAAACGTGCTGCTGAACCTGCAGAAACAGGAGCTAGTATAGGACCTGTTGTCCTTTTTACCCTGCAGATGAGACACTCTAACAGAAAGGGCGTCTGGATCTCATGGGAAAATTTACACCGAGTATTACTAGCCTTACAATCACACTAAGGTTATAAACTTAAATGATGAGCCTGGATACTTCTATGTAAACAGCAGAATAGCATTGCAGACTTTTGATGAAAGGAAAGCAAAGCAACATCAGAAATCTATGAATCTTTCAGAGAAGGCAGAACGTTTAAGGTACTTGATTTGGATTAATCAGATGGAAGAAAACACTTGCAGGCAGAGAGAGACTGATATAGGTAATACCACTCACATTTTGTGAAATGTTTTGCACTGCTCTGTCACAAACAATTGTATAACTCAACAACAAGGAACCTATCACTGGTCTTACAGATTGTCTGTAAGAAGGAGAAATGCAAATCACACTGAAAATGAAGGGATTCTGCAGTTTTCATGGGGTTTTTAATTTTATTTTTTGTTTTTCCTACGAGGAGTGGTTTTTACCTGCTCTTTTTAGGCTGTGGATATATTAAAAAAGTTGGAAGAGAAATAAAGAAATAGAAATCTTGCTCTGAAAGTAGTAAACAGGAGCAAAAATGTATGCTATTATAATGCTAAGTAAAATAGTAAGTAAGTTCCTAAGAAGGGTTGAAATCTAAATTTGACTTCAGACATAACTTCCTACTTTGCACATCAATATTAAAAATGTGTAACTGTGATGCAAATGAGGACCACTACTGGGAAGAGGTACTTCCTGTCATGGAAAAATAGATTGCCAATGATCCCTATTTTCTGCTCGAAACTTTGCCCTTCATACCATAAAAATTCCTAGTCCTCGTACTGTTCTGACTGCTCAGTTTGGATGGAAGTGGTTGTCTCCAAAGGTCTTCACTTTGGAGAGACCGAAATACATTTACAATGCCTAAATTGCTGGACCAGCACTAACGTCTGCATCTCCTCTGTAGGAATGAACCGCTTCAGTCACAAGAACTTCTTCAGACAGAAAAATTTCCCCTGGGAAGTGACACACTTCCAGCGGATGTAGGAAACTCATCTGTGATGCTAATCGAGAGGGTTATGGTTTCCCCTTTATATTAGCATTTATTTTAGCACATTTATTTTTAGGTGCTCCACAACTTCCAGGCTTTCACACAGCAACTCCAGGATAAAAATGCTGCAGTGCTTTGTGGCACAGCCTTCCCATGGACGTTTTTGTTGTGCTCCTCTCCTTGTGTCCTCTCTCTTTGGAGTTCCTTATAACGTCCCTCATCACAGGAACATCCTGTGCCTTCGTTTTTCCCAAATATGGTGTCCTGCCTGCTCTCCCTCATGGCTGCGCTAGGTGTGGTTTTATTACCCACTGGTCCCCCATAGTTGAATTCTAGGATTTGTGGCTAGCTATCTTGAGTCTGTGTTCCTTCTTGGCTTCAATGCATAGTCACTTTACGTCTTGTCACAACAGAGTTTCTCTATATATTTCCATACCCTTCTTGCCATCATTATTCCACTGTTTCTCTTTTATGAATATTATTATCTTCCTTGTTCTACATTAATGATCAAGTATTTTGGTTGTCAATTGTTAAGCTGTAGAGGAAGAGTGAAAAAAGGTGAGACAGGATGTAGTGAATGATGATGCTGTTATCAACTACAGTGCTGTGTTCTGTGGACAGTTGGAGGAGCTCTTGAAATTGTGGGTCTGGTTATGAGCTGCTTTTTGCACTACATATGCTGCAATTCTTCCCAATCAATAGATTGCTCTCCCTTGATGCTTTGACCTCTAAAATTTTGGGATAGCTCAAATACGTATTTCAAGTGAATATCAACCACACATGGAGAAACAACAAGTGAGCAAGAAGTCTCACAAACTTTGCCAATAGTTGAAGATGATGGAAACATTATAAATAGAAGATGGAAGGCATGATTAAGGAAAGGATAAAACTGAACACACATCATCAATTTTAGCTGACACTTTACTTGCTGTCTACCATTTTACACCTACTTGTAGACTGGAACCACAGTTTTGCTTTGTGCCATACACACTTGTTTGTTTAGCAGTCAAGAGACTTTTCAGTTGTATGTGTTGAATGACAGCAGGAGCAAAACATACATGATTGTTTCAGGTATGAAGTTCTGGACTTCCTCAGGGCTATGAAGCCTGATAAAAGGCAGCTTTATTTACTGCCTTAGCACTATATGCCTGTCTCTGCATAAGAGTAACTCAATGCACAACACAAAAACATGTCACACCTGGCCTCTTAAATGTTCACTAATGGCACTAAAATATCACCTCCAGGAAAGGTTTGCTAAGAATGTTTTCCCCTTGAAAATAATCATAAAAATTATTTCATGAAAAAGAATAGCAATATTTAGCAAGTCATGTTTGCCAGGAGATATGGTTCAGTTTCCTTGCCCTCCCTTTCTTTCCCTGCTTGGACTGCCTTCTCTGTGAAGCACAGTAATGTTTCCATTTAGTGGAGGAAGACCTTGAATGAAAGGGAATCAGCATTGTGAAAACTGATGGGGATAGGCTAACTACATTTCAAGTCACTGGAAGAACTAGGGTAACACTTGTAATTTAATCTTTTATTTTGGGTAATCATGTCCAGGAGTTTAAACTTTGGGGGGCAAAAAAATTTTGTTTATATAGCTAGTCCTTCACTAGAAGAAGCTGTTTTTTAATGAAGTCAAATCTGAGTCCTTTAGCTTGAAACACTGAAGCTCATATTTCTAGATCCTGAGAGTTACCCAAATGTCCCAAGTACTATGAATTGATCAAGCAATTAAGAACCTGAGTCCCTTAACATTGTTAATTGTATCTTTAATGGGATATATAGTGTGTGCATAGAAACAGCTACCAGAAAATACTTGTATGTTGGACATAAAGGGTTGGATAATTGACTACTGTATTAAGACAGAAATATGTAACACAGTTCCAAGAAATGACAAGCATGTCCATACATGTCCCACTCCCATCCCCCAGCCTGCAATTACTGGAAATAGCTGATAGTATTGAAGCTATTGTTGAAAATAAGAAAGATATAGACACAACTGTCACTTATATCATCCTTAGACATAATTTGTGATGTTCCACATTAGTGTGCAATATCTACCGGATTGAATTTAGAGAAGAATGGGAAGTTTTGGTACAGAGATGAAAGCTGACAAAAAGGAAGAAAAAGAACAAGAATGTAGAAAATGAAAGTGATGATTTCATCTACAGCTTTAGGTAACTTACTACACAGGTGTAAAAGATAAGTGTCAGGCATTAGCTTTTATTGTTCATTTAACAAAAGAAAGAATTTGGAAATTGAAAGAAAGCAATTGTGAGCAATGTAGTCAGTATCAGAGACAGTTTGCAAGCTCATGGGAGACAAAGCATTGTGCAACAAGACTCCTTTAAAGTTTATGACTAAAAAAATAAAACATGAATTTGCAAGAGAAGACCAGAGACTGAATTAGCTAGTGTAAGAGAGGATTTTTTATAGTGTTATTCAAAAGCATATTCATATATTTTCTGTTCAAGCTGGAACACAAATTCAGTAAGCTTAACTCAACAGCAGGAAAACAAAAGAAAGTACTTTTTTAGCTATTGTGATTGGTTTTGTTGTATTTTATTTTTTTAATAGGGAGAAACTGAATGCTGAGAAAATTATTTAACACATCTAAAATAAACATCAGCTGGAGAGGTCACATATTTGAAATGTAATATCAAACATAAAATGTTATTTAAACAAAGAAACTGCAAATGCAAGAGATTTTCCCTCTGCTGGTAGAAGCGCATCAGTTTGTCAGTTTAGTTTATCAGATTACCAGTTGGAACTGATAATCTGTTCTTTCAGAGAAGCTGGGCAAGAGACTTGCTAAAATCTAGCCCCAGTTTCTTATTCCAAAACAACCTGAGCATGCATTAAGAAATAATTTAATGGTCAATTATTTGTTCATACTCTGATTACCGCCATAATCACAATGCTAAACAATAATAAAACAATTTATTTTGAATAGCTCTTAAGTCATGATCATAAATGACAGCAGTAGGACTACCTATGAAATCAGTTAAAGAAAAACTCATGTCCTGTAAGATGATAACTTCATGAAAATTTCAACAGATGTCAAAGGAATTACTTGCATAGCAAGTTATATGTGGCAGAACATATCCTTTCACAGAAACACAAAAAACCCTGTAATTTGGCCTTTTCCTCTAGAGAAAAAAAAATCAGAAGCAAACTAACCAAGAAACAAAAAAAAACCCAGGTGCTTTTATTACTAGAGAACTACAAACAATAATAAAAACTATAGCTCATATTACTTATCAGTGTAATACAACATGGTGATAATCACAAATGGCAAAAGAACAATGCAATTGGAACTTGGAAAATTTTACAAACATTTGGCTGGATTTTGCTCCTAAAAAAACAAATTCTGTGGGTTCAAGGAAGAATGAGAGAAGCCTACTCTTCCAAGAAGAAAAATAACCAGCAACCTTAGAGAAAACCTCTGAACATGTGGTTGCAACATTTAAATAACATTTCTATAGTCATGGATTGTTAACAGACAACAATAATGATTATATGAAAACCAGTTGATATTTTCAGTCAAAATTCAAGCCAGCTTTGTCTCAAGACACTTTGTAGTTGCTTTTTTCCCTTGTTATCTTTCGTAAATGCTCTTTGTGCAACAGCAAATTGAGAGATGAGAAATGTATGTGTCACATTTTTGAAAGTACTGGGACTCTCCTGACAGTAAACTGTTCTCATGAGACATCTAGAAATAGCAAGATGCCTTGGCTAAACTTTAATGGTTTAATTAGTTTAGCTAAAGTTTTTTTTTAAGTCAAAGGTTCATTTCCAGCTGTGAAATGTTTTTACCAACCCCCACTGAAAACATGCAAGTTACTGCTTCCTAATAATAGCAACATTTGTTCCTACCTAAGCACACCTATGGCATGCTGTAAGAAATTACGTGACATAAGTGGGAATTAATACTGCAATTAAAAGTTTTGAGTTTTGAAAAAGATTAAATAAACAGATTCAATCCACATTTTGCTTAATTAAAAACAATTTAAAAGAACTAAAAAATGAAGGCAAACACAACCTACAAAATTAAGAACTGAAGGTACCAAGAAGTTGTCTCCCAAAGGGGAGGAAGTGCATGAAGAAAATTACTTAAAAAGGTGACTTGAAGAAATAGGTGAATTGGTAAATGGAGAGGTGGGATAAAAGCTATGCAGAAAGAAACTGGGAAAGCAAAATAAATATAATATCTTTACATTAGATGAAATAACTCAGATCACCATCATTTTGTTGCTTTTGTGTCTGGCAAGAAAGTACTGTGTTCACTTTAAGTAAGACAAATACAGTCAATAAATGGAGTGTAAAGCCTGGGAGAAAGAAGTAACAATTTGTTAGCTGGTTTATATTTTGCACCTCTGACAACAGCATGATCCTACTGGTGTATTGAAAACCACTTGGGAAGGAAGAGTTGGAAGAGGAGACTGTTTTGAGGCAAAATCTAAACAGAAGGATAAGAACTGGTTAAAACCACCACTGACAACCCAGAAGAAAATACAGTATTCAATCATTCTGGCAGTCTGTCACAATTTCATAAGCCAAAGGAAGGAATCCTATTCTAGGGAGACAAAAGTGTGTCTCCGACCCCAGCCACAGGAACAATGGAAATGGCAATCTGTTACTACCCAAAATGTTTGCAAAGATGAAGTGTAGCAGAAGCACCACTTCTCTGTTCAAGACCAAAAAGTAGCTTCCATCTTAATAACTTCTTTCATTTTTAAATTTCCCTTACTTTCTCTTTTTTTGTCATCCCACTAACTTTTGAGGTTATTTGCTGACTATAACAGGGAGAATGAGTAGCAGTAATGCCTGATGTGCTCACCCAGCTTATAACATGCGAAAGGTATTTACCAAAACAGTAGTGTAATAATCACTTCAGGTCACTGACTTGAATAAATCCAATTAAAAACTTGCACGTACATTGAATAAAATCCTTAGCGATACTGCAGTCCATATAATGTCACACATAAGAACTAATGAACCATAAAGAATGTATACAAGCCCCAGACTCAGCCATGCAAAATCTTCTCTGGTAGAAAACGGGAGGTAAAACAGACACCAAGGAATGTTGGCCCAGACTGGATGTCGGGAGCAGATTCAGACATGGACTACAGCAGAAGGTCAGTATCTGTAAGAAGCAACTGTGTTGTACCACTGCCCTTAGGCAACTGGACGACACTTAAAGGGCAGCACAGAGTTGTAAGGGCTTATCACCATGTTAACCCTCTGTTTTGCTAGAGCTTTGGGATGTTCCCGAGATGCCAGAATCTCGTCTGCTCAATGTTCAAATACATTGAAAAAGACCCAGATCTGGTTAGCAATAATGAGGAAAGTGCAGAAGTTTAGGTTGGCATAGAATCATACAATGGTAAGGGTTGGAAGGGACCTTAAAGATCATCTACTTCCAGCCCCCCTGACATGAGCAGGGACGTCTTCCACTAGACCAGGTTGCTCAGAGCT
>Ga0181612_104202_pt1 | contig 12764 bp, 6 predicted proteins | sample HoacroProtozoa21_FD_119630 | JGI IMG/M metagenome (GOLD analysis project Ga0181612, IMG submission 119630) | Hoatzin crop microbial communities from Cojedes, Venezuel. Combined Assembly of Gp0051906, Gp0051904, Gp0051908 | reverse complement strand
TTTTTTTTTTTTTTTTTTTTTTTTTTTTTTTTTTTTTTTTTTTTTTTTTTTTTGCAATTGATGAGAGCTTCCCAAATAATTTTGGCTCTAATTCTAGTACCGCTGTTCTAGGGATAAAGAGACAGAAGGGAAGGTGGGGAAACCATTAGGGTCTCAAAAGATAGACTTGAATATGTCAGGAGGTAAGAATTGATGGTGTTGTCAGTCTTCATCCTAGCGATGTCTCAGAAATTGAGTGTAAGGGCACTTAGTTCTCGTAGGTAAAAAGGGATCTCTGACTTGACCGTGCAACTCACCGTTTGATATTTGGAGTTGGAACAATGTGAAAATATAGTTATCCATGTCCATTTCTTTTTCCAAGTATTGTCCAAGTTAAAGACGTGAATCTGCAGTACTGGAAGATCTAATTTCTAATATGGTGATTTGTGAACTCAGAGAGCAATCTTAACTGCAAAAGACTAGTGTGGTAGCAAGAGTTTTGTTTTGAAGAAGCCATTCTGCATCTCCTTTAGCACAGGTCTGCCTTTTTCTAGGCAAAATGAATTATAGCAAAGTTCATACTCTGGACTTTGTTGTGGAAAAAGAGAAAGATGCCAGCTTTGGGAAGTTTTAATTTATGTTGCTGCCTTCCAGAACAGAATTGGAGTCTAAGCTGTGTTTTTATGTTCTTGGTGAGATTTCTGTAAGTTCACCAGATTTACTTCATTCCTAAGGATATTGTATTAGATGTTAGCGCTTGGGACTCATTGGAAGCACTGTTCACAGTACGCTCTTGAATTCATCATTTCAGAGATGAATCAGAAAGTAGTTATGTAGTCTTCATTTAAATAAAAACTGTGAAGGTTTACTGCTACTGCTTAGAAAAGAACAGTTTTGTTTTGGTAAAGGCAAAGGGACTTCCTTTAGTCTCACATAATTGTTAATTCTAAAATTGTGATAAAAGTTCAAATATTGGTATTTTCTTTCTGATTGCTTGTGGAAACATCTGCTCTTTTATTTATAGATTTGTTTGTTTGTTTTGTGTCTCAGATTTCCAATGCTATCTTTCTAGCTCTGACTGTAACAAAGCATCTCTAGCTTAAGGTGCTGCAAACAGTCTGCGTTTTGTAAGTAGCATTTGGGAATAATTCTGTGGAAGGGGCTGCTTCTTCATCTTCAGCATTGCTGGATTATCAGTTTTTCTAACTTAAGTGACCTGTTTTCCAGAGATGAAGTTCATCGCCAGTAACCCGTTTTTCATGTTTCTGGACTGGTGGATACTGAAGCTAACACGAGTTCTTTCTTTACACTGGATAGGCAAACTCGCTTTTCTGCAGCCTGTTCGCCTTTGCTTCTTTGGGTTTTTTTCTGCTGGTACTACAAGCTATTTTTTCAAACATGGACATTTATGTACCAGGACTATTGCAAATTTGGAATTAGGATTTTTATTTAGTTAAATACTAAATATTGTCAATAAAGCAGCCTTTTGATTCTATGTTTGATATGAAAATACTCGGCTCGGCATTGCAGTTTGTGTCTCAAAGTTTTGGGTGTTTTTTTCACTGTTTCTTTTGGTAGCTTTGATTTACATGTTGCAAATACTGTGCGGTCTTAACTTTCTGCACTTGGAATGCAAGAAGAAAGTGACTTGGTAGAAGTGTTTTGTTACATATACATTCATCATTCTTTTGTGTTACAGAAAGCAGCCCAGTAAGCCAACCACACGTGCAACTTCTAAAGGCAGCAGTCCAAGTTCAGTTTCTCCTAGAAATCGACAGAACCTAGCAGCAAAAAAAAGATCTCCAAGTGATGTAAAAATTAATAAATCTCCTCCATTGACACAGTAAGTATTAAAGTTGAATCCACTTCTGTTACTTGTTTTGGAAGCTACTACATTGATCCTTTCCGTATACATAATACACTGCTTCAAAATCCGTACAGCAGTCTAGCTTTGCTCTGTTCTGTTCTCTTGTGATATATAAAAGCTTTTAAAGGCTTTTCTTCTGTTTATGTTTTTTCTTTTTCCTCCTTTTGGAAGACTAGAATTTTTTTTCTTTATGTCCTCAGAAACCTCTTGGGAGAATCTGAAAATGCTGTTATGTGGTATTTTAACTTGAGCTGTGATTCTTTCCTGAATGGGGGAAGAGCAGCTGTAGTTCAGGTTAAAGCAACATATGATGACATGATTCTAATGCTTCAGAGATCTTGCTAAGATCAGCTGATAAAAGAGGAGAAACTCTGAGAGTCCTTGGTATCAGGTTCTGAAAACTTTCCTTTTCCCTCCTTCCCTGGTACACTTTGATTAGTGTGGTGGTGGTTTTTTTTTTTAAAGTTGAGATCACAGTGTGAAATCCCAAAGGAGTAACAAATGTGATGCACAGTTACTATTCACCGTGTGGTTTACCTGTAAAATGGGTTATATGCCAAATACAGTTGGTTGTCATGCGCTCAGAAATGTGACAGTGTCTTCATGCTGAGCCTGAGGAACATGTGTGTCATGCACTGATTGGCTGTCACAGTTTCCCTCGTGTTAATTACTTTGCAGGGTTATAAATGACCGGGAGTTTAAGCCACAGTTCTAACTTGTTGCAGCTGAAATGTGGTGGGCTTATCTCTGTCTAAGCATCCAAGTGTAAGGTTACCTGATGTCTTCCCTTCACTCTCTCTTGTATATGTGAGACTTAAGCCACTATTGCTATTGTTCTGTCTTTGTGAGACAGGGTACAAAATGGTGCAGTTCTTTATATTCTGTTACAACCCACAAGACTTTCTGAAACAGAAGAGGACGGAGGAGAGCTCTAGCCCCAAGTTCTGTATCTGGAGCACTCTCCAACATACAGAATTAGTATGCTGTATCCTACTAAGATGTGATATAAGTGTGCAAGATCTCCCTATGGTCTATGCTGGTATATAATGTTTCAGTAGTAAGCTTTTAAATAATTTATCCTGGTAATTCATCAGAGATGGACAATTAAGTTCCATCCTCTAAATAGGATTGTGCCTGACCACTCTTTTTGTTGTACCGGTCCTACTATTGTTAAAATAATTATTAATAATGCTTTTCAGGTTAAAGTTGCTTTCTACCAAGCGTAAAAGGGAAGACAGCCCAACAGTGGTACGGAGAAAAGGCCAGCAGAAAACAGAGGAGACGCCAGTAAAGAAAGCAAAACGATAATCTTTACCAGCTAGTACTGTTCGTGGAAGAGTCAAAAGAAAAAAAACATCTGTGCTTCTATTTTTTTTAAAGCAAAGGGATTTGCACGTGCTTGTTTCAGAGCTCTAAGTTAATCAATGCAGTACTTTTAAGTTACATTTTAAACAGCTTTATAAACTATTGTTTATACAGAATATTATGTACATTTATTTCAGATGAAAAATAAGTTTACTTTGTATCTGAATGAAAAACAAAGTAGTTATATATTTTATCACTGACTTGGAAAGTTGGGGTTTCCCAATGTGACATGCTAATGCAGATGCTTCCAACCCATGAGGCACCCCTGGGCCTACTAATACACGTTGTATATAAACTTGTAAAAATAGGTTGTATTTTACTCTGTGTATGAATCTAATCAACGATGGACATTTTATTTATTATATGGAAAGCATTGGTCTGTAAACTTTAGTATATACCTTAGGTTTTTTTAATTACATATTTTACATTCTATGCAGATGTCAGTAGGAGACTTCCCCTCTGCTCCCCCAGGGCTGTCTAAAACCTGAAGTTCTCTAAAATATGCTCAGACAGTTGGTAAAGTATTTTTGCTCGCATGCATGAAAGTAGTTTAGCATAGTGAAAGGGACTTGGCTCCTTTCTGTCCACATTTGTGACAAAGTATAAAATTCAAAATGTAATCTTGCTAGATTATATTTTCACTTGTGAATTTACTACCAACCTCAAGAAATAAACAGTGCTAGGTTAGACTTATTCACAGTCAGCCAACACTACCCTGAAATGAAACAGTTTTATTTTGCAACTAAACACCTGTTCTTTCAGTATTTGTCTTTTTCAACAGAGGGACCCATTGAAATCAAATGTCACTTCTCCTAACTATAGAGCTTCAGCATTTTATGTTACATTTTATACACAGGTATTAAAAATAGAACCTGGTATTATTGCCAGAATCTTTTTTTAATGTATATTAACTCTGGTAAGAGCAAATGTTCAAGTGAAGTTGTATATAAAGTTAAACTTTTCTTATGATCAAATGTGTCTCTTGTTATGATGTGATGAGTTGCCAAACAATCTGAGATTATTTTAAGTGTTCTGTTGATATTCTGGTTTATAATTAAAAAGTATTCGGGGAGGGTGGAATTTTACCTTTTTTTCTTTTTTTCTCTTTTTCTTTTGTGAGGTTTTTTTGGACTTGTTATAAGGCAGATGTTTCTGTCAGATGTTCTGCTTGGTTTCTTACTGAGATTTTTATATAAAAATTATAAAATGTTTGCCAAAAATCTGAGTTGCTATATTTTATTATCCTTTAATTATATTGCTGTGGAACTTGTTTTTACAAATGTATTGGTGTGGAGCTGTATCTACAAACTTTACGTGATTAGTGTCTCTAAATGTTTACAGGTGCTTATATTTTAGGTATGTGAACAGTAGGGAAAAGACCTAACCCTTTACCTGACTTAGTACACCATAAAAGCAGGTGCATGCATAATTTTTTTCCCCTAAGCAAATTTGACTCTCAAAAAAAGGAAACCTCTTTGCTCTGAAAATTGACTGCTTTTGATTTCTACCTTAACTCTCCGTACTAACACATACCTTGGTAACATACTCCTGATATACATCTATATATAACTAATGTTCATGCACTTCTTCATATGCAGTTGGAGGGGAGGTTGCATCTCTCCCTCTTTTTTTTTTTCCTCTTTTTTTCTACTTTTCTTCCTGCAGCAGCCATAGACCAAAATTGTAGATTTCTTCTCAGCCTCGAACAGTGGAACTGTTTATTTTTCAACTGGTGCTTTCTAGACTTTTGGCACAGTTGAGTCCTTCCCTGCATCTGCTCCGGTTTTGTTTCCTACCCCTGAATTCAGCAGTGAGGTTCCTAAGGAAGCCTCCCACTGCACTGTACGTTATTATCGTTTCTTCTTCACTCTCTCTCTGCTGGCGTTACCTCTTCTGGCCTCAGTAGAGCTTATATTTGCCTATTTCAAGGGCACATCTCTTCCAATGCATTATAATGGTTGATAAAGCTCTTACTAGTGTTGGATCCTCTTGACTGTCTGTTGTCTAATGATCTCAGTAGAGAAATACAACCCTGAAGATCAATGACAGTCTCTCAGAGCTGACCTCCAAGGAGGTCTTCTGCTGTCCTTCCCCTGAGCGATGGATAACATTTAGGAATAACGTTTAGAAAAAAATCTCTTGTCTATGGAATGTATCTTTGATCATTCATTAAATTATTCCATAATGTTGAAGGCATTAAAGGAATTCTCTTTCAGCAAGAGAGCCACTTTTACTTGAGGTAAGAAGTGCCAACTCCACAAACGTTTAATTGCATGCGCTTTGTTTGCTGCCTGATGTACGAGAACACCGGCTTCTCCTCCATTGTCCACAAAATAGACCTTTCTGCCAGGCCACGTCACTGTCAGTCCGGGTCTGGATTTTTTTTTTCTTCATTTAGAGCTCTCAAGTGCCAGTCATCTAAATTACTCGTGCACTTTACAGGTACAGTAGTGGTCTGCTGTACTTCAGCATAACATGGGCGTTGAATGTTTACTGTTCCGTGGTCTGTCATACACTCTCTTGTCTCCTGAGCCCTTCCTCAGCAGAGGGAAAGGGGGGGGACAGCTTTCCCCTGGCTGCAGCAGGAGGCACATCCCTCTTATCCAGATGTAGTCTGGCTTGAACCTTGACGTATGTATAATGCAACTGTAATTTCCTGCACCGTGCAAATTTGTAGAGAGTTCAGGCAAAAAATACTGTTCTGGGCTGTGATGGAACAGAATGTCCTGAAGGTGTTTCATGGAGAGATTTGCTCGAGGCAGTTTGTTGCCACCTTTAGTGCAAGAGCATGGCTACTCTGCAACCCAAATAAATCTCTAAACCACTTGGCTTTTTTTTTTTATTATAGTGGCTGTTTTTTCTTCCAGTTCCTTCTCTTGGAACTGCTTTGTAACTCTAAATATTAAAATATTGAGTGAGCCGGAGAGATCCTGATGGAAGATGGATTTAAGTCCCCCTGCTCAGTTTGAGTCCTGCTTGCCATAGCTCAGCTGCCCGTGTTAACCAGCTGACTGTTGGCTAGTTGTTAGTATCTCTTCCCTATTTTACAGTATGTTTTACTGAAAGGTTATTTGCATCTCTTTACTGTCTTCAACCTAAATACTATGGGGTTACCTACTATGTTGATTTTAAGTCACACAAACGGATTTTGTTTGGTTGGGTTTTTTGTGGTGGTGGCTTTTTTAAACCAACTACAGGGTCGTAAGTAGAAGTTCATTTGCGGTTTTCATTTTTTGATGGGGTCTGGCAAGCTTGTAACTCTTGCAACGGGTGACACTTCCCACCAGAACCTGATCCAAAGTCAGTAGGTGCACTCGGCAGCTGGGTCAAAGTTTTTGTTGATGCTGGCAGATCTCTGAATGTCTCAATTTTCTGTTCCAACAGCTTCTCTGGTAACATATCTGCTTCTCCGTTGGTCTGGGGTTTTTCTGAGTCTGTGACATCCATCCCAAATACACACGTCCACTGTTTCACCTCTCTTAGCCTATGTTCTGAGAGCATCCTCTGTACAGAACAGCCTCTGGCCATGATCCTGCAGAGGCTGCACACTGTCCTGAGCTGCGTCCATCTGTTCAGAAACTCGGTAAAAATTTGTCCTGTAAAACCTGGCAACCAAGAGCAGCAAGTGCCCCTGGTCACAGCGACTATCAACAGGCGGCCACTATGATGCAAGTGCAACACAAGCTTAGGTGTCAGTGCTGGAAGTGGTTCAAGTCTGATACCTGTATCAAGTCCTGCACTGAGATCAGTTCTTTTGCCACCACAGACTTTGTCACTCCTTTCTTTTGGAAGAGGTAGTGGGACCTCTGTGATGCTGAGAGTCATTGGTCTGAAGACAACCGCTGCCCTGAAGCTGGGGTACACAGAGTAACTTGTCTGTGCCCTTCCAAAGCGGCGTTTGATTTCCTTGGCGCTGTACCTGTTTATATTGTAAAGAGTGAATTTAACTGGTAGGGTTTTGTTCTCTTCGCATTACAGTCATTCCATGTGACATGTTTTCAGTTTTAAGATTTAATGTGAACATCTTGACAAAGGTGACTGCACATTCGTATAGCATACACTTGCTCCAAGCTCTTGGTAATGTAGGTATTCTCAACATTGCCCGCTCAGTCATTTCATACAGCCGCTCTACCAGCTCAGAAGACTCTTATCTCCACAACTTGAGCAGCCCTCCATCTACTGCATTTGCTTGTAGCTTCAGTTCAGAGGAAATTGCCCGTGTCAGCCCTCTGCAGTTTTTGGCACCTTCTTAAAGATACTCTGCTCGCTTCTTCCAGTAGATTCCTTGTCCCAGCTATGTATGTCACACTCCATTACTTCCACCAGCTTCTCAAAAATCCTGGGCCTGTTTCAAGTAGGCTGTTTTTTTCTACTAAAACATGAAAGTTTAAACACCAAGGAAATTCTGTCTACGTTCTAGTCTTTGTTTCCAGATTCTGATGTTCCACCAAAATTCCTTGAAAGGCAATTTCTGATTTAAACACCCTTCCTCTTTCAAATCTCAGATTTTTAGATCTTATCCTTGCTGTCTTTGTGAATAAAGTCTAAAAAAACCAAAAAAATAATAAAAACAAATGTCTCTCTGGGAGTTCCTAGATGGCTGTATTTAAAGCTAGGAACATAACACTCTTGCCAAACAACCGGGGAAGAAAAATATGGTTTGAAATGGCCGTAACTTAGTAGGGCAGGAATAGACTTTTGGCACTGACAGTGCAATTAATTAGCCTAGGGTGGGGTTTCATGGTCAGGCTGAGACTGCAAGGCACCTTTCGCCTTCCCTCTCCTTCTCCTCCTGTGGCCAGACCCTTCCTCCATGCCAGTGCTGAGTTGTACCGGCACAGGCTGCTGGACCAGGAAGCCTGAAGTTTCCTTTACTGCAGGTTAGTTTTTAACACAGTCAGTTGACTAAACCAGCTGATGGGGCTGTGCAAATGCTGCTGCCTGCACAAAGAAGATGGCCCTGTGGCAGAGAGGGGGTGTGGAATCACCCTTCCATTGTACCACGGATTTGGCACACTTAGGTTGATCATCCAGGTGTGCCATTAGCTCTCACGTGCCTTTATGGTACCTCTGCATCAAGTAATTGTTGTATAAATGGACACTGAGTGAATTTGTGGGTCTTGTCTTCTCTGAGTGACAAAACAAGGAGGCTTTTCGCAAGAAGCATGGATTATCCAACTAGTCACGGATCCTTGCTGTCTGCCATGTACCCAGAAGAGATCATGCAGTTCTTGAAAGCTGAAGCCAGACAAATTTAGACTAGCTATAATGAGAGATTGGAACTGTGCTCAAAGACTAAGCTGGATCTAATGTTGAAACACCTGAATTTAAGCCAGCTGGGTCCTGAAGAAGTTAGGAATCCAAATGACTCCTGTATCAGAAATCCAAATCAAAAAATTCCTGTTATCAGGAGACTTAGCTCCTCAGATGGGATCCGCGAAGCTGAGCAAGCTGCCCTGGAAGCTGACAGCGCTGGCCTGTAGGAAACATCCAGGATTAGCTCCTCAAGGACAAGCATATAGTGCTGGAATATGATATCTACCCTCTGCTTAGGTTTCGTCCAGGATAGACCTTTGTTGGCCTTTCTTTCAAAGACATGAAGAAAGAAGGCTTTGCTTATGCTGTTGTTAGAGCATGGGGGGACTTGAACCCACACCTGTCGGGAGGGCAAGGCTATAATGTGTCCAAAAGTGGGCACTATTTGCTCTCCTGTTAACGTAGTTCACATCCCATGACATGTTCTACTTGCTGAAGCAGGAGCTGGGGACCAGGTCTCACTGTCCACATTCCAGATGACTGTTCCACTCTGTAGCCTATTGAGGAAATGGATGTTGGGGCACACATGTACCACCATCTCGTTCAGTGTCTGTCAAAAAGAAATGCTTAGGCTTTTAATTCCAAGGTGGGCTTCATGTCTGTGGCTCCTGAACAGGATGAGGGATGTCCTCCCACCCCAGGTAAGGTGTTGAAACTGACTTTGAAGGGTTGTTTGTGCAGCTTGGACATCTCACCAGGCGCCTGGTTAGCCTGGCTGCTTCTCTGGGCACTGTGCAGGATTCCTGCTGAGGCGGTGCGACCGCCCAGTGGGTATCTACCTCCAAGGAAGATCTCACAATATTAATTATTGTTAACGTAAATCTTCTTATAACCACAGGACCCTTTTTTCTCTGTGGCTTCAGCATTGTGGAAATTCTTCCTTTACTGCTCTCTAGAGATACAGTGTAGGTCAGGGCAGCTCAATTTTCCCATGTTGGAAAGAAGATTATTAAAGATTATGTGAAGATTACTAAAAAAAACCCCTTCATATAGAAGAAAAAAGAAAGTATCACTAACAATGAGATTTGTATTGTTTATTTTGTGTATTTGTTTTGGGTGGGAAGCAAGGTACACTGGCATTTGAAAGGCAAAGTGGGAGCAGCGGGGGGAGATGTTATGGGCTTTTTGATGCACTACTTTTCTCAAAACCTCCCAACCACTGCTTGTGAAACTTGCACCCTTGGTGTGGGTGCGACGTGGAAATGACGAGAGAGACAATCAACAACCTAGACAACGCAGGCGGACAGACTGGGTTACCTTACTGATCCCTGCTAGCGCTGAGATCTGGATCTTCATTAGGACAACGTAAAAAACCTTACGCTCTGCAGGATATTATGGGCAGAGCAGGCACAGGTGAGACAGCCAAGGCGAAAAGCAAGTGCTGCACAATTATTGGAATTACTTTGCTGGGACTGATGGCTCAGATGTCACCCCTGTGCTTGCTGTTAGCTGAGCTTTGCTTTTCCTTCTTGAGCGTTCACAGGCACTAACGCAACTCTGCTGAGAGTGAAGGGTGGGTGTAGGACGCAGATGTGCTCTGGGTGCATCACTGCCCTCACCGTCAGCATCTCTCATCAGCAAGCCAAGCTGCTCTGCGGTGTGGAAAAGCTGTCTGATCTCTAAAGTCACCTAATGCATTGAAAATAAGTATTATTTCCACTGGGGAAATACAGACCTTTCTGTCAGTCAGGACTTCAGTTTGGAGATTGCATGCCTGCTGCACTCATGGGGCTTTTCCTCGTGGAAGGACGAGGTTTATGCGTGGCTCCAGCTAAGCCACACAGAAAGTGCAGCTCTTACTTGGCTTAATCAGCCTGCGGGAATAGGGCTACAGCATAAAAAGCTCTTTCACATATTTCAGCATAACTTGGGCCCTCCCTCACCTCACTAGGTGAACCACATGAATGGATCCAAATTGAGCCTTTTTTTTTAAACACAGGTCCTTTGCTGATCACACAGCCAGACAGCACAGGCACCGGCTGTGCCTCTCTGCACGTGCTGAGGTGTAGTTGAGAATAACGGAGGGATATCGAAGCTGTTGGCCTTATTGTTAGCTGGACAACTTCGCCCTCTAATGACTTCCCTTCCTTTTCCAGATTTTATTGTGACATGTCACACATGCTATGCAAGGATTTATATAAATCAACATATATTAAGATGAATTAATAAAGAGGAACACATAAGAGAAAACTGCTCAGTGATCACATTCATGGTACTCCAGCACTAGTTCCAGTCTATAAATTCAAAAATGTTATTAAATAGTCATTCCTGCTTCAGTGCCCAAAGCAAGCAGAGATCTGGAATGTGACTTTCCTTTCAGACAATCATAGGTTCACTCTGCTCTTTTTATATAAACAAGAGCTAAGAATTGCTCAGTAAAATAGTGCTTATTTAACTCTATTCAGCCAGGATTTTTCAGGCTAAGTAAACAGGCAATGTAAGGCCACTTTAAAAAAAGAAAATCAAACTGATGATAAAAATTCTTTCAGCTGGTTTTGAACTGAGAACTCTATTCGGCACTCAAGCACAGGAAATATCCTTTTGGGAAAGCTTTAATCAAAGGAAAATGGGACTCCCACACTGCTGGTCATGCTCCCGGTGAGGTGCCAGCTCCTTTTCTGGATCAGAGCAGGGCTGGGTGACAGACACTGGGCGTGAAAGTGGAAGGGAGAAGCTGCTGGGGATATGCATGGAGGGCTGCTGGGCCCAGGGGAGGCACTGGGGGGTTGTACCCTTCCCCGCTCCCCGCGGCGATAGCTGTGATGGGACTGCCAAAGAGGGACTGGAGGTCGTAACTAGTCAGTTCATTTCTTCATGAAGGTCCAGCACCGGCACCTCTGGAAGTCAACTGCATGATAGCCACTCTCTTGGGAGGAGGTAAAGACTGGCTGGTCCAGCGGGCAGGTTGCTCCAGGTTATTCCAGATATGCGAGGTCTAACCGGATCCTACAGATCTCCAGAGATGGCAACCCCTCATGTCACCTAACCCTTCTTGCTGATTAGATTTAAAACATTTTCTAACCTGAAATTCTCTGTTGCAATTTATGCCTCTTATTTCCTGTATGACTGGATATCTTTACAGCAGGGTGGTACTGCCTTGAAGACTTGCGTTTTGCTTTATCTAGTTTTGTTACTTTGCTGGTTTCAGTTTTTGTTCTCAGCATTCAGTGTCGCATATGTTTTCTTTCCCTCTTTCCCCACTGAGGAAAAAAAAAAGGAGAAAAAGAACAGGAGGAACAGCATGAAAGCCTCAATTTAAAAGAAGCGTAAAGCAAAGTTTTCTTCTGTTTTAAAATAAACATATAAAACAAGGAAAGTGTTCTGCATTAAAAAAATAGGGGTTTTTTCCACTGTTAAGACATCTATGGTTTTTTTTCCCCTCACTTTTTTTTCATGCAAAGGCTTCAGATTTTTGCCCTGCAGTCAAGCTTTGCAGGTATACGTTAGTTTGCCTTAGCCTGGAGCTAACAGACCAAGGAGCCTCTTCAAGTGTAGCCAAGAAAGGAGAAAGGCAGCTGTGCCATAGAACACATTCACAGAGCTTTACTGTTGCAGACATATTGCTAGCTTCATTTTTCTTGCATGAACAAAACACTGTCCAGTTACCGTTATGACTTTGTAATGGATGTTCATACAATTTTACTGTATTTTCAGAACTGGGGAAGTTTTGCTTCTGAAGACAGCAATAGAATCAGGGTGTAAGTACTAAGTACTTAAAGTACACTCAGATAATATTTGCTACTATGATTATATACCGCAATGGCAATAATCCAAAATGGAATAATCCATCATAGGTGAACACAAAGACAAGCAAACGCTGCCACAGTGCTGCATGTGGGGCTGTGGTCTACTGAGGCACTCTATGAGGCAGAGATGGAAAATTCTTCCATTCCTTCATAGCTGTCTCCCTTTTAAGAAAATAACGACATGTATCTTTTTATCTTTAAATTTCATTTTTCTAAGTTCTCCTATCTCTTCTCTTGGGATTGGTCCATCTGGTTTCTTGAGATAATGAGACTGTTCAAAGCCACCAGTGAACACAGCAGCCTTCCCAGATCTTGTTCCTTTGTTCCTCTCCCTCTTTTCACACCTTTCTCAAATTTTCTCCCAGCTTTTATCACCTCTTTTCTCCTGTAAGAAAAAAAAAAAAAAAAAAAAAAAAAAAAATGGGAAAGGGACTGGCGGCTTTTAAAAAAGGGAAGAAAGCCCAATTTTTTTTTGTTTTGTCTTGGGCCCC
>Ga0181612_168253_pt1 | contig 12765 bp, 1 predicted proteins | sample HoacroProtozoa21_FD_119630 | JGI IMG/M metagenome (GOLD analysis project Ga0181612, IMG submission 119630) | Hoatzin crop microbial communities from Cojedes, Venezuel. Combined Assembly of Gp0051906, Gp0051904, Gp0051908 | reverse complement strand
CTTTGGGTTTTGTTTAACACAAAAGCAAAAGTAAAATATCAGTTTTTCCATAGATACATAGGTAACTGCAGTTCAGTTCAGCATTCAGGACAGAGATTCACTGCAACTTACCCCTCCCCTCTTGAAGCTTTGGTAAAACTTTGTAATAGGGAAAGATAATACCAGTGCGAGGCCCCCAGTCACATATGGTTTCCACTTTAAAAAAGATGAAGGAATTCAATGTCCTTTTAGATTTCTTTCTTTACTAATAAACATGCACATAAATGTAGTTTTTAGTAGTCTTGTGGCATCAGTTTGTTAATTGTGTTCATCTTCAAGTATTTCAACATCAGAGCTAAAGAATAATCCCCTTCTAAAGGCATAACTTCAATTAAACAGGTGATATGTATTCTATGTATCAAAGTACTTAAGTGTTTATTCCTTTAAAAAATGGAAGGATGACATGGCTTCATCTCTTCACCAAATACTCACACGAAATGACATCTAGAGAAGAAGGCAGGAGCTGAGCGCTAGTGTTAAATATCAGCTCCAAGCACTTTGCTTTTTCTTCTAATACAAATTTTCCTGGGAATTGCTTAGGGAAATCTGGAAATCTTTTAGAACACTACTTTTTATAGAAAGTATGTTACAATTCTTTAAGAGGTGTATCTTTAAGTAGAGTGGCATATCAGCTTCAGGTGCAGAGTACAAGAGCTGTCTCACTGGAGGTGAGAACAGGGCCACCATTTTTCTGGAAGTAAATTTGATTTGTCAAGCGACGGTACCTCGGTGTGGGAGAGAGGAGTGCCACCTACTGAACAGCGAACAAAATCAGCACCCACGCCAGAAACACGGCTGCTGACAGGATTACCATCTTCTGCACTCCTCCTCTTCCTGAAGAAAAGCTAAACATTTCCACCTGAAGTGGCAGTAATTTTTTGTACCTGTTCGGTATTTTGTTGCAAGTCAAGAGGGAAAGTTATAAAGAACCTATTAAAAAGTTATAAACATCTATTAAAAATAGGTCATTATAGTTATGATCTATATGCATCTTTATCTCTTTCAATACTCTGGATATCTGCAAATCTCAGCCAATGACCATCTGGAGTCAAGCTCTACCGTGGCTGTTAATTTCCAGGAAACACAGGTTTTTTGTTGTAGTAATGTGTCCTAACTGGTATTCAATTATGGTTCTGTGCTTACACAAGCACTGTATCATTCTGACAGATCAGAGACACCCTCTAACATACCATTTTCTTCCCTTCTTTGTACCCTTCCCCTATGGTAATACATATTCTAATCCTGTTTTTCATATTTAGATATAAAATACAAGCTCTACAAAGGAAGCATCCTTCACAAACAGTCCGAAGAGAAATAAAGCCATATATATTGTTTCAGTCCCATTTCCCGCTAAATAGAAAATTCAAACATACATGTATCTGTGAAACTAGTAACATTTTCCATAGGCTAGGAGCAGAGAAGATAGTCTCTCCCATTCAGACAACTGAAAATACTGCTGCTTCGGTGAGAAAACTGAACTGTATTACCAATTAACAGCAAGTAAAGTCAAACGTTTTTGTTATAGTAACTATAAGCTGCAGCCACTGCAGACAGGTAGTAAATTCTTTAGGACTACAGAAAAAAATGTTTAAAGTTGCAGGGAAAACTATAAATTTATTTCCACGTTTTCCAGTGTTTCACGCCAGGTAACTGTTTTGCTGAGGTTTTTGAAACTGTCAAATCAGACAGCTTAGACAGAGGTTTTATTACAACCTGATACAAGATAGTATTTCCAAGAACCACACTCGCAAGTTATTGCTACAAGATCTGCAGCAGAAGACCAGAAAAGATGCTAACTAAAGGCCTAGAACATAAAGAAACAAATACACAACACTTAAGCCATAGTAAGCTTAATCAAGTTATGTGCCCTTGAATACACTGGGTTCCTCTAGCACAGGAAACAGCAGCTTCTTGTTTACATGTAAATCCTCTCAAGAATAAAGCCATTCCCGTTTAAGGAAAGGAAATAAACTTAAGGGCTAGATCAGCCAGAAGTGCTTCCTGTAATCAAGGTGCGAAAACAAGCAAAAAGGGAATTGTTGACAACAATGTAAAAATACAACGCTGGAACACCTGAAAGTTAAATCAGTATTTTTCCCCTTTTGTTTTAGGTCCAAACTTCCAATGGACTGATTCCAGAGGACTCGCTGTCAAATCCCCGAGCCAGAAAATCTGCCTCTGTCTTTAATTCCATTGTTTTGACAGAAAACAATCAGCTTGCCAGCATGCAATTTCTTTAAGTGAAGGAAATTCAGGAACTAAGCACAAACCGGTTAGGGATGCTTTCACTGCCAGCAGAAGTAAGTGAATTCTCAGCAACAGCAAACCAGAAGGTAGTTCAAAAATACATGAGGCATCCCTTCCAGACAGCCATTATCTTATTCTCAATATGTTCTCAATGTTAGTTCATCCTGCCTTTTAGTCTGCCTAGCCATTTGTGAAAGGTTCATGAGGATCAGTCTGTTGAAGCATCCAACTTTTGTCCATGGGCCAAATCTGTTCTGAATAATGAAGAGCCTGAAGTAACTCAGCCTGAACTAAGGAGATTCATTCCTACAACAGGAATACGGCTGTTATTCCTGTAAGGTTAGTCAGCATCTTACACCCTTGACTCTTTCATAATTTTAAATGCTCTGAACGGGAATTTAGTTTCTAGATGCTTATGACCTAATCCCCTCTGGAAATACCTTCCGTATTTTGCTACCACTAGGTCTGAACGCTGCCTTGTGCAAATATTTACACCTCAGCGTATGACGGGACTGAAAACAGCAGCCTGCTATACGTCAGAGAACGCTTCATTTGTGCGTATAGCTGCTGTAACGGCACAGACGGACTTTCAGTCAAGGAGCCCCTGCTTTCTCGCCTACTCTGAATTATATATACAAGATACACAGGTAACAGTAGAAATCAGCATTTTATATCCTCCAACTAATAGCAAATGGTGGGATGACTAAGCATGGGAACTGCAGAGGAAGAAAAGGGACAAAGTATGATCCATGCTCCAAATCAACCTGCTCTATCTTTCTCTTTTTTTTAAAATATTCATAGTAGCAAAATTATCTTCTCCGTTATATAAAGTATATTGCAAAATAATACAAGCTATTAGAGAGTAATTTTCTAGTAGGATACTTTGAAACCTAATCATCATAATGCAGCTGAATTTCTACTAGATGTTACTTATGACTCTAGAGATCTTAAAAATTACAGGTAGGGTGGATGGTAAGGTAAAGAATGCAAAGTCATCCTTGTGGCCTGAGAGTCTGTCGTAGAAGGCAGACATCTCTCAGTGAGCTGAAACTGTAGAGATACTCCATTGCGTGTACAAGGCAATTAAAGATCACAATTTGCACGTGCTGTCGAGAGGCCTGAGATGGAGCGATAGTGTAGCCAGCCTGGCTGCTGCTGGTGAGAAGAATCCAGCCCTGCCTGTATGCAGCAGATTCCACGTGGAAGTCTACGCATAGGTTCTCTTACAGCAGAGAACCCCTCGAAGGAATTTGTTTCAGGTTTATGACATGCAGCATCTTGACATTCCAATTACATTTGTGTTGTGAGTTTAAGCTTCCTAGGAACAATGCAAAGCAGGGCTACACAGGAAAACTTTTGCCACCTCTGGAGATCACGGACTGACATTATAAGATAGTTGTAAATTACAGAATCTCTATCCATTCAGAAGACAAGATGTTAAGGAGCAACGGGTGGTACTTACTAATAGGCACTGAATACCCCAGCCATGCCTCTGTAGGCAGGAAATCATAGTCATGAAAACAGAAGGCAAAAATTGGTTGAAGTTAACTTTATTCCAAAATATGTATAATTTACAGGACTAAATAAATGCTTCATTTGTGAACAAAACGTTTCAATACTTGTGAATAACGTACTAGTAGCTTTGTGTAACACTTCAGTTTCCAAGAGGGAAATATGAAACAGTATTTTGGCACAAGGTTTTCTCTGCATGCATTAATGTACTAAAAAGTTTCACAATTACTAGGATGACATTCCTTCTTTGGGATTGTCACTTGTAAAATAGGCCTAAGAAATGAATGCTTGCTTTTCTCTGCTCATTGCAAGTTTACTGGCTTAAACAGCAAGAATTAAGCATGGACATCCTTTGAAAACTAGATTTGTCCACTAGATCAAAATCCTACCAGTGATGAAAAATATTTTAAGGACATTTCTCAGCCTTACTGAGATTGACTCACACATGCTTTGGGAAAGACTCACCCATGAGATTTATTACTCATCCATTCCAAATAATTACATGCCTAAATTAGATCATAATCAGGTTCAGCTGAATTCTGTAAGCTGAAAAAAAATATGGCTATCTGTCATATCTAGCTTTATCATACATGCACTTGCAAATATCTGTAGAGAGAAGTACTGTCAATCTAGCTCTGCATGCGAGTGCCTGAAGCACGCATGTAAAGCATTAGTTGTTGTGAAATGGAGGTTGCACAGTTCACAGCATCACAAGTCTTCTGTTATATGCTAGTTATGTTGAAAATACTACTGTAAAGCCAGTATATGAAAAAGAATCGGAAGTAAAGGACTTCTGTTATTCAACTACAGATCAGCAGCTCCTTCAGGAGTTTCCACTGTTTCAGGCTGTCCGATGACATATTCAGTGAAGTGGAAGCGTCACGTGCACGCATACAAACACACCTTCAACCGGACTGCAAGGCAATGCAGAGTTGAACAATATATTTCCTTGATTCTGTTCATTGCATAGCAATGGCATTTTAAACAAGAACATTCAGTCATGCTCTAAGCAGCAAATCCTTCTAGCACACATTTATATTCACATCAACGGTTAAAAAAACCCAACGGAAGAAACAGAAGATGCACGTTTGCACCATGCATTAAAGCTTGCTACCATGAAACAACCGTATCCTCCCAGTGTTCATATAAAGTTATTAATGGAAGTCTGTTTATAGTAGGCTGATTCCATTAGGAACACACGCATAGCAGCACCTTCAACCAGACACGAATGAAAACGCTTGCAAGACCCAGAAAGTTAACAGCATTTTGGTGTGAATGTATTTGGAACAGTAAATTGTACATGAAGATCAAGTTTAAAAAAACAACGCATCAGAAACAGATTAAAGCAAAGGAAGCTGTACAACCTTAATGATAAAGGCAAGTACATTTGGTTCACCTCTGAGTTGTCATTTCAGTAACAGATACCCTTTTGCAAGTTAAGCACCTTATGCTGATTCAGTCTGCATTGTATTAGTCCTATTGACCTGCCCTATCTGTGAAAAGGCTATTAAAACCCCGACACCCTACGATCTCAGTCCTGCCAACACTTCCATCTCTGCCCAGCCTCCCAAAAAATCAATTCAGATCTGACTGAGCACACGAGTGTGTGTTGGCAGGATAAGGATTTAAAACAGTGGAAGGCAGTCACCCTTCTTTGTTCTGTGGTCTCTACACAATCCAGGTACATATGGCTAACAGGGAAATGCAGCCTCCTGTTTTCAACAGCGAAGATGACTGCGTGTGTGCCTTCCACTAAAAGTTTCTAAGGAGTGCTAGTTACATTAAGTTACAGACACTGACTGAATTGTTCAAAACCAGACAAGGTCTCACACGGCTTGTTTTACAGCTGTTTAACTTACAACTGCAAGTGTTTTTTTTCTTCAGGATTTCATATCATTTGGAAGTGAAAATTCTCTAGACACACGCAGCTTTTCATTGCTAAGAATACATAGCCTTAGTAAACTCTGACTTTACCAATTTCTTTAGGCTGACATGAAGAGCTGGGTGGAGGACTCCTCCCTACCTAAAACAGAAAGCAGTATTTACAAGCTTGTTAGTGAAAGTAGATGCAAATAAAGCCAAAAGTAGAAGAAACATACACCTACTGTCATACAAACTTTCAGCATTGTGACAAACAAACATGGAAGGCAACAAGTCAGACCTCTCATTTTTCACCTGTTCTGTGCTTATGTTCTCACAGAATGCGTGTCCCAAATTTGCTGTTTCATTTGATTTTTTAATATATACTACAGAAAACTCAAGTGAAACTACAAAACTACTAATTCCATTTTAGAGTAGCATTACACAGGCATCCAGATAAAGATCCAGCAACCACAGCATACCAGAATTAGGCAGGAAATGCAAAGAGTAAGTACAAGTAACATTAGTATTACTTCCAGATAAAAAATTTTGCTAAGAGGCTATGGAGAATCTGGAGTTACTTTTTGTGTAGCCGTTGAAGTGGCAGTAGAGGATACAAGAGAGTAAGCAAAGTGGTCAGTCACTGCTGACCAATACAACAGAGACAGTGCCTTGAAAATCAGAGACACACTGCAGAAAAAGGGAGACAAATATCATTTTAGTACTACCAAAATATAGTTGTGATTGAAGTTTATTTTTAAAACAAAGGCTAAAATAGAAAATTAGCCATTTTAAATAACTTGTTAAAATTTGAAGAATTCATAATATTCAGCAACAGTATTTCAGATCAGGTTTCATTAGGTTTACTGCGGGATTCAGCAACCTATGAAGTCTGGTTGCAGTCTTCACATTTTCACAAAAATAAATTTAAATCCAAACTGAGCAACATGTGCCAGCAACACAGGATCCAAACCTGTTTCTGACTTTTATGAATAATTTATGGAGAACCAGATTTGTGAAGAAAGAAGGTAATTTTGGTCAGAATCAGCCACTTCCCTAAAACAATGCAGACGTAATTTAATAATTTCTTAGTACTGCACTTTCAATGAATAATTTCATGTCGTAGTACTGTGTTCACCTAATTAAAGTTCAAACTATTTTAAACCTATAGGATAAGGGACGGGAATGGTATTTGCATGTTCTAATAAAACACACAAAGCTCATAAATACTTTTAATTACAGAATACAATAAATAACGATTGCATTGTAAGACTGTGTCCACACAGATGTTAGTTTTTTTCTACTAGTCACTGATGTTAAGAGCTTTGGCTTACACCATAAGAACATGGCAATTCTCATTCTGATTCGTAAATTAGTTTCAAAGTTCTTTAAATGCTAGCTGGTTTCTCAAGTGGCTGCAATTCAAAGCCTTCTGTAATTCTGCTCCTCATCACCTACAATACCTTCTCCTGCAGAAAAAAGACCAACACTCTAAATTCAGAGGTAATTAACAGTTTCTCACTTCTGCCTTCTACAGCTGTGGAAAATGCAGTCTTCCCCAACCAGATTCATAGTAACTGCTTCTCTTTCATGCATCAGTACAGACAACTTGCATATGGAAAACACAGAAGCCTATGTATGAAGAACTGTTCCCTGGTATTCCAAGCCAGGGAGAAGAAAGGAGAAGGAAAAACACTGTAAAACCTGAAGATGCAGCATCACTAGAAAAATACTGCAATAGAATAAATTAACCTAATTTTGTCATTATCTTATTTCCCAATTTCAAAGTAGGCAGTTAAGTATGAATCAGTCATACCTTTGGAGGAAACAGAATTACAAGTGATGCCTTCTTTTTTTCAATATATCCCACCTTTAAGATCAGAACTCTAGGCATTGTGAAACCTGGGGGGACTTTCCCCAAAGCAGAATTACTGTACTGCTGGGGGGACCTGCAAGATTCCTTTCTGCAGTTTCTTCAATCAAGGACTGGAAGTGTCTGAATTCGCACCTAGAAATGTTGAAAAATTAAACGGGCAACACAGCTGTGGTTTCAGGAGTTTTTCAGGAGCAAAATATGAGTTTCAGGGTTAATCTAAAGAGATTATTTCCAGTACAAGTAGAGACACTTCACATATTAGCGTGTTAACTATTGCAATTTAAAGAAAACAAGCTAGCTGCAATGGATGAGTAACTTAGTTCCCACATCCTTGAGTTGAGGATATGAAGCACAAAGCACAGTGAGTCTTCAAAAACTAAAGGCTTGGACAAACACTTACTGATCAGCTGCCTAGTAAATACACTCCCAATACCTCTCCTGTCACAACAGAGAAGTAAAGTCTGTGACGGGCCCAGCAACTTGACATGAAGAGGTTTCTCTTTTCAGTTAAGGTAACAGAAACTAAAACCTGCCCAGGACAAAACCAGAGACCTACATTTTGCCAGTGTTATAATTAAGAGACAAAAATTAGTTAAGGCCAAATTCCAACATACATTCACAACTAGCTGATTTTTTTTTCATGCAAATGAAAAATACTGCAAACAATAGTATGAGGCATAAGATGAACATTAAAAAAATTCCAAGAGGTCACACGTTTCTTCTCTGAAAAATGTTTGTTTGAATTTGACTATGCTGAGAAAAACTGTCTAAAAGCTGCAGATCAATGTGCAATAGCAAGATACAGCTGATCTGAAAGGGCTTCTGCGAGCTGATCTCCCAGCTCTGTTGTACAGATTCCAAGTGTTTTTGCAAGCTGGAAGTCCAAAACCAGAAGTCTAGGTAAGTATTTTAGAAAATTTAATTTCCCATTTCTAAAGGTATGTGCTAAGGTAACAGAGGTATAAACAACTGTAACATTTTGCAACTTCTATCTTAACAAAGCTAGGAGAATTTTTGCAAAAACAAATTATTCCAGTCTTTGAGGCACACACATTGTAACATTTGCGTCTTACAGACAGAAATAATTTAAGCAAATCCCTCCTAAAAATCTTAGTCCTGTTTATTACACTAGCTAGAAGGATGACATACTAATTTTCCCTATAATTATGTATTCCAAGTTCTTTTCCTACCCTTCAAAGGGCATCAGTGCCACTTGGGGGGGGGGGGGGGGGGGGAAAGTACTGCTTTCTACATATTTTTAATAATTTTTTACATATTTTTAATAATAAATATATTCAACCATCCAAAAGTATATGTGTGTCTAGTGTGCTGGACAGGTATTTGGAAAATACCAGATTATGCAAGAGAAAGAGCTGTGAAGGCATAAAGTAAAAGAAGACAATACAGCTTATTATGTTCATGCTGGATTTAAAATACAAGCTACTAAAAAAAGTAAACAGAAGTAGCTTACACTAATAGAACCCTCCCCCGTAAGTTCAGGGAAGCATCTGAATGGGACAGGTCAGGGTTTTGGTCCAGCACACTGGAACCCTATATGTAAGCCAGGAATAGATAAATATAGAACAACTTTAAAAGTTCTTCCGTTTAAATGAAGGTGGTATCAGCTTTGTAAAGAAGTTTGAGGAAAAAACATAGGCACCGCGTAAGTTTTTTTTAAGGTTCAAATGTACATAACCATGTTACAACCCCCCCTGCCCCCCATTTATACACACATAGCTTATGTGAAGTTACATGTTCAGTAGAGTACCTTCAGCATGAAAAGTCTCTTCGGCCAACTGCTCACGATAACTACATTCAATGATGCAAAGTGTGTAATTTGGTCAAGCCATCTCTCCCACCCCAATAACTTAATTTCAAACCACAGGAAACAGTTACATTACATAGTACTCAATGGCTGGGCTTGTCAGAGCTCTGAAACAAGGAGCACAGCTCTTCACAGGTCTGTGTTTCTACTGAACTGAACTGGGACTCCATTGTATTCCAGGCTAAGTCAGCCAGAAGAAAGTCATCCATTGCTGTCTGTGTCTCATTGCTGGTAAGGAACAAACTCCCTAGATTCTCAAAGCAGCTATCCATAGTCTGTGTTTCAGCGCTACTGAGCTGGACTTTGCTTTCAATATTCTGAGTAGGTATAGTTTTAGTAGCCGGATATACTTCTGTCTGGGTTTCTGTATCAGACGAGTCAGTACTCATGGAGAAACTAGACTGCTTCAGAATGCTTCCTAAAGGCAGGTGGGTATTACTGTCCAAAAAGAAATTCAGGTCTGTCTGTGTCTGTGTATCAAACATCTCCAAACCTAAGAAGTTAGAATTTCCTCGGCAGCTATACGATTGAGTGGCACTATCTGAAAATAAGAAATCAGTCTGAGTTTCAATGTCCAGTGACTCCAAAACTGGCTCGGAGTTTAGGGTGCCAAGCTCACTCTCTTCAGTCTGAGTTTGGATATTGGATGCTGAAAAGAACTCTTCAATGTCAAAGTCTATTCCTGTGCTCTGTGATGGACCAGACGGCAGATGTGTGTCAGCATTAGAACTTGTCTCGGACAAAAGGCCACGATTATCCAGTGTCTGGCCAGATATGTTTCCTGAAAAGATGTTTTCCAGATCACTTAGTAGGTCCATTGTCTGGGTTTGATTATCCATCGTATTTTGCGATGGAAGTATATTAGTCTGTGTATTGAAGCTGATAAGAGATTCAGACTTCACCGTATCTTGATTCAGGCTCTTGCAACTGCTCCTTTGCAGCAAGGTTTGATCTATATTTGCAGGCATTAAATTGTTTTCTGGAAGTTCAATGTGAGTAGAAACATCATATGATGAATGAACATTGTCAAAGATGTCGCTGCACATTACAGCCTGGTCCATTTGCACTCTTCCATCAATAGAGTCCTGCGTCCTACTGGTTTGAGTCTCCCTAGAAACGCCACACGTTGGAAAACAAACCTGACTAAAAGCATCAGTCTGAGCCGCTATGGATGAAGTCAGTTTGGAAGCAGGCAGCAGCGTCTGTGTTTGTACACTGATGGGTAACGAAACCTGTGAACTGAACGACAGATCTGTCTGAGAGCAAGAGGATACAGAAGAACTGGGAGTCCAGGCTGCAGCTGGTACAAAGTTCTGTGAAATATAAGATAAGTCAGTCTGTATATTTATTGAAGAAATTTTATTCTTGTGACAAACATTCGCCAGCTCTTGCCCTGGGTTATTCAATGTAACCTTATCCAAGTCAACTTGTACACCAGTACTTACGGGTTCATTATCACCAGAATTTGTCACTTTTGAAACAGGCATACTATCTTTAAACACAAGTGTTTCTGCCTCCAGTGCTGGAATCAGAATTCCTATAGACTGAGGCAATAAATGAACAGTACTTACAACTGAGCCTTGATTATCAACAGCCACTACAGCAGGTTTGACAGAAGAGTCTGTTGCAGATACATATACAGGCACGTGAGCAAGCTGCATCACTGGGAGTTTAACCAAAGCCACCTTGGGCTTTGGTAAAAGCATCTTCGGTGTACATTTTGGCTGCATTTGGTTCGTGAAGTTAGAACTGCGGGAGCCTTCAAGAGAGGGCACTAGTTTCACTTCAGAGGACTCCAATTCCTGAGCGCCAGGATTATTATTATGTGTACTGACGAATGCTTCATTTGCTTTCTCTGCCAGCTGCTGATTATGTATGGAGGATTCCATTTTCCTTTTCTTACTAGGAGGATCCCTGTGAACATGAGATCAATAATTTATATTCCTTTCAAGCACAAAATATCTGCCTCCCATTCTTTTGAGTCACTGCATTGAAAACATAAACGGAAGTCACACATGAGGTTGGATATGAGAAGACAACTAATCCCAATTAAAAGACTCCACAAACTTCAGTTTTGTAAAATTTCATTCCTCACTCTCCCATTTAAAAAAGAAAAGAAGGTTATGTTTTTTATGTAGACCTATTTCTAAATGGAGGTCTAAATTTAGATGGTTTCTCCCCCCTTGTACATTAAGCACGCTGATTTGAAGACATTTAATTTGTTACTTTGATGCTAACTCAGATTGAGCACTGAAGGGACAGCGTTCTTAAAATTAGTGTACAGGTAAAGATCTCTCATGGAAACTGAAGACACAATTCGCACTCCTTCACATAAAACTTAATTATGCAGCAGTTGAATCTTCAAGACAGACAGGCTAGGCCTCAGGAAACAGACTACCCTTTATAAAATGTATGTACACCTTAAGACAACTATAAATCTAAACATGCATGCGCAGGCATTAAACAAAAAAAAAAAGAATCCACTAATACTTGCAAAGACAACTAGACTATAAAACAAAATAAACTGAACTGCATTCCACACCAGTTACCAGCTGTAAACATTTTCAGCTCATCTCTGCTCTCACAGAACTGTAAAAGCAGATGCAAGAAGAACCACTAGGACTTATGCCATGCAGTGCAGAGTCATCAGCAACTATCACACTAACAGTACTTTTGTTTTATATGTGGGGAAATTTGATCTTATTGATTAGACAACCATTACTGCCTTCAACAAAACAGGAACTACTAAAAGCAACAGAACAAAGAAACTGCAAACTGCTTTACAGCAAAACCAGTGTGAGCCTATTTCCAATTTAATCAACAGAAAGGAGACAAAAAGCAGCACATGGGAGACACAGGACTCGGGGATGAGTGTAAGTATCATTACTTAACTGCTTCACTTTTACCTGTGTTCTGCAGGAATTTCATGGCCAGTTCTGTAAATATGAGACAGTAATGCTGTTCTGCTGGCATAAGGGCACCCACAAGTACACTGGAAAGTCTTGCCACAGACCTCTATATGCCGTTTCAAATACCATTCCGTACCATAGGAGTTACTACACTTATCACATTTGTGCTTCTTTTCAGCATGCATTTTCATAAAGTGCTAGAACACACAATGAAAAGTAAACATCAGCCTTCAGCTAAGATAAAAAAATAAAGTCATGTCTAGGGAAGACAATATTTGCATTTTTTTAGTTGTTAAATAGCACTGAAGAGTAGAATTCATTTGTATTTTGAAAAGTCCCACTAGGAATAAGTTACAAGCTTAAAGAAATCAACAGAAAGAATTTAAAGTTTGCAAATCTGCTTGTGCTATCTGCATCTTAAAACACAGATAAACATTTCTGTGGCCTAATACTATTGGAGGTTTCCTTTGGTCATTGACAAATCTACAGCTTAATCT
>Ga0181612_140840_pt1 | contig 12765 bp, 11 predicted proteins | sample HoacroProtozoa21_FD_119630 | JGI IMG/M metagenome (GOLD analysis project Ga0181612, IMG submission 119630) | Hoatzin crop microbial communities from Cojedes, Venezuel. Combined Assembly of Gp0051906, Gp0051904, Gp0051908 | reverse complement strand
TGATCTGAAGAAATGCATCATTAATGCAAAGAAAATTGCAAAGGCAGAGTGAAATACTTACAAATGTTTCTTCTTATTTAAACCTGCCTTTTAAACACTGCCATCAGGTGTGTCCCCATACTGAGGGGGAGAGACAGCCTCAGTCTCTTGTTCTGATGCACAGTGTTGTGATGCCAGCAGAAAGGCTCAGTTCTTTTTTGCTTGTTCATCCTTCCTTCTCCTTAAAATGTCATTTAGTTGATACAACATTATACTGAAGAACATATTTTGTTGCTTCATATTTTGCTCCTCTCCAGTGTAAGAAGGATATTTGACGGATTATTAAACCCAAACTTATTTTCTCATTGTACTACAAATTGCACGAAACAACTGCTGCAGTACCTGGTCATTATTGCCAAGGTAACAATGATTTTTCATTCAAGCCCAAATCCTTTCCCCTCGCTGCTCCACACCCCCGTGAGAGAGTGCCCAGCACCACAGGGACAGCTCAGCTTTTTCCATTCCTAAATCCACCCCTGCGCAGGAGCAGATCTTTCGGCAGGGTAAACTCAGACAGGAGTGGGAGACATGAAACTGGGGGGATGTAAGCGAGAAGACCGCCAGAAATCCAAGTCTAGTGCTTCTCTCCATCAACTAAGAGGCTGGGAGCATGTAACGGGAAACAGAACAAGGTCTAATGTGTGTTACACATATAGCTACAGGCGTATAAATACCAGAGTGGAACGTAGCAAGACAGTATGATGTTTTTTGTGTGTTTAATGGCTATGATGTTACCGCCAGCTTCAACTTCTGCTCTTGTTATTGTTCTTTTCCTTTAATAATTCATTACGTCATCCAGTCTTATGTTGTTAGTAATAAATATTAAATACCCAAGCAGTGAGGCATGAATTAGATTATTTCTTTTTATAAAAGGATTTTTGGATTAGATGTAAATGTCAATTAAAAGAGGAATATAAAAAAAAAGCAGTGCTTCTGTGAGCGCTGGCATGAATGAAGCCTGGTTTTCTGTGGATTTGTGACTTGCAGCTGGATCTTGTCAGAAGTAGTAAAGTGTGGCATTTGATGCCTACTAAAGAGTGTGCTTGTGTAGTGGCCTCACTGGCAATAGGGGCTGTACAGAGAGACCCTGACCTCATTTTCGTAGAACTTCCAGGAACTTCATGTCTTTCAGCCCGCTGTACTTCTAAACTGAGAAAAAAATGGTTGAGAACTTTGACATCTAGCAGGTACATCAGGTGGGTAGAAGAACTGACACAAAATTAACAAAACATTATAGCATAATATTGGTTTCTGTCCAAAAGTTCATTGCTCACCCAATTCAGTTTTCATATTGAAATTCTCTGCCTTTGGTAGATATGTGTTCTGTATGTTTGCGAAGAACATCCCAAAATCCTGAAGAGCCATCCTTGTGCGTAACAGCAAAACGATGCCAGGCGTGCAGTGAAAGCTTACCTAAGGAAAACATATGCCAAACTCTGTACTGACTTACATCCTAAAGTATCTCATTGATGTAAGGAAGCATATGAATAAGCTTAGAAATTAATTTTGTCCATAAAACCCAAGAGTGGTCCCAAAATCACTATTAAATGCACTTTACCCAATACTCTGCAAACTGGTGTAAACAACATAGTGACTAATAAGGTGATTTGAGGGCCCTATGAGGCAGCGATGTATTTGATTTGGCTCCTTGGCTTGTGAGATGGCATTTCAGCATCTCAGCTAGTCTGCTAATATCTTTTAATAATCCCGACAAAATTGCACAGGCAGCTGGGCTCAGACACATTATTATTACATAGGAGCACTGGGATCTGAAAAAGAAGCCCCCCATGGTAAGATATAGCACAATTAGGTAACAAGTTGGGTCCTTGTTCTTTCTCCTGAGACTCCAAATTTTGCTGCAAGAAAGTCAGCTAGCTAGGTTAATGGTCAACTCCAGTATGTCAACAGAACATTCCTAATATAGAAATCAGTAATAAGAAGAGGTGAAAATTGGTCGATGCATATTCAGCTTGCTGTAGCAGAGAAAAAGTGCAAAGGAAGCATTTAAAAATTAAAAGTAACACTGTATGTCTATTACTGTTCCTGTAACAGAAGTATTTTTTGCTTCTTCTTTGTTTGTTTATTTTATTTTATTTTATTTTATTTCATTTCCCCAGGGTCAGCTTACTAGAGGATGGCAGCCTCAGGCTCCATAACATCACCAAATCAGATGCCGGGGTGTACACTTGTATAGCAACAAATCAGTTTGGAGTGGCGAGAAGTTCAGGGAACCTGGTTGTGAAAGGTACTTTAGTATTTTCATTTGTGATTTATGGATATTGGAAAGCATATGCTTTTTTTTCATTGGGATGCCCAAGTCTGTGCCAATCAGTGCTAGTATTGACAGGTTTTTACTTGCAGTTTAAAACTGGAACTGAGCTGTCCACTGCTTGCAGCAAAGAAAACCTCATGACCACACCATGCCGATGATCAATTTTTTTATCAAGGAGGTCTCTCAAGACATCCACAGAAACATCTAGTAACACTAGTAATGATATTTGCACTGCAGTACCATTTGGACATCGCAGGTGTGGCTGCACTGTTGCAGGCATTGGGCAGGCAGAGTTTGAAACGACGCCAAGGCAGTGTGGAGGTTCGGTGTGCCCGGTGAGTTTATTTGGCTCATTTACAATTTATATCACATCTGAGACTGTGGAAGAGATTTTAAACCTGGGGTTCCAGAAGGAAATAAGATCTTTGCATCCCAGCTGTTGCGCACTGCTTTAGTAAAGAACTCCTAAGCCAACCAGAGCCAAGCAAAAACTCTTCTTTGGCCCTTCACAAGACTTTGGATTCTGAATATTAAAAATGCCATCTTCCACAGCCCTCCCCCCCCAGGCTAACTGCTACATTAATAACAAAACAGGGGATCTGTTAGTGTATCTTCTACGCTTTCAGACTAATTTGTTTTCCTGGCTATTAATACAAAGACACCTCATTTCACAGGATATCCCTTTGTCTGAAAACATTTTATTTTTTTGTTTATGTTTTCTTACATCAGACTTTGGTTTAGTTAAAACATTTCAACCATTAACTACAGGTTACTGCACCTAAACAGATCTTTTTCTGAAGGGAGAATGAGGAACATCCTCCTCTCACATTACCATTATTTTGTTCTCCGTGACGTATATGAGATAAAATTTTGATTCTCTCCTCAAAAACACAGTGACTCACCTCTTTGAGAGTCATCACTATGAACTTGTCCCATCAGGATCATTATAAGAAGGTCAATCCTACATCTGCCAAGGCAAAATGACTGATGGGGTCTGATGAGATGTGCGGCAGTGCAACTACCCAGTTATGCATGAAGTTTCCCAAACTTTGTACGGATGTCAGGAAGCACTGGCCTGACTTCAGAGCACCTCTAGCTCTAATGCAAGTCATGCTTTCTTCTTCTATTTTTCCTTTCTTTCCCCCCTTTTTTTTGATCAAGGCACTAAGTGCAGGTAACTGTCTGCCAATCATACTTTGTAGCACTTGCATATAAAACAGAAATAACCTTTAGGACTGGAAAACCGGGTTTCTTCTTCCATTCTTTCCCCTCTCTATGTTTACTGTGTGCCCTCACTGCGAGGGACCGAACTTCCCCCAAGCTGCTGCTTTCTTTGCTCTCAGCTCTTCTCAGCTGGAGTGGAAGTGTACAAACTCATGGCTGAGAGGAGTGGGAGACACAGGGTTCACAGTCCTTGACTGGGAAGGACTTGGTCCTGGGTCTTCTGTGCTCTGGATGAGGACTGTAACCACGAGGCTCCAACCGTTAGTGTGAGAGGTGGAGAGCCCCCAGGTTGCTGTCACTTGGAGGAGTGTGCTGCTTGCCCAGGAAGGCGTGCACTCACAGAAAGGGACCTTCTGTGCAAGATCCCACTTGGGTGACAGTTCTGACTTGCTGCCAGCCAAAGCTGCAGCAGGCACAGAGGGCGGTTGGGCAAGTGGCTCTGTTTGGCTTCTCCTTTTGAGCTAGGCAATTTATTGAGCAGTCTGTGCTGCTTTTGGATGGGGGTCTAAATCCTCCCACTGAAAACAGTGACAACTCCAACAACTAATCCAGCTTTTCAGACCACCTCGGTGAGGCCAGGAGTTTTATTTGTAGATGTTGTGATGCTTTTGTGAGAGCTGTATAAATATCTTCCCTAATGGCCATCCTGTGATTATCAATTTAAACATGCAGAAAACCACCTTATGGGCTAGGAGACACATCCTATCTAATGGTCCCACCTGCTGCAGTTCTCCTTCCCCCCAGAGCTGCAGCTGTGTCTGCGCTGGGGCTGAGCTCCTGGTGTAACCGCATGCTCAGCTCCAGTCCCAACCCAGTGATGCTCTGCAGGGCCGTGTCTTCCCTGCAATATTTTTCACCCTTCTTTGAAACACAGTTAAATACATCGTGAAACACATTCAAGTATATTATGACCAAAGTAGTGGCTTCAAGTTTTTGCTGTGTTGATGGATGGTCTATCTCTATTAGTAAAAAGAAATTGTACAAAGTTATTGCTCAGTTGGACTAGTCCAGAGCTGGCAGACATGAAAAGAGATATGGTTTGCACAGATATTCCTACGAGCAGTAAGTGAAATGATTACGCTCTGTTTCCTCTGATTTTTGATCACTGACAGAAAAAAAAGAAGGAAAACGGAGGCAAACAGCAAGTGTTTTTTCTCTTTGCTTCTGCACAATCTTTTCAGTACAGACACCTTCTTACAGAAGTATTCATATTTATTGATTTTAGATGTGGACAACAAGTTTAAAAGTGGAACTTGTGAGACTATAGTAAGCATATGTATCAGTTTTGCAAAACAGCTAGCTATAATGATGTCTGTAGTTACAAGAACAGCACATTATTAAATGTAGTATGTAACTCTCCTTTTTTCTCAAAATTCTTGTTTTCAGTGACTTCAGCATGGTTACTGTAGCCTGCAGACACAATCTTCTCCCTAACCTACTGCAGCTGGCAAAAATCTTTTTCGTACTCATATTATGAAAGGCAATTAACATTGATGCAGTGCAGTGTGTAATCCGAGACGATGCTACAGCACAGCTAGCAATGAATAAACTAAGAAGTTTAGGGTTTAGCCACTCTGACTTCGTTAAGGTTATATTCCATTTCACATATCACATCCATACATCCTAATGGAGCAATATGGGAAAATCGCATTAAAACATGAAAAAAATGTTTTGTCTAGCATTTATGAAATTTATTAAAACACTGAGTAACAACATGGTATAAAAATGATCTTGTTTGCAGGGAACATTTGTTTTTGTTTCCCCTCTGGAGAAGTTTTGGCTGTTCAATTATAGGCCTCATTGCTTCAGCATTATTTTCAACTGAAATGTCAGAACTTGGAAAAGCATATCTAATGTGCAAATTAAGTTTATTGCTGCTCATTGAGTTGTTTATTCTTTGTGTGAGAAGTCTTTATTATACCTACAGCACTCACAACATCTTATCTGTTTTCTCCTCTGGAATGGGATTTGCCATATAATGCATGTCTGCAGTTCCTAAGCAAGATAGATAGATAATGTAGAACCAAGAGCTTTTAAGAAGCTTTTAAAAGTATTTGAGGTGGAAGTCTTAAAGACAACCGCATAAAAGAAGCAGAAAATATCACACAGATGAACCACTTTACATCAGTGGTATCACTGGATATGAGCAGGCTACAAGGGATACAACAGGATGATAATACTATAATAAAATGGATTTTTTTGCTGACACTACTGAAAATACACACCTCACACACAAACCCAGTACAATTCACAAAAGGACAGTTTTAAGTATTTATGTGGTGGAGGCAAATAGGCTCAGGCCAACTAGATAGTAGAATTCTTGTAATACTAACAGCGTATAGCTATTGGGATATGTTGTGTTACAAGCAGAAACCTTTATGTTCTGATATTCCAAAATACCAGTTCATTAGAGAGTTCCATGGAATGCATTTTTTCAAAATGTTTATCTTTTCCCTAAGGAGGCATTTCATAGCTTTTAACAGATAAATGATCTCTGGAACTTTTATTCCTATTAATAAGATTCTATAACAAGATTGCAGATATCTTATTTCTGATCTCTTTGAATGTGTGATCAAATAATGACACAAGAAATGAGATGACAAACCTAATGAGGCAACCATAATATTATTGGAACCTCCTGATGAAGAAAAGTTTCAAAAAATTCCCAGCCACTTTCACTGCAACCAGCTGGAGCTAATGACCCTTCCTGTACAATAGGCAACTGCCTTTGACGGAAGCTTAAAGATTTTAAAAAAAACAGGACATCATTTTCTATCTGTATTCTATGGGGTTTAGAATGTAACCATAGAATCTGATAACAAATTCTATGCAGTCCTGTTTGTGTCATTCTTACTTATTCTTACCTTGACCTTTCCATAGAAATAAATTGATTCTATTTATAGTATTTTATTTATTTATAGAGTCCTATAATTGTACACAGTGCGTTGCAGAAGAGTCAAAATGCAGCGATCCTGGTGACCAACCATCCAATACAGAGAAGCAGGAGCTAGGAAATGAGGCAGCATTAAGTCTTGTGGCAGTAGAGGTGATGCGGGTCTTGTGGAGGTTAGACATTCGAGAGAGAAATTTGAAGGACGAGCAGTACTTGACACAAGGAAAAATCAGTAGTGGTGTAAAGTTTGATTAATGCTGAATGAACTAAAGCAGAAAAAGTGAATTTCACCCCTGGTATAAGTGCTTGATTCGGAGTTTTAGCAGAATACTCAATTCGAAGGGTATCTTCAGGGTGTCATCAAAGCACTGCAAAACAGATACATCCAAGTCAGCTTTAAGCAAGACAGATAAAAGAACAGCAGCAGTTTATATCTGGGAGCAAGGAGCTCATGTCAGGCTTTGGGGACTACCCGAAAGGCCTGGGAAGGTGGACCCTGTAACCACCGTTTACTCATGTCGAGATATCGAGTGTACCAATGGAAGGCTGGGGAAACATGCTGTTGCCAATCTAATTGATTTACATTGTAAAAGAGCTTTTTTAGGGCCAATCCTCTCCATTGCCAGGGGCTGTTGCACTACACAGGAGGCAGGAGCTGTGGAGGGGACCCTCTGCAGGGATTTCAGAGGAGCCAGTTCCCACCTCCTTGTTCTCCTGGATAGGTCAGACCCAGGGGCTACAGGAGGTGAGAGACAGCCCAGGCTGACTTGCCAGACCCTTAAACACCCTCTTGTAAATCAGGCTCAACCTTTTGCATCATTTGTGAGTGAATATATGTGGAGACATCTCTCCTATACAGCTGAAGACAGAGCAGACCAAACCCAAGTGGAGTCTGGAAGAAAGCATACCATAAAAGTTCAGAGCACTGTAGAATTTCCACTTTGAGGTTGATCGTGGTGTTCTGGGGAAGACTTTCCTTCTTCAGTGACATGTTTCACCAGCTTTAAAAGCTCAGTGTGGAGATGCACTGCAGTTTATAGGTTCAAGGCAGGAAATAGAGGTTTACAGTATGGCTTTGAAGGAAGAGATGATGAGTTTGGAGGACCACAGCAGGCCAGCAGATCATGCGTCTATACCTGCTAGTGGCAAAAAGACGTTCCAGCTATCATGAAAACAGCTTTCCAACTTTTAACATATAGCACAGCATTGCTTCTTTTTTCTTCTAGTATCATATACAGCATTATTGCACATAATAGAATTTCTCTCCTTAAAGTGTTATTCATGCAGTTCTATTTCAGCTGTGAAAACAAGAAGTACAGGGGGAAAAGCAAGAAAAGAAAACTTTATGGAGGTTCTCTGCAGTTCCCAGACACTTTTCAAAATTATTCTATAAAAGTTACCTGTACTTCGCAATGGAATTACTTCATTTGAGATTTATGGAGCCAAGTTCTTTGCCAGCGTGTGCTGACATCTGTGGAGCTGCGCCAACAAAGAATCTGGCCCTTGAATCACCTGGAATTTATTGCGTCTGACACACTGCTTCCAGGGAAAGGGAGAGATTTCTCTAACCTAATGATTGAGTATCTTTAAGACAGTCATCTGAGGCCTTCACATTTTTGCAGTCCTTGACTTCAGACAGACTGATGGAGCTGCCACAATGATAGTTTTACGTGGCTGTGAAGAGTAATCAGAGCACACAGAGGAATCTGAGAAAGCCTGTTCCAAGTCTGAGATCTAACCCACGACAAGAACCTCTGACGATCTCTTAATGACACCAGGAAAAAACACCTAATTTATCTATAAAAATAAAAATCAGATAAGTCCTTTCTTTGTTTTTCTTGGAAAACTTTACTTGATGCCCGCAGCAGGTATATCACTGAAGCTAGTGACACCCAGTTTTTTATTTTGAAAGGTGAGCAGAAAATGCAACATTCTGTTTTGTTTTTGCTTGACCTCTGCCATAAGAGTCGCTCATCCAGCACAGCTTAGATGCTGGGGAGAAGCCCTTGAAGTTTTAGCCCCTATCACCTGTCTGTACCTGTGTATGAATCAGACACGGCAATGACGGTGACTGAATGAAAATGTGTTTGAAGGTAAGCGGTTGGGTGCCCTATCGTTTATCAACCCTTTGGAACGAAGGCCTTGGTAAAACCAAAATTCTGAATTTTCAAGTGCATTTTTACAGGGTTAAGCCAGGATGAATGCTGAACTAATGCAGCTTGTGCAAAGTTTCTTCTCCTCTCACATCATTTTCAGAATGTATTAATATTGTTGAATAGATTCTGCTCTCATGTTGTGCATCTGCCTCTAAATTCTCACCATTTTATAACACTTTCATGCACTAAAGCTTTGTTCAAGGGAATTGCTTACAACAACATGGTTGTTATCTCTAATCTATCTGCCAGACATCTCAACAAAACTGAAGCCATACAAACCTATTTCTTTCCTCTTCAGCGAGCTACTACTTGCATTAAGAAGAGCTGTAAGTTTGATTCTTAGTGTAAGGGGTTAAAAAAGATTACGTACATGGTTTTTCTGTCTGTGAAGATACCTTCTTTGAAGCTGTAACAGAAGAATCACTGTGCAGTAAACTAACGCTAACATTAATATAGATTGAGGATCTCAACTATAAAGTAAGCGGAGATGGAGAGCAATTTCGCTTTTGCTGCAGTATCCTGTAAGGAAAGATTTTCAAGTTTGAAGAACCCTGGGCATATTCTTTACAGTCTTAAGAATGAAATCTGCACTTTTTGAGCTGATATCTATTGACTCTGGGCTTTACAAAGTAACATATGACTAATTTAGCAGGTTGCCTCTGACATCTGCTCGCTCTCAGAGGCACACAGCGTGCTCATTGTATTGATACTGCAAAAGTAATAGGCTACACATGGGTAAGAGTGTTCTGAAATCATCATCATATTAGAGATAATTTTCTTTATTATGGAACATTTGGGCCAATTTTAAATCATTTCACAAATGGTACAAAACTAATTCAAGACCTACTATTTTTATAAGCATTTTAATAAAAAGATTTTTTTTTTTTTGTCTCCACAGAAAGGACTGTAATTACTATTCCACCTTCTAATATGGATGTAACAGTTGGGGAAAGCATAGTTCTTCCATGCCAGGTGTCTCATGACCCCTCTGTTGATGTGGTGTTCATGTGGTCATTCAATGGCAATAGAATCGATTTTAATAAAGGAATACATAATTTTGAAAGAATTGGAAGAGTAAGTTTCTTAAACTCCTTAGTGCTTAATGAAACTATTTGCCACAGTCTTTAGACGACGCAAATATTTATCATAATTCTTCCATCGTTATTTATATGCAGGGCAAATCACTGTTTCTTTACAAGGGCTGCAGCCATTTATTTTTCTTTCTTATATTTCATAAAGGCGCTTGAGTTATTTGTGAAGCCATAATAAAAATGTCCATATGAAAGAAACTGATGATAGCTATGAATATTTTAATTTAAAAGCTGCATTTTTTTATTAATATTGAGCAATTTATAAAAATATCCAGTATGGAAAACATGTTGTGAGTGATTAGTTTGCTTTCTTTGTATCTCCAGGAATCTGTTGGGGATTTGATGATAAGAAATATTCAGCTACATCATTCTGGGAAGTATGTGTGCATGGTACAAACAACTTTAGACAGTCAATCTGCAACAGTAGATATCACTGTGAGAGGTATGTCTGTTACATGTAGACACACGTGTCTTCTGGAGGAATTAGAAATTCTTAACATCAGCTGTTAAGTGATCACTAGGATAACAATTCAACATTTCAACAGAGAAATCCTATGTATCTTGTACCCTTGGCCGCCACATTGGATAAAAGGTTCTAGGCAGCACAATCCTAACATGCAGCTGACCCAGGGAGATCTGTGCAACTCTGTCATGGCTTCTTTGGAAGGTCAACGTTTCTGGCCATGCAGCAGAAAGAGAAATGCGGTTATGGGAGCAGATCCTCTAAACCCTAACAGAAATCAGAAACCTGTATAGTGCATCATCTTGCATTCTTTCTAAACCTCAGTTTTGATTAAATACAACAAGAATTCTGAAAATGTTGGATAGTTCAGCAAAAGACACATTGGGCAATTTTCTTTGTCAGACAAAAAAAAAATCCCTTGTTTGCAGTTTTCATATTAGAAATATAAAGACATTCATTTTCCTGACTCAAAACCCCTCAGTAATTAGAAAAATGTAATACAGGCATGAAGTCATCATGTAGGGATTGTGTTGCTTTCATGAAATTGTAACTTCATGAAGAATTCCACTGACTTGAGAAATTAAGAGCTACCCAACCCAACACAGCAATGAATCTTCTCTTCCTAATACCTTCATCTTAAAATGCTAATCATATTAGGCCCCCCAGGTCCACCAGAAGATGTTGAAGTTGAACATATTACTAGCACTACTGCTGTGTTATCCTGGAAGTCTGGAATAGATAATAATAGTCCAGTCCAGTTCTACAGTGTTCAGATGAGGACTCCTTTCTCAGTTGGATGGCAGGCAGTTACAACAGGTGAGCAATTTGAGAGTTGCCTTGTATTTTTTGCATATAACATTAATTACTCCAAAAATAAATTGTCACAACATGTTTGTTTCACCTTTAGTTCCTGAAGTCATTAATGGTAGGACTCACAAGGCGACCGTGGTTGACTTAAGCCCCTGGGTTGAGTATGAGTTTCGTGTGGTTGCCAGCAATAGTGTTGGAATTGGGGAGCCAAGCAGACCATCAGCTCTACTGAAAACTAAAGCAGCAGGTAAGTACCTAATTTTTGTCATTTTTTTCCACACAGACACATTGCCAGCTCCCAGGTGTGAGAATTTCACTGCAGCAGAGCCATTCACTCCTACAGGGTTACTTTCATATCTGTCTAGCATTTTAGTCTGTGACTGCTATGGCTTCATGACAACAGACCTGCACTACCAATGCAAGGGATTCTTGGGCAGAATTGAGGTACCGCACACGTTGCTCTCTGGGTTGGAGATAAAGCAATAAAGGCTGGAGCTGGCTCATGCTTCCTCTCTTTGATATGTCCCAAAATGTCCCAAAATCTATCTAATCCCCATGCCTGAACACAAGCTTTCATTCAGGCAATTGGGGAGCAAAATTTGTTTTCTTCCAATTATAACTGCATTTATACCCTGCTCAAGGACTTGCATAGAAAATGATAAAGGCAGCTCTCTGGCATATCCTAGCACGAGTGTATAATGCCTTTGCTGCAGAGGATGTTTGACATCTGAGCATCAGTAGGGACAGGATATTGGCTTTAAATGGAGACAATAAATTACAGCATCCAAAGCCCAATGAAATTAATAGCTTCCACTGAATCCAGGGCGGGATCCTTACTATCTGTCTAACCTTTACACATTTATCTTCTGAGACTTGGAACCTCATAGGAAGAAGACTCATTCTTGGATGACCGTCACTGTTGGTCCGTCGACCTACTCAGTTTGGTAGAATTTATTTGAAGAAAAATCCTTTGGTTAGTTCCATTTCTCCCAGCCTCCTGCTCATCAATCCTCTCCTCCTATAAAATCATTAATTACAGGATGGAAAGCAGTAAAATGGAAGCAGCTTTGCAATCCGCTTTCTCTTCTCTGTTTTTCTCGTTTGCAGAGATCTGAAGTTTAGCAAGATGCATTTCAAGGCAGAACTCAAAATATAGTATTGTACATTGTACAAGAGAAAATACATATATCCTTAGAAAGGAGGATCCATTCGTTTCTCAGAATACCTATAATGTTTGTCCAAAGTATTAATATTTGTCGAGATGTATTAAATCAGTTGATTTATATTTAATAAGTTCTTTTTCCTGTTGTTGAAGCAAAAATTTATACTGAGTACTGATGCCAGAAAAAAATATTTGATCTTTAGAATACCATTTTTGATAAATTTTGTCAGCTTTCCAAGTGCTGAGAGACATTAAATGAGTCTCATCAGCAGTCAGGACTGCTTGGCCAGTGTGGTACTAAAGAAGATTGTAGGCTGCTCCCGAGGAAAGCAAAGAGGAACAACAAGGGAAACTCATGGGTTGAGACAAAGACAGTTTAATAAGGCAACAAAGGAAATATTAATACTCTAATCATAATAGTAATGAATATGCAAAGCAAACTATATACAATATGATTTTTCTCACCACCCGATGACCAATTTGCAGTTAGTCCCCGAGCAGCAATCACAGAATGCCAGACTTGGAGATACTGTGAATTTTGCAAAGCTCCTGAAAAGGACTGAATTCCTGGCAAAGTTTGAACTCCTGGACAACAGAGGATTTGAACTGAAGGAAAAAAGAAAGAGCAGATTCCTCCTCCCCCCCCCGAGCCAAC
>Ga0181612_145312_pt1 | contig 12766 bp, 9 predicted proteins | sample HoacroProtozoa21_FD_119630 | JGI IMG/M metagenome (GOLD analysis project Ga0181612, IMG submission 119630) | Hoatzin crop microbial communities from Cojedes, Venezuel. Combined Assembly of Gp0051906, Gp0051904, Gp0051908 | reverse complement strand
GAAGAAAATGTATTCTGGGCTTAAGCGTTTTCCTTAGGCAGAGGTTTTCTGTCATGAATGCCTGGGGGGGGGGGAAGGAAAATTCAACCTTTCTGCTCTGATAACTACAGAATATCCTAACTGTTGGAAAGTTGTTGGAAAAACTGTTTGCAATAATCTCAGAAACAGGATGCTATTTAATTGCAGAATGGTTGGGTAGATTGTTTACAGAAGCTTCATTAACAGGGAGTTTACGTTAGCAAGTGATGTCTTCTGCCATTCAGGTACAGAGTTCAGCAAAACTCACGTGTCTGTCAAACAGGGGAATCAGAAGGAAGGTGCACATCGCTAACATCGAGGTTTTGTGAGCGATACTCCAAATATGCACTTTACAGTTGTATGGTCATTCCTTGTGCTGTGCTGAGTGGGGTGTTGGTGCATGCTGTATTTTTCCTATACTTGGGTATTTAGCCTCCTTAACAAATAATTTCACAGCCTCGCTTGGTTAGAATTGTGATTCTGTCTGATGTTACATTCATTTACCCTTCATTAAGTCCATGCACCGCCTTAATCTCTCACCCAGCTGCTGCCAAGATCCCTGAGGCAGGTACCTTCCACAGGTCTGGTGCTGCAACAGCATACGCAGTGCAGTCTTGCGTTGAGATATGTTGCATCCCTCAAGATACAGGTGTACCTCTTTCACACTGAAGCAACTTCAGCTCACACAAGCAGCTCCAGAGTTTGCTTCTGATGCTGGATGTAGTTCCACTTGTACAACATGCAAACAATTCTCAGTGGACAGATGTTCCCTCGCATGGCTGCTGTACCTATTTAGGCTATTTGCTCTTGATTTGGGGTGTTTTTTTTTTCGAAGCTGATTTTTGTTGGGTTGAGTCTTTTGGAAAAGTAGTAATACCAGTGGGTTGTGATAGCAATTAGCTGTCACTTATGCCACTGTAATTATCACATAAACTTGCAGATGAGGTGTTAACATATATTAAGATATGCATAATAATGGATATACTTATTTTCTTGTGTGACGCTTTTCATCAATAAACTTGAAAGTGTTTAATTAGGAGTTACGGTGTATGTAATTCCTCCTGATGTACAGGGGAGGACACTAAGAATTCAAGAAATTTGGCTGCAAGTTTTCCCAGTAGGCGAAGAAAGAATGTGGGGTTTGACTCCTCCTTTGTCAACTGTCCTGTCTGTTGGATCGCGCAGCAATTAGTAACAGCCCTCCAAGGACCTGTACTGTTACAGTAAATGGGGGTAAGGTTTGTTTCTTGTAATAGTGTGGAGGATATTTTTGTTTAACGGGGTTGGCAAAAAGGTCTCTTAAGTGGTCTCTGTCCATGAATCTTGATGTCTTTTTATTGCTTTATGATGCTGGAGTGTACCTTAAATGCATGAGACAAAGCAGTGCATTTTTACTTCTCTATCTCCTTTTTCTTCTGTCTGTTCAAGGCGCTATCACAAACTAAAGCCAGGTGTGTGCAAGAGAATTGAGAGTGTTTCTGAAAAGCTGTGTCTTGGACTCTGTCTAGGAAACCTGTTGTTCCAATGACCCTACAATTAAATAAGTCATGGAGTACTGGGAGGCACAGCAGACTTGAAGAGAAGCGGAAAAGACGTGGATTCTAAACACGTGAAGAATCAGTCTTTAAACAGAACAGTTTTGTTGATTTTTTTTTTTTTTTAAACTGTTGCAGAGCTAGCACAACACTGTAATATTGGTTGAAATAAATTAATAACTGCTTTGCTACGAATCCTCAAAAGTAAATTAATTGCTTTGCTACACGCAAATCCTCAGAATAGTATAATGCTGGAAGGGAGATTCCTTCTAAGCAAAGTTGACAGGCATCAGGCTGCAGCATAAGAAGTGTGAAGTGGTCTGCTCGTGTCAGTGAGCTGTTAGGTGGATGAGATTAATCTGGGAAGCTAGGTGCTGGTGAAAGCATCACTTCTGGGACCAGGTCCTGTCAACAAATGTTGTTGCTGACCTTTCACACATTTGTGCCAAGATCCTGAGACAGTCACTGAGCAGACCTATTTTCAGCAGCTTGCTTTAATCTCGGTGCGGTTTGCTTTGTTGCATGTTCCTAGGATGTTCTTAGCTTCCAGTAAAAATGGCTGAACCCTTGATGTCCTAACTTCAGTCAGGTGTCAACAGCAATGAAGCTGCGGCATAGTCACTGCGAGGAAACCGGGCTCAGGACTGCATTGAGAAGCAGGCTCGCTACCTGTGTGGTCAAATGGCTGTAAAACATTCTTACTTTTACGGTCAGTGTAGCATGTCACAAGATCTGAATCAACCTGCTGATGGTTGATTACATGCTTTAAAAAGAAAGACTGCTTTGAGTTACCCCGTGAAGTACTAACCAAGTACTACTAAGTCATTGCTGCTGCCAAATAGTGGAAAGTAACATAACGTTGTGAAGAAGAATGAGCTGGAAAGATCCTTGTAGTAGTCATATACTTAAGATTAAAATTAGGAAAACCAGTCATCTTCCCATGTTTTGAGTAGTTCATTTCCCAAAAGCCACCTTTTTCTCCTGTCCGGGAAACAAACAAGCGAAACAGCTCTACAGACAGCTGAAACTTTTCCAAGTCTCTGTCTGAGGCTGTGAAAATGAAATTGTTGCATAATTTTTTGTTAAATAGTGAGAATTACATAGATGCCTGTCAGAATATGACTTGTGCAGTATTCAGTTTGGCAGAAATTAAAATAGAACAATAACGTGATTGAACTAATAAACTGCTTCTTTCTTTCATTAAAAGAGCCTCATTAATAGCTTTTATTATATTAGTGTATATGCCTTTGAGTGACAGTATTAAACCTATGATTTGTATTATGAGTAGGTACTGTGCGGCATAAACCAACAAAAATAATTTAATTTTTCTCTCATCTAAAGGCAGTGAATCTCATGAGTGTGTCCTGGTAGCGGACCTGGTTGCTGCTTATAGGGTGATTGCTGTAACTGCAGAGCTTTATTTTGAGGCTTTAAATTGTGGTTGATCCTGTACCTGTGACAAAATGTAACTTTGTTAGTAGCACCGCTGGAAGAAGGAGTGGAAGGGAAGGGAAGGCCTCTGAATGCGGTGTGTACATATGCTTTAGGATGTTCGTATTGAAGATTTGATGGACACTTTAGTGGCATATGGACTCGTACTGACCCAAACCCTGTGTGACTGCATTCTCCGCTAAGGGTTGTGTCCCTCAGAGGTAAGAACTCTCCCTGAGATGTGCAGCAGGTGCTTTAAGTGGTACCTCAATCTGCATGCCAGCAAAAGGAGAACAAAGTCTGTTTCATTTGGAATTGTTTGAAGGAAAAAGATGATCTTATTGAAAGTCTATCTGAAAGTAACTTCTTGGAGACACAAGTTGAGGCAATATTCCTGAAGAGAGGTGCTGTTATAGTTGTAGGAGGTGATACAGAAAAAGCACAGAGAGTTGGCATAAGAATTATTTATGTCCTTTTAGACAATACATTTTCTTTTAATATCCGGCCGTTGATTAAGAACGAGCAGACACCTTCCATCTTGAGTGAGAGGAGAGTTCTTAAATTAAAAGGTGTTCTTGCCCTTGGCTTTTGTTGAATGGAGAAGTGGAGTAACAAAACAGAAGTGTCTTTGACGATGGACTTTGGGATAGGAAAAAGCCAGCAATTATTGGAAAAAAAAAAAAAAAAAGAAATTGATTTATGTGGCTGCATAGAAAGTGTCCTCTTTAACTTGTTCAGTCAGCTTTTGAATGCTGCAGATTGTTTCGTTTGTAAAGTGCATATGTGTTGTAAATGTCATGACTAATGAGTTTCAGAGGGTGCTACTGATTGTTTTGAGATACAAAGTATTTAGATATTTATTTATGTTCGGCTTTTTTTTAGCTGTGCTTTTTGAAGGGCTGACAGACCCAGAAACTGAAATTGGATGCAGAGCAGGTAAACAGCAAATTCCCTCAGTATCTTATGATGTGATTTGCTGAAGGTTAGTTCCATTTCTATTATAGTATACTAGTGGTGTCCTGGATCTAGCTGTGATTATGTCTGTTGGCAAACTTACTCTTAACAAATCTAGGTATAGAGAGGTCATCAAATACTTATGGACAGTACTAATTGTTAGCCATTTGATTTAGATTAGCAGTCTAGTAGTGAAAGATGATATACACCAAACTTGCACTTTTATTGGACAGAGCATCTTAGGTCTACTGGAACAATAGGCATTTTCCTTATTTGTCATAACAAATAGTAACTTCATTGTAAAACTGTACAGAACACTTTGGGAGAGGAGGAACTGGATTTGAGTTTTTTGTGAGTTTTATGATGGCTGAGTTATGGACTATAAAGAAATACTGACTTTCCTCAGCAGTAATGGATACTCTGACAGCAGTAGAGGCACCCATAACAATACTTGATGAAATGGGAACAGTGTATGGGTCCACTCTTCCTGTACATGGGCAAACAATGTGATACCTGGCATTTTTTAAAATGACATAGATGAGATTAGGGATTTTATTTTTCTCCATGTTTTTTGCTCATTTACTCATTATTTTCCATACTAGAAAAATCAGAAGGTGGTACTTACTAGTCATTATCTGAGAAATATTTTCCTGATGATGCTATCTTTATTGTTAAACTTTTATTATAATAACAATAATCTTGTTATTAAGGAGTTAGGCTAGAAGACTGTGAAAATTTAATTTTTATAGGACTTTTTTTAACCCTTAATAACTTAAGTTCTTACTCAAAAAAGCAGGATTTCTGTAAAGAATGCATTACATAAGTTTTATTTGATAATGTCAACAAAGAAGAATATTTGCTGCAATTAGACATGCCACTTGGATGTGAAAATGCTCCTTTAAACATTATTAAGATTTCTTCAAGAAGTCTTTGTGATAGCATCATAATTGTCACACACCATTTCTAAAACATACTAAAAGTTACCTTATTCATTGCTTGTTCTATAGTCATAGTGAGGTCCCAGCCAAAATGAAGGGCCCCATTGTGGCCACAGTGTATGGACAAATAGTAAGAGAATACTGAAAGACTGCAATCTAAACAGGCAGGGCAGACAAAGAGCATATTATCCTGGTCTTAGAGATGGGATACTGAGGCACAGAAATATCTAATCAGGGTCATGCAAGAATGTTGTTCGGGAGCCAGGAATTAAGCCAGCTCTCCTTCAGTCCAGTTGCACTGCCTTAAAGCAGTCGCTCTTCTGCAGAAGATAATAAAGCTTCGCAGGCTAGCATGTGAGTGCCAGTTGTGTCTTGCTGAGTGTTTATGAAGAAAACACCAATTGGGGGATTAAAGACTGTTTCATGGCAGTGTGCACAGCAAAAACAGGACTGAAGGGTTTTTTTCAGTTGTCGGATTTTTCTCCTGAGGGCTGTTTTACTGCATAGATAATGTATTTTTGTTAGTGTGCACTGACAAGAAAATGGAAGAAGAAAACCTGCAATCCTTGTAGTATTTCATTACTAACACTTCAAATGATGGACTTACTGAAATAAAGTGTTACAAATTAATTGTATTTGTAAGTTCTGTTTTTTTGCTCCACATGCAGTAGTCCCTAATATGGCTGCATTCAACATTTCCTTTAAAAAAAATGAAATAAAATGTCAATAAAGATCAGAGAAGCAATTTTCCTTTCAAACTTTATTTTTCAGATCACTTAATATAAGGTCGTTGAATCTATGGTTTCAGCAAATGGGAAAAAATAAGGAAAAAACACTTTAGTACTCAACCTGACCCACTGTAAAGATGATCTGTAGTACTTTACTGTTGTGTAGTCTATAGATGGGTTATTAATTTATTTTGATTTCAAGTATTTATTTTGACTTGCACGAGAGAAAGCTTCAAGTCTTTGCATTAAGTCCATAGAGAAACTGTGCTGGTTTGAAATCAAGCAATAGCGTATCTACATCATTAGTAAATACTTAATGATTATGGTGAATGTTTAGGATTATTGTGCTGTGATACTGAAGACAAACTGACAATAATTTCTTCTATCTTCTCACCTCTTCAGCCAGCAACAACCAGAAGTGACATTTATGATGAACTAAGAATTAAATAAATTTCTCTGGTCACTTGGGCTCTTCCTCAGATATTCTCATAACCTCACAAGAGCTCATGTTGTTCTCTGAGGCTAGCAATTGTCGACTAAATTTGAACATTAAAAGATACTTGCAAGATGTGCTTTGGAGTAGAGAAACACCTGTGTTTTCTCCAGAATGGAAATTTTTGCGGTTTTAGTTCTTTTAAAATGTCTTAATTGGTGTCCTGTAAGGAGAAAATATCTTACGTACATGGAACAGATTCTTGGAGTAGATGTTGCTGCTAGTCCCACTGCAGTAGCACATGCCACTCTCATATGTGAGACCAAGCATTTTTGACTGTGTCAGGTTCTTCTAGCAGGCTTGGAAAGCTAAAGTCCGCCGTATGCAAAGCAGGGCATGATGACAGTTGCAGCCCTCTCTGAGTTTCATGTCATGACAGCAAGGTTGTACTTGGTGAATATCTTATGTTACTACTAAGCTGAAGTTAAACATGCCCATTCTCAACCTTCTTTCTTTATCTTTTGTTTCAACTGCTGTGATCCGATCACCATCCTCTGGACTAAGCTTTGCTGCTCATTTAAGTGTAGCACCAAATGGGATCAAACCAAGTGCTGACCAAGAAGCTCAGAAAGAAAGATCAATCTTGTAACAAAATGGGCAGGGAAGCTTTGTAACAACCCAGATGTGAAGAGGAGCAGCAGACTGCTATGCAGGGTGCAAGTGTTAGCAGTGTTCTTCAAACTAAATCTGCCTTCAGAGAGTGAGATGTAGGCAGATCAAGGTCCGCTGGTACCAGTGTATAACCTGCATTAATTTAGGTTCTGTAATAAACCACAATACCTTGTATATAGACAACTTCCTTAAAGAATAGTTGTTCCCTGTTACCATAAAGAAGGTGTGTTTTTCCCATGTGTAAAGAAGAGCTGTGTCCTTCAAATTCTGCAGGTTTTGGTTAGGAGGACCCGAAAAGCTTTTTTCCACTCCCTCAAACACTGTTTGTCTTATTGGCTGGATTGGTGGCAGTCTTGGAAATCACCTCTTTTGGGTGGATGCCAGTACAGCTGTAGAGGTATGAAGAAGATGGTCTTCAGCACAGATAAAATGGAAGAATTCTCCTTCTCCCTTAGCATTCTTAGCCAAACTCTTGGTGCCAGAGTATCAAGAAGTAGATCTATGGTATGAGTATTTGAATGGCCCATCCTTCCAGCAAAAGATGTCCCAATTGTCACCAACAGTGTGTTTTCACCTTTGGCTCTAGACGGACTAATATATTTGGATTTTCAGGACTCTAAAGACTTGCAGAAGTCCAGTATGCTTTTCTGAAACCACTTCATGTCTCAGGCTCCAACGAGGGTTCCTCACTCCACTAATAAGGGACAGCAATACCAAGCTATTGCCCTGCGGCAGTCATCAGCTGTTGTAACATCAAAGGTGAAAACAGAGAAGGGGCCCCAGGTATTCTCTGTATAGCCCAAGTACTTCTGAAGCTTAGAAATTTAAGAAATACTGAGGAAAAAAAAAGACCACGTATATTTCAACCAACATTTGGTATCACCACATCTTCACCTTACTGCTTCTTCAGGACCAGTACGTTTATGTTGCTTTCCTTTCCTCTTTAATGTATTTGGCTAGGCATCAGAAAGCTTAACCGTCTTATGGTAGAAAATCAAAAGCTGAAACACTGTTTATTTCTGTGAGTTATTCTAGTTAACTCGCAGACCTGACGTCTCTTCCTGTGTCAGGGTGTGCTCTCCCAGTGGAGAATCTGTCAGAGACCACCTGCTATGGAAGTCACTGAGTAAGTATGTGTGTGGTGCAACCCTCTAACTGTTGCTAAAGGTTGAACATCTAATTCAGGAGAGCCATACATCAATCTGAGCTGAAATTTAGTCCCGTCATCCGTGAAGGATACTGCTTGTGCTGACAGGTCTCATTTGCAGTGAAACTTTGCTTGATACATGTTCAAGGAGGAAAGAATTGTTCTGTTGCTATATAGTGGTTCATGGAGACCCTCTAGTCAAGGTGCATGACGTTCACTTTGAATTATGAGGGAAATGAAGATGATTTCCCGCTATTCTGCCCCTAATGCCTGCCTATGGGAAGTTGAGAAATCAGAAGTCTAGTGCAGAGACTGATAATCCTCCTGCACATTCTCTGTCCTTTGTAGGCACACCTGTGCGCAGCCATGCTCACTCTCCAAGGTTTTTGGTAGGGATATATGTGAGCATCTAAGAGAAATCCACTGTTTCTGCAGGGTAAGAAAGTCTTCTGATCTGGACTGGATAATTTCCCCAAAGTGTAATCTAATAATTGAAGAGAAATATAACAACAGTTATAATTTTGTAGGCAATAGTTTGATGTTGCCAGGGTTGTTACAATTGCCTCATGTTTGTATGTTATGATTACACTTACCTAGCTAAATCTAAATATTGTGTAATTGAATGATGTCCATTTCAGTTACAATAGTGGGTTTTATTGCCTGTCGCCCTGCTAAACTGTATTTTGCCTTGCCTTTCAGCCTTGTTCCACTCTCCAGATGCTTTCATGTGGACTTGCAAGAGAAGGGCCGGTGCAGAGCGTGGCCAAGGCAGTGAACGATCTGTCTGCCCTAGCTGGTCCTTTGCAGGACCATCCCCTGTCACTCCAGCCCTGAGCTGCAGTGGCCAAATGCAGATCTTGACTAAACTTTATTAATATATTTTAGCAACTGTAAAAGTTTAAACTCTCATGATAAAAAAACTAGAAAAGAAAGCATTACCCAAAATTCTCATAACCATCCGAACAGACTTCAATGGTATATGACCCTCTCTTAACGTGCACTGGTTTCTTGGCAGTATTACCTACACCCTTCACATCAGAAATGAGGAGGCACTTTAACTGAAGGACAGGCAGGAAAGCCAGTGTGTTCAGGAACTGGAAGGGTATAAGTTAACCTGTCTGGTTAAGTTGCACAAAATAACTGAAAAAATAGATGGTGAAGTGGGAACTCGGTTTTAAAGATTAGTTCAGTAATCTGAAGTGTTAGAAACATAAAGAATTACGTAAAAAGAGGTGATGTGTTCCTGAATGCTTTTATACAGTACAAATTAATAAATTTGTTTACTGCTATCTTTAACTGAGACACAAGTAGCTTTATTTTTACAAAGCTTCTTTTGGAGCTGAGTGTCTTCCTTTAATATTACAGGGATACCTGTGTGACATATTTCAGCGCCATGTAGAGAGGCACTGCTTTTCCACAGGGTTCCTTTTGACTGGTCCTCCTGCTCTCCCCTTCTGGGTTCTGCATTTCCTTCCCCTCCCTTACACTAGCAGTAGCATTCATCAGGTTCTGCTGTGGGGTGGCTTATGGAACTAAACAGTCAGAAAACCTTTTCCTGTTTTGTTTTGTTCTTCCTCTTGTTACTTTGCTCCTGGCTCAGAGTTGTCTTGGATTTGACTCCTTGTGTAATCAGTTAATTGATGGTACAAGCACAAGGGAGGGACAGGAATATGAAGCTTCGAGGTGAAAAGGACCATACCAGTGCCCAACTTTGTTTGTTTAAATTCTCGTGAAACTGCAGCATGACTTACTATTGAAACAGAAAATTGCAAAACAACATTTATTTTGAGTGTCATACAGTGTTACGGAAGAAATTAAATGCCTTTGCAGACCCAAAAGAGTAGCTGAGTGCTTTACTAGTTATTTGGTGTTGGAGGCTGTACTTTATCCAAGTGGTGTATGGAGAGTGAGATAAAGACTCCATAAGCAGATGAGCTGTCTTCTGCCTACTCCAGGAGGTGAGGGGCCGTATGTTTCCATATAAGCAAGTTTTAAAAAGTAGTTTTTTCAAGGGGGAAAGACTTACGTTAGCTACTGTCTTATCCTCTAGATATCTTAAGATGTCAAAAGCTGGGATTTCTTGGCGTCGTAGGTATGCAGCATACTTTCTAGACCTATGAGTTTTTGGTTTTCTCTTCCAGTATTCTTGTGATGGGTTAATCTGGTAGCGATTCTAGTCCTGTGTTGCAAAATTATTTTAGACTGGGATGGCAAATAGCCTACATAAATTTTAAAAAAGTCTTCAGAACTGTAGCAGAAAAGCTTTGTCATGTTTTCCCACGTTATCTTCCTTTTTTTTTTTTTTGATATGTAGTGTCTCCTGCAAAATAATAATGTCAGTGATGCGTAGCTTACTTTATAATCCCTTCCAAACAGATTGTTGTTACAAGAGGTGTGCAGATAATGTTAATCCACAATATTTGTGTAGACTGCTAATTCCCAATTATGAACTTTTTTTTCCTTTTGTTACGGGTCTTTGGGAATGGAAGGCACCACTTCCATCTTCAGTATAGTTTCAAAATGCCCAGACAAGACAGTATAGTACAAAATCTTTCAAAGTCATTGGGGGTAATATTTCCTATGTGAGCTATAATTAATGAAAAATTCCCAGCATTCTTTAGGATTGCCAGCATCCTCGTGATTGCTCCAACCTGGGAGGCAGCATACCATTTGAAGTTACTGGTCTGGTTTGAAGGTGTCATCACCTTGATGCTTTACCATACTGACTCTTCTTAAATCTATTTGATGTTTTTTTCCGTGCCTTTTCTTTTTTTTTGGTATTCATTACTGTTGTGTTTCCTTTATTATTGCTGCTGTTGGAAAGTCCAGTATTTCCAGTTTCTTCTCATTAATCGCTTGATTTTTTAGCATGCAGAATCTTCAATTCCTTGTGTTAACACCCAAAGGACATCAGTCAGGACTTAGGACAGTTGTGTTTGGCCCTATATTGGTTCTGTCCTGAATATTTTGATTTTGCTTTTTCCTCAATTTCATGATTACTTCAGCCATCACCTGGATTTTTCCATCAGAAAAGAAATGAGCTTGAGCGTTACTTTGTGGTTCCAACCCTGAAGTTAGCCATTATTTGAGCAGTGTCTTGGAGTAAATGGCATCCAGTAATCTCTTTCAGTTTAAAGTACTCTGTAATTAATTGCAACTGCGACTCTGGCATTTTCAGTTTATATTTATATTGGCTAACTAGTTACTGAAGCAACTTACTGTTTTTTGCATAAAAAGGGAAAACTAAAGGAAAACCATACTTGGGGGAGAATAAAGCTGATGTTAAATGGAAAGAGTGTGACATTTATTTCTGAGATAAGACTATCCTGTCTATGCATGCGTGTTTAACTGCTGTCTGAGTAATACCCTGAAGGTGTCTTTTTACTGTTTCATTTTCAAGTTTCAATTCACTGTTTAAATTACTTAGTGTTTTAAGTAATCTCAAATGTAAAAGTAGTTTAATGCACTGAAAGATTTTGTGCATTCCTCTATTTTTGAATGATGGGTGGATTTGTCACTTTTGTGGAACAAGAGGGAAGTACAGAGCACATGTCTAGACACAGAGTTTAAAAAACTGTATCTCCAGGAGCTGGAGAAACCACATGAATTTGGTTTTGTCCATTACGAGTTTTGCAGTTGCCTTTTTTTTTTTTTTTTTTGCTTTTCTTTGTTAGTTTTAAAGCAGTGTGTCTTGGATAGTGTTCCCCTCTCCTTTCCTCCCATCCCTTCTCTCCCTTTACACATAAACTTCACCAGTATTTTTCAAAGCAGACTTTGTGTGTATATTTAGTGGAGCAACTGGTACATAAGAGAATGTTTAAAGTGTGTATAATTTATAGCAAAAGATCATAATTAAAAATTTAATATCCCGCGCAATATTGTGAGGTCTTACTGTTCAACAGCCTTAATTCTGCAGTGCTAGACTGTTTTAGATTATTTCTAGCTTGTGTTTTATTATACAGTGGGATGTAAAAGATTATGAATTATATAATAATAGAGAAGGAACTTCACAGAAGTCAACTGGCTTTGGTTGTTACTAAAAATAATTCCTTTATGTGTGTTATTGGAGAAGATAAAAAGTCGTATCTGACACCTGCATTTTTCTGTTTGTGCCACAATTTGCAGAAGCAATATTTTCTTTTGTTTCTATGAAGTGTGTGGTTTTAATGCACATTTTACCAAGCTGATGTCTTACAAAACTACGTCATATGGTTACAGCTGTCTTTTTATTTGCAAATATTAGTAACACAGAAAACTATAAGCAGAAGTTATATTTATTTTCCAAGCACCATAGCAAAGTATACACAAAGTAATATTTGGTTTAAGATTTTAATCTAGAAAAGTTGTATTTCCTACAGTCAGCATTCACTGTCTCTGATTTCCACCTATCTTGCATATTTTTCACATGATACGGGACACTCTCGCATCCTGTTAGTCGAATAGCTCATTTTCAAGCAAGGCTTTTGTCGATGTACAGTATCAACAGACATGGCCAGCCAAAAGATTTCATTCTGACGGGTCGCCAATTCAGTGCTGCAAGGAGTGGCGTATGTATAGCTAGCACTGCTGCAAAGTGGGTGAGTACTGGAAAATAAGTTACCTTTTCTTACTTGCCATGAAGAGTCTACTTCAAACCTACTGGAAGCATCTTCCAGTAAAGTGAGGTAACTGTGATGGGGGCCACGGGCTGCTTTTACTTAGCAGAGGGGCCGGGCAGCTCTTTTTGTCTCAGACTTGTAACTATCTGTGTGTGCACATAAGGAACAAGCAGATCATGGGCTCTTGTAGAGATCACCATGCTGGTCTGGGGTGAGTCATGCAGGCCTTGGTCGCTTTGTTTCCCTTGTAGAGGGTAGCCAGGTTTGGTAGGAAATAAATACTTTTTGCAGATGCTCTGCTGTCCTTCCCTG
>Ga0181612_145183_pt1 | contig 12766 bp, 12 predicted proteins | sample HoacroProtozoa21_FD_119630 | JGI IMG/M metagenome (GOLD analysis project Ga0181612, IMG submission 119630) | Hoatzin crop microbial communities from Cojedes, Venezuel. Combined Assembly of Gp0051906, Gp0051904, Gp0051908 | reverse complement strand
CTTGGCTGTGATAGCAACACATACCCAACTGTTTTCATTTTCTCAATTCAAGAGGAAAATTACTGTTCCTCCCTCTCCTTTGAATTATCTCTCTTTCTGCAAGAATTTTTCCCACATCATTTGAAAAAATTACAATCATCCTCATAACGGCTGCATTTTTGTGCCCATCTTCAGCTAAGCCCTGGCCCAAAGTGCCCTGAAATCACTGGGATTATTTCTACTGGCTTCCCAACTTCTTATTTAGCCCTGAGTACACTGCAAAGTTGGTTTTAATTTTTACTAGATCTGGTGCTCAGGGGAGTTGTTTGTGTGGAGAATCTGGCCTAATGGCACAAAAGTGTTCTCCTGCCCTGCTAAAGCGGCTGCAGGTACGGAACCAACCGCGACACGGCCAAGAGCTGCAGTGGTCCACGATGGGCTAATCTGGCTCCCTTTGAAATGATCAGTTACATCTTGCATTGTCTTTTAACACTAAAATGACATGAAATGAGATGAGAAGGGAGCCCGCGCTGATGGACTCGTACCCACTGCTGCGGGCACTGGGCCTGGCACAGACTCCCAGTGGGGATCTGCCTCTTGTGCAGCCGACCTGGCGGAGATGCAGAATCAGGTATCAATTAGTTCATGCTGGTCAGCAGCTTTGAAAATGGAAAGAGAGAACCACAACAAACTCAGCCTTGGGTTTACAGCCAAGTACAGCTTCAGCAGATTGCAACAGAAATGAATGTGAGAGGTTTACATTTTTATTACTATTTTTGTTCAAAGATGCTGCATTTGTCCAAACCAGCTAGCAAGCTCTGGCCATTTTCTGAAGTGAAGGATAAGGATTTCGTTTGCATTGGGATAAAAAAAACAAAAGGTAAGAAAAAAGAAAGGCTGCTCATTCCTTACAGAAACACAAGTATCTCTAAATTGACACTTGGAATTATGTGTACTCCACCAGGAGATCAAGATCTGCCGTAATGCTATCTGCTGTAAGTGACCAAAACACTTACAGATCTGTCTGCCACAGTATTATAAGGGAGAAAATCTGTTCATACACAGATGATAATTATCATTAGCTTCAGCTATATTCTGCCAGTGCCACAGTATGCTAAGCAGTAACCAAATCCTTTGCAGCCCTTGCTGCAAAGCACCTAGAATATTACCCCCCAAAATCCCCATGTCTCATTGTTACATGTATTTCATACATTTTCCGCATAAAATTAAGTGTATGCATCTGGACACCTCTTTATTTAAACAAATACGTATCATGTATATGGACCATTTATTCATTTCCTTGTGATCATCAGGAAAAGGAGAAACAAGGAGGAGGTCTGGAAGAGGAGAAGCTCTGCAGGAGGTGGCGAGCAGGCAGGAGCAGGGTGCAAGAGCTGGCGTGGGCCCTGTAAGCCCTGGCTGCTACAGCGGCTAGCACAGCACGGAAATGTGGAAAGGGACAGTAGGAAAAGTGCGAAGAAGCTGGGAGGAACAGCGAATACGATTAGGTTGATGCCCCAGTGCAGCTCCGCAGCTGTTCGGTCCCGTATCACTGAAGGCAAAAGCAAAACGCTTGCTGCCCCGCCATAAGGGCACTTTCGTGTAAGGCTGGAGCATGCACAGGGACTGCTCGCTACTACCAATTTATACTGATGTACACACACATAAGTACATCGGTGCAGCAGTGAGGATCTCCTGATCAACAGCTGACAAGGCAGACTTTTCACAAGCGACCTATGATTTTCAGCACTTCCAAAATCAGGAACAAGAAAGAAATTAAGCAATGGTACAGCTACTTATTATTTTTAAATATCCATGCTGTATGGTCAACTCTCATGACACGGGGAACACCAAAACCAGTTCCAAAATTAAGCACCTATAACCACCAGTGAGCAAAGTTCAACACAGGGGCGTTATTATTTATGTACAGTATGCTAATGCAATGTGTCTGTTTGTTATCAGTACACTACGGGATATTGCATTAAAAATAAACCAGCCTGCAGTAACTATACCCTTTAGGTTTCAGAAATGTTGCCGGTGGGTATAATGGTGCTTTGTTTGCCTGCATTTACTTCTCTGTTTCATAAATATAAATATTTGGTGAAGGCATCTGCTCAATCCAGAGCTGCGATTGCCGTTCCAGGTACAGGTTCTCTGCCCTGCGCACAGCAGAATCCCATCCAAATGGCCGAGTACTCAAATCACCAGGCAGGTGATTAATTCTTTACGCATTTACGATGATGCACGGTCACTGAACCAGCACAAAGGTTAGATACCTGTACTTGAAAAACAGACCTGTGACTTGTTTAGAACAGAATTTAATAAAAGACAAAGCAGGAAATGTAAGTTAGGTTATGTTACTTTCAGGTTCTGATTCTTCTTATTATCGCTACTTGGAATTGTTTGGAAAACAAATACAACGTTTTGCAGTTAGACCCCTGATCTAGGAAAGCACTTCAGCAACTGTATAGCGAAACATAGGAGTAGTCACTTTAATGAAATTACTACTTATATACATGAATTATCCACTCATTTTAAGTGATTTTCTGGAAGAAAGCCTTTCTGTTTCAATTAGAGCAGCAGAGTTAAAGTAATGTAACAACTCCAGTTTGGAGAAAATAACAGACCAAAGGCGGTTGTATCAAGAAAGATGCTCCCAGAGCGGCAAGAGAAGAAGTGATACCTGTAGGAGGTGCCCGTATTACTACACCACTCAAGGATAATTATCCACTCCACTTTTTTTTACCTAAAAGATTAAAATATATTTCATTTCAAACCTCATCAGAAAACTGCACTCCTTTGGTTTGCATAGGGGCTGAGGATGTTTATGCTCCAAGAACCCGGACAAACCCCACTATTTAAAATGCCACTTCTACTTTTTAACGGAGGTAAACAGAGCACATGACCCATCTCCAGTGCTGCCTGTTGAAGCGTCAGAACAGCTCATTCAAAGCAATACATTCTCTTCTGAAAGATTTTAGTGTTACAATCGAAAACTCTCTCCCTCAGACGCACCTGAGAAGCATTAACTTCTTGGTGACTTTAAGAACCAAATCCTTTAATACAAACACAGCTTTTCCCACAGGCACTTGAAAATATTTAGCATTTTTTCAGTTGAATGCAATTTTCATAAGAAAGTAGCTCACTCTGCTACCTGACACCGCAGGCAAAGACGCCGAGTAAGCAGCTCCCACCAACTTCGGCAGAGCATGATCGCAACCCCCAGTTACATACGTAAGTAGCCTGTTAAACATCCAATTGCTGCAACTATTCCAGCAATTTATGTCTTGTATGTTATTGTTAGGTATTTTACTCATTATTCGTAACATAGGTATTTTATTCCGCAATGTCCAGACACAACTCTTGCATACCCAGTCAACCTTAATAGAGGATACAACAGATCTTAAATCTCTCTGACGCTTAAGTTCTACCTCTAGGACAAGTTTTAGGACACCAAAACAGCCCTTTGCAACTCTAGACCCGATCTGGATGCCTAATTTTAACTTCTGTGTTTTAGGGGATGGTAATCAGAATTTGCTGAATGTAACACCCCTTCTGCCACGAAGGAGATTCCTCCACAGAAACACAGGCCCCTTTCGCAACCGTCACCGGCTCATCACTACCGACGCTGCTCTCTACTTTTAGTCAACGGTTCATTTACATTTCACTGGCAAACCTCAGAAAAGTACGGGCACGAGGTATGTTTTGTTCTGCACCAAACCACGCAGTCCAGTCTATCAAATCCGAACCGCTGATATTTAAGCGCGTCTCTGGCGGTTTCAAGGGTATCATTTTAAAGCTACAGCGTATTCTGGTAAATCCAGCCGTACACTGATGCTGTTTTACTTCCATCCACTTGGCCTATTAATGCAGGCTAATACTGCGTGTTCTTGTGGCAGCGAAACCTAAAGTGCACCAGGAGACTACAGTGATAGATTACATGTACATGCTGTGTCATATCCAATTAACTCAAATTGACTGTGTACTGCATTATGCTGTTAGTGCATGGAAGATCAATAAATATGGAGAAAATCCAGCAAGGCTCTCTCCATTCCCATCCAATTCTAGTAGGTCTGAGACAGATCATGCTCCTGTGATGTGTGTGCTGCTGCTGAAGAGGGCAGGTGGTGCATAGACACCATTCAAACTTGGCCTATTCAATCTAAACTCCTCTAACTCGCCATTCATGCATAGCAAAACACCATCTGGTCCTATTTTGCCTCCAGCAATCACAGCTGACCAAAAACGATAATAACAGCTGTTGCAAAACAAAAGCCAAACAAAGGGGGGAGGGAAAGGTTAGAATGAAGTCCAGTGCTGCAAAATACTCCATGAAGTGAGAAATGGAAAAGGAGCCATTCAAACAGCCAATCCCCATTGAAAAGAGGCAGTGCAAGACTCCTGGTTAAACTTGAGATATTTAATCCATCTGTCCTGCCAACCACAATGGTCAGGTGATAACATAAAATTGAGATTATGTTGCATAGAGGTATTTAAAGCCTTTGTTCTCCAAGTTAGAAACTAATAACCCTGTGTCAGCTAAAAATTAAACCTCCTTATGTTCTTTCATCATGTGTCAACCTGGGTTAATGTGAAAGTAGAAAGTGGTTAACTGGGGTGATAAAGCATCTGAAACCTTGGGAAAAGAAGGGAGCAGTTAAGTACTTGTAAATGATAGAAAGGAAAACAGTCTTCAAACCGTGCATGACACTGAAATCATATGGATACTGCATTTTTCCTGTGTAAATTGCATATTAAATGATTTAAATTAACAGTTTTATTTATGACCTACGATAGCAAAGTTATTCACTTAGACTTAGGGAGTACGAACACCAACTTGCACAGTTCAAAACACAAGATGTTCTGCAATATGCTATTGTGGGTAATGTAAAATATAATTTTGTAGCAAGCAGGGGGATGCTCCAGCTTTTCAAGACTCAAATTTTTATATTTAACATGTACAGTCCTCCTTGATGATTAATTTTTTTTAGCTGCAGTAATTAAAACTATTTTTCCTGGAATTGACCATCAGTAGTTCAGCAGCTCTTAATCAAATGTGATAAAACCCAGGATTCATGAAATCATTTAATGAGTGCAATAACACCTGCTTCTCGTTGCAAATAGTTGAAAACAGACTTCAGTTGTAATTAACTCTTATCACTAGTGACATTTTTCCAACGATACTTCATAGGTCTTCAAAATGACAATTATAGAACTAATACACAATTACTGTCACATGCAGTTTAGCAATTATTTCTGAAGACATTTGTCTAAAGGTTTCAGAATGACTATAAAATGGTTCCCTTTGTTATGCAACATTGGTTAAAACCGACACGCACAAAAATCTCTCCCAACCAGCCTCTGCCAAGCCATCCCTGCTGCAGGCAGGCTTCCTCGCGCCTGGAATAAACATCCACGTCCCGGGCATTATGAGCTATCATACGAAGGCTGTTAGAAGCATGGGTAGCTGTCAACTAACACCTATTATGAAAAGCTTCAATTTATACATGATTTTTTCTGCTCCAAGAAATCTATAAATTTATAATTAGAATCTCTTGCTGTTCAATATTTGTACATAATAAACAGAGTACCTGAGGATGATGAAATATTGAAAGCTGAATTCATTATTAATAAACTCACGCAGTACAGTACCTCTTCCCTCAAGTCTGGCTGCAACTTTTTTGGGGATCTGTATTCCATTATTTTTTGGTTGTGGCCTGAGCATGGTAGCCATGGACACTGCCTCAAACAGGATTAGGATTCTGCTCAGGTTTGACACTTGCTGTTTTTAATTTTCATTTTATCATAAGCAGTTTAAGATTGTTGCCAGTGGTAATTTGCAATTTTTATCAAGACCTCTTCATTATAGCTTCTGACAAGACAGATGCTGTAATTAATCATGCAAGACAACTGGGGATAGTGGTCAGACTGCACTCGCAGCACAGCTACTGCAAGCAATGAAGGAAAAGAAGAAAATAAAGGATTTCTCCTCTCTGTCAAGAGTAAAAAAGTATAAACAGCACTAATATCCTGACAACACACTGGATGGGAACATTTCAAAATCCTTGGCATGAAATACCTGCCCTCTCCACCCCTCCTCTATCATGTCCTACTTTTACGGTAAAACGTCCGTCAGACAGCTCGGGATCAGTCAGAGTTAGGGGCTCCAAGATGGGGAGCCCATGGCAGGGGCTGCGTTTGCATCTGAAGCTCACGGATACAAAGGGAACCGCAACTTGTGCTTATTTGCATCTATGAACACCACTGCTGAGAGACAGGTTCACTGTCCTGTTCCTGCGAATAAATGCAAGGCAGGGTACCACGAACGCTTTGTAACTGCCATCTGCTTTCTCCCTCCGAAGCGAGGCGCAGAAACCTCAGAGAAGTTGTACGCGACTCTTCAGCAGCCCATCTTTATGAACACAAGAGCTGCTGGCCCACTCGGTTCCAGTTGGCACCTACTTACCTAGCACATTCGATAAAATAAAAATCAAAAAGTTAAATACATTTCCCAAGAAAGTGTTTTCATAAGGAAACATTTCTGGCTTTTCTCTCAAAGACTTATGCCCATCAGTTTTACTGAAATGTGTTTATTCTATAGCAAGATAAAAGCATTTATTTTAGATAAGCAAAATACAAACAACTTAATTGCTGCTATCATAACTCATAAAAAAGTATAAAACAGCATAAAAACACAATAAGCAATGTAGCAATTAATAATTCATGTTACCAGTGTTTACATTAAAGCCTCATTTATGAAAACTTTACAACACATGATATGAAAACTTACAACTTTTAAAGAAAATATTTACATTGATTATTCAGTTGTGGAGCTTCATTTAAATATTCTACTGGTTTTACAGCGTATTAAAAACTCTTGCATTTTTCATCTTAGCTTTCTGTAATAACAGTTTTATTTAAGTGCATTTCCCTTTTAAAAATACAGTGTATTAAATCTGAAACTCATCACTTCGACACAGAATATAATATTCACATTTGTTCTGTAATTGGAATTAACGTAAGAGGGTAAATGTCAATATATATTTTCTTACAAACTATGATAGGTTTATCTGGAGAAATGAAGTGAAAGGTCGGACCAAACATTTAAGTTCAGTTACTTGCATTTGTTTTTCTGAAGACATTTAGGAGAGAAAAAAATTAAGAGCTTTGGCAAAAATCTGTGATTTACTCTATTTTTGCATGACAAAAAAATGCCATCAACTAACTCATGTCATACAAGTATGATTGTATGAAATCCAATCATCATTTTACAGGTAGTTACAACTGTGCTTTAAGGGCTTCATGAGTTCATACCGCCTTGAAGTGCATTATTCACTTTTAGAGACAGAAGCGTCATATCTCCCAAAGGCCATTCTGCAGTCATAAGGTCCAGGTATTTACTAGGCCATTTGATTCACATATTGTAGGTAAAGCTTAAATAAATTAAAAAGGCATCACATGAAAAAGAGCACAGCTTTTTTTTTTTTCTTTTTTAAACAAAATGATTTATAGTCAGCTAAAAGATGATACACAGCTACATTGTAGTTCTTTATTGCCTATCTAATAGACACTTTAGAGGATCGTTTGATCTGTTATGCATCCCTGCATAACTACCATCAACAATGTACAGTTTTCAGCCAAATATGGTTTACCCCCACCCCCTCCATCAACACAAAGCCATGTCGCAAGATCATTAATCTTCAGAAAATACTGACCTGTGATAATACTTGAGTCTGTGTCTGAGATTGTATTTGTGACTGGTGCTGCTGAGGTGCTGGCGGAGGGCTCCCAATGGCGGGGATGGGAGACGTGATCTGAGAGGCCACCGGAGAATGCTGCTGAGGAGAAGGCTGCGACTGGTGTTGCATATGCTGCATCTGCTGCTGCTGCATCTGCTGAAGCTGTATGTGCTGCAGCTGCTGTTGCATTTGCTGCTGGTTAATTTGCTGCTGAAGATGCTGCTGCTGCAAATGTTGTTGCATGTGGTGCTGAAAATGCTGTTGTTGCATTTGTTGTTGTATTTGCTGATGCATTTGATGCTGGTGTAGTTGCTGCTGTTGCATCTGCTGCATCTGTTGCTGCTGGAGCTGCTGTATCTGGTGCTGCTGGCTTTGCATTGAGGGACTTACTTGGGATGAAGACGGCGTTGCCACCATGTTTGTTCCCATAGAGCTCATCAAGGGAGCTGCAATGTTTGTTGGCATGTTTGGTGCAATGGTAACAGAAGCTACGATCTGATTCATCGGCAGTCTCATGGTTAAAGGTTTTGGAGCAATCGCTCTGGGAAGGGACTGTTGAAGAGTTTGAGGAGATGCCGATACCGTTGCGTGTTGAGAAAGGGAAGTATTCAGAATAAGGGAGGAAGACAAATTTGTGGATGCCAACGTTTGCTGAACAGAACGAATTGTTTGGGCCTCAGCAGATTCTGCAGCAGCCTGTGTTTGAAAAAGAAATTCATTGTATTTCTAACAGAAAAAGCATTGTTACTGTTTACATGGAAATAAAAGTCACAGCTACTCAGGGAGACTTTTTCATCTTTTGTTTTGTATCAGAAAAGACCAATCAGCAACCTGAAAAAGATCACTGATCCACCGATCCATTACAACACCTATTCATCTGTCTGTATATGGTACCTCCAGTTCTTACTTGGACAAAAAACTATCTCACGCCCTTGTTCAACACCAGAAAGTCACAGATGCCACGTACATTGTGTGTCTGAAAGAGCTAAAAAGCGCCTAAGACTTTCTGTATTTATAGATTTTCAGAAAAACCCTGTTCTTTTGGAGACACCTCTGAGCAGAAGCATAAGCCCCCCACATCAGTTATCATGACTCAAGAGTAGCGTACAAACAATGAAACTCCTCCAACAACTTTTTTCATTTGCTTGTTGCAGTTCTTCGCATCTAAGGCATCAAGTCCCAGGTATCTACAACAGATGAGGGTCTCAGGGAACACTGCCAAGGCACCCAGGCGAACACGCTGGAAGCAGTACAGTTGCGTCAGCAGTGTGCCCTGCTTAGGGAATCCCGCCTGCTCCCAGCGTCCCGCAGGCTTCTGGGGAGCCACACCTGCGGAAAAGCCACTGTCTCCAAGGGGCCTCATGCAATAAATGAGGCGTTCTGGTGCCTTCGAAGGGACAGTTTTATTAGCTGTATTTAAATATATCTTGTGTATTTAAATTAGATCTATTTAAGCGCCAAAGGTAGCATTCCTCTCAGCTTTACACATCTGCGTTGTATACAACCTGTAGAATAGTTGCCTAGAATCCCTATACAATGGAGAGTAGTCTCTGCCAGCAAAATTAACTGACATGTTTTAGACATTTGCTTTAGAATAGGTCAAATAATGCTGCAGAAGCATCTATTCCATCCATCCCTACTCTCAGCAACAACCTCAGATGAAAAAGGTACAGCAAGGGTGTCTTAAGAGCAATGAATTCTGGACTTTGAGCGTAATTTCCACTCACAGGCTTCCCACAAGTTACTTGGCAGCCCAGATCCCGTGGATTTAGGGAGAAAATATGACTTCTGATGTTTTTGAAAAGGGAACTTAGGACAGACAAAATAAACTCCCTCAAAGATAATTACAATTCCAGCTGCCATTGAACTTCGCATTGTGACAGTAAAGGCTTTGAGAATATTACCCAAGCCCTAGAGACAACAGAAAAACGCAGCTTCTCAATACGAGGAGAAGAAATCTTCCAGCTTTCAAGAATGCATGTGTCTAATTTCTGCTGAAGTATTTCTAAGCATTAAAATACACAGCAACTTGCTGTGTGATTTACCAATGCTCTGCAGTTGTACATTTAAATAAATATTCTCAGGAGTTAGGTATCACCACTTTTTTCTGTTTTCTTGTAATCAAACATATTTTTTTAACTGATCTTTATGAAACACTATTAAAGAAATAACCATTTTGATTAATTTTTACCCATATATTAGATCACCATAAGCATATTTCTATTTATGGCATTCAGATGCAACAGATCTACGACCAGTGTAGTGCCGCCAGTTAACAAGGTAAATTCTCAAATAAGACAGCAGAGCTTTGTTTTCTTCACGAGTTTTATTTTAACTCGGGATCTGCTAAAATACTCCATGTGGCTCACTGCCAGCTAGTCCATTTGTAAGTACTCTCCAAATTCAGAGCCACCACGCATTTTTTCCCCCTCACCTGCAAGAAATACTTAAGCTCTGTCACACAATAACTGCTCTCCAGCTCCATGGAAAACAAGTCTGTCTTTCAAGAAGCAGCACTTACAGAAAAACAAAACTCTGCAAACAGCTTGCAAATGTTAATGTCAAAAGGTCAGCACATTTTTCATGACTGAATTTTACTTTTGTAGTGAAGTGCATTATTTTGCCTCCATAGATAAAGGAAGATGCACATTTAAAAAGTTATTGTTTGGTAATCATTACTGTGCCATTAGAGAGATTAAATTTTTTTTGCAGACTAAGCAGGGTTCAAGTAGCAGCACAACATCATCTTGTAGAGCTGTAGTACAGAAGTCCAAGGATTCTGCTTCTGTCTTGTGTAACACCTCCCCACGCACCGCCCCATATATAAACACCGTTGCCAAAAGCTGACTTGCCTTACATTGCAGGCATTATGAGGCTTACCTTAGAAACAAGGCTTGCTCTATAGGCAGCAAGTGCCTTTAGGTATTCTTTTTTGGCAGCTTCAGTTTTTCTTTTATATACCTATTAAAAGACACCACAATTTTAACAACTTCAATTATTAATTGCCAGAATGCTCTCAAAATCATTTGCAAATACACAAAAAACACAGACCAGAAACCTTAAAACACTCTACTGTCATATGTGCTTTTTCTCCTCTGAAAGTTCTAAATATTCTTGTGGGTGGTCACAGACTTTCAGGTCTACTCACTGGACTTGCACCACAATTTATGTTAATTTATCATGAATAAAAAAAAGCAGCTAGAGCAGCAAAATGCCTGACATGCCTACGTATGCACACTTTACCTCCCCGGAAAATTATATGTTAATGACTCTGAGTAACAGGGATATTAGAACACCGAGTATTACAGATGCTAAAAAGTATATGAAGTACTACAAACTAGAAAATATTTTTTCATTTTGTTTCTTTTTATTCAAACTATAAAGGAAAAATCTTTATACTTTTAGAAAAGATGGTTCACAGAGCTTGGACAATTCACTTTCATCAAAGCCAGTATTAGAGAATCCCACTGAGTTAAACAAGAAATTAGGCAAAAAGTGAATTAATCTTCATTTTTAATCATCAGTAAATTTAAAGTTCATCATCACCTGTTAGATCAAACTAAAAGTTTCCAAATGTATTTCACAAACAAGTATCATTGATATCTTGCCAGCAAGTGTCCTATGGAGGAATCTACTCTTCCATCGCAGCTTCATTAACTGTTACTGGGAGCTGCCCGGCATATCAACACGCAAACAGCCTCAAAGGATTTTTTTGTTGTTGTTGTTGTTCCTTCAATCCATGTGTAGGAGTTACATGTGTATAGAAAGAAGAATAACCCTCAAGGAAGAACAAAACTCATCATTCTGTACCAAGTTTGAGCTGGAGATAACATTTCACACGCGACACTGTAATGAGGCACAGAGGATTGGCTTCAAAGGTTGGAAATCAACACGCTTTGTAACAAATTCATAAGGCAGATCAAAGGAAAACGGTAAATGTGCTGTACCTTCCCCTTTTCTCTTCTACCTTCTGATTAATAGGAAACAAGAGCTTTGAAATAGGAATCATCAAAAGATGGTCTTAACAGGACTCTAGGACAATATCACCTGAGCTTTTTTACAAACTGCCCTTTAAAATTTAAAGGCAAATACAGCCATTTAATACTACCTACTGACTCTTATCACAAAATGCTTTTTAGATGCCAGGTCTTCAGCAACTTCAAAAACCAGTGTAACTCTACAGAGTACGAGGTCTACATCAGCAAGTAGCATGGCCCACTTAGAGCAGAGCTAGGAAGGTTTTTCACAAGGATTACTGTTTTACTTCTTGTGAGACAGCCCTGCATCAATTTTTTACCTGTTTTTGTTCTTCTCCTAAACTGTCCCACATAGATGCCACTATTTTTGAAACGTCTCCAAATGTAGCATTCGGATTCTGCCCTTTAATTGCAGCTTGTGTGTCCCTGAAGAAAAGGGCATATGCCGATACTGGTTTTTGAGGCTCATTGGGATCTTTCTTTTTCTTCTTCTTTGGAGTCTTGGGCTTCTTGCCAGAATCCGGGGCAGCTCTTTTTTCTCCAGCAGCCTAAGAAACAGCAATAACAAGAACAGTCAATGTATGCATGAAATGAGTCAGATTAATTCCAACGAACTATTGACAGTCTGGCTCACAAATATATGGATAAAGCTACTACACAGGCAACATTTTGGAGAGTCCTGTTGTGCAGTCTTTCTCCTACAAAATATTAGTTAGTCTCAGCTTAATCTCATCACGTCTAATGGAACTAAATGCATGACTAGTTACTACTCATTGTAAGCATGGCTCGGAGAGTCAATCCTATGAGCCTGACCTGAAAAAGTACACATCAATGCTAATTTCTATTAAATAAAAAAAAAAAAAGATTTAATCTATAGCATATTTTGAATAGGCAATCTGTGTTTTTTCATTAAGATGTAATTTCAGCAGTAGAGACTCAAAAGACCAGAGCTTGGAGGCTCTTCCTAATTCTCAGGCTTAGGCTGTCAATTTAGACATGTGTCAGGTGTTAAAAACCCATCCTCCATGCATAAAGCAGGCTGAGCTTTTTAGTCCCGGTCGCTACTCTTCT
>Ga0181612_125816_pt1 | contig 12766 bp, 8 predicted proteins | sample HoacroProtozoa21_FD_119630 | JGI IMG/M metagenome (GOLD analysis project Ga0181612, IMG submission 119630) | Hoatzin crop microbial communities from Cojedes, Venezuel. Combined Assembly of Gp0051906, Gp0051904, Gp0051908 | reverse complement strand
TGACAATTTACACCAGCTAATGATATATCCAAGGGTCTTAAATTGGTTGCCAGGGCTGTGAAACAAGTCAGGACAGAGCCAATAGCAGAGGGAGACACCGCAGTTCTGGTTACCTCTGCTGACAGCGCAGCACCTGCAGATTGGACCACTGGCAGCCCATGAGAAAAAGCTGTAGGAAGGGAGCTTGCTGTCAGGAGTCTCAGGAGTGCTTTTTTCCTTATTTGAAAATTTAAAAAATAACCCACCAGTCTGCATAAATACATGTATTTGAGACATATTTATTAAAAATATCTCCAAAATTTAAATACAAAAATGAAAAGCGTATTGTCAAAATTATAGTCATCCCCTCTAAACTGAATTTCATGTGAGCAAACATAAAATAATAAAATTTAAGTTCAAGGGTTTCAATTTTTTTTTTTTTTTTTTTTTTTTAATTTTGTAAATGTAGATGACTGCTGACGCTGTGAAAAATAATGCCAGAACTCCCAGTTATCTCAGCGGAGTCAGGATTTCACCCAGAATAATATGTGAATTCCTGCCAGTAACAGCTGAGGATAAGCATCCTGAAAATGGCACTTTGCTTGTTCTTATAGAAAATGGCACCTTTACTTGTTTTTATAGCTTGCAGATGAAAGGCAGATACTCTTTTAAGCTGAACATAACCTATAACATTCTGTCTTTGATCTTTGTAGCTTTCTCAGTGTCACACTAAAGCAGTCCAACAAACCACTTTGATTAAAAAAAAAATGTTGCATAAAGTAAAAGTTGGTCTAAGCATTGCTCTAGAAACATCAGTATTGATGATATAAATAGCCCAAAGTAATACCTACATTTCTTATCAAAAAGGATCTCTGGGTTATTTTATTTCACCCAGATGGATGTTGCCATTTCTTCTTTAACTGTCTATGTTTGGGAGTATATTCTTCTATTTTAAACATTATTCTTCCTCCTTTGTTTTCCTCAGAGCTATAGTTTAAGACTGTGTGACATTAGTTCTCCAGCAACAAATCAGTTTCCTGATCAAGAAATTATATTTTCCTTTCCATATAAATGCAGTGCATCTGTATTTACTTCAGTAATTTTCTCAGAGCTTTAATAAGGCTAAGAAACTTCATTTATTTAAAGGTTTTTTCAGTGCTTGTTATTGTTGTGTGTAAGTGCCAGAAGGAAAAGGAAGTGACAAATAGTAATTTTCAGGATTTTATTTTTTAGTTACAGAATTCTGCAGCAGACTAATAAGGAACTGATGGAGTTCTATGAATAGAAATATGTTAAGAGGACTGTACCCATGAAAGCAATGGAAAGTTGCTTTAAAGTCCTGTAGTATTGCTAGATCCAGAAATTACGGGGTTTAACTGCATTTTCTTGCGCAGATAGGTATTTTCAATAACATTTATTCAAAGAGATTACAAGCTTTGAGACTATGTAGTCCACCAAAACCGTTAACAGATCCTTTGTTTATTTTAACAGACAAACAAATGCAAGCTCCACCCTGGCCTTGGATCCAAGAGAGAGTGGGTGTAAGTCAGTGTATTTTCTTTCCTTCTCAAAATGAGATTTCTGAGTAGTGGAAACTTCACATGTATCTCAGAATACCCATACCACTTCTTCTGGTGCACTACACATAAATAGTGTAATATGTAAAGCTGCAGAGCTTCATCATGTTTTGTTTTGCCCACCTTCATTTAAAAATTTAAAAAAGGTACAGAGATATTCTTCTCTTGCTAAAGGCCTTTCACCTTTTTGGCATTAAAAGGGGATATCTCTAACTTTTGCACTCTGATGGAGACCAGACATGGCATGAATGAAAGCAGAGCCTGAATTCCACAGAGCAAACTTTGGTCCCAAGAGGTTTCAGCTAAAGCTATCTTTCTTCATATGTCCCCTTCTGCCTGGATTTCTCCTTAGCTAGACAAATGTCTCCATGGCCAGCAACATTTCCATGCCATCTTTCACTGTTGCTATATGGTGTGCATGGCCTCTCTTTCCCAAAATCAGATATTGGTAGGACTGAGACAGCTGAAAGGAAGGTGCCATGGAACTATCAAGACAAGCTGTTTCCTCCCTGTATGTGAAGACCATGTTTTGGGGGGTATGCACTTGAACAGCTGCAGTTCTTTGGTTTCTTCGTCATAGGAGCTTGACAGTTCCTCAGCTTTCGTTCTGCCCAGTGGTAGGCTCTGAAGTGATTTCCATCCACTTCTTTTGAGACACCACAGTGACAAAAATAAAACCCACCAGGCCTGTTTCTACCACATCCATAGCAATTACTTTGTGGTTACAGCCCAAGGCACAAGGAGAAGCCCCATAGCCCTCTGACGTAATGGGCTTGAGCGCAGGAGCCAGGCACAAACTGTAGAACAAAAATATTTCCTCCTGAAATACAGAGTTCCATGAAACTAATGTTCTATGTCAAAAATTAAATGATAGTATTTTGATGGGAAATAAATTCCACGGTCTTTAGTGTTCAGTCACTATGTATAGGTGGATTTTTTTTAATTAATCAAATTGTTTCAGTTTCCACTACAGAACTTTGAAACCGAGGCCCTCTGATCTCTCTGCCCTTGAAAAATATTGCTGTTTTTATTTTCTACCTTGTTTCTTTAACAAAGGCTGAGATCTGAAATGCAGCAGGGGGGAAGGTGCCTTCTCAAACACATGACAGAGGGCTAGCCACAGGCCCACAAAACCAACCCTCATCTAATAAACCTTGCGCAACCTCTGTTGGCTCCATGCAATAACAGACTTGGATTTCTTTCAGATGACCCAACAGTACCTGCCCTGCAAGCCTTCATGCCCTCCCCCCCAATTATCCCAGCCCCAGAAAGCACCAGCAGCAGTTTATGCCCCTCACTCCTCTTCTACTCCTGCTTCCCCAGGGGCATTTTCTCAATTGCTTTCCATTCCTGAGCACACTTCACTTTGTTCCTCTGCAGAACAGCAAAGAAGCCAAAGAGAGCTTTTTTAAGGGTTTTCCTTCATCAGAAGTTTTTTGCATGCTGACTTGCATTCAAAATAAAACCAAGTCTTGGCCCCCTGAGTGCTCTGCAGCAGTGCTCCAGTTTTGTTACTGCCCTGCTTGCAACAAGTAAGCTACAAAATCTTGCAATGGGCACAGCCTCAGATTGTGATTGGCAAATTGGGTAAGTGTGCTCTTGGCTGTTTGACAGACCATTATGTTAGAGGCCAGATGCAAGTGATACAAATATGACATCTTGTACAAATATACATTTGTCCAGAGCAAACCCAATTCACATCAGAATAAAAACCGTGTTAGCAGTACTGCCAGATTTGAAATACTCACGTATTTTACCCTCTTACTCTCAACCATTACCCTTCACGGCGTTACAGACTATCTTGGAAAACAGCTAACATTTCGCACTCCTTCTCTGCATAAAACAGCTGAAACTCTGTTTTTTAATATTGCCTAATAATTGAGAGCTTCCTTGCCAAGATTCAAGCCTGAAGCCAAGTGCACAGGCCATATTAACATATTGGAGTGGGGGAAGGAGAATTTTTTGTGAAAGAAAGAGATAAATGCCCTACCACAGGAAGGAAATAGAAAAAGATTAAAAACCAAAACACTTAGAAATGAGTAAAGGACCTGAAACATAAGCATGAGGGAGGGAGGAAAATTATATTGTTTCCCCATTGATATATCCGTGTACTATTGCTTCTAAGATCATCTTAAAGCAACAATTTTTTCTAGACAAGAGAATGAGAATAAATTAAAATTCCACAATTCTTTTAGAATTGCAGTTTTCATGTTCACTGCATTAACAGTGTTAAAGACACTCTGATTCCAGTGACATGACATTTTTAAAAGGCTTAGAGCATCAAACTACCAATTCAAAATCTTCTTCTTCGAAACACGGAACATTAGCTTTTTCACAGGACCATCAAAGCAAACAGTCAACGTAAAACCGAACAGATAGTTTCCTGAGCTCTCGCCATAAGAGCTGGCAATACTATCTGTCGTCTGGCAGTTGCACTGTCACTCTGAGACTCAGGGCATCTGGGTACCATTCTCAGCTGTGTCCCAGTACTCCTTTATGCATTTTGGACGAGTCATTTACCTTCATATGCCTCAGTATTCCAAATGCAAAATGCAGAACATAGGTTTATGTTATCCCATGGTACTCCTATTATTTATACATGTACATATGGCCTTTATTACACCAGGTAGCAGCACTTTTCCCATATTGGCTTATAAAAGCTGTTGAAATTCACTGAAGTCTCCTTTGCTGGCTTTGGTATTGAACACACATCCTTTGATATTAAATTTTAAATAAATGCATTTACAATCCACTACACCTTGGGAACCACCTGCTCAGTACAAATATTAATGAGAAGAAAGCACCTGCTCATCAGTAAGGGGCAATTCTTTGAAGCTTGGAGTAGTTCATTTAAAATACTGCAAGTTAGATCTCTCACTTTGTCTGGAATCCCAGGTATCCCTTAGGCTCCTTAGAGTGGTCAGGGGAGTCTATCCCGGTCAGAAAATTTAGGTTTGAATCAAAAAATCAGGAATTATCCAAAGCCTGAAACTGCCTTTTGCCTGGTATGACTCCTGAGACCAGTGTGCAGGTGAGTGTGTATTTTTTCCAGTGTGTCCACTTTATGAATGGATAAAACGAACCACAGCGGTTAAATGATTCACCTACAAAGTCTTTGCACACAAATAGAAGCTTTTGGTGATTTGCATTTCCAGTCACCAGATCTAAAAAAAAGACCAGTGCCTCACGCTAAGCAGAGCCAGGTACCAGACAAGTCCATTTCAGAAGGAGGAGGAAGTTCTCCGTCAAATGCGATGTGAGTGCATTCCGCTTAACGGAAGAGGAAGCTCAGCCCTTAAGACATACCCTTCCTGGTTCATACAGACCTCTTCAAGAACCAATTTTACACAGCTGAGTTCTGAGCCTCTTAGGCTAATGCACTATTTTCCTCCCCATTCCTTGAAGTGAGAGGTACATCCCATAGCAAGCTGGGAGAGATGCTGTCACTAGTTACCAACTGGGGAAAAGCCAGGAGTTCTCACATTCTTGGATAGGCCTCCTGCATCTAGCTGTGGATGCAGGCAAACGTCTTTCATGCTGCCAACAAGAAATAATCTGCAATCTGGGTGCTCCAAGGCTTGTCTCAGTCACTGAGCTCCAAGACTTGCATTCAAGATTGCAGGCACTTTGCATAGTGCTCCTCCGACATCGTGACATCAAGGAAGAACAGTGCAGCCTTGCAGCCAAGATTTCCGTTTCAGACCTCCATCTTCCTGCTCTGAAGGAGCATTGCTAGTCTGTGAGCATCCCATTCTGCGGTTATGGTGAAAACTAGTTTGGTTAGGCTGGATCGTACCTGAAGGCCTCCCGAAAAAATCCAACAGCTTTTGCATATAAAATTTCTACTTCATGAGGCCAGGCCTCTTCTATTCCATTTCCTTTGTCTGTGTTCAAATTTGCTGCTAGTAAACAGTTTTGTTTTTCAGATTTAACCAGTACGAAGAATTTAAGCCAACCAGATGGAAATACCTTCACAGAATTACTGAGAAATGTCAGGTAGTAATACTGTGAATGAGTTCCAGGAATTACTGAAAGTCACTTGCTACTTATTGCTTAGTAATATAGTGTTTGAGGTTTCCTGTCACTAGTTCAGTTGTGCCAAAGTTAAAAAAAGCTAAAATATGGTTTCATATTCTTTGCAAATGCCTGCTTCTACCGGATCACTTGACAAAAAGAACTGATGTGGTATTCAAAGGCACATGAAGAATATTGGAGGACCTTTCTTTATCCAGTTTTGTGACCTAACTGTTTGCAAAAATGTGAGAGCAGGAGCAAAAGGATAATAGAATTAAAGTGCAGTAGATATCATTCTCCCATGATTTCAAACAAATAATTCTGTGCACTTATCATATAACTCAACCACAACATTTCACGTTCATTTCAACTTGCAGCTTCTAGTTCACTGTCAATAGGTAGCCCCCCACCACCATGAGAAGAAGGGCTACTCCACATCATCAGGGGAGGCCATCACTACTCCTGAGGCCATCAGCTGAGACTACAGCACAGCTTTCATGATCTCAGGGAACTGACTTCATCAGCAGGAGCACACCAACACTCCTGTTGCCAACTGAAGCACAGCAGAGCATCTCACAATACCCTGCCTATGTAGCTGAGGACCACAGACTCACACAGCCCACCAGGGACCTTGGGAGGACTTCAGTCCAGACCCCTGCCCAGAGCAGGCTCAGCTATGGGCCTAGACCAAATCGCTTAGGGCTTTTTATCCTGTTGAGGCTGGCAGTACTGAAAGGATGGCAATGGTACAGCCTCTCTGGGCCCCTGCTGCGCTGCTGGGCTGTCTTCATGGGAAAAGGCCTTTTGCTTATCGTCAGGCTGAGCATCTCCATTGCCTCCTGCCCTCCTGCTGTTTGCTGCTCTGAGGAGCAGCTTTCTCTTCTCGGAAACCTTCTCATCAATAGCAGTGGGCAGAAGGGCACAGCAGAAACGGGGCTGCTCCATGGTGGGCATAAACAGGGTGCCCCCACCACAGGTGTTGTCCATAGTGGTGTCAGGTTGGTGACAGTGACTAGTCCCATCTGCAGCTCCAGGTAAGGTGAAGTAACAAGTCAGTCCTGGGGTCCACAAAGGGAGTCCAGCCACAGAGAGCAGGAGACAGGGCTGGGTGCACTATGGTGTAGCTCAGGGCAGAATGGCCTGATGGGCCACTGGGTTGGACTAGAGTCCTTCAAGGTCCCTTCCAACCTCCACAATTCTCTGACAGATCATTTCAGACCTCGTGTTTGTGTTCTGGTAAAGGAGTACTGAAAAGTATTGTTTGACCCACATGCTGGATGACTGCAGTCTGTTGGGCAGAGAATGAACTCCAAACTCTGAATCCCATTTTAGGAGCAGGTGCACAGTGATCTGAACCAAAGGAACAGACTGTGTTTGATTAATTCCCCTGTAAGACAGTCTACTTGCAGACCCAGATTCTGTGACAAAATATCTTAGAAGGTTCCTCAATATTTTTCAGAAACAGCTTTTTGTATGCTCAGTGTAAACAGGAAAATTGTTGTCGCTGTTATGCACTGTGTCCATTTTTGCTTCTGTCTGCCTTGGTGAGCCTCAAACCCATGAATTTTCCAAACTTGGGAAAAATCCAAGTTTTGGCAATATTTGCCAAATGAAGACAATCTTATCAAGGAAGCTATTGTCGTGCTTATCCAGGGAACTATTGGCAATACCCTAGCCTAGTCAAAACTGAGAGATCAAGATGACTGCAAAGCCCCAAGATGAGAAGCTTCTTTTGAGACCCAAAGCGGGGTGTACTAACTGAAAGCAGAAAACAGGGGCAACACATGTTTACAGCAAAACATTGCTTTGGATTCATTTTAACTGCCCAAAAGGGGCACAGCTTACACAGCCAAAGCCACTTCCCTGGTTCATGTGCTGCCACCCTCTGCAGTGAAAATACAGGCTTGTCTGATGACAGAAATAGGCCTATGTCTCAAGCCCAGACAGAGCTGGTACTTCCGGGAAATTACTTCTGCTAGCCTCTGCTTGTCTCCTTAGAGCGAGACCAGCTGGGTCATGTACTCTTCCTTGGAGACCATCCAGATTTTAAGGGGTTCATCTTTTTGCCCCATAAAAACTCATGCCTGTACAGTGGCACAGCACTCTGATGTGGTTTTCCACCTTTTTATAGGAATAAAGTCAATAGTGACATGAAGCAGTATGGCTACCAGCTCCGATACAACACCCCACAGCCTTTCAAGGACGTGCTCTGGCTGAGGTCCGCCAGGAAGACGGCAAGCCCACCAGCACCTTCTCAACAAGGATAGAGGAAATGAGATAGAACTGTGAGAACTAGTGCAAAGGAGGGACTAGATTCAGGAATACTCGAATTATACTACTCTGGGGCAAATTGAGTATGCTGGGGTTTTCCAAAGAGCAGCCCAGAGCTCAGACAATTTGGTTTCTGGGGACAGGAGGAGAGGACAGCCTTTTGTTTTACGCCAAGGAACAGACACCAGGTGGGACTTTTAAGGGCTTTGCTAAACCAGCAGAGATCTGGGTCTGATTGGCATACTTGCTTAAATAGAGTACATGATCATCAGAGAAGGCAGACTCCCTGCCTTCAGTCTGTGCTCCCATCATGGTTCCCAGCTTCTGTTTCTCATGTCCCCCCTTCCTACCCATAACTTCCGTCCTTCTGCCCAAACAGTTACTCCAAATGACATCTGTGATTACATGGCTCCTCAAATAAGGTGTGAAACTGCAATGTCTCCCAGGACTGACATCCTGTCTAGGAGGCTGGGCACATAAAACCCTTGTATTACAAATACACCACCAGGACTGACAGCCTACAGATACAAGGCAAGTGGTTCAGGTGAGAAGCAATGACATTTTTACAGCTGTCTGCCAAGAGCAGCACAGACTTTGTACTCAGTGTCTTGTGCTTAGTAAGAGCATCTACATACAGAACTTTCTGAGGAAGGACTGACAGCACTGTGGATTTGTCCTGTGTTGATGGTGAGGGGCAGAAATAGAAAGGAATGCCTGAAATGTAAAAGAGAATGGTCATCTAGCTGCTGTCTGTGCAGTGAGGGGGTACAGCTTCACTAAGACCTGGATAAGTAAAAATACTAGTTCTCCAATTTAAAAATTAATTTCCCAATATTTAAAATATTAATTCTCCAATTTAATGTTTTAAAGAGCAAATTACTTTACATCAATGCACCTCTGCAACCTCGTTTTACATGTTTTTCTGTACAAGAAGAGTGGTGGTAAATACATACATGTGCTAGACATTTTTAAATAGATTTATTTAGCTAGCAGAAATTACAATTCTGCAAAGATCACTAGAGGCAATGCAATGTTGTTAAGTCTTGGAAATGAAAGAAAAATGCAAACTGATCCAGTGACAGACATACCCAGAAAGCAAACAAATGAGATATGTTTGATCTGTTGTTCTGACAGAAGAGAGAGGACAAACAAAAAGACTAACTCACAGTTTTTTCGCAGAGCAGCCCTCTCTTCAGGCAACAGAGGCCAACACTGAAGGCTGACAATATCTGTGAGTTCTTGCTTCCGTTGCTCTTAAACTCTGCAGAGAAGCATATTTTAGGGACACCACTGACATGGGAGTGCTTCCAATTTTGAAAGTATGCTTTTTAGCGGGTGCGTAATATTTCCGCCTTCCTGATATTTTACTGTCAGCAAAGCTTTTGATCCTGACGTTTCCAAAATATGGCACAAAAAATCAGATTAGCTAAAAATGAACCTTTAGATGCACTTGTGAAGTAGGTTGTGTATTTAATATTCTGGAAGTTCCCAGAAGAGTCAAGAGTAGCGTATGAACTGAAAGGGAGAAAGTTAACTCTTTTGTGGTAGGCACATTTAATCGCACATATTCAGGGATATGTCAAGAATTCCCTCCCACAGTCATATAACAGCTGTTGCTGTGGCACTGGAGAAGAGAGGAAGTTGAATATTTATACCCAAGCCAGTGCTATAGAAGGCGTGCAGACTGTGGGTTTTTATGTCAGAAAACAAAACCACAGCTTAAATAAAAATGTTGGTCAATATTTATTGTTGAAATGTTAATTTCACAGCAGCGTTAGTGGAATAGAAAAGTAGAGAGGCCAACCAACATTTTCCAGTTCGCCCTTTTCCTGGAGAAGCACAAATACAACACTGTATCAGAAGGAGGCATAAGGGCACAGGTCCTGGTTGGGAAAGCCTCAAGATTCTCCACATGTCGGACAGAGCAGAGGACATTCAGCATGAGATACTTGGGAAAGACAAATACCTGACATCCTCCTGAGAGGGAGCAGTTTCAAGATTCATACAAAATTAGGTGAAGGAAGGAAGGGAGCTGAACTATGGTCTTCCACACTTCTGGTGAGAATTTGGACAAAGGTGGAAGAGAGACGAAGCCAAAGAAGTATAAACCAACCCTGCTTCTTTGTCAAACTCCAGGGAAAATCTGTGGCTGTGAACTCTGAATAGATGCGCTTTTCCACCTGGTTTCCACCTTTTAGGGTCTTCTACCTTGTGAAGCCTCCTCCTCTCCAGAGACTTTCCTAGGGGTGCCTTGCTGTGCTTACTAGATTTTGTGAATTGCCTCTGTCTGGCATATGGCTCTGCAAAGATTTCATCAGGGATTTAGGTGTCTCTGAGATCCAGTAATGACTAAGCACTACTCTAACCATACTGCTCTAGCAATGACTGGTGATGACTAGGCTTTCTTCTGTGAAACAATTTTGATTTTCCTTTCATAAACACGGGAAGGTAAAGACTCCAGCAGCAACATTCCTGACTCAGTGGAGGAGATCTGAAATGATGCAGTCTACCAGCCTCCGCTGCCGTTTCCGTGGTGGGACTTCAGAGCTTTGAGATAGACTTGCTGAAATGTTTTTCTTATAATGACCTCCCCAAAGAAATGCACAAAGCTCTCAGACTCACAAAGCCAGTTTTATTTTTAAATTGGGAGAAGAAAACCTTGAAGCAGTGAGGTCAGCAGAAATGTAAAAATGTTTGCAAATAATTCTTTCCTGGTACCAGTGTCCCTGTTTCCATGCCTGAATTCAACCAGCTCGGGGACTACTCAGACTCCCCCGTCCCTTACAGGCTTCTCTCTCCATCACCGTAAGACCAGCCTTTTGGACTTGTTGGATATATCCTGCCCTCTTCAGCAGTCTCTGATGCAAGGTCTCTGCTTTTCCTCTGGGTCTAAAGAGGTATCAGGGCATCTCTCAGTGCCTGAGACGGTATCTCCTTGAGCATATGCAGTTCCTTTTGAAAGAAGGGATGCTCTTCTCTCCCTTCCAGAGGTGTCCACCCAACACGGTGCTTATAAATGAGGTTAACATAGAAGCTGAAAGCAAGAAGGAAGAAACAACTCATCAGATTCATAACAGGAAACAATTAATAGAAATTTCCCTTATATCACTCTGAAAGAAAGTCTTTCAGTAATGCTGGGTTTTGCAATTCAGATATATTTTAATTTATATGGTTGTCCTGTTTATGTCTTGGTTTCTTTAATTTTCTTATCAGTCTTGTATCAGCTTCTTATTTTTTCAGGTGCAAATCTTAGTCGTTTTGACTCTAAGGCAAATTATGACTACATCAGCATGTGTGAAAACCAGAACTGAAGTTAGATAACACTGCAAATGAAACCCTGAGAGAGGAAAGACCTACTGACTTCAATACAAGTAAACAGCAACTATTGTGACCATTTTGCCCTGTAAAATGTAAAAGAAAACTTTTTGCACTTAGGCCCATTCCTTTGTAATTTGTAGCAGTATTTCAAGTCCTGCATACATTACTGCAATTCGCTGTTTCATCTAATTTTTAGATGAGTGTAAGCAAGGGAACCAGAAATGAAACATTGAACCATCTCAGATTTATATGGCTGTGCCTCAACATATGGCTCAACAGTTTTGGATCTCAGCTGTACTTGCTAGCCAATATAAGTAGGGGAAGCTCAACACGTGATATGCTAACTATTTCAGGTACTAAGACAGATGAGAGTGAAGCTAGGATGCCAGGTAAGGAGAAGGGGAGCTAAGACAGTGTAAAGTTCTCTGGAGTTAAAAATGGTGACAGGTGTATCTATATGGCAGTAGAAAAGGAACAGCGAGATTTGCTCTTCACACTGGTATGTACTAACCAATGATAGCTTCTGCTGGGGCGTATTATGTTCCTGTGCATCTCTGGCAGTGCCACCTGACAGGTATCCCTCTTCCTTTCTTTCGTGTTTGCTGCAGGACACGTGTGAAGCTCTAGAAACGCATTCTGACTCTCCAGGTTTATCTGTTCATCAGCACTGTGGCATGGCTCATCTACACAACCCCTTCTCTGACAGAACAGAATAAAAACTGTCCCTATGATGAATCCTCAGGTAGCAAGAACTCTCAATACCCAAACTTCTAAGTCCCTTCATGACTATGGTCAGCAGGTTTTGGAATAGCTCTGTGAAAAAGGATTAAGCATACAACCTTTTAATCATGTGTTTGTTTGTCCTAATTATGTCAATGGAGTCAGTCCCTTTGAACTCCACTGGTTACAGGGAAAAAGCAGTCAGCTCCACTTCAGAGAACCACAGATATGTGTCAGGGTCTTCTCACACCCTGTTTTGCCAGACACACTGGTTTGGGAGACAAGAAGGAAAACATAGAAGTTCTCCTCTTTTTCCCTCTCTCTCTTACTTGATAGCCCAAATAGGGCAAGATCTTGGAAGAGATGGCCCTGGATTTGGCTCACCCCCGTGCCTGACAGGAAGCTACAAAAAGGACTAATCAGCCCTAAAATGTCTCACTTAGCATGCCATCACTGCCAAGCCAAGCTCATATACCCAGAAGCACAGCAGTAAAACCACCCGGGTGCAGTCATTGAGCACTACCATTCACAGGAAAGGTGGTTATGTATCCATCCCTGAGCACCTGTCAGGTGTGTGCATCTGATCTCAGCAGACAAGTTTGCCATAAACATCCTCAAATCTTCTGACAGAAATACCTGGAGTCCTGTAACCTACCACACTATTTCCTTTTTTGTAGCAAGAAATTCATAAGAAATGGCATGAAGAATGGTGACCCAGTATGGTGATCCAGTTATGGTATGAAACAAGCCAGAGTACTAATCAATCAAGTGCAGGAACCTGGTCAGAAGCTGCTAATGTTTTGATTACTTCTCCAGTGGTATTTGGAGACTTTCCAATGGATCAGAAATCTAGGGAAGGCTGTGATTTCCTCCTGGCCAAAGGAAGT
>Ga0181612_124916_pt1 | contig 12766 bp, 9 predicted proteins | sample HoacroProtozoa21_FD_119630 | JGI IMG/M metagenome (GOLD analysis project Ga0181612, IMG submission 119630) | Hoatzin crop microbial communities from Cojedes, Venezuel. Combined Assembly of Gp0051906, Gp0051904, Gp0051908 | reverse complement strand
TTTTTTATTTTTTTTGTTGTGGACAACAGAAAAAATATTGTTATAGTATAATAGAAAAAAAAAAAGTTTTTAGGGGGGGGGGGGGGGGGGGGAAGAAAAAGAAAAAGAAGGTGGAAAAGTGTTGCCTAAAAAAAAAGGAAAAATTAATAGAAAAAAAGAAGGGAAGAAAAAGATGTGAAAGTGTTTGTTACCTAAACAGATTTATCCCTTTCTGGCTTTGCTTCGGCCTTCACATTTCATCCTCAGCCTCTGCAGCAGTCTGCATTGAGTATAGCCTGCTGAAACATTGTGGAAGAGCTCTTAAAAATCATTTTTTCTAAATGTGAGTAGAGCAGAAAATCTGCATTAGTCCAGAACTACTGAAATACAGCAAGCTCTAAGTGGTTGGATCAGTAAGTACCAAATTTATGTAGAGCAAAGTATTCGCTAATTAGTATATCAAAAATTGGTTTTGGCATGTTCTTCTAAATCAGGTATCCAAGTACCTGACATAAGCTGTCTCTTTTGGGAAGTACCTTTGAAATATATGAACCTATAGATAGCAGCCCAGCCCCAGAAGTGTTCCTGTCTAAAGAAGAACTGACAGCCAAATGTAGATTCATCAAGACTTGTCTGAGTTGTTGCTGTAAGGAAATCTGAAGACTACCCAGGACTGATTCATGAAGCTATGGCAACTCCTAAACAAGTGCTGTGAGTGAAACATTAAAACTAAATGCAAAAAAACTGGGAGCCTGGCAAAGTTCCTACATCAGATGGCTATTTTAGAATTATGGAGCCCAAACAGGCTCTGAGAAACAGACTGATAGTACGAAATGGAGCCAGATAACTGACATACTCTCCATACTGGTTAATTGTTAGCCCACTCCTGGTATGGAACTGGAATAAGCCAGCATCTGATTTCACCCAGACACAATAAGGGAGATAGCGTGGGCCACACGCAATGCACAAACACTCAAGATGAGGAGGGAGAATTCAGCTACGTAGATGTAAACTGTGAGAATAAAAGGATGCCCAAGTATCTTTCTCAGATTTTCTATAAACCCCAGTACAATTTTATAGCTCCGTAAGACTGCTAACAGACACCAGTACACCACACAAAGCATGAGCAATTTCCAAACCAGCGAGAAATTTCACAAAAAAACATCTCTGCATATTCTAGTGAATAAGCCTGGCCCCTCAAAATGAGCGGACTTCAACGGAAGGAATACTACATCCTTGGTTCCCTTTCCATGGACTGTTCTCAGATTTACCTCTCTACCACAGAGGTGAAAATTTGTTTTGTCCAGCCTTGCTATAAGGTATCTTTCAATTCCTCTGGTCAGGAAAGCTCGTACTTCTTTTACTCCAAGTTGTCCTCTCTCTTGGGAAAGCTGCACAAGATAAAGCTGCATGCAGCACCATCATCCTGCTAACACTTGTCTAGCCCAGGCATTTCTGATCTCCTGGTTCCATGACCTCAGCCCACCACTGAGGTCTCTTGACTTTGCTTCTGCAGTTCTTCGTTACAAATATTAAGAGAGTACCTGGTGCAAACTGGAGACCCTGTATCTCATGGCTTGCTTATCCCTAGTTCAGGATTTTTTAGTCAACAGTACTGAGGGTATGAAGAAATGAAATTGTTAGGAGGATGGTGTAGGTTTTTGATATGGGTGTTACGGAGCTTTTTTATTGTTCTGCTGTCTCTACTCCTTTACATCACTGGGTCACTGGTGATTTTTTTCCTTCCAGTCACTTCCTAAAGGAATCCAGTCTTGGTTTAATTGCTTCTTATAGATAATCTGAATTAATAGCAGTCTGTTCATTCTTACTTTGTTCATGAAGGTATGCTTCTTTCTGTTGTCTCTGACAAGGAATATTTGGAGATACAAGCTCAAATAGCTCTCCTGCTTCCTGCCACACTTTCTCCTCTTCAGACAGTTACTCCAGCTGTACATTTACTCCTCATCCTTTTTCTCCCATTTCTTGAGAGTATTCTAAAGTTGAGAGGAACTTAGATCCATTTGGCAACATCTGCATTTTTAGCCCTGCTATATTCTTAAATGGCATATATATCTTTTTTTTGTGAGTTTAAGGGACATTTGATCCCACAAAGGGAATGTGCATGTGAACCTTGTAGTGAATCAGTGACCCATTTGAGGTGAACTGGGTGAACTATTGATACCTAGAAGCCAATGATATTCTTCTGTCCAGCATGCTGCTAAAACATCATCTTTCAATTTTCTTTTTCCAATTTACCACATCATTTTGCCTTGCCATCTCTCTATGAAGTGATCTGCCTGCTTTAAAACCAATGGAAAACAAAGGTTCGTAGCTGACCTTTTTCTTTTCCATCTCAAAATGTTAAGCTTTTATATGACTTCATAAATTCAACAGTTTCTTCAGCATGAGTTCTCTGTAAGCATATGCTTTTCATGCTAGCTTTTGAGTTGTTTTATTTTTTTCTCATTTTTGTTGCTGTTCATAGCTAGTAATGCCAGAAGTATTTGATGATCAAATATATTGCGAGTCATGCTACATTGTCCACTTCGTTGACTTTGCTGTTAGATGTCATGTTGCCCTTTTCCACACCCCCAGCCTTGGCCACTTGGTCTTCCTACCTTCCCTACATAGAAATCAATATTTTGTGCAAGATGATAGTTTCACAACAGCCTTGTGAGAGAGGCAGTTGTCTTTTCTGTGTTAATTCCAGAAATAAAATCTCTGAAAGATTTTTTAAAAATACTGCTATTATATTAACATAACTCCAGGAAGCACTCTTTCCTGATTCATTTTTACAAGGTGTGTCTCACCTTACGGTATCATTTTTTTAGCTCTGAGACGTGTAGTCTCCTAGTAACCTTCAAATTACTTACATCCTTTTTGTCCTACACATTGGGACTGTTTTATACTTGGATTAACCTGAAACATTTTTTAAGCATCTTGTTGTAATCATCTGGTATAAAATCTATTTTAATAAATATTTTACAAGTTGCAGCAGGTAAACTAAAAACTAAGTTACATATATAGCCTGGTTTATGAAGGGATTCAATCTAAATCTTGTTAGTAAGAGAAATAGTAACCTCTCAGTAGCACAGGATATGACAAATTTGAACAGAGGGAGTCATGGCAGGAGACCAGTTATCCTAAAATTCACATTAATGAGGCTTGCGTATCTTTTCTTGTATAGCTCTGATTAGCAGTGAAACAGTGTGCAATTGCTTCCATATTTCTGAATAAAAGGAAAAGAAACCATAGACCTCCTTAATGAATATGGATTCCTGAAAAAATAGACATCAATTATAGTTAGTAGCTATTACACTGTATTAATGGAAGTAGTATTAATTACATTGCGTTTCAAAGTGGTAGTGTTATGGTTTTGCTGCTTCTTTCTTATTAATGCCTGTGCACTGTGTGGTACATTTGTGGATAATTTTGCAAAGCATTAGATAAATCTTTTTTACATATATTGCGTGGAAGGTTTTTAATGACTATTAGCAAGCATTTTGTTTCAAAAGTACTTTTATTATTGGTGAAACTGTTCCCTAATGTAGGTTTATATGGTCTGTATTAAACTTGAACAGTGCTTCTATTAAAACTTATGGGGACACTTCTCCTAGGGATTTCTGTGCCTAACTCTCGTTGACATTAAGAGGAGTTAGTTTGCACACTGGAGAAATAGGTCCCTTTAGAAGACCTTTTAGCAAAAAGAAATAAGAAAAAAGAAATACAAGTGTGTAGAGATAGATTCTCATCATTGCATGTCATAAAGAGGCAACCACAATTGCTCCAATGGCTATTTTGCCATTAAATTTTTATGCCCAAGATGAGGCTACATACAGTCAGCAGTCAGATATTATCATTATTAGGTCTACACAGAGACTTGCCAATGAACCTAGGCTTTGTGCAGAGCTGCAGGAACTCTACCTTCAGGACAGGCAACTACTTGTCTCTGTTAAGGAGTGCAGGGCACGTTTGTGTCTGGTAGCTGCAGCCCATGTCACTGCTAGAACCCAAGAGCTCTATTGGCAGCAGCACAGACTGATTTCAGTCTTACTAGTATTAGTGAGTGAATTAACATGAACTGCAGAACAGTTTGTTGGAGAAAACAGACTTTTTGGCTTGCCTGCATGGGAATCTGGCCACGCCAAAGAAGTTTCTCCTCTGTTCTTGCAAGCAGTATTATCGGAGGTCTAACCGGTTTATCTTGGACTGTGTATCTCAGCAACAAATGGCATCTTTTGAAGCCAAATACTTTCCAAACATGGTACATAGGAGAACCTACAGCAATAGTGGGGCATGAAGAAATTTGGGTTATTTCCTAATTGCCCATAGTCTAGGCTCTGAGTGAATCTCGCCTTCCTCAGAGGAGATCTGGGAGTTCCCAGCCTAAGGAGGGAGAACTACAGAGCTGGACTCTAAAATTTTAAAGTACCATACAACCTGTGCTTGTGTACTGAGGTATGTCTAAAGTTTAGTCTAAATGTGTTGAACAATGTTTCTGTTGGTTCAGTATAATGTAATGTCCTATTAAACATTTGTTGGGTTTCCGAATCTGTTGTCAAAGTACATTGTGTAGATGTTGTGATGTGGTGATTTGTAATATAGTGCAATATTTTATAGTAATAAAGTAAGCTAATACACTATGAAACAAGTGAGTACAGTATCTATTGTGCTACAGACACGAGACACAGCACTGGGGAGATGGGAAGGTGTGATTTTAGGCACCTCCTAAACCACTTACAAGAGCCACAAAATTCTCTTGGCTCCTATGGTTTGCGTATCCAGTAAAAATTCAGAAACTAAATTAGTCTTCTAGATGAGGTACTTACACCTGTACAATTCTTTAAGCAATTTTCTTTACACTCTTAAAAAGGAAAGGAAGGCTACCCTCTATGAGTAATGCTCGACTTTTTGATTTTTTTTATAAACCAACAGCATACATTTGTTAAATACAACATTGCCCTTCTCAGGAAGTCTTTGGGTGACTCATAATCCAAACACAATCAAAACCAACACTAGGATACACACATCTTTGCTGTGTCACCTTCAGATTACAGTATAAAAAAGGGCATAGAAGAAAAAGCTGTCAGGCACAAACTCTGAAACTTGACTCCCAAGTGTGTCCAAACAGATTTCTAAACGAAATAAATGGCTTTCCAAAGCCAGATTTGTCATAACTTGGAACAGTATTTCGGTATATAAGGAACATGCTGTGCAGTTTTCCTGTTTGGTAAATGAGAAAAATCTTGAAATTTGTTTATTTTGTACCTTTTATTACCATGAGCTAAAAGAAGGCAAGCTTTCTGTGCACACATTCCTAGGATCACCTTATTTTTAGTGTATATTTCAGTTAGATGCAAATTATATTTAATGGACTTTTTAGAATATTATTTTTCTCTAATGTAAACATTTTTATTGCATTTCATGTGTTCTAGATAGAGAACTTCTAAAGATCCTGTGATAATTAGAAAAAGACTGTATATGCGTGAATAAAAGCATAGATGCAAAACCTTTGAATGAGAAAATATTTTAATGATCTTTAAATTCATTTTGTCAATTAATTTCCATTTCCACAATGAATTGTTTTTTTTCCAGCAGAAAGTTTGCTAGTATTTTAAAAGGATAAGTGATGATGATAGCAATAATAATAATAATACTTTTTGCTTGAAGAATAAAAAAAATCATTAAGTAATGATTCACGGATTAGTTAGCATCAGAAAAAAGGTTTGCTGATTATGGGAAATACTGCAGTATTATCTGCATATATTTTAATAGTTCAACTAAATACATTTGTCAACACAAAAGTAAACATCTTTTTCTTAATATCCATGTGAAATAATTTCTGTTTTTTAAACTAATTGTTCTCAATAAACGTGATTATTTTAGGCATCTGGGGCCAAGCAGTGCCTCCCTACTGCAGTATAAACCATATCATGTCTCTGAAGTAGCGCAGAAGATACCGTAAACAGCTCCTTAAGGAAAAAAAGGAAAGACCAGTGGAGATACCTGTTCCTTTTTATTTTGTAGATATGATCCTAGTTGAATAGTGTATCAGAAGACTCAGCTGCTCTTTTGCATAGCTTTTAAGCCTAACGCTATTTAACATGCAATGTTCTCAGGTATAGGTATCAGGAATGACTAAAAGAAGATGGAAAGATTCTGACAGAATATTTCAACTGTTTCACCAAAATGAAGGATGATTACATCAATGGGAGGTCCTAGAGCAGTCCAGAGAGAAGTCTGGGGAAAAGTCCACAGGGCTTTGATCTGTGGGCAGTGACAACTAACAAACGTGGTAGAGCCAAAGACAGTCATCTCCATCCAATTTCTGCCCTTCTTCACTAGATTTTTCCGTGATTTACCCAGGTCCTTCCTCAGTCTGTATGTTTATTGCATGTCATTCTGGCTCCATTTTCCTTCATTTCAGCAATTGAAAGAAGTGGTCATTCTTGAGTGTCAGCCCAGTCTTTGAACTTAGCTTTGCTTTAAGCAGGAAGTTGGACTAGATGAACTCCAACTGTCCCTTCCAATCTAAACATCTATATTATTCTATGGTTCTCCATCATTCTCTTGTTTGGGTGCCCAAGGTGCTTAAAGAGAGGGTCTCTGACTGAATGTAATAAATCACCATCTGGGAAATTTTAAATTTCTTCCACAGTACTTCTCAGAAAGAAAAATAAGTTACTTAATCTTGTCTTCTTATTACACCATATTAAATACATATTTCTATAAAACAAACATGGAATCATAGAATCATAGAATGGTAAGATTTGGAAGGGACCTTAAAGATTTATATATGAAAGTTCTTTAGAAATCAATGCAAACAGCAAGAGTGAAGACATGCTTTTTTATTTCAGCTTGCCAGATGAGTTCATTGAGGTTACATACACAGCAGTTTATTCTCACACTATAATTGAAAAATAATGCAGTGTTTGTTTACTTCTTATGTAGCATTCCTGAGCGATCACAATGGTTTATGGGGTTGGATCTAATATAGCAACATCTAGATAGTCTGATCCAGCTAACATTCATAACATGGACATCAGCTACAACAGTTATTTCTACTAAGGTTAACCTTAATTAAGCAAGAGGTTTATCTTGTAACTTGTTCATTGTATACCAGACTTTCAACTTTATGAAGCTCTTTATCCTAATAGAACCACATCAAGATGTGTTGTATGAAAAGAAGAACCAGCTGTATACAGATTCAGTCAAAATGGCCATTTTTGGACAGTCATCTCATGATAATTAATAGTGAACGTACATTTTAACAGATTCTTAAATGCAAAGCAGCTGAAACTGTTTGACATGCTGCATACTTCAGCCTACCTTCCCAGGCTTGCCTTGCAACACATAGAGCCACATTCACCTCAGCTGTTGTTATGACAAATCCCATGTAGACAGCTACAAGGCATCCTTCCTCAGCTGAGCTGGGCAGCGAGCAGTGATCCTTGTATAATGAAGAAAACAGGCACCTCTGTGGTGCCATTCAGCTACTGTAAACATCTGAAGTCATGAATAGTATTCTAAAAAAGCTTGTTCTTCCCTGTTGATTCCCTGTTTTTAAAAATTCACAAGCCAATGTTTCATATTTACATTTCTATTCACGTTTGGTCAGATGAATCCCAATGTAACTGCAAAAAAATTTAGATTTCTAATCTACAGTAGTCCAAACCATATTCTTGTCAAAAGAATACCCCCATACCCTCCAGTCAGTGGTGGAAAATAGACACCTGAAGAGGATGACTTATGTCATTCTGTTCAGTCATTGCTTAAGCAGGTTGCTCTCTGAGTTCACCCATCCTGCTCCACTGATTACAGAGTCTGGCTGAGGATCTTAACTTAGCTGACCAGCCAGCCAGACAAGGGTGCATGAGATGAATCCTGCCCACACACCAGAAGCAAGCATAGAACAATTAAAAAAAACTACATTATCACAAAAGTTGGAATCTGTCTCCTGCACTATAGCTAAGTCTGGAATCCCATTTATTCTACCATAGAAAGTAATCTGGGTGTCTTTATAAAAAGGAAGTTATTAATGTGGGCTTGCAGAAAATAGATTAATTAATTTCAAACATATATTAATATCTTTATTAATATTACAAGCTTGACTATAAAATTTAATTGTTTTTATATAATGGAATCTTGTAAGGCTTTACATGCAACAGCCCCCCTCCTTATTTAAAGTGGAAAGAAGCAAAATTAGTATGGCTTACATTAAATTGAAAAATTGATTAATTGATTGATCTTTTGACACAATTATAAGCAGGAAATTAGTGAGGGAATATATTTTTAATGAGCTTCCTTTAGGATAAGTTCTTGGCTTTTGCCTATATTACACTTTTTCTGAAGATTCTGTAGAAATCATAAGATCAATACTGATGAAGTTTGCAGATGGCTGAGACACTGGGCCATGTCATTGGTCAGATGACACATTACTGGTAAAGAGCAATGTGGAACTCAATAAATTAAGCATCAGGAAACAGGAAGCATTTTTATGCAGTGTAAATTAATTCCTGAAACACAGAGCAAAGAATTCAGTCCAAACTTGCCAAAGTGCTTTTGAATCATGGATAATCAGCTGAAAGTAACATCACATCAAAAAAGGGAAATGTAACATAATTTCTTAACATAAAATTTATTGTTTATATATTTTTCTCAGTAAGATGCCATTGGTAAACTAGTTTATTGCATTCATTATGAATTTTAACAAAACCAGTGAGATCCTGTTCCAGATCATTTTTCTCTGCTTCTTAAATTCATATTTTTTTCCATTTTCCACATTTACTTCAAAGTTCTTACGTGACACTTCCATATATTCTGCAAAGGTCAAGCATGCCTCTTGCAGGAGTCTTACCTTTAACTAAAGCTTCTATTATTGTTAGTAATAACCTGATATTTGGGATTTCTCTAGGATTTACATACATTTTTTATTAGCAAAAGTAATGGCTGATTCAATTGTCCATGTGCAAGGCAGATGGAAAGATGTTTCCTTAATACCCAGCTCCTATAATGTGTCACATTTCTTGTATAGATAATTAAGCATATCATTTCAGAATTTATTTTCTGTGAGCAATCTTGCCAGCAGTTCATTGAAAGTTGTAGAAATGGAAGATAAGGACCTGGCTTAGGAAAAGTGGTCTAAACCAGAACTGAAAGGATAGAAAACACATAGTGAAGAATTGAAAATTTAGAAAAGACGTTTTGGGTCATTTAAACAGTTGCCTAAGGAGCCGTGTTGTAGGATGATCCTTTTTTTCAGCAGAGAGAAAGTACAGTCCCTGACCTGCAGCACTCTGGGTACCGGAGTCTACTAGCTGTAAAACTGCTTGAAAGACATTTATGGTTAACATGAGAATCTATTCACTTAAAACAGGTACAGCCATCCTCTGTGTCAAGTAGATAATAGCAGTCGGGTGGAGAGGATCTATTTGGTTTCTTCCAAGTCTGTATGCTACCTTCCTACTTCTGAGAAGTACCTGGGTCAGGCAGGTCCTCCTGCAGTGGAGACAGATAGCTCCTCCCTGAGGTCCTCCTCATAGAGAGACATTTCCAATGGCTGTGGGATCTGAGCAACTGGAAGAAGACTCAGGGCAAAGAGCTGGGCATCTGCAGTCTAATCCAGGAGCCTGCTGAGAGGAGCAAGCAGCAGACATACAGGCCTCAGAGGCAATGGGATGAAAATCTTCTGGAGATTGGCAGGGAGTATACAATGCCGGTTGTAACTGAAGAAGTCATTGATTTCACTGCAAACAAGGACTTGTAGTATAGGGACATAGTGAGCAATGCAAGCTCTTCAGAAATCCTTTTTCTTCTATATTCTTCAGCTAATCATTTCACATTTTCACTGTTTGAAAATATATGTATTTTAGTTATAATAAAGCGTGATGTTTGGGGTTCTGATTTGGTTTGGGTTTTTATATATATTTATATACATATATATATGTGCAAGTATATATTTATATATGTAAAAGCTTTTGGAGCTGTCTATAAGAAGGAGTCTAGGCAGATCTAGCTTAAGTCTTGGCTAACCTGGGATTCCATCTCAGGTGGGAAGGAAGCACCACGTCAAAATCAGCTACGTTGCCACAGAATAAAAAGTAATTTCTTCACCAACATCCCAGGCTGGCATATTCTGCACATTGCAGATCAAAGGCTTGTATGCTGGAACTAAGGACTGAGGATGCTTTTGCTCCTGAGCTGTAACTATGACATCATTACTGTGGCTATTGAAATGTGGGTTAGTAATGAAGAAACAAAATTACACAGAAATTCTAGGGATTTCAGAGATCTTTACAAAAAGGGAAAGCCCTATTACACCAGTTTTATGATTTGGGGGATAAAACAAGAAGATAATAGGCATGATTGTAATCATGAAGTCATAAAAAGAGGCTCAAATGGAAATATACTGCTACCACTTTCCCTTTTGCTATTTATAACTACAAAGGTTGCATTTGGAAATATACAAAGATCTTGCAGAATAATAGAAATAAAAATAAATAATAGTGGTTTAGAATGCAATGTAGTAAGTAAGAAAACATTGATTTTCTGCATTGGAAATAATGTTGTAAGTTAAACCCAAGAAATTTAGGAAAGAAAAATTAATACCTCTGAAATTTTGCAGGTGGAGGATCAAACCCTTTCTCTAGAGAGCGAGTGTTAATCTGAAGTACTCACAAGTTTTTTTTTTCATTTCCCTATATTGTCTGAGTGATGAAGAAGTGCAGTGTAACTTCTGTAAGTTACATAATTTAGTCATTAAATCAAAATGCATCTGACACAGAGTACTGGAGTAGAAGTTGCAATTCAATTGCATTTCTTACTCATTCGTACTACGAAAGGGATGAATAAAAATTCATGACTTGTGTTTGTGCACAGAAGTACCCAGTTTTATTCATTAATATGTGATAGCTGCTTGCACACTGGTTTTAAAGTTCTCCTTAACATTAAATAACCTTTATGAGATTAAGGAGAATTATAGGGGTTTCTCATGTCGCCCACTTAGCGTCTTTCTTGTATAGCAGAACACACTACTTTCAGAATATTCATGGAAAAAAGGTTCAAATAAGGATCTAAAGATATTTTTGTTTGCTTTCTGTTGTATATTTGTTAATATTATCAAATTGCAGCAATAATTTCTAAATTATTAAATTCTGAGTAGCTGGACATATAGTTTTGTTGAAACTAGAATGGAATTGTAATTGGTTTCCTCTAGCCTACGAAGTGTTTAGAAGTCTAAAACACCTCCTAGCAAGATGGAGTGCTAGGCCTTTTAAAAAATTTCACCAAAAAGAACATCTGCTGAGAAACAGAGCAGCTTAGTCTAGAACTGTCAATCGCCTTACAGATCAAAAAACTTACATATGGTATGGGAAACAAAGGCCTGCTCATAATAAGATAAATTACTTCAGGCTCCATGTTATCAGGAACATCTAATATTTAGCAGTTGCTAAATATTAGATGGTCCCGCTAAATATTATATAGTTGGTAGGTATTTTATCTAGAACTTAACTAGAAATTTCATCTGAGAATTTACTTATTTATTTTTTTACCAATTAAATGTTCAATACATTCTGGAAATGCAGCTGCTTTTCACAAAAATGGCTTTAGTGAATCACAATTTACTAGTGAAAACTCCCTTGGTCAGAAGAGCACTACCAAGCTCTAATGCATACCAACCTTTTCCTTCCTTTTCCCCTGAAGTAGACCATTTGTTCTTGATCCCTGTCACATAAATCATACTTTTTAAATTAGCTCATAAGAGTTAAACACAAAAAACAAAAAAGCCAGGGGCATATTCCCCTACAAACTATTTCCTATCATAGTTGACTGGGATTATACACCAGCAAAACTGTATAGTGACTGACTAAAAAGCATACAGATCTACCTTTAGTGTCTTTTTATTCACCTGTTCTTTGGGGAACCCCAAGGAAAAAGTACATATCACATCCAATTTGATGACCATCACTGATTAATTGTGCTGTTCATCCAGATTCCTTCAGCTAGCGATGGTCTTCAAGCATGAATTCATAGGTTTTGTTCCATGTTCATATGGGCATACTGCAGTATATGTGTATGCTGACGAAGAAGCAGAAGTTTTACAGATCCAAAGGCTACATCCAAGTTTGCTTTCTTATGCATTAAGTTCTGATTTTAAAAAAGGAGGGACATAACTTGCTAGGTACTCTAGCGAGTCTTTCTAAAAATGCTAATTTTTAAGCTTAGGCCAGCTGCAAGGTCCGTGAGGTGCTTCATGGTTGTCAGCACCATAATCTTCTCTGTTTAACTTGTCATGTTTATGTACTCTTCCAATTTTCTCAGTATTGAGGGGTTATTTCCATTATGTTAGACATGTCATCTAAATCTCAACAGTCTGAAATCAATTTATGTTCCTCTGAGAGACAGAGCACTGTCACACGGAAAAAAATTTCCTATTCATGGTTTTTTTTGCTTTTCCTTGTAATACATTCATTTAATACTTGTCGCTTCCGAACTATCTTGTCAGGGTCTGTTATCAGCATCATTTTTAGTGTTCTGTTCATTAACTTTTTAAGTACTGAGCAGGACTATGTGTGACCAGCACATAATCTAAACGTCATAAAATTCACATCAATACTGTTCCTCTATTCTTAGACTTAAGAACACAGCGCTTCTTTATGCTAATTGCACATCACCAAAACTTCAGGAATTCAGAAAATTTTGACATTTCTCAACCTTATTTTGCAAGCCAGGTCATCTTGATCTATTTATCATGCTTTATCATCTTTAGCGTTCTGTACTGCAATAG